>SESG01022911.1_pt1 | contig 65963 bp, 54 predicted proteins | sample 3171421 | NCBI WGS metagenome assembly SESG01 (sample SAMN10866946, study PRJNA518727) | freshwater metagenome | biome: subpolar coniferous forest; feature: holomictic lake; material: water; isolation source: holomictic Lake 227, 6 m and 8 m depth | place: Canada: near Kenora, Ontario | collected...
GGAAACAGGAGAATTGCGCAAAGACCACAGTATAATGAAATTTACGTTTACGGTAAAGCTCTGAACCGCAAACTCAACGATATTTATTTAATAATTATGATGGAATTTACGTATTGCATGGAACTTGCTTTCCGGGAAGCAATCAAGGCGTTTGAAAGAAAGGAGGTTCCAGTCGGTGCGGTTGTTCTTGACAGTAATGGTCACGTTATCGGGAGAGGGTATAACCAGGTTGAGGCATTGTGCGATGCAACAGCTCATGCAGAAATGATTGCGCTGACTTCTGCCATGGCTACAATCGGAAGCAAGTATCTGAATGATTGTACTCTTGCTGTTACGCTGGAGCCATGCCCTATGTGTGCCGGAGCGATTGTAAACGCAAAGGTGGGAAGGCTTCTTTTTGGGGCTTATGATCCAAAAATGGGAGCTTCAGGGACGGTTATGAATGTGACCGGGTGCGGACAGCTTAATCATCAGCCAGAGGTTTTTGGAGGTATTATGGAGAACAAGTGCAGAAGTCTTCTACAGGATTTTTTTAAGGAACTTCGCCTCAAACCCTAAGCTGAAGGTTATTCTTCGTTTTTTTGAGTTGAGATGGATTCCCTGATAATTTGTTTCAGTGAGCTTGCAAGGTGTGAAACAATGTCCTGGGCTACACCACTTCCGGTCGAAGGTGGCTGGATTGTATCAAGGCTGTCAATGCCGGCATTTTTAACGGCCTTGCTGATAGTGACAGAAAGTATCGGATTGCACTCTCTGACGATTTCTTTGAGCATAAATGACGCCTCAAACATGCTTTGTTGGATAATTGCTTTTCTGTCTTTTTCCGTCATCAGCTGGCATTGGTGCGTCGTTATAATACCTGCAAGGCATGTGAGATAGGTGTTGGTTGCTCCCGCAAGAAAAAGATTGAGAAAAAAAGGTGTCAGCAGGTTGCCACCCGGTAGTAGAGACGAAAGGGTATTGCTGAATGCGGATTGTATAATGGGCTTAATGTGTGCCGGTATGTCTTCCTTTTTAAAGTCAGAAAGTGGCAGACAAGTATAGATAGATCGTACGAGTGCTATAAACTCTCCTGGATGCTGATCGGTGTTATGAATGGTATATATATTCCATATAAGCTTAATGTTGTTCCAGATGGATGTCGTTGTGCCGTAGGATGTATTTTGTGCAAAAGCTCCCACAAAAAAGTTTTTTGTAGCTATCTGCTTGGTGATGTTGAGTGAGTCGACTTCGAGAAACTTTAAGTTCGTGCGAACCCATCGTTGATCCTGTTGCTTTTTTGATATATCCGGATGCATGGGGTGGACAGGCATACGCCCTGCAACGTAGCTGGTATAGAGTTCCATACCCTTGGCATTTTCATGTTCAGGTAATCCAGGAACTTTTGGGACAGAAAAAAGGCGGATTGCGGTATAAGCGGCGACAAAAAAAACTGAAATACTGAACAGAAGGAAAAAAATCCCTGCATAGGGGTGTAAAGAACTGAGTAGTTTTGTTGCAGTATAGAACTGGTTGACGATAATAACTACCGTCACAAATATGACCGCTGTAAGTAAGGTATAAAGAAATAATTGTGCTTTTCTTTTCATTTGTTGGCAGATTTAAATGACGGCTGATACCGTCAGAAAAGAAGTTATCAATCGTCGATATTCTTGTTACCTGCCGTAATATCCGCTTAAAAAATAGTTTCCGGTTCAGGACGTTTTATTGAGTGGTCACAGCTGAACTGATAGTCAAGAAAAATATCCTCGGCTTTTGGAAGCTGCCACTTGCCGTTAGCAAGGCGGTTTGTGGTCTCCTTAAGGCGGTAGGTCGTTTGACCGCAGGTCCAGCAATCGTAATTGGCCATGCCGGTACAAAGACATGTTTTTTCCTTGACAACAAGCGGTTCCCCTGGTTTTCTTGCTGTAAGAGCCTCGTAATATTCATCTATATAGGTACACTTTCCTCCATTTTCAAGCAAATACCCAAGCCCTTCGCAATTTGGCTTGATAGCGTAGCGCAGGGTTGGCGATTCGGTTAGCATGCGCATGGGATAACCGGTGGTCGATGCCATATTAACAACAATATCCTCTTCACGTGCATCTATATAATGCTGCTTCACTTCGGAGGGCAAACCAGCTTCTTTGCTGATAGTAAAGCGGGTTGCAACTTGAACACCTGCTGCTCCTATTTTAAGATAATCAACCGCATCAGTTCCAGTAAAAATTCCTCCAGCTGGAATTACAGGAATATTCAGATCTTCTTTTTTCAAAAAAGCAAGAACTTCTGTGAAAATGGTATAGAGATCATAGATTTGCCAGTCCGCTGCACTAAAACCAAGGTGTCCCCCGGCAAGTGGACCTTCGACTATAATATAGTCAGGCAGACGATTAAGGCGTACGGCTCGTTTTAGAAAAATGGAAAGTGCTCTTACTGAAGAAATTATAATACCGATCTGAACATCGCGAAACCTTGGATGCTCTTGGATGAGATCAAGTGTACGAAGGTTGAGACCTGCAGCTAATGTTAAGCCGTCTATTCCTCCATCCATAGCTGCACAAAGTCTGACCTTAAGCGTTTCAATGCCGCTGTTCATGGTCAGTTTTTCCATACAGTTCAAAAAAATCGCACCCTTACCTGTTTTTTGGGAGACCGTATATTCGACATACTTTCTTTGTGCTTCAGCTAACTCTTCTAGGTCAAACAGAACAGCTGATTTGTCGGGGTTGCTGCTGTATGCTGCGTACTTTTTTCTTTTCCGGCTTACAAACGATGTTTTGAAAATTCTGTCGCAGACATAGCCGATCAAAGCGTCGGAAATATGGCCGATCCCACCGAGTTTTTCAGCAGCAAGAGCGAGCTCTGTTGTTGAAATGTTAACTCCCATGCCGCCGATAATGATAGGGACATATTCTTTTCCGCCTAATTGTAACCTGAAATTGTCTACGTTCATTGTCTTGTAATCAGTATAAAAGCATTTACAGATCATCCATTACCACTGAGCGCAAGAGAACCGGATATAAGCAACCGGTATCCGTCGCCAAAAATTACTTAAGATATCATATTTCGTTTTATAAATCTATAGACAATTCTTATAAAAAGCCTTGCTAAACGACCCTATGAAGTATTCCTGCGCGAACATTAACAGGAAGGGAGTTGATGAAGTTTGAGAAAAGGTTAGGAGAATATTAAATTGCAGGCCAATTGACAAGGTTAGAAATATTTTCGGAATTAATAAACCTCCAGAAAAGGGAGATAACACTATGATAAAACTGGTTTTGTTACGGCATGGAGAAAGTCAGTGGAACCGTGAAAACCGCTTTACTGGATGGTATGATGTTGATTTGAGCGAGCAAGGGAGAAAAGAGGCTGCCAATGCAGGGACACTGCTTAAGGAAGAAGGGTTTGTTTTTGACTTGGCTTACACTTCAGTCTTAAAGCGAGCTATTAGAACGTTATGGAGCACTCTTGATATCATGGATTTGATGTGGATTCCCGTATACAAGAGCTGGCGGCTTAACGAACGCCATTATGGCGCTCTTCAGGGTCTCAATAAATCGGAAACATCACAGAAGTATGGCGAAGAGCAGGTGCTTGTCTGGCGGAGAAGCTACGATACCCCGCCCCCTGCACTGGAAAAAACTGATGAACGCTACCCTGGCTCTGATCCCCGATATGGCAATCTTGAAGAATCCGAAATACCCCTCAGCGAATGCCTCAAGGATACCGTAGAGCGGTTTCTTCCTCTCTGGCACGAAACAATTGCTCCTGAAATCCGAAAAGGGAAAAAAGTCATCATTGCAGCTCATGGCAACTCATTACGTGCACTTGTTAAATATCTTGACAATATTTCCGAGGACGATATTGTAGGAGTCAACATACCTACAGGTATTCCTTTGGTCTATGAACTAGATGATAATCTTAAGGCGATAAAGAGTTATTACCTTGGCGACCAGGATGCCGTGCAAAAGGCAGTTAATGCTGTTGCCAGCCAGGGAAAAGCATAGTATGTCAGGAAATGGGGATATAGGTTGTTTTAATAAAAAACTTTTATATTCTGCACTTTAATCGATCGCTTGCCTTTTTTTTGAAACTGTTTGAAAAGTTGTGCCTGAAAATATGAACGTAACGTCAAAAGCGGGGCTCTATGATCCTCAGTTTGAGCATGATGCCTGCGGAGTAGGGTTTGTTGCCCATATCAAAGGCGTCAAGTCCCACGAAATTGTAGAGCAAGGTTTAAAAATAAATGAAAACCTTAAGCATCGTGGGGCTTCCGGATGCGAAAAGAATACCGGAGATGGCGCAGGAATTCTTCTTCAAATTCCGGACAAGTTTCTTCGTAAGGCTTGTGCTGAAAGAAATATTGAACTTCCTCCCAAAAAACAATATGGCGTAGGGATGCTTTTTCTTCCGCCAGATATATCACAGAGACGTGCTATAGAAGATATCTGTCGTCTGATGATTCAGGCCGAAGGTCAGAAATTTCTCGGTTTCAGAAAAGTACCGACCTGCAGTGACACCCTCGGTAATACAGCGCGATCTGAAGAACCGGTTGTCAAACAGCTTTTTGTTGGGTGGGGAAAGGATGTTGCTACTGAATTGGAATTCGAAAGGAAGCTTTACATCATTCGTCGCCGCATCACGAAACGCGTAAAATATACAGCGGGCCTGCTCGGAAGCAGTTATTTCTATATTTCAAGTCTTTCCGGCCGTACCATTGTGTATAAAGGTATGCTCCTTCCAGAGCAGGTTGGGGAGTTTTATCCGGAATTGCATGATGCTGATATGGAAAGTGCCATTGCGATGGTGCACTCCCGCTTCAGTACGAACACATTCCCAAGTTGGGACAGAGCTCATCCCTATAGATATTTAAGCCATAACGGCGAAATCAATACACTCAGGGGTAACGTCAACTGGATGAATGCAAGAGAAAAAAACATCACCTCTAAAGTTTTCGGTGATGCTCTTGAAGATATTAAACCGGTTATCCTCGAAGATGGCAGTGATTCAGCCATTCTTGACAATGCTTTCGAATTTCTCGTCCTTTCAGGTCGTTCCATGGCACATGCTGCCATGATGATCATTCCTGAACCCTGGTCGGGCAATAATGGTATGTCAGCTGAGAAAAAGGCATTTTACGAGTATCATAGCTGTCTCATGGAGCCATGGGACGGACCGGCATCGGTAACCTTTACTGATGGTGTTCAGATTGGCGCCGTGCTTGACCGTAACGGACTGCGTCCATCACGATACTATATCACAAAAGATGACCTTGTTATCATGGCATCCGAAGTCGGCGTGCTCGATATAGCACCTGAACGGATTCTTAAAAAGGATCGTCTGCAGCCAGGTCGAATGTTTCTTGTCGATACTGTTGAAGGACGCATCATTTCTGATGAAGAGATCAAGAAGACCATTGCGAGTGAACAACCTTATGGGGAATGGATTTCCCGTAACATGATTGACCTTGAGGCTCTGGAAGATCATCCTCAATTGAAAAATCCCGACGAAGACAAGTACAGTCTGACCGCCAGACAGAAAGTTTTCGGTTATACGCAGGAAGATATCTATCTACAGATCAAGACAATGAGTGAAAAAGGCGTCGAACTTGTTGGATCTATGGGTAACGATACTCCTTTGGCTGTCTTGTCTAATAAATCAAAGTTGCTTTACGATTATTTTAAGCAGCTTTTTGCACAGGTGACGAATCCTCCAATAGATTCACTCAGAGAGGAGTTAATAACCTCTACCACTGTTATGCTGGGTACAGAAGGCGATCTTCTTGAGTCTTCCGAAGTAAATTGCCGTCGGATACGGCTGCCGCATCCAGTGTTGACCAATCAGTACCTTGAAAAAATCAGAGGTATCGACAAGCCTGGTTTCAGAGCAGTTACCTTTCCTATATTTTATGATGTCGCACGCGGAGGAAAAGGGATAGAAGCGGCTATGCAGGACCTTTACCGCCAGTCTGAACAAGCCGCAAGCAAGGGGGTCAACCTTATTATTCTTTCCGATAAGGGAGAAATTGAAAAAGACCGTGCACCGATTCCCGCTTTGCTCGCTGTTTCAGGTCTGCACAACTTTCTAATCAATGCAGGTATCCGAACCAAGGTCGGGTTGGTGCTTGAATCGGCAGAACCTAGGGCAGTGCATCACTTCGCCATGCTGATCAGTTATGGTGCCGGTGCCGTCAATCCTTATATGGCTTTTGAAACTATTCGTTCGCTCGTTTCATCAGGTCAGATAAAGATGGATGAAAAGGCAGCTATTAAAAATTATGTAAAAGCTGCGGTTAAGGGCGTTGTGAAAACAATGGCCAAAATGGGAATTTCAACAATCCAGAGCTACCGTGGTGCTCAGATATTTGAAGCCGTTGGCCTTAATACCCAACTGATTGATGCCTATTTTACCAGGACACCGACTCGTATTGAGGGAATTGGAATAGACGTAGTCGCCGAAGAAGTCCGCAAACGGCATGAATCTGTTTTTCCGCCAACGGGTAACAAGGTTAATCGGGGTCTTGAAGCTGGAGGTGAACGAAAATGGCGATATAACGGCGAATATCACCTCTTCAGTCCTGAAGCCATCCATCTGTTGCAGCATTCATGCAGGACATCAAACTATGAGCTGTTTAAAAAATATGAGAACCTCATTGATGACCAGAGCGAGCACCTCTGTACGATTCGAGGTTTAATGGATATCAAGTTCAGCGACAATCCAGTACCACTTGAAGAAGTTGAGCCGGTTGAGTCTATTCTGAAAAGATTTAAGACAGGAGCCATGTCGTATGGTTCCATAAGTCAGGAAGCCCATGAAACCCTTGCCATTGCGATGAACAGGCTTGGGGGACGGAGTAATACCGGTGAAGGCGGCGAAGATGCATCGCGTTATACAAAGGATGCCAATGGCGATTCCAGAATGTCAGCAATCAAGCAGGTCGCTTCAGGAAGGTTTGGCGTAACCAGCGAATATCTAGCCAGTGCCAATGAAATACAGATCAAGATGGCCCAGGGAGCCAAACCTGGTGAAGGCGGACAGCTTCCCGGCTCTAAAGTATATCCGTGGGTTGCAAAGGTACGGCACTCCACTCCCGGTGTCGGCCTCATTTCTCCTCCACCACATCATGATATTTATTCAATTGAGGATCTTGCACAGCTTATTCATGATCTGAAAAATGCCAATCATAAGGCACGTATCAATGTAAAGCTAGTATCAACCGTTGGGGTGGGTACCATTGCGGCTGGTGTAGCAAAGGCCCATGCCGATGTTGTGCTTATCAGCGGTCATGACGGCGGAACCGGGGCATCTCCAGTATCGAGTATCATGCATGCTGGTATGCCGTGGGAACTGGGTCTTGCCGAAGCACACCAGACTCTTGTGCTCAACAATCTTCGCAGCAGGATTGTTGTTGAGGCAGATGGCCAGCTTAAAACTGCAAGGGATATTGTTATTGCCACAATGCTTGGAGCTGAAGAGTTTGGTTTTGCAACCACCACGCTTGTGGTGATGGGTTGTATTATGATGCGTTGCTGTCAGGACGATTCCTGCCCAGTTGGTGTTGCTACCCAAAATCCGGAACTTCGCAAGCATTTTAAAGGTAAACCTGAACATGTTGAAAATTTCATGCGTTATCTCGCAGAAGGTGTGCGGGAATACATGTCACGACTTGGTGTTCGTACCCTTAATGATCTTGTTGGTCATACCGAAATGCTTGCCATGAAAAAATCGATTCATCACTGGAAAGCTCAAGGTATTGATCTCTCGAAAATTCTTTATAAGGCTGAAGCTGATGAACAGGAAACCAGATACTGTACCATCCAACAGGAGCATGGCCTTGACGAAAGTCTTGACCGAAATATGCTGCTTGCCATCTGCGAACCAGCAATTAAAAGAAAGGAAAAGGTTTTCAGCTCGCTTACCATTAGGAATACAAACAGGGTTGTTGGTACCCTGGTCGGTTATGAAGTCACAAAAGCGTATGGTTCTGCAGGATTACCAGATGATACCATTCATTTAAAATTTTCCGGTTCCGCAGGTCAGAGCTTTGGTGCATTCATTCCAAATGGCATGACACTTGAACTTGAAGGTGATGCTAACGATTACGTAGGTAAAGGGCTTTCCGGTGGTCGGATTGTTATCTATCCATCAAAAGGCTCCTCGTTTGTACCAGAAGAAAATATCATTATAGGTAATGTCGGTTTTTACGGCGCAACATCTGGAGAAGCTTTTATCCGGGGAATGGCCGGTGAGCGTTTTTGTGTTCGTAACAGTGGACTGAATGCTGTTGTAGAGGCTATCGGCGACCATGGTTGTGAATATATGACCGGGGGGACAGTTATTATTCTTGGTAAAACGGGTCGAAACTTTGCAGCAGGCATGTCGGGTGGTATAGCCTACGTGTACGATGCTGACGGTACGTTTGCTGAAAACTGCAACAGAGAAATGGTAGGTCTTTATTCGGTTGATGATCCGATGGAACTCGTAGAGCTTCAATCCATGATCGAGAGGCATGTCGAATATACCGGCAGTGACCTCGGCCAGTCAATCCTTGATGATAAAGAGTCTCTTCGCCAGCGGTTTGTCAAAATCATATCACATGATTATCGCAGAGCCCTTGAAGCTATGGCAGAGATTGAGGCTGCAGGGATTACAGGGGATGAAGCAGTTATGGCATCGTTCGAAAAAAATGTTCACGATCCCGCGCGCGTTTCAGGAAATTGACATCAGAAAAGGGTGGGACAACCCGGTCTTGAAAAGATTAAATTATTGATATGGGTAAAGTTAAGGGTTTTATGGAGTTCCAGAGAGTGGTCCCTGCTGACAGGGAACCTCTGGAAAGAATACAAGACTGGCAGGAGTTCCATAAGGAAATGCCTGAAGCGGATTTGCAGAAACAGGGAGCCCGCTGTATGGATTGCGGTACCCCTTACTGCCATACTGGATTCATGTTGAGTGGTATGACAAGTGGTTGCCCAATCCACAATCTAATTCCTGAATGGAATGATTACGTTTATAAAGGCTTCTGGCATGAGGCCTATGACCGGTTGATGAAAACCAATAATTTTCCTGAATTTACAGGCAGAGTCTGCCCTGCACCATGCGAGGGTTCCTGTGTCCTTGGGATTATTGAACCGCCTGTAACCATCAAGAATATAGAATGTTCAATTATTGAGCATGCATTCGCTTCAGGATGGGTTGAGCCAAAAACAATCGCATATAGAACAGGAAAAAGGGTAGCAGTAGTTGGATCAGGTCCATCGGGGCTTGCCTGTGCTGATCAGCTGAACAAAGCAGGTCATAACGTAACAGTTTTCGAGCGCGATGACCATATCGGTGGTCTCATGATGTATGGAATTCCAAACATGAAACTGGACAAGAAGTTGGTAGTTCAGCGCCGTATAGAGTTGATGAAGCAGGAGGGTGTCATTTTTATGGAGAATACCGAGGTTGGTATCGATTATCCTGCTGACAAGTTGCTTGAAGAATATGATGCTGTTGTACTCTGTACAGGAGCAACGAAACCTCGAGACCTTTTTGCAGAAGGTCGTGACTATCCAGGCATTCATTTTGCGATGGATTTTCTGCGTTCAAGCACTAAAGCGCTGCTCGAAGAGAACGCACCAGTTCTTTCAGCCAAAGGTAAAAATGTTGTTGTTATCGGTGGTGGCGACACAGGAACTGACTGTGTAGCAAGCTCCCTCCGCCAAGGTTGCAAGAGTGTGATACAGCTTGAGATTATGCCCAAGCCGCCAATGGAGCGCCAGCCTGATAACCCTTGGCCTGAATGGCCCAAGACTTTCAAAGTTGATTATGGTCAGGAGGAAGCAGCACTTCTGCAGGGTGACGATCCCCGGAAATATTCCATGATGACCAAGAAGTTTCTTGCTGATGAAAAGGGTGCTCTGAAGGCAGTAGAGGTTTCAAAAGTGGAGTGGGTAAAAACAGAAGGCAGATTTGCTCCACAGCCTGTTGCCGGTACTGAACAGATTATTCCTGCCGAACTTGTGTTGCTCGCCATGGGATTTATTGGGCCCGATCAACATCTTTTACAACAGCTTCAGGTAATTCAGGATGAGCGATCAAATATAAAGGCGTCTGACAAAGCCTATATTACTAACCGCGAGCGAATCTTTGCTGCAGGGGATGCTCGTCGTGGACAGAGCCTTGTTGTGTGGGCTATTCATGAAGGTCGTTCCGCCGCTCGAGAGTGTGATCGGTTTTTAATGGGTGAAACAAGTCTTCCCTAAACGATTGGGACGATATAAGTGTTATTAACGGTACAATTAATGAATGTATAGATAATCAAGTCGGCTTATGGAACAGCAAAAGCTCAGGGAACTGCTCGAAACGCTCCATAAGGAGCTTGAACAGGTTGACTCTGTTGACGAAACCACAATAGAGGTATTGTCAAATCTCAAAGAGGATATAAGCAAACTTGTCGAAGAAAACATAAGCACTCTCCATGAGAACGAATCTCTCATAGAGCGGATGAGCGAAGCTGTTGATCATTTCGAGGCAGGCCATCCCAAACTGAGCATGACCATTCAGCATGTTTTGGATAGTCTGGCAAATATGGGATTTTAATTGAAGTACCTTATTAATTATTTTGAAGACCTGAGCGTTTCATGACAAGAGAAAAAGAACCGGGAAGAGCTAAAGTCAGGGGTGGCAGCGGTAACAGCAATGATCAGGTATACTGTTCATTTTGTGGAAGAAGTGCGCAGGAGACTGCAAGTATGGTTGCAGGTCCAAGAGCATTCATATGCGACCGGTGCATTAAGACATCCTATGAAATATTGCGCAAGGAACTCAGCGCCATACAGCAACCTGAAAGACCTTCAGAAAAACCATTTCAACCACGCCTGGTAAGCCCTAAAGCTATCATGGATTCCCTCGACCAGTATGTCGTTGGTCAGGAGATTGCCAAAAAGTCGCTTTCGGTCGCGGTTTACAATCATTACAAAAGGATTGAGTCTCAGGAATGGACACACGAAGAAGATGAAGTTGTTATTGAAAAAAGCAATATTCTTCTCATTGGCCCCACTGGAACCGGAAAAACCCTTCTCGCCCAGACTCTTGCAAATCTGCTTGAAGTTCCATTTTCAATTGTTGATGCAACATCACTTACTGAAGCAGGGTATGTGGGGGACGACGTTGAAACAATTCTTGCCCGTCTGCTTCATGCTTCCGATTTTAACTTGGAGCGTGCAGAGCGAGGCATTATCTATGTTGATGAAATCGATAAAATTGCCCGTAAATCCGCCAATGTTTCCATCACCCGCGATGTTTCCGGAGAAGGAGTCCAGCAAGCCCTGCTGAAAATTCTTGAAGGTGCAGTTGTTGGTGTTCCTCCAAAAGGTGGGCGCAAGCATCCCGAACAGCAGTTGATCAACATCAATACTAAAAACATTCTCTTTATATGCGGAGGCGCGTTTGAGGGGCTGGACCGCCTGATTGCTCGAAGAGTATCAAAATCGTCTATGGGCTTTGGTGCAAGGGTAAAACATGGACAAACTGGCTTTGATCCGGAAATATTAAGACTGGTCACTCAGGATGACCTTCATGAATACGGGCTTATTCCGGAATTTATTGGTCGTCTCCCTGTTATTTCCACTCTTGATATGCTCGATGAAAAGGCATTGCGCAATATCCTCGTCGAACCTAAAAACGCCATCACCAAGCAGTACAAAAAGCTCTTTGAAATGGATGGTGTAGAGCTTGAGTTTTCGGAAGATGCTCTTGACAAAGTTGTCGGGATAGCAATCGATCGCGGCACAGGAGCTCGAGCCCTTCGCTCAGTGCTCGAAAATGTGATGATCGACATAATGTTTGAGCTTCCTTCGATGAAGAACATTCACAAGTGCATCATTACCGCCGATACCATCGAGACAAAAGCAACACCGGAATATGTGCCGGGCGTAAAGAGGCAGAAAAAAACCGCATAAAGTGCTAAACAGAGGGAACTCCCTTTGCATTTTATAAATGATATTCTATATTTCGACCCATTCGAAGAGGACGATTAGCTCAGTTGGTTAGAGCGCTACATTGACACTGTAGAGGTCAGTGGTTCGAATCCACTATCGTCCACATCACACATACCAAATGCCTGCAAAGAAAATATGTTGCGGGCTTTTTTATTCTACTCCATTGCCACCGATGATTCAAGAGCGTCGGGCTGAGAAAAAGCGTCAACGACATCCCTTTCAATAGCCAAAACTTCAGCATCTGTTAACGATGCGAACTCTTTCTGGCGTTGTCTTCCATCGATAGAGGTCATGAGCTGTGCACTGAAACGCAGGGCACCCTTAACGGCAACTCTGAACTCAATGAGCGCTAAAGTGCAGCATAACCAACCCACTGAGGAGTATAATCAAAGGTGATCGAGGTATCTGAAATGGTTGGGATCGTGCTTGGCATAATTGTCGAAGAATGAATGTTGGTGTCGAATTGCGTGCACTTCAGGGCAATAGGATGCTGATTTCGTTAAGCTCTGCTCGTGCATTAGAATGGCTGCACTTATAATCGAATAACTTTCGGGTTCGCAACACACCCTGTTTTTTTAACGGTTCTGTCAGTTATACCCTGAGAGCCGGATGGAACCCGCCCGTTAGGCTTATCGTTAGCTATACTGGTTCCCCTATACTTTAAGTACTGGAAAAAAATGAAATAAAAGATACTACAAGAAGAAAAGCTTTGAATAAGAGCTGAAAATGCAAAGTATGAAGCATCCAAGATGGTTGGAAATTATCGGTTAACTTGATGGGTGCCAAGGTTGATAATGAGAAGCTTCATCAAGTTGCTGGTAATATGGATTAAAAGTGCTATGTGTGTAAATGTCCGGTATATGAGGTATATTTTCTCATATATGAAACAATCAGACACTTATGGTCCTAAAGGGTATATGCAATATCTTATAATGGGTTATCATCGTTTAGGCGGATCAACTTAATTATTGTCATCTTGACATTTTCTGAGCATGTATAAATTATTGTGAGGAATACAGATGGATAAAGACATTTTAAAAAATGTGATAAACGACAAGTTTGCTCAGTTGTTAGGTATTGAGATAGTTCAAGCATATCCGGGATATGCATTGGTTGAATTGAAAATAGAAGAAAAGCATAAGAACGGAATCAATATTGTCCAGGGCGGCGCAATATTTACGCTTGCTGATTATGCGTTTGCTATAGCAAGTAATGCTGATGGAAGTACCACAGTAGGAATCAATGCGTCAATTTCTTATTTCAAAGCACCCGAAGGAACATATATTAGGGCAGAGGCAAGAGAAGAAAGTAAAAATAAAAAGATATGCGGGTATAAGGTAGAAATAAAAGATGAAGATGGAACGTTGATAGCATCGTTCTCGGGGTTGGGATACAGGAAGAAAACTGAATAAGAAGAGAGGGGCAATAACAGTTTTTAACGTTTGAACCCAAAGGGAGACAATGACGTTAATGTAATGGTTAGGGGAATCGAAAGAAACCGGATTGTGACGGATAATGATGAACGTTATTTTTTCATATGCCGTTTTTGTATTGCGTACGCAGCAACATCGATAATAATATATCTCTGGTCGCTGACGGTCAATCATGGTCATCTGTTGTTGAAAATGACGCGAGAAGCACCTAACCCCTTTATTGAGTTGGTAAGGTTGGACTTTATTATTTTTTTGGGAAAGTAATTTGTGTTTCGTATTAATCTTTGTAAGCCCATCAGTACAGATTACTGTATTTCCAGTAATTCCACATCATTACAGTATTACCTGAGACCATTGATTTATTAGTCTTCACAAATCAATGGGTAATTGCAGTGTCAAGTATATCAAGGTTTTATATCACTTGAAAAAAGCTCAAAAAACGTTTTCCATTTCTGGTAAGCTTATGGAATCGTCGGCTTGAGATCGACTTATTTACAACGCTAAAGTACTTCTGAGCAAAGCAACGGTACAAACTGATTAACCGTCAATATTCGACAGTCATGCTCTATTACACAAGCTGTAAACTTTCTGTGAGGATATTCCGGGAATTTATTAATGCGAAGCTTCTTGCGTTAAGTCTACTATTATTTTTATTTGTACTATTACCAATAAGTGGATTTGCACTGGAGAATGATAGCAACAATCCCACAACATCAGGAAATCTTCAAAAAAAAACAGTTACAGCATACAAAGCTTCTGATCAACTCGGTACAAAGGTTGATTCAGCAAACATTGCCAATAAGAAAATGCTTTATAAAACTGGAGTTAAAGCAAATTCTATTAAATTATCATCCCCTCAAACTTTCACACCACATAAAGAGATATCAAAAATAATCCCACCATCAGACGGTATCAAGTCTTTCACCTATGAACCATATTTCGTTCCAAATCTGATAGGATATTCCTATGAAAAAGCAGTTGAGATTCTCCACAGCAAAGGATTAAGTATAGGAGAAATAAGACGTCGAGGGATTCCAGACAGCAATAATAATATCGTGCTGGAACAGTATCCAGTTGCAGGTCAACAGACTGCAATCAAAACAGTGGACTTGGTTGTGTCGACATATGTAAAAGCTAAAGAACCAAGACCAGCAGTGTTTATTGTTCCAGACCTGATAGGCGTTTCCTATGAAAACGCAACCATGCTACTTAAAAGAAATGGATTAAGCGTGGGCCAAATAAGGCACCGTGAAGCTTTAGAAAATCCCGACATAGTGCTGGAGCAGTATCCCGGTGCAGGCCAACAGTCTGAAAACCGGACGGTTGATTTGGTACTATCTGTTATTCGACAAATTAGAGTGCCTGACCTATTCGGAAAAACTGTTGATTCAGCAAAAGTAATACTTCATCAACGTGGTTTTAGATTAGGATCTACTCGATATGTTAAGAGTGAGTCAGGTACGGGGTTAATTGTTAGTCAGAAACCTTCCCCAAGAAACCAGAGTTGGGGAGTTTATGGCTCAGCTATAAATATTGTGGTCTCGCAACCTTTGTTGAAAGTCGTTCCAAATGTGATCAACCCTATCCAAGTGCCCGATCAATCAACTCATGAAAAAACTGATGTTACTAAGCCACCTGTTGTTAGCGACTCCCTTAAACCGAACGTAGTCGCTAACAACCCTTCAGTTTCATCAACGACTGATAACAAAACAGATATCAGAAGTCGGCAAACCTCCAATCAAGGAATCCCTTCAGTTCTTTCTAATCCAATGTCAGAGACAGGGAAAACATTATTGATCACAGGGGGCATTATACTCATTGTTGCAGGGGGTTCACTTTTATGGAGCAGAATTCAAACAAAACCACACCAATCTTCAGGCGGTTCTCAAGCAAATGTTTATGCACAAATAGACTATGGTGAACAACAGGTCAACGCGGATGCACTGGTTCAAAAAACCATTTTAGTCAACAGAGACATATCAATTCGTGTAGTGCCTGATAAAGGTATACAAGAGACTCCGGAAACCGTATTGCTAGTAAAATCAGATTAATACTATTTATGGATATCAATAGCAGCAGCCTTAAAGATTTTTTTGGAGCTATAAAACTTGATGGCTCAACTTTTGACAAACTGCATACCAAAGAAGCAATCGGTGAATTGAAAATTCAGCTGAATAAAGTTAGTCCTGAGCTGGAGTGGAATGCCGCATGGAACAGTATTATTGGCCATATAGATAACCTGCTTGATATCAAGGTATCAGAAATTTTACTGCGGTCCTGGAAAAACATTAATGATCTTTCAAAGTACAAGGATATACAAAAGTATCCTCCCGAAAGATCGTTTCTCGTTCCATTGCTGGAACATACCATATCATCAAAGCATAAGCCGGAAATTGTTATCGAGATAGAGCCCCTGTTCAAAAAAACCATTCCATTTGAAGTAACTGTTAAACTTGTTCTTAAGGGGTTTACGCTGGAAATTCAGGCAGGATTAATAAAAAAAATTCATACAGGAGAATGTAAGGGTACTGGAAGTGTACAATGCATGAATGTCACCCTCCTGGAAAAGGCATCAGGCGATATTACTCTACCGGGTATCATCGGCCTTGGTGAAGGTGTTCCAGTTGGGCGGGATTAAAAAAAGGCAACAAACACAAGCTCCCTTTAATAGCTCTTGTTTTTTAAAATCAAAAAGGAGATATAAGACTATGCCAACTAGTGCTGATATTCTTTGGTTCAAAACCCAGTTTCATGAAAAGATTGAGGCTGCTATAAAAGACACCGCATTAACAATCGACATGCTGACAGCTATAGCCTGTCAGGAAACAGGCTATATATGGGGCACCTTGCGCACGAAAAATCTATCTACAGAAAGGATATTGGAGTTGTGTGTGGGAGATACTCTCGATGCACCAAATAGAAGCGCGTTTCCAAAGAATAAAGCTACCTTAATTGCCGCTCCACAAGGAAGCGCTATGTTTGAGATTGCCCGGAAAGGATTGGAGGATATGGCTTACGAAACCAATAATTCTGCATATCAGAATGCGTTAAAAAATCCGGACAAAATGTGTCACGGCTTCGGAATTTTTCAGTATGATCTTCAGTTTTTTTTGAATACCCCTAATTATTTTTTGAATAAAGAATATGCTGACTTCGATAAGTGCCTGACAAAGTGTCGGGACGAACTGTTAAGAGGGGTCAAAAAGGCAGGTCTTCAGAACAAGACGGTTTTGACTGACTTGGAATTAGCCTCTGTGGCTATTGCCTATAATACAGGAAGTTATAAGGCTGCAAAGGGTTTGAAGCAAGGATACTTTAACGGTCAGAAATACTATGGTGAGCAATTTTTCGATTTTTTAAGACTGGCTCATACGGTAGCTCTTCGGGGAATAACTCCAGTTTTGCCTTCCGCACCGTCCGGAAATGCGGTTATTTCAACACCGACCCCGGTTATGGCTCAGGGGAAACTTTTTGAAGTGGATGTGCGTGAGTCATACCTTAACCTCCGATCTGACCCTTCGGCGGATAAGGGCAATACAAATGTGATATGTCGTCTTCCTGACGGCCAGATAGTGCAATCGGTAACTGGTAAGGAGGTTAACGATTTTCTCGAAGTTGAAACCAGCTTGCTCGGCGCCCATTACCATGGTTATGTTTCTGCCAAGTATCTTAAACCGGCTATTGGAGTCGATCAGGTACCTGTAACAGTTCCCTCTGTCACACCTCCCACAACCGGTATTGTAGCTGTTTATATGCCCCGTAAAGCTGGAACCATTACGAAACGTACCGATGTCGCAGGTCCCCATTCTCTCAACGAACAAGGGCAACCAGAACGCAAAGGTTCCAGTCCTGGCGATTTGCGCAATGAATTAGCATCAATTATTGACTGGCTTGCTGTGGATAACCCCTCTTACCTGCGCTATAAACCAGGCAATAAATCAACATTTTGTAATATTTACGCTCACGACTACTGCTATCTTGCCAAAGTATATTTTCCACGTGTATGGTGGACTCAGACCGCGCTCGTGGACCTGACTCAGGGCAAAACGGTTCAGCCTCTCTATGGCAAGACCATTGAGGAGTTACAGGCAAACGACCTGTTTCGTTGGCTGCGGGATTTCGGGCCTTACTTCGGTTGGCGCCAAACAGGCACGTTGACCAAGTTACAAACTGAAGTGAACCAAGGTGCCCTTGGACTCATTGTGGCTCGACGCCAGCAGGACGGATTATCCGGTCATATCGTAGCTGTTGTTCCAGAATCTGATTCCCAACTTGCAAAACGGAACACACTCGGAGATATAACCGCACCCATGCAAAGCCAAGCCGGTGTGACCAATTTCCGCTACGGGACCGGCAAACCGGATTGGTGGAAAGGTTCACAATTCGCCGAAAGCGCCTTCTGGTTGCACGCCTGACCAGTGTCAAGTTACAATAATAGACCCACTTTGATTAGCGGGAGCATACATTACCCTCACATTTATCAAATAAGTCCTCCCTTTTACCAGAGGCAGGGTGATTTTTGAGTTTTTGTCATAACCGCTGTCATCATCTCCAGCAAGGTAGTGATTTTCAGTTTTGGCTTTCTCAGAAACGACCATGACAGTATCTAGTTCTCCGACTGTTTGAAAAGTATATTTTTTTGTCGAAGGTGCCGTAAAAGTAAAATCGTCCTGTCCGCCAGATCCTGCTTTGATGAGAACCGACTTGTGAAGTTGAAGCTTGACAATAGTTTTTGCAGCTACCTCAGGGTAGAACGATTTTACTCCTTTGATATCATTTGCAGATAAAATTCCCGGGGGAAATATTCCTGTTTTATATTCTGCAGGTTGTAATACCAGTCCCGGTCCAAATTCATACTCCATGATGGATTTAGGATCCCACGCCGACCCTGTTACCTGATTAGGGGGAAGTTTTTGGATGATGTTCGAATCAATTTGACTTTTTGGCCAATTGTTAGGTGGGCCTGAAAATTCTGCGTAAACCGCAGGGGTATTCCATTCTATACCTGAAAAAGGACTTTGGTGTTCATGCTGGAACCCTATGGTATGTCCTATTTCATGGATAGCGGTAGTCATCCCATAACTGTCGGCAGTTAAATCCCACCCGAAATTCATGGTTCTTTGCGTTTTTGGAATAGTTAATATATCCCTCCCGACATAGGACCATGAACCATCATTATAGTCAAACCCAATTCTGACCATTGCATCATCGACCTTGGCAACTTCTTTAAAGGAGATACCAATACCTAAATCTTTCCAAACTTTAAAAGCTGTTCGTACCACATTTTTTTGAGGCTCCTCTCCTTCAATAAAAAAGTATTTGAGCTCGGTGAGATTTGCCCATTTCAAGCCGATTGCAAGTATAAAACCCTTTCTTTGTTCAGTTACACCTGGGTCAAATGTCCGCTGGATTGTTGCCGGCTGTTTGCAGAGTTTTCTAGCAATAATTTTTTTGGTCATAGGTGTGCAATTTATTTTTTCAGCCTACTCTTTTCGGTTTTCGGCTGCCCCGTTTATGAAATGCTTTTATAAAAAAGATTTACGTGTTATCAGTACATCCATCATAGACGGGGTCCTGAAAACTTCAATCGTCAAGAAAAAGAATTTAGATAAGACAACGTCATCGAGTTACTAAAGTTTTTTTATTTTTACGACCAGTACAGCGTCGTAACCAAAACAGCAGTGAATCGCTACCTGTAACTATGGAAATACATTCAGGAAACTTCATTTTATATTGAAAGGCAATGCTGAGGGTCGTAATAATTACGATGCAATACCTGTCTTTTAACGGGTGGATAGGCAGTAGAAAAAATGCTCAATAAGCGATTTTGACTTATCTATACCCGATACCCCAGTTTAAGGTTATGTGACCTCTCTCTGGATTGGATTTTAATCCAAATGTTATAATCAAGAATTGTTTATGGCGTAATTTAAAAAGAAAATTTTAAAAAATAGTGTTTTTGCCTGGAGTTCAGGCATTTTATTTTTTCAGCATGGGCTTTTTTTTGGGTAGTTGCTAATCGCATGTACCAAGTCACCAAACCCGTTAATAGTCACTGTAGGCGCAATTTCCCATGGATCCATCAGGAGTTTAGGGGAGCGTTGAACCCATACAGATTGCATTCCTGCAGAAACTGCACCAATAACATCAAAAGGGTTGGACGACACCATCCATGCGTTACTCCCCGATGCGTTAGATTTACGAAGAAAATGCTGGTAAACGATTGGGTCGGGTTTAAAGGACTGTACCTCATCGACACTGATGATATCAATAAAAAACCGGCTGATATTCGACTCCTTGAGAAGTTGTGCGATATCAGTTGCCTTTCCGTTTGAAAATGCATAGAGTCTGAACCCGGCATTTTTCACCAGTTCCAGACCTTCTGCCACATCTTCAAATATCGGCAGTACCTGGTAAGCATCCAGCAAGGTCTGAGTCTCCATTTGTGTGAGCGATACGCCAAAAGATAGACTCGTGTATTCCAGAGCTTGGGCAGTACAGACACTAAAGTCGCGGTACTTCTTCATCAAACCACGGCGAAAAGAGTATTCAAGCTGTTTCTGCCGCCAGAGTTGAGAAAATACAAAAGCGTTGACCCCAACATGATGCTCAAGCATCTCGATTAAGCCATGAGTATCAATGAGCGTTCCATAAACATCAAAAGCAATGGTTTTCGTTATGGCTTTGTTCATGGTCTTTTTTGTTTATCAGGCATAAAGGGGTTCAGCATGTATAATAACCCTGTAAGCATTCGGCAGTGATTGGTAGATAGCTCCTTCAAGCCTGCTCGTGAGTGAATGTACCTCCTCAAGAAGTACTTCATCGTTGAAGGAGCAATGCAGGGTTATAAAAAGCTTTTGATTTTCGCTTTTCCGTATCTGAATATCGTGGACATTTTGAATATTCTCAATGCTTTTTGATACAGCGACAATGATATCACGCGATTCTAATTCCTCTTCTGCTGAGAGTGAACTGGTGCAGCGTTCCTCGTTGCGCAGTGGATCAATATGTATGCAGATGTCGAGGTCACCGTCAAACTCATTTCGTAGTTCGTCTTCAAGGGCGGTAACAGTATCATGAGCCTGCTTTATGGTCAGTTGCTGGTCAATTTCCACATCAAAAGTGATATTCTTTTTTTGCTCTGTAAGGTTGGTTGAAATATTGTGAGCGTGCAGGTTATGATTCAGTCCAATTACGTGTACACGTTCAGCTATTGTTTCATTGTTGAGGGCTATAGGTCTTGTGTTAATGGTGATATCAGCAACAGGGAACTCTTCAGCCAATTTCTGCTCTATTTCTGCACAGATTTTCTGGACTTTTTCAACAGAAAGGGTCCTGTTTACACAGACAACCATTTCAATAAACACCTGAGGCCCAGTTGGTTTTACCCTGACTCTGTCGATTGAAATTACTCCGCCGACGGTCATGGTTATTTCTTCAATACGATCAGACAGTCCTTCAGGTGCGGCATCAATGAGGATATCTATAGTTTTTTTCCCGAGGTTAAAAGCCGCAAATGCCACTAATATGGCGACAGCAATACCGGCTACTGCGTCAGCCCAGGTAATACCCATTGAAACAAAGATAAGTCCGACAAGAACTACTGCAGAACTGAGAATATCGGAGCTGAAGTGCAGGGCATCGGCCTCGAGGGCTTGACTATTCGTTTCCTGCGCAACTTTTTTTAGAGCTCTGGACCGGGAAATATCAATGACAATGGAAATGAGCATAATGGCAAAAGCATACCATGTCACTTCAATTTCTGCTTTTCCCCCAATGAGTCGTTCAATAGCAGCATAAATGATTCCTGCGCTTGTCACCAGGAGAAGACCAGTTTCAATGAGAGCCGATACGCTCTCAACCTTGGCATGACCGTAATGGTGTTTTTTGTCTGCAGGTTTATCGCTCATTTTAACTGCAAACAAGGTCAAGCTTGCTGCTCCGAAGTCTAGAGCTGAATGAGCAGCTTCTGAAATAATGCCGATACTGCCAGTCAGTATGCCGACTACAAGTTTCAAGGCAGTAAGCAGGAGGCTTGCAGCGACTGAGCTTATGGCAACTTGTTGCTTTTTAAGGCTTTTGTCCATCTATTTATTTAGGTGCTCTGTTGTTAGTCAAGGGATTTATGCAGACCTGTTAAGGTATAAGGTATAATTTCGCTTCATAATAGCACGTAATCCAATTGATTCATAATATCGACATTGAAATGGGGTAAATAAGTCAACAGACGGTTAATTCACCTTTTGAGAGCCGGCCGATGAAGTGTTTGATGTCATCAAGTTCGGCATTAATTATCATATTGACTGGTTTTCGAATATCCTCAAGAAATATGCCGGGTTCTGTAATAATTCGGGCTGATACTATAAGTGGTTGGTCGATAGGCTTGCCTATCTGGCTGCACAGAAAAACTGAAACCTCCTGTACCCCATTTACCTCTTTATAGATACGATTTGCAGTTTCTCGAGCGAGGACATTGTAAATTTTACCGACATGGCTGACCGGGTTTTTTCCGGCTGCAGCTTCCAGACTCAATGGCCTTCCGAATGAGATAAGCCCGTTAACCCTGTTCCCCCTACCGACCTCTCCGCTGTCGGCACCTTCTGCAGAGGTGCCAAGAACGGTCAGGTAAATGCCATTTTCTCCGCGTGAAGGGTCGTCAAGCGTATTAAGTTCAATTATTACCTCTTCGAAAAAATGTTGTTTTGTTGCTATGTACTTTTGCAGTGCTTCCAATATTGTGTTTTTACGCTCGAAATACATTTCAGGATTTTGTATAAAACGATCAACAAATGCTACTGCTATGGTCAAGGTCAGAGTTCTTAGGTTTCTGTACCCCATAATCTTTATATCCTCGCCTGTTTCTGGAAATCTCTGCTTGAACTCGCGAGAGTTCATATACCGTTCTGTATCAAGGACAAGTGATTCAGCATTGCTAAGGGGGGCATAGCCGACCCCGACAGAAGTATCGTTCGCCCCGATAAAGCTTCGTTGAAAAAGATCGGCAAGCTCTGTGGAGCCAGACTTAATTTCATTCTGAAAAACTAAATGAACGTCAGGATCCACAAAACGAAGGTTTTCTCTTATCCAGTCTTTAGCTGCTGTTTCAGCAATTTCACCTACAGGAATGCGTATCCCCTGGTAGATATCAGTTGCCCTGTCGCCAAAAATGATTTTGATGGGCTCAATCACCTTGCCTCCACCAGGCTTTACTAAGGTTTTTCCGGCTACCAGCAGGCCTTTATCGATATTATGATGGAGAATATGGCCTGTTCGTGCCAGGTATTCCCGGCATAGGCTTATACACACAGCCTCCATAACCGAGTCACAGATCGTATCGGGATGGCCGGTTCCTTTTCGCTCAATCAGTTCGATACGTTGCAGATCGGCAGCTATGTCCCCTGCCTCATCAACAATGATGTTCCTTGAAATGTCCATAAGCCATGTAATCTTCTTAACTAATAAAGAGATCTAACACCATTATTAAAATGTACCGACATAGAAAACACTCTGCAAATTCACGTATTGATCACCGTGCGGAAAGGCAACGATTAACTACTTTTATTCGTATATATTATCAGCACACATACACAACCATCTTTTTTTATGAAAATTGGTATTATCTGTCATCCTACGTACGGAGGCAGTGGGGCAGTAGCAACTGAACTTGGTAAAGCGCTTGCAGCAAAAGGACACTCTGTTCATTTTTTCAGCCAGTCAGTACCTTTCAGACTTGGTACTTTTTCAAGGAATATTTTCTACCATGAGGTCGAATTAAAGCACTATCCGCTTTTTGAATGTTCTTTTTATTCTCTTGTTCTTGCGTCAAAAATTGCTGAGGTTGCTTTTTATGAAAAGCTGGATGTGGTTCATGCCCATTATGCAATTCCTCATGCATTAAGTGCGATGCTGGCCCGTCAGATGCTTGAGGATAAGTGTCCGGATACAAAGTGCTTCAAGCTTGCAACTACTCTGCATGGTACCGATATCACAGTTGTTGGTGCTGACCGTGGCATGCAGGACGTTGTGCGTCTTGCCATCAACAAGTCTGATGGAGTCACCTCTGTTTCAGAGTATCTGAAGGATGAAACTGTCAGGATGTTCAGCCCTACCAAAGATATTACCGTAATTTCAAATTTTGTCGATACCTCGTTGTTTTTTCGGTCACCTAAACAAGAAATCCGCGAACAGCTTGGTATAATAGATGAGAAAATAGTTATTCATATCTCTAATTTCAGGCCCGTTAAATGTATCGGTGATATTATCCGAATCTTTAATGCCTTAACAAAGCGTGTTGAAACGACACTTCTTCTTGTTGGTGATGGTCCTGAACGCAGCGAAGCTGAAATTCTGGTGCGCGAGTTTGGAATTGCTGATCGGGTAAGGTTTCTCGGCAAGCTTGACGATATTGTGCCGCTACTTTCAATCGCCGATCTCATGCTGATGCCGAGCAACGTGGAATCGTTTGGTCTTGCTGCACTTGAGGCTATGGCATGCGGTGTGCCGGTTGTAGCAACCATGGCCGGAGGTTTTCCTGAATTTATTGTTCCGGGGACTCATGGTTATCTCCTTTCTCCTGGAGATATTGAGGGCATGACTGAAAAAGCTCTTCTTCTTCTTTCAGATCAAACTCACTGGCTGGCGTGTTCCAAAGCTTGTGTTCAGCAAGCGAAGCAGTACGAGACTTCCTCGCTTGTTGAACAATATGAAGCCTACTATGTAAAGCTTCTTGAATCCTGAATCAGTTTAATAACGTTTGGTGGAAAGAAGCACGGAGCGGTATTTTTCAAGGTTTTCAAGAACTTCTCCTGTTCCTCTCGCTACAGCAGTCAGCGGATCATCACTGATGTGTACTGCAAGCTTTGTCTCCTCGTTGATTTTTTTGTCAAGCCCTTTGATGAGCGCGCCACCTCCGGCGAGGAAAAGACCTCTGTCGAGAATATCGGCCGATAATTCAGGCTTGGTTACCTCAAGACTTTTCTTAATCGACGTAATGATCTGGCTGATAGGGGTAGCAATGGCTTCCCTGATAGTGGCCGAGTTGACCTCGCGTTCTTCAGGTAAGGCGGTCACCAGGTTTCTGCCCCTTACCATCATGGTCATTTCTTTTTCAAGCTTGTAGGCAGATGCAATTTTTATTTTGACATCTTCTGCAGTTCGTTCGCCTATGGCCAGGTTATATGCTTTGCGGAAGTGACGGATTATGGCGTTGGTGATATCTGTACCAGCAACCCTCAAGGATTCACCGGAGGCAATTCCGCCTAGTGAAATAACGGCGATTTCTGTTGTACCCCCTCCAATATCGACAATCATATTGCCCATCGGCTCCTTAACATCAAGTCCGATTCCGATTGCAGCAGCCATTGGTTCAGTAACCAGATAAACCTCTCTGGCGCCAACATGTTCAGCAGAATCGCGTACAGCTCGTTTTTCAACCTCGGTGATTCCTGAAGGAATACCGATAACCATTCGGCGAATGCCAAAAGAAAATTGTGACTTTGTTTTATTGATCAGTCCTTTGATCAGTTCTTCGGTTGCTTCATAGTCGGCAATAACACCACTTGCCAGTGGTCGGATTGTGATAATCCCGGGATGGGTTTTTTCATGCATGAGCAAGGCTTCATGTCCAATGGCTACAATTTTTCCTGTATTACGTTCACGGGCTACAATTGAGGGCTCATTTAAAACAACACCTTTGCCTTTAATAAAAATCAATGTATTTGCTGTGCCAAGATCGATGGCAATATCTCTAAACAGATTACTGAAAAAGCTCATGTTAACATGGTTCCATGTGTAGGTCATAGTGGCTTGGAAAGGAGCTGATTCAGGCTATATTCCAAGGTTTCAACTGAACTCTTAAGGTAGTTAATGGAACTTTTTTTTCAAATGAAAAGAGTGATTTCGAGGGTACTTTTTTTAGCATTTATCTCCTATTCACAAGAGATAGGGACAGTATTTCGATAAATACAGCTATTGAGTACATTGTTACATGGTAATTTATGAAGTCATATAATTTAAAAACAGTTAGAAGTGCTACCCCTCTATCGTTTTGCTGAAGAACATTCAGCTTTAAAAAAGCAGTTGACCCGAAGCGTAACTTTTGATGATTCTGTTCAGTCTGCTGTTGATGAGATTCTCAACAATGTTCGCCAGAATGGTGATAGTGCTGTAATAGGCTACACGGAACAGTTTCAGGGTGTCCTGCTGAGTGAATTGCTCGTTTCGTCAGATGAAATACAGCAGGCATATGATCATGCGGATTCTGGTTTTCTGGAGGTGCTGCATGAAGCCTACAGTAATATTATTCGTTTTCACCAGCATGAAGTTGAGAAAAGTTTTTTTTATGAAGCTGAAGGCGGGGTGATTCTTGGTCAGCGTGTAACTCCCATGGAAAAAGCTCTTCTTTATGTGCCGGGAGGAAAGGCGGCCTACCCTTCATCGCTTCTAATGAACGTAGCACCTGCAAAAGTTGCCGGGGTAAAGGATATTTATGTTACTACCCCCTGTGATGCAACAGGTAAAGTCAATTCCAATATTCTTGCTGCCGCCCGGATTGCCGGGGTTGGTCATGTTTATAAAATTGGAGGCGCTCAGGCCATTGCGGCCTTTGCATATGGTACAGAAAGTATTCCAAAAGTTGATATTATTACCGGTCCAGGAAACAAATACGTGGCATTGGCCAAAAAACAGGTTTTCGGACACGTCTCGATTGACAGTATAGCAGGCCCTTCTGAAGTTGTTATTATAGCTGATGCATTTGCAAATGCTGAATTTATTGTCCTTGACATGTTTGCTCAGGCAGAACATGACCCTGATGCATCTGCAGTGCTGATAACTTCTTCCGAGGAATTGGCCACTGCTGTTAAGGAGTATGCTGAAACCCGTCTTCCTACTATGCTTCGACGGGAAATTATTGCCTCATCGCTGCAGCATAATGGTGCTATTGTTCTTGTATCTTCACTAGAAGAGGCTTGTGAGGTGTCGGACATGATAGCACCTGAGCATCTCGAACTGCATGTTCAAAATCCATGGGATATTCTTCCTGGAATTCATCATGCCGGTGCTATTTTTATGGGTGGTTATTCCTGCGAAACTGTCGGAGATTATTTTGCAGGGCCAAATCATACGCTGCCGACCAATGGTACCGCTCGATTTTTCTCTCCACTTTCTGTTCGCGACTTTGTCAAGCATACTTCAATTATTTCTTATTCGAAGCAGCAATTGCATGCAAGTGGAGAAAAAATTGCTTCTTTTGCAGATTTTGAAGGGCTTCAGGCTCATGCGGAAGCTGTTCGGGCAAGATTAAGAATGCTATGAAAGTAGGAGACTTTGATTACGAACTGCCAGAAGAAAAGATTGCTAAATATCCTCCTCTAGAGCGAGGTTCAACTCGTCTTTTGGTTCTTGACAGTAAGTCAGGAGCAATCCAGCATGCCAAATATGCCGGGTTAGAATCTTTTTTAAGAGAAGGGGATCTGCTTGTGCTCAATAACACCCGTGTCGTTCGGGCAAGGTTGTTTGCCTCCAAACAAACCGGGGGAAGGGTTGAGTTGATGCTTCTTGAAAAGCATGAGGGAGAACAATGTCTCGTCCTTTATCGAGGAAAGCTAAAAAAAGGGGATACACTCATTGCGCACAATCATGAACTGCTTATTACAGACATTATTGATTTTGGTATTGCCCGTATTTCAGTTCGAGGTACTGGTTCGTTAAGCGATCTATTCGAGCAGTTCGGGGAAGTACCCATTCCACCATATCTCAAAAGGGATGCCGAAGAAGTTGATCTTCACCGCTATCAGACTGTGTTCGCCGAATTTCCGGGGTCAGTAGCTGCACCGACAGCCTCACTTAATATGACACAGGAGTTGTTTAATAAGCTTCGCCAAAAGGGTGTTGACGTTGCGGCCCTCGTTCTCCATGTCGGCCTTGGTACCTTTCTTCCCATCAGGGTAGTGTCGTTTGAGGAGCATGTCATGCACCGTGAGTTTTATTCTATTCCACAGCATACGGTCGAAAAAATCCGTCGAACCAAAACTGCCGGCGGGAGAATTATAGCAGTTGGAACTACGGTTACCAGGGCTCTCGAACATGCCAGTGATCGTATTATGAGTATATCAGGTAGTGCGGAATTCGAACCGCTTTCCGGTGAAGCTGATATATTTATTTATCCAGGGTATCACTTTCGGCTTATCGATCTTCTCCTTACCAACTTTCATGCTCCCCGATCAACAGTACTGATGCTTACTGCAGCATTAGCAGGTCAGGGTAATTTGCGAAACGCCTATATTGAAGCCCTCGACAATGGGTATAACTTTCTAAGTTATGGTGATAGCATGTTGATTACATAATTGTTAATCTTAAGAAGACGACCGCTTTTCATTTTTACATAAAGAAAGAAGTATAACCAGCCTTTCTGCCTAAAGAAGTTCGGTCTTTTGAGGAGTATGGGGTTTCGTCGTTTTGGTTTTAAAAGTACGGGATAGTATTTTACTTCTTCTATTTATTGCGGGATTGTATCGCGATTTTCCCCTACCGGTTTTTTATAAAACACTCGTTTCCAACATCCATAACACTGGGAGATTGACCTCATGAGTCTTGTACAACAATATCGTGCACATACCGAAGAACGAGCGAAGCTTTGTATTCCACCCTTACCATTAACGGCCGAGCAGGCCCGGTTGCTTATCGACCTTCTGAAACAGGATATCGTTGAAGAAAAGGAGTACTTGCTTGAGTTATTCTGCGAGCATATCAGTCCAGGTGTTGATGATGCTGCATTTGAAAAAGCTGCTTTTCTAGACGGTATTCTCAAAGGGGATATTTCTTGTAGTGTGATCAGTAATCTGGAAGCCGTAAGCATTTTAGGAACAATGCTTGGCGGCTATAATGTCAAACCCCTTGTTGATGCATTAAGTCATAACGATCAGGCGATATGCCGTGAAGCCGTAGTTGTGTTAAAAAAAACCCTGCTGGTTTATGAGATGTTTGATGTGGTCGTGAATCTGTCAAAAACAAATAACTTTGCACTAGAGGTCCTTAAATCCTGGGCAGAAGCCGAATGGTTTACCTCCAAACCTCTTCTTCCTGAAAAAATGACACTTACGGTATTCAAGGTTCCCGGTGAAACGAATACCGACGACCTCTCTCCGGCAAGTGAGGCATTTACCCGTAGCGATATTCCTCTGCATTCCCTTTGTATGCTTGGCACTAAAATGCAGGATCCTATTGGAACGATCGCAACATTAAAAGCTAAAGGTTTTCCACTCGCCTATGTTGGAGATGTTGTAGGGACTGGTTCAAGCCGAAAGTCAGGCATTAATTCTGTTCAATGGCACTTGGGCAATGATATTCCAGCTGTACCGAACAAGCGGACAGGAGGTGTGGTGCTTGGAAGTATTATTGCACCCATTTTTTTCAATACAGCAGAGGATTCAGGAGCATTGCCAATCCAGGCAGATGTTACCGCGATGGATATGGGGGATGTCATTGATCTTTTTCTTTTTGAGGGAAAAATTGAGAAGGCGGGAGAGGTAATAGCGCGTTTTGAACTTTCTCCTAACACGCTTTCTGATGAGGTTCGAGCTGGAGGGCGTATACCCCTGATCATCGGCAGGACTCTCACAAGAAAAGCTCGAAAGGCTCTTGGTCTGGGTGAAGATACCTTGTTTATTCGGCCTGAACAGCCTGCAGACAGTGGCAAAGGCTACACCCTTGCACAAAAAATGATAGGAAAAGCATGCGGTTTATCAGGCGTGCGACCAGGGATGTATGTTGAGCCTGAAACATTGACGGTTGGTTCACAGGATACAACTGGAGCTATGACTCGTGACGAAGTAAAGGAATTTGCAGCATTAAGCTTCAGCGCAGATCTTCTGATGCAGAGTTTTTGCCATACTTCAGCCTATCCTAAGCCATCAGACATTAAGATGCACAGAAGCCTTCCGTATTTTATTCAGAGCAGGGGAGGTGTTTCGCTTAAACCCGGTGACGGGGTAATTCATACATGGTTGAACCGAATGGTGTTACCCGACACACTCGGTACAGGTGCTGACTCTCATACACGGTTTCCGATCGGTATATCTTTTCCTGCAGGTTCAGGACTTGTAGCTTTTGCCGGAGTTACCGGAACAATGCCTCTCAATGTGCCCGAATCGGTTCTTGTACGTTTTACAGGAAAGCTCCAGCCTGGAATCACCTTGCGTGACCTTGTCAATGCCATTCCTTATGTGGCTATAAAACGTGGGCTTTTGACCGTTGAAAAGAAAGGTAAGAAAAATGTATTTGCCGGCCGTATTCTTGAAATTGAGGGCCTTCCCCAACTGAAGGTAGAGCAGGCCTTTGAGCTTAGTGATGCTTCCGCTGAACGGAGTGCTGCTGCATGTACTGTTCGTCTCGATAAAGAGCCGGTCATTGAATATCTCAGCTCGAATATCAAATTGCTCGATCAAATGATTGAAGAGGGTTATGGCGATGCTGATACCCTGCAACGTCGTATTGACAAAATGAAAGCCTGGCTTAATAATCCTTCGCTTCTTGCTCCTGATGCTGATGCAGAGTATGCTGAAATCATAGATGTTGATATGAGTATCATCACGGAACCGATTCTTGCTTGTCCCAATGACCCTGATGATGTCATGACTCTCAGTGAAGTGCTTCGTGACAAACATAAACCCAAAGTTATTGATGAGGTTTTTGTTGGCAGCTGCATGACAAATATCGGACATTTCAGGGCACTTGGCGAGATATTAAGGAACAAGGGTGCAGTACCGGTCAAGCTGTGGATTGTACCCCCTACGAAGATGGATATGAAAAAACTTACTGAAGAAGGCTATTATTCCGTTTTCGGGGCATCAGGTGCGCGTATTGAACCTCCCGGATGTTCTCTGTGTATGGGTAACCAGGCCAGAGTCGCTGATAATGCGGTAGTATTTTCAACCAGTACCAGGAATTTCGACAATCGCATGGGCACAGGTGCTCAGGTTTACCTTGGTTCGGCTGAACTTGCAGCTGTCTGTGCACTTCTGGGTCATTTGCCAAATAGAGACGAATATATGGAGGTCTTTACACGTCAACTTTCAGGTGGCAAGGAAGATAACATCTATCGATACCTGAACTTCCATGAGCTTGAAAAAGCCGAATTAGAGATTCTTGTGGAGTAAAAAAACATTTATTGTGGCGGGATATGGAAATATTTTGCATATTCCGCCATACAGTAGGCTTTTGAAAAGTCTCTGTTTTTTTTTAATATTCGAGAGCTGATGAAGCTGTCAATTATCAAACAACAAAAATAACAATCCTAGCAATGAAAAAACTTTTCATCTTCCTCTTTCTTTTAAGCTCAGTTTCTTTCGTAGGCTGTGCAAAAAAAACTGAAGCTCCTGCAGAAGCTCCTGCAGCTGCACCTGCAACTGAAGCACCAGCAGCAGCTCCTGCCGCACCTGCAGCACCAGCAGCAGAAGCACCAGCAGCAGCACCTGCAGCACCAGCAGCAGAAGCACCAGCAGCACCTGCAGCACCTGCAGCACCAGCAAAATAAGTTTCCGATTTTTCGGTTGCTTATATAAAAAGAGGCAGAACGCAAGTTCTGTCTCTTTTTTTTATGCAAAATCGGGGAAACAAAAAAGACACAGCTTGTTAACCGTGTCTTTTTTGTTTTTATGTTCTGCTGAGGAGGCAGGACTCGAACCTGCAATTGCCTGATCCAGAATCAGGAGCCTTACCAATTTGGCCACTCCTCAATAGCGTTGTGAATATATTAAAAAATAAAATATTTCAATTCCCTTTTTTGATTTTTCTTAAAGAATGGTGAGAAGTAGGGGAATGAGGATCATTGACGTGATCATACCCGCTGCGACCAGCGTCGCGGCAAAATCACGGTCTGGATTTTCAAGAGAAGCGAAAGTCATGGTATTAAACCCTGCTGGTGCGGACGCACACAGTATTACAATGGTACGGTCAAGTTCTTCAAGGTTGAATAATTTAGAAAATAAAATTCCTAGAGTCAGACCAAGTACTATGCGTAATGCTATACCTGTAGAAAGATGAACAAGGTTGATTTTAGCAATGCTAAACGATGCACCGAGTCCAAGCAGAATAAGGGGTATAGTGAGCTTGCTGACTGTGTGCAGTATTGCCATTGAAATTGAGTCTGGACACAGAGCAAGCTTGTTCATGAGCAGTCCACCGATAAGTGCCAGAAGAGGAGGAGAGGTCATAATTTTCTTATAGATAGGCTTATCCGGCTTACCGGTATGCCTGCATGCAAAAAAGTAAGCAATGGTATAGGTTGATAATCCATTCGGAATATCGAATAAAAAAAGTCGGGCAAGACCGTCATCTCCATAAAATGACTGTACAAACGGCATAATGAAACCAAGATTCATTATGATCGATCCAGATACCAGTACAGCGTAAGTCGGCTTCAGCATCCCAAGTGCTTTCCCTGTAACTTTAGCAGTAATAAGCGATATAAGGATAACAAGAAAAGAAATGAGAGGAATAACAAACATTCGGGCAGTTATGACGACAAACGGAAGTACTGACAGCAAAAGTGCCGGTAGCGTCAAATAGTAAACGAGCTTAAAGAGAATATCTGCAGATTGGGGGGCAAGTATGAATGCCTTTCGTAAAAGTATTCCCAGTAAGAAAAGAGCGAATATCGGAGCCAGTAGAAACGCAAGGTCAAACATCGGCGGGAGAGAAGAAAAGCCGTTAGCCAGGCATTGTGAGAGTGGTGCACCCGAGAGGAGTCGAACCTCTAACCGTCTGATTCGTAGTCAGATACTCTATCCAGTTGAGCTACGGGTGCAAGTATGTAGCGTGTACGGGATTCGAACCCGTGATCTTCGCCTTGAGAGGGCGATGTCCTGGGCCACTAGACGAACACGCCAGGTACTATTGTTTTCACAATCTGTGGGCCCTGTAGGACTTGAACCTACGACCCAGCGATTATGAGTCGCTTGCTCTGACCAACTGAGCTAAGGGCCCTCAATGCTTGGCTTTAGAGGCAGTTAATATAATGTTTCATTCATAATATGCAAAACAATAATTATTTTATCCCTGGTCGTTAAAATTCAGTATACTTTTCTCGGCTGATATCAGCTCCCAGGCTGTTAAGTTTCGTTTCTATTTTTTCGTATCCTCTATCAAGGTGGTACACTCTCAATACTTCTGTTGTACCTTCGGCAACCAATCCTGCGAGCACAAGGCTTGCTGATGCTCTCAGATCGGTTGACATAACTGTAGTGCCTGAAAGCTTCTGGGGGCCGTGAACTACTGCCAGATTTTTTCGGATATCGATATGAGCACCCAATCTGTTGAGTTCCGGTATATGATTGAAGCGTTCATGATAGACTTTGTCGATAATATGGCTTGTTCCCTCTGCCTGCGACATTAGCGCAATCCATTGGGCCTGCATATCGGTCGGAAATGAAGGGTAAGGTTTTGCTGTAACATCGGTCGATAAAAGCTGTTTCGGACTTTTCAGTGTCACGCTGTCTGCTGTTGTTTCAATAGTACAGCCTGCATGAACAAATTTTTTCAGAACTGCTTTCAGTTGTTCAGGCACAACGCCGTTGACAGTAATATCTCCCCCGGTTATGGCTGCTGCGGCAAGCAATGTTCCTGCTTCAATTCGATCAAAAACATTATGAAATTCAACAGCATGAAGTGTATTAGTACCTTCTATATGGAGTTCAGTGGTTCCCGTACCTTTGATGGAAGCCCCCATCGCAATGAGAAAATTACAGAGGGTTTCGATTTCCGGTTCAGCTGCCGCATTGCTGATAGTTGTTGTGCCCTCAGCCAAAACAGCCGCCATAAGGGCGTTTCCTGTTGCGCCAACTGACGAAATAGGAAAATCGATATGGGCACCATGCAGTTTTCCATTGCTGAGCGTGGCATCAATAAACCCGGTTTCGATGGTAATTGTAGCTCCCAGTTTTTCCATAGCCATTAAATGCAGGTCGATGGGACGTGGACCGAAAGCACATCCCCCGGGAAGAGATACCCTTGCGTGGCCAAACCGGGCAAGCAACGGCCCGAGAACATAGATTGATGCTCTCATTTTTTTTACCAGTTCATATGGAGCCTGAATACTTTTGACATTCAGGGAAGAAACTTTCAGTGTGTTATCAGAAAAGGAAGTTTCTACCCCAAGGTGATGCAGGAGCTGCGTAAAGGTCAGTATATCTTTAAGGTCAGGAATATGATGCAGAGTAAAATTGCCATTTCCGGTAAGAAGTGTTGCGGCAATAATTGGAAGTGAGGTATTTTTTGATCCTGAGGCTGTAATGCTGCCGGATATCCGACGTCCGCCTCTTATGACAAGCTTGTCCATTGTATTGTTAACGCTAATGAAAAACCGATATTTACAATTATTTCAGGTTATGAAAAACAAATTATTTTTTTCCGAACCGTTTGCGTGGAAAATGTTTTTATCCTTTACCTTTAACTCATGTTCTTACAACGTTTGTAAATGTTTTTTTTATGTTGCAGTTCGTTTGTAAAGCGCTAGAATTTAAGCTTAAGGATATTCTATGACCGTTATCGCTTCCCCATGCCCTTACAATCTGTTATTTCGGAGGGCATCATTACTTTTTCTATTCTTATTACTGCTGTTTCAACCCGGTATGCAGCTCACTGGAGCAGCTGCTCCAAGAGCAAACAGTGAGATATCGAGAATTATGAAAGAAAGATCTGCGGTAGAAAAAAATCTCAATGTACTGAAACAACAGCTTAAAGAGTACCAGTCGAAGCTAAAGAGCACAACCCTTAAGGAATCACAGTCGTTTAAAGCACTTGAAAATATTCGTACACAGATTCTGGTATTAGAGAAAATTATTGGTGAAAACCAGACCTATCTAGAGAAGCTTGACAGGGATATCAATCGCTTGCAAAATGAACTTCAGGGTAATCGACAGATTTACGACAAGGTTTCTGAGGATTTTCGCAGGACAGCTATTTCTGTCTATAAATATGGAGGAACCAGAGATATCGAGCATATTTTAGCTTCAGGTTCGGTCAATAAAGCTCTTGTTCGTGCACAGTACATGGGCTTTTTTACCAGGGCAGTACGTCACAACGTTGATGAATTGCAGAAAGTCGCAACTACTCTTGAAAATAACCGTGTTGCACTTGAGCAAAGCTATAAGCAAAAAGCTGCAATGGTTCGGGAGCAGGAGCAGCAACTGAAAAGCTGGTCGGCCAGTAAAATAGAAAAGGAAGTAGTACTCGATCGCCTCAAAAAAAACAAGCAGGAATATGCTGCACAACTGGATGCAGTCCAGAAAAAACGTGCGCAGCTGCAATCACGGATTGAGTCTCTGATTCTTGCAGAACAGAGAGCTGTGGAAATGGAAAAAATTCGGCAGCAAAAAATTCTTGAAGCAAAACGACGTGAGGCACAACGGCTTGAATCCAGGCAGCGTGAAGCGCAGCGTCTGGAAGCTCGACGACGTGAAATACTGCGTCAGGAAGCAAAACGAAGGGAAAAACAACACTATGAAAAAGAAAGTGAAGTTGTCAAGCAGGAAAAACCTTATGTGCAGGAACCCGTAACAGCAAAAAAAGAAATACCGCCGGTTGAAACTGCTGAAACCAAACCCCTCGACAAAAAGACAGTTACAACAGTTCCTGATGCTGGGTTGTATGAACTTGAAAAAGTTTCTGCGGATTTTGATACCGCTATCGGTTCTTTGCCTTGGCCTGTAAGGAATGGTGTGGTAGCACAAAAATTTGGTTCTATTCAGGACAAGGACCTTAAAATTGTTACTACCAATAACGGAATAGATATCACCGTTCCTGCCAATACCCAGGTAAGAGCTGTTTCCGGAGGAAAAGTTGTTCAGATTGCGTTTCTCCCTACTTTTGGAAATATTGTAATTATCCGTCATCCTAAATCTTACCTGACAGTATATGCTAACCTTGGCCAGTTACATGTTGTAAAGGACGATCTTATAAAATCGCAGCAGCTTGTAGGACTATCGGGCAAAATGACGGAAGGCGGATCAGTTGTTCATTTTGAGATTTGGAAAGGCCGTGTTAAACAGAACCCTGAAAAATGGCTTAGACGATAACGTATTATGGGAGTTAAAGAACTTTTTTCAGCAATTTTTACTGTGCTTTTTCGATACAGAAAATTCTGGCGTGAACTTAAAGAAGAAGCTCTTAGTGAAGAGTTACATGAGCTCAAGGATTACGCAGTTCCTGTTATTGCTATGGTGCAGCTTTGTAAGTTTCCCTTGATCGGGTTGCCCCGTCAGGCTATGTTTTTTGCATTAGCAAATTTTCTGATAGATGTTGCGGCTCTTTATCTTCTGATTGGAGGTACAGCATATTTGCTTGAAAGAGAACATCTTGAACACATTCAAGATAGGATGTTAAAAATTGTCTGTTATTCCATGACCCCGGTATGGCTTTTCGAACTACTGTATTTTACTGGTATTTGGAGCTGGCTTTTTGCCTTTCTGGCGCTTTTCTATATGCTTCTCATCGGAAGAAACGGTATGGCGGTTATGCTTGAATTCTATACAGGTATAGCTGGAAAAACCTTGCGGAATACAGCATTGTTTGTGGTGACTGTCAATACATCAGTCTTTTTGCTGATCAGGGCTGTCATGCGGTTATTTAACTTTTAGAAGACCTTGTATTATGAAGGTTCAGGACCTCCATCTTGATTATCAAATTGTTGAGGATATTCTTAAGGCTTTTCTTTTCAATGAGATACGCAAATTTGGCTTCAGCTCGATTGTGCTTGGCTTATCGGGTGGTATAGATTCAGCGGTAGTATGTGAACTTGCTGTTAGAGCACTGGGTGCAGATAATGTTCTCGTACTGATGATGCCCTATCTCTCTAGCAGTCCTGAAAGCCTTGAGCATGCTGAACTTATGATAAAGAAGCTTGGTATTCGAGCTGAAGAAGTTTCCATTACGCCAGTTGTTGACGCTTTTTTTTCGTCCATACCTACTGATCAGTTATTGAGAAGAGGCAATATCATGGCCCGGACAAGAATGGTTTTTCTATATGATGTATCGGCCCGAGATGGTCGACTTGTTGCAGGAACAAGCAATAAAACAGAATTGCTCCTAGGTTACGGGACCTTGTTCGGGGATATGGCTTCCGCAGTCAATCCCATTGGTGATCTCTATAAAACACAGATTAGAGGGCTTGCCCGTCATCTTGGCATTCCGGAGCCCCTGATTCTCAAACCTCCTTCTGCTGACCTCTGGGAGGGACAGAGCGATGAGGCTGACCTCGGATTCAGCTATGAAGCAGTTGATCTTTTGCTCTATATGATGCTTGAAAAAAGAATGGATAAAAAATCAATTCTCGATGAAGGTATCCCTGAACATTTTTACGATCGTGTCAGAAAACTGGTTGTTAGAAATCAGTACAAGAGGATGATGCCTGTTATAGCCAAGATCTCCGCCCGTACTCCAGGTATTGATTTTCGTTATGCCCGGGACTGGCAGGAAGTGAAGTAAGAGGGAGAATGACAGGATTTATAGGACCGATGGAGTTTATGGCTTCTATCGGTCCTATGGGGTGTTAAAACGATCTGAGTACAGTATCTACCAGAAAATGGTTGTCATCTTTTCCTGGATAGTCAGTTGTGTAATGCAATCCTCTTGATTCCCGTCGTTTTTTAGCGCTTTCAATAATCAGACACGCTACCTTGATGATGTTTCTCAGTTCGAGGATCTGTGTAGTAATCTTTGTTTTTTTGAAGTAAGACTCTGTTTCTTCTTTGAGGAAGTCCATTCTCCTTTTTGCTCGTTCAAGTCGAAGATCGCTGCGAACAATACCGACATAATCGTTCATTACCTGCTGTGCCTCACGCTTGTTGTGGGAAACAAGAATCCATTCTTCAGGATTAACAGTTCCTGTGTCGTCCCAATCAGGAAAATCAATCGTGTTATTTAAAAGATGCAATCGTTCGCGTATATCACCACATGCTCTCCAAGAAAAAACAAGAGCTTCAAGCAGTGAGTTACTTGCAAGACGGTTTGCCCCGTGAACACCCGTACAGCTGGTCTCGCCACAAGCATAGAGGCGATTGACCGTGGTTTTGCCCTTATCGTCCGTACGGATTCCTCCACATGAATAATGTGCAGCAGGAACAACAGGGATCATTTCCCTAGTCATATCAATACCAAAACTCAGGCATGTTTCGTAGATATTTGGAAAATGTTCCTTTGTCTTTTCGGGGTCGATATGCGTCACATCAAGGAATACGCAATCCTCACCGCTTTTTTTAATTTCCGAGTCTATAGCTCTGGCAACAATATCCCGAGGTGCCAGATTTTGGCGGATATCATACTTTTGCATGAACTCCTGACCGTTTTTCAATTTCAAAACACCACCAAATCCACGAACAGCTTCGGAGATCAGGAATGATTTTGCTCTTGGATGATAAAGAGAAGTTGGATGAAACTGGATAAACTCCATATTGGCAATTTCTGCTCCTGCCCGATACCCCATTGCCACTCCGTCACCAGTGGCTATCTCCGGGTTTGTAGTAAATGGATAAACATGTCCAAGTCCGCCTGATGCCAATAACGTGATTTTTGCCAGAATCTTTTTCGGTAGTCGCTGCATCGAGTCAAGTACATAGGCACCGTAACAGTTAATATCATTTGTTTTAATGCCAAGATGATGCTCAGTAAGCAGCTCGATGGCAACATGATGTTCAAGCAGGGTAATATTCGGATGGCTGTTGATGTGATTGAGCAGTGCCGTTTCAACTTCTTTTCCGGTCAAGTCCTGTGCGTGTACAATTCTGCTTCTTGAATGGCCGCCCTCTTTGCCAAGGTGTAGATTATCAAGCTCAGAGGTTGTAAAGTTAACGCCAAGTTCTCTAAGGCGCTGTATGTGCTGAGGGCCCTCCTTTACCATCAGGGAAACCATTTCTCTATTGCACAAGCCGGCACCGGCTTCGAGGGTATCAGCGATATGAAGTTCAGCACTGTCATTGTCATCAATTGCAGCAGCGATACCTCCCTGAGCCCAGTTGGTATTGGACGTGGAACTTTCCTTTTTTGTGATGATAGTAACTTTCGCGTGATCAGCCATATGAATGGCAAAATACAGTCCGCCAATACCGCTACCGATTACCAGAACATCAGTGTTGATTGATTCAGTCATAACCGCAAGCACCATTTATTTAAGGTTATTCTATGGAATCCTTTAGGTCCGTAACAAAAAACGGGGATCAAGGCATGAGTTTACCTGTTCCCCGTATATCAAGTTTTTATGCGGTCCAATAAATATTGTTTCACATATCGTTTATTATTACGGCAGAAGAACCGCACACGAAATGACCGTAGTCCAAAGACCGTTTTCGCCCTCAGCGGATTGGGTGATATTGTAAGAATTAATAATTTTACCACTCATCTTGTAAATTCCCTCACGCTCGTCCCAGTCCTTATTTGGATCAAACTCAATACCAAGGGTGGTTGCCAGCATTGTTGCAGCCAAGTCTTCTGCATACTCGCCGGAGTGTTCTGCAGATTCTCCGAATGGATGGTGTTCCGACAGGTAACCGTACTGCGTTTCATCTGCAGGAATCGCTACCCCAACAGAGGCCGCAATCAGGCGGTTATATTCATTGGTTGAATTACGAGCCATAACCGCAAAGGTTATTTGACCTGGAGCGAGATGTTTAAGACCTTCTTCGACGGTGATGCGTTCACAGTGAGGAGGAAAAATACTTGATACCGTAACCAGATTGCATTTTTCAATTTTGGCCTCTCTCAAAGCAAGCTCAAATGATGAGAGATATTCTTTGTGCCTTCCCACACCCTTGGTGAAAAAAACTTTTGATGGGACAAATGACAATGCCGTGCCTCCGGATTTATAATATTGTTCAAATCTTATACAGTTTCGAAATTGACGAATTATAGGAAAAAGAGGTGGTATTCAAAATGTTTTTCTTGAGGCTACTTTAAAAAACTTTCTTTTTCCAACTCTGATGATTTTTGGCTCAATTTCGAAGGAAATGGACTCGTAGATTTCTTCAACTTTTTTGTCGCCCACAAGCACCGATTTCTGCTCAATCATTCTTCTTGCCTCACTTTTCGAGACAGCAGCTCCAAGAGTTATCAAAAGGTCGATGATAGGTAGGGACTGTTCGTCAAATTCTAGGAGTTCAAGCGCATCAGGCGCTTTTTTATGAATAAATACCTGATCAAAATGGGTCTCAGCACCTTCCGCATCTTCTTCTGAGTAATACATCGCTACAATTTTTTTAGCCAGCGTCCGTTTGGCTGTTCTCGGGTCTATCTTCCACTTTTCAAGAATATCAGGGACCACTTTATCGGCTGCCGGAAGCAGAAGTTTACAGTAGGTCTCAATAAGGGTATCTGGAATTGAGAGCGATTTGCCGTACATGTCAGCAGGGGAGTCATTAAAACATATCGCATTGCCAAGCGATTTCGACATTTTCTCCTTTCCGTCAGTGCCAACAAGCAGCGACATGGTAATGCATACCTGTGGAGCTATTCCGTACTCCCGTTGCAGGTCTCTGCCGACAAGGAGGTTGAATTTCTGGTCGGTTCCTCCCAGTTCAACATCGTTTCTCAAATGTACAGAATCCATGCCTTGAGCAAGCGGATAGAGAAACTCATGAATGGATATAGGTTCCTGAGCACGATACCGCCTCTCAAAGTCATCACGCTCAAGCATCCGAGCCACAGTGTAGTGACTTGAAAGCTTTATAACATCTGCGAAACTCATTTTGCCGAGCCAATCGGCATTATAGCAGATAGTTGTCTTTGCAGGGTCAAGAATTTTTGAAGCCTGCTCGAAGTAGCTTAAACCGTTTTCGCGGGCCTCTTCGGCTGAAAGCTGAGGTCTTGTTTTGCTTTTTCCCGAAGGATCGCCGATCATTGCGGTAAAGTCGCCGATAATCAGAATGGCTTCATGGCCGAAATCCTGAAACTCTCTAAGTTTTCGAAGAACAACCGAGTGACCAAGATGGAGGTCTGGCCTCGAAGGATCGGCGCCAAGCTTCACCTTAAGCGGCTTGCATGTTTTAAGGCTAATGAGAAGCTTTTGTTCAAGTTCGTCGACGCTGATAATTTCAACTACATTGCCAACAATAATATCAAGTTGTTCCTGTACACTCGGAAAACGCATGAATTTCTCTTTATTCGTTTAGTATTGTTTTTTAATTTGCTCCATCTGCCGCTGGTTTTCCCTCGTTTTGATTGTTTCGCGCTTGTCATAGAGTTTTTTGCCTTTGGCAATGGCAAGCTCAATCTTAAGAAGACCTTTTGAGTTAAAAAAAGCTTTCAGCGGAACAAGCGTCAATCCCTTTTCATTGATTTTAGCCAGAATTTTGCGGATTTCTTCTTTATGCAAAAGCAGTTTTCTGCTTCGTTTCGGTTCAAGCAACTCCATGTGGTTATGCTCGTAGGGAGTAATCTGCATGTTTTCCAGCCATACTTCGTTATGATGAATTATTGCAAAGCTTTCATTCAGACTGGCTTTTCCAAGCCTTACTGATTTTACCTCGCTGCCGAAAAGCTGGATACCTGTAACGATGGTATCAAGTATTTCAAATTCATATCGGGCCTTTCTGTTTTGAATAGCCTGTACGTATTGCTGAACGTGTTGTTTTTTCGCCACCTTGACCTTCTGGTTTACTATTTCCAATGCGAACAGTCATGCTCCCTGTTGCTTAATATCCTCTTTTATTGGGAGTTAGCAATGCGTTAACAGTTATTTCTATCGGCTGTTCCCAGCCCCCCCATGAGACTGCTGGAGCAAATCAGTACAGGGAAGATCAGTCTTTATCCTGAGTTTTACAAGGGGACGACTCTTACAGCTGATGGTAATACATTTCTAAGATCTGGTATATCCCAAAACTATTATCTTTAATAGGTATGTATAAGTCCCAGTCCTTAATTTCACTCAATCGGTTCTTCCGGTACAGGATGGCAAACAACTTTTTTTCTATACCCGACCTCCGATTGCTCTCATACGGTATTACTATTACCGCGGGAGTGATATTCTGGATCCTTGAGGGTCTCAATCCTTTTTTCTCTCGGGAGAAGCGCCGCGGTTTTCATGCAAAGCTCAACCTTTCATTGGGCGGTCTCAATATGATGATCCTGCTCCCTTCTGGCATACTTATGGCATTTATTCTGGATTGGTCTAGAACTGCCTGGCCGGGAATCGGGATGCTGGCCCTTCCCCCAGTTGTCGAAGCCATTCTGATCCTGCTGCTCATCGACTTGTGGATGTACGTCTGGCATCGTCTCAACCATGAAACGGCATTTCTCTGGCGATTCCACTCCATCCATCACAGCGACTCTATCCTTGATGTCACCACCAGCTGGCGGTTTCATTATATTGAAATCCTATTCTCTGAACTGCTGCGTCTTCCTCTTTTCATGCTGATCGGAGCAGGTATCGAACACCTTCTGCTCTACTCGCTTCTCATGACACCGGTCATCGAATTCCACCACAGCAATTTCTCAATTCCGCCAGCTATGGAAAGACTGGCCCGGCTTATAATCCCCTCACCCCTGATGCACCGTCTGCATCACTCCAGGCTTAGATGCGAGCACGATTCCAATTACGGAAGCCTGCTCTCTGTCTGGGATCGTATCTTCGGCAGTCTTCTGGTCAAAGACAATCTTGACGATCTCCTTCTCGGTCTCGATGATGAAAGCAACTCCGAAAAGCAGCGATTGTTCGCCTTGCTCCTCAGGCCGTTCCACCCATAGCGAGCTAATGGCGCCATTCGACCATCATACCCCAAATCGGATCGTACACGTGGATATTGTCCGTCATACCTGATGCATCGACGACCTGCCGGCCCTCGTTATACCAGCGAAAAATGCCGCCACGAAGGTTGCAGTAACTCTTCGCCTTCGCTCTCTCGCATACATTCTCCAACCGCTCGAGCAGTTCCGAGCTGCGCTGGCCAACCGAACAGTAAAAGACAAGGTCACGCCCCGCCACGAGAGATCCATAGCAATCTGTGAATTCATCCGGGTCGGTATCCGGATCGAGACGTACCGCTGTGGCAATTCTGCTCTTCTTGTACTCCTCGGAGGTGCGAATGTCGAACAGAAATGGTGGTTCCGGTCCGGCAAGCATCCCTGCCAGTTCGTCAGTTGAAAGGTTTTTCAATCGGTGCGTGCGCTCAATCATGATTATTACAGTTTCAAGCAACCAGTCAGTACCAAACATTTCAAAGTAGGTTTTATCAAAATTCTTTGCTGTGCCTCGACATCAAGCAAATTATCGAGGTAAAATTCCTAATATTCCTTTGCAAGAGAGGTAAGATATCGGTGAGCATAGAGTTTGTCGACTTTTGAGAGTTCACTCAGTTGGTCAAAGAATATCATTGGGATACCATATTGTCGACGAATCCGATCGATCATTGTCATCCACAAATGCGCTGTCATTTCAGCGTCCGCCAGTGCACGGTGAAACATTCCGGTTTGCCGTATGCCCGCATGTGATACCAATGTCTGCAACTTATGGTTTGGAGAATCCTGATAAATTCTTCTTGAGACCAGCAGAGAGCAACAACATTCGCCTTCATATACCCGTTTTGCTCTTTTCAGCTCGAAATCAAGAAAGCGCTTGTCGAATGAGGCATTATGCGCGACGATGTTATGACCGGCTATAAACTCTGAAAACTCGGTCATAACCACTTCACAGCAAGCCTGGCCTTTCAGCATCTCATTGGTAATACCGGTATAACCCTCGATAAACGGACTGATCCGGAAACCGGGGTTCATCAGCTTTTGAAAGCGGTCGACAATCACACCATGCTCTACAAGCACTGCACCGATCTCGATAGCCCTGTCACCATAATGCGGCGACAAGCCCGTTGTTTCGAAATCCAGAACCACCACACTGTCAGCCAATGTCCGCTGCATCACCTCATTACCAATTATCATTAGACCAGTAATCAATTAACCGTCAATTGCTTTTTTGCCCTCAATATGTGTGTATAAAGCCTCTTGTTAAATACTGTTTGATTTCTCGCCATAGAGGGACTTTAAGAAGTGGTATCCTTCATCGCCTAACAAGGTTATTATTTCTGATAGGGGGGTTCCCTTTTTAGAGACAAAAAAAGAGTTAGAGGGCTTATTCCTCTTTCAAATATTCAGCAGGAATAATATTTCCTATGTTAAGAACCAGAAAAGGATCCAGACATTTTTTTACCCTTGCCATTTCCTTGACACCTCGCTCATGATACATTTCAACAAGGTATTCAGCCTTTAATTTACCGATGCCATGTTCGGCCGAAAGTGTACCGCCAAGTTCAATGGTCTTGCCTATGAATTCACGATAAAGTAACTTTGCGTCAATAAATTCTTCCCGATTGCGAGGTAGAATATTCAAGTGTACATGCGCGTTACCTATGTGACCGAAAATAATATAGACAAAGCCCTTTTGTTCGCAAGAATTGCGATAAAAATTGAACAGTTCACGAAATGCTCTCCGAGGCACTGCCATGTCAGTGCTTATTTTGCTTTCCTGCTGCTTGCTGAGCCAGTCGTTAACAAGGAGCGGCAAGGCGTGGCGAAACTCCCTTAATCTTGCCTGTTCATCACGGTCAAGGGCTATCCACGATACATCAGTCATGGCATTGCATGATTCCATTTGTTCAAACAGAACTTCCAGATCAATATTTTCAGATTTTGAGGTAGTTTCCTGTTCCAGAAAAACAGCTCCAAAGCAGTCGGATGGTATTTCAGGATATTTTGATGAGAGAAACCCGAGCGAGTTTTTATCGAAAAACTCAATAGCCCTCGGTTTGACAGGGTGTTCGGAATCTTGTATCAGACTTATAAATCCAAAAATATCATCGATATTCCTGAAATAAATCAGGCAGGAGATGATAGATTCAGGAAGAGGAAGAAGCATAAGTTCTGCTTCAGCGATAATGCCGAGCGTTCCTTCAGACCCGATAAAAAGATCAATAAGGTCCATTCCCTCATCTGAAAAGTAACCAGCATTATGCTTTGAGGTTTCAGGCATAGAGTACTGCGGCCTTTGGAATGCAATATCTCCTGCAACAGACAGGTTAAGACGAAACATACCGTGTTCGTCCGCTATAAAGGTGCCGCGTGAAATATCAAGCAGGTCACCTTCAGGCAGGACTACAAGGACTCGAGAGATATGCTTCCTAGTAGGCCCGTATTTGTAAGATCTAGCCCCGGAAGAGTTATTTGCAATTGTGCTTCCTATAAAACAAAGTTTTTCCGTTGGATCCGGAGGGTAAAACCAGCCGCATTGTTCAACTTTTTTCTGGATATCCTCAAGAACAGCTCCAGCCTGCACGGTAATAATGGCTCTATTGCTTGATACTGCCGTTACTTCTCCAATGTTGTCAAGCTTCTGCATAGCAATGACATAGTCACCCATAGGTATTCTTCCGCCGGTTGTTCCTGTTCCGTTTCCGGCAATGGTGAAATGACGATGCTCTTTAACAGCATTCTTGAGGAGGTCGGAAAGTTCATTGATTGCTTCCGGAAAAAAAACACCAGAGGTATGACCGGTTTTAATATTACTGGTATCCTCTAGAAATCCACGGATTGATTCAGGGTCGTGCTTATAAATCATTTTGCTGCTGCTTTCCGCTGTTATTCTCGAAAGTGCTTCCTGACGCGGGTTCTGTACCCTTGAGGGGTGTTTTTTCAGGTTCAACGACCGGAAGGTCGTTTTCTTCTTTATTATCGGGTGAGGTCGATGGTGTGCCGGAAAGCTTGACTCCTTTTTGAGGTGATGAACCTGGCATTTCACGGCCCTGGAGATAATATTTTATAAGTTCGCGGGCAATCGGAGCGGATATGGAACCACCAAACCCTGCATTTTCGACAAGTACTGCCATTGCAATTTTTGGATTCTCAACAGGAGCAAAAGCAATAAACCAGGCATGATCCTTTCCATGGGGGTTCTGTGCTGTTCCGGTTTTTCCGGCGATATTTATACCTGGCACTTTTGCCAGTGTGCCGGTACCACGTTCTACAACCCCAATCATGCCGTCCTTGATAAGGCTGAATGTTTCAGGAGCAATAGGTAACGATCGTTTCGAATAGGTAAAAGAGTAATATCTGCTTGTTTCCGAATCTCTATAGCCATTGACGATATGAGGCTGAAAGAGAGTTCCGTTATTGGCAATAGCGGCGGCATAGGTAGCAAGCTGAACAGGCGTCGTTCCAAGTTCCCCCTGACCTATTGCTAGACTTACCAGATATCCTTTCGTCCACTTGTCCTTGCCGTAACGTTTGTCGTAATAACTGGTTGATGGCAAAAGGCCGGCCCGTTCACCAGAAAGGTCAATACCGGTTTTCCCCCCAAAACCGAACATGCTTCCGTATTTCGTCCAATTATCAAAACCGACATTGAAAATCAGGTTATAAAAATAAACATTCGATGAAACCGTGATAGCATTTCTCATGTCTACCCATCCATGCCCCTTGCCTTCATTACTGAGGAATCGTCTATTGCCAAACATAAAAACGCCATTATCAAGAATTTTTTTTGCAGGATCAATTTTTTTTTCTTCCAATGCAGCCATGGCAAGAATCATTTTATAGATCGAACCAGGTGGATATACAGCTTGAATCGTCCTGTTAAAAAGCGGCTTTTGTGGCGAAGTAATAATATCGTTCCAACCTTTTCGATCAGTTGAGCCGTTAAAAATATTAAGATCGTAGTCAGGAGCGCTTGCCATGGCAAGAATACCGCCCGTTGAAGGGTCCATGGCTACAACAGCCCCGGATTTACCGGTTTTTCTCAAGAGCTTTTCTGCAAGCTCCTGCAGTCCTCCGTCAAGAGCGAGGTAAAGATCATCCCCTCTTACAGAGGGGATATCATTTTTTCCATTATTGTATTTCCCTGCGAATTTACCGAGAGGAGTAATCATTTCGAATCGGGCTCCTTTTTCACCTCTGAGCCATTCTTCATAATATTTTTCTAGTCCACTGAAACCGATTTTGTCATCAGGAGCATAAGTGTCATCGTCCAGTTCTTCCAGTTGTTCCTTCGATATTGGACGTGTATAGCCAAAAAGATGCGCGCCATAAAACGTGTCAGGATACTTTCGTTTATTATCAGTGTCAATAAGTACCCCTGGAAGCTGCCAGAGGTTTTCGCTCAGCCGTGCAATTGAAATGGCGTCCAGGTTACGGCTGACGGTTATTGCAGCAAAACGGTTGAGATCAAAACCGTTACTTATTTTGTCTGTAAGTTCGGTTTTTTCCGCTCGAAGTAGCCAGGCGAGATATCCGGTTCTTGCTGTTTTGAATTCAGAAGGGATGACCTTGATCGTATAGAGAGGCTGATTGTCAACCATGATGATACCATTTTTGTCGATCATGCGCCCTCTCGGGGGTTGAGACCAGATCCTGCGAATGCTGTTTGACGTCGATATCGATCCGAGCTGCTGAAAGTTGAGAACCTGCAGATAAAAAAGCCTGCTGAATAGAACTGAAAAAACTGCAATTACAAAAAACGATACAAGCTTAATGCTTCGCTGAAGTTTATCCATCGTTCAATCAGCAAGTGATTTTCTCAAAAAGAAGCGGGTAATAATAAAGGCAAGTAAAAGCGTCATTAAAGATTCAAGAATTCCAAGAACAAATATTCGGTAAGGCACTGAAAGACCGAGAGGATTGTACCCGACAGCTAAAATAGCATTGGTGCAGAACCCTGCAGTTACAACTGCTCCATAGAGACGCTTTGTTTTGAGCTTTGCGGTTGCATGACTATTTTCGGGTATGTTAAAATAGCCTGCTGTAAAACCCTCTGTTGCTCCTGCAAGCATATGAAGACCAATGTTTCCTGAAAGAATACCTGAAAGCAAACCTGCAGCAAATCCGAAACTTGTACCGGTTTTTTGACCGATCGTTACGGAAATAAAAGCAATAAATATGGTTACAATATCAGGAGATACGTTAAACAGCGTTAAACGGGATAATCCGAACTCCTGCACCAATGTGACCAGCAGGAGAATGCCTATATACAGAGAAATTTTTTTTGTCACCAGTCAGTTTCTGAAATTAAGGGAAAGTTTAGTTCGGGGTAACCTCACCGAGAAGCTCAATTTTTTCAGGATCAACTTTCAGAGGGGCAATAAGGACCTGTGTTAAAGACGAAAAATCAACAGCAAGCTTGATTTCAACAATGTAAAAGAGCTTATCAGGGGTTATACTCACCACTTTTCCAACAGGAATACCACGTATTGAAAATGTGCTGAAGTCTGATGTATACATTTGCTCGTTAAGCTTCAAGCTGCTGCTGATAGGTATATGCTCAATCTGGGCAATGAATTCCTTGCCACCATTCCAACTGAGAACACCCATACTGTTACTTTTTTCGGATACAACAGCAACCTTGAAATCAGTGTTGATAACTGGCATCACCTTCGCGAAATGTTCTGAAACCGAACTTATTCTTCCCACAAGGCCATCGGGAGTCAATACGGTCATGTCTTTTTTTATTCCATCGTTTGAACCCGCATTGATCATCAGCATGTTTTCACGATCGCTGAATTTTCGGTTGACAACCCTGGCCATAATAAATTTAGAGACATTTAATGTAGTATCAGTCTCTAATTTCCTACGGGTCCGCTGATCAAGAGCTGCAGTTTCACTGTTCAAAACCCTGGCAAGAAGATCTGCATTTACCTGCATCAGCCGATCATTTTCTTTTTTAAGATTAAGTACGTAGCTATAGCTCATCATTTTATCGGCCATAAAAGCGCTGAACTCAATACCGCTAGTACGCAGTTTTGCAAGCATGTTCTCATCCTGAAACTTGATGAAAAGAAATGAGATACTGCAATAGACAATAAAAAGCAGATAACTATTGTATCTGATAAAAAGGCTGAAAAACTTCTGCACGTTTCAGGTTCCGGTTTTATATCATGTGACTTTTCGATCTCATTTGTTTCAATCGAAGTCACGACGAGTGAACGCTTTCGATACCCTTAATTTTATAAAAGGATTCTTTCGGCTTTTTTTTGGTTGCCGTTGAAGAATTATATCCCAACTGCTTCACTTTGACGAGTCGATGACCCGGATTTGCCCAACACATATTTTTTGTTACATTTTCTCATTCTAAAGTGAAGTCAAATATGGGTCAATACGTCAAGAGCAAATACATGGCACAGAATATAAATATAACTGATAAATTTGTTGTTGTCGGTGATAGAGTATTAATCAAACCAAAATCTCTTGACGAAAGAACGAAATCCGGAATTTACCTACCTCCGGGTGTTCAGGAAAAAGAGAAAATCCAGACCGGTTATGTTATAAAAACCGGGCCGGGGTATCCTGTTGGTCCACCGCCAGAATCAGATGAACCCTGGAAAGAGCGCGTCAATGCAGCCCAGTATATTCCATTGCAGGCTAAAGTGGGAGATATGGCAATTTTTATCCAGAACAGTTCCTATGAGATTGAGTATGAAGAGGAGCGATATATTATTGTTCCGAATTCAGCCATACTGCTTCTTATAAGGGAAGATGATGATCTTGACTACTATTTGAAGTAAGACAATTTCAAGGATCTCCTCATTGGTTTAGCCTGGATACTGAAAGTGCTTCTCGTATTTTTTCTGCAATGCCTAACGCTCTTGTTTGCAACCGATTCAAAATAAATTATGACCGGAGATCTTACTTCAATCACTGCAGGTGCCGGTGATCATTCGCTTGAAGAACTCATTCAGCGAATAAGGGTACTGAAAAAGGACATGAATGCCCTTATTCTTGCACATTACTATACAGTTCCGGAAATACAGCAAGTTGCCGATATCGTCGGTGACAGTCTTGCCCTTGCAAGAGCGGCCGAAAATAATGATGCTGCTGTCATTGTTTTTGCAGGAGTTTATTTTATGGCTGAAACGGCAAAAATCCTTAATCCCGACAAGCAGGTTCTGATGCCTGATACCTATGCCGGGTGTCCTCTTGCCGACAGTTGTCCGGCAGAAGAGTTTATGAAATTCAAACAGCAATATCCAGGAGCTATTGTTGTAACCTATATCAACTCTACTGCAGATATCAAAGCACTTTCTGATATCACATGCACCTCGTCGAATGCCGAACAGATTATACGCCAGATTCCAGAAGGACAGCAGATTATATTTGGTCCCGACAGAAACCTTGGAAGTTATATATCAAGAAAGCTCGGCAGAAATATGATTCTCTGGCAGGGGTATTGTTATGTACATGATGCGTTTTCCGAGCGATATATTCTCAAGGCTTGCCAGGAATATCCGGGCGCAGAACTTATAGCACATCCCGAATGCAGGGAAGAAGTACTTCGTCATGCTGCATTTACAGGTTCCACAAAAGCTTTGCTTGATTATACCGTTTCAAGTTCGGCAGATCAGTTTATTGTAGCTACCGAACCTGGAATTCTCTATGAAATGAGAAAGCGTTCTCCGCAAAAAAAATTTATTCCTGCACCCAAGGATCCTGAAAATCCATTCAGTGTCTGTACCCAGATGAAGCAGAATACTCTTGAAAAGCTTTATCAATGCATGCTTAATCGTAAGCCGGAAATTAACATTGACGAAACACTTCGTCTTGCATCTTTGGACTCCATAAGGAAAATGCTTGCAATGACACCTGTCTGAGCGGTTTAAACGGTAATATTCAGTCCTTTTGATTCTGTCAATGTATTGATCGACGATTATTCTATCACTATAACATTTAAAAGGCAGTCATGCGCATCCTGTCAAGAGAAGTTGCTTCTCTTTCAATGATTCTTACCTTCATGCTGACTGCAACACAGGCTGAGGCTTGGCACGACAAGACCCATTTATCGATTGCAGAAGCTGCCGGATTTGAGCTCTGGTACAGTTCTGCTGCCCCAGACGTTGCCAAATCTAAAAGTGAATTCAGACCGATAGAAGAAAAGAACCACTATTTCAATAACAATGCCCAGAAAGAAGTTGATGAAGCAATGGTTCTTGAACAAGTTGACCGGTACAATAAAACTGACGATGAGGAGGGCCATCTCTACGGAGCTATTATAGGAGCAGTGAGAGCTTACAAGGCAGAAAGCGCAACAGGTAAATATGCTGAATATCCACTGGTATTTTGTGCTCATTATGTTGGTGACCTTTCCATGCCTCTTCACAATACCCTTTATGATGATTTCAATAAAAAACGTCACACAATCAATGACGGAATAATTGAAGGCAGTGTCAGAAACAACATTGGCTTTATCCAGCGTAACATCATTGCTATCACTATAGCAAACGAAACCGATTTAGCCCGGGAAATTGCCAAAGTTGCCAATACCGCCCGCAAGCTTGGGGCTAAAATAAGAAAAGAGAACAGAAATATCACCCAGGACGAGGTCTATACTCAAGTCATCCAGAGTGCATCACTGTTTAAGGCAATCTTGAAGTATGTAGGCAAAAAGTCTTGACTATGGCTGATCCTGAACACTTAAGGCTCCTTAAAGAGGGCGTTTCAAGTTGGAACCTTTGGCGTCAGGAACATGCGGACGTCCGGCCCGATTTGCAGAATGCATCTCTTGTCGCGTGTGATCTGAGGGGAGCCAACTTTTCCGAAACAAATCTCTGTGGAGCTAATCTTTCTAAGTCAAATCTACAGGTGGCAAATTTTGCTGATGCTGATTTGAGCAGTTCAGACTTGCGCGGTGCGGACCTAAGCAGCACAACGTTGAGTGGGGTAAATTTCAGTAAAAGCACGATCGACATTTATACCGTATATCGTGATGTTCAAGGCTGTGATATTGGTGTTAACGGACTCTACTCACCTCTTACAGATTCTGCAGCATTGCTGAGGATTGATCCACCCGGCAACTCAATGCAGGGTGCTAACGCTGATGCTGTTATCGAAAGCCTCAAGCATGCTCGCAAGCTCCACACTTTTTCCCTTCTGCTTGCTGGTATTGCCATGCTTTTTATAGTTATCAAACCGAAAACCATCACGTTGCCTTATCTTGCCGGATCGTTCAAGTTCGATGATATAAGCTACTCTTTTCTTGCCACGATTCTTTCAACAGTTCTCTTGAGCCAGGTTTCCTCTTTTATCGACTCTGCCTTGCAGGGAGCCCATTATCTCAACGATCGCAGAGCTGCCATGCTGGTTGGCCATTTTCCCTGGTTGCTTTCCAAATATGAAAGCCAACCCGCTAACCGCAGGCAATCAAGGGTGATGCGATTCTTTCTTGTATTTCATCCACTTATTTATATCTATTTCTTTTTGAAATGGGATGTGCTTTTCAGCGGCGACTGGGCTGCTTTGATGCAGCATTATCAGGAAATGCCTGTCATATTTGCAGAATATCTGATTCCCGTTTTCTATGTTATTCTCATAAAACTCTGCATTCATATTTTTAAGCTATCAGAAGGGTTCCAGAAACCAATACTTTTTGATACCGAAACAGAGCGTGCTCGACACAGTGATATGGAACGCATGGCTGAAGCCGTCGAAAAACAAGCCTCACGAACTGCAGAACTTGTTGAACTTATGCGCAAAAGGGAAAGTTAACGTCTATGCTTGTTAACCTTCCTCTCAAGATTATCGGCCTTGGCCGTTATTTGCCATCTCGAATTGTATCCAGCTCTGAACTTGAAATGAAATGGTCCTTGCCTGCCGGTTGGGTGGAGCAGCATAATGGAGTACGTGAACGGCGTTGGGCAATGAGTGAAACATCATCATTTATGGCCGCCGAGGCAGCACGCGAAGCTTTCGATGAGGCGAGTATCAAGCCTGGAGATATCAATCTTATTATCAATGCATCAGGTACAGGAGAACAGGCCATTCCCGATACTGGTGCCTTGATTCAGCGTCAGCTTGGCCTTGGCAAAACAGGTATTCCTGCCATTACTGTCAATAATACCTGCCTGAGCTTTATTACGGCTATGGATGTTGCAGCGAATTACCTTCAATCCGGACGCTATAAAAATATCCTTATTGCCAGCTCTGATATTTCTTCGTGCGGCATTAACCCAAAAGAACCCGATTCTGCATCATTGGTTGGTGATGCGGCAGCCGCCGCAGTTGTTACTCGCTCTCGGCATGGCGAATGCTCGGCTATTCATCATGCCCATCTCGCAACCTATGGTGAAGGTGCTTATCTGACAACTATCATGGGTGGTGGTTCAGCGCGCCATCCATCCAAACCTGACCATAACTCCGACGACGATCTTTTCAGTATGTCCGGTTTGGCATTATTGCGCATGGTACGCGGCATTGATGAAAAATTTCTGGAAGAACTTTATCCCGGCCTGTCAAAAAGCCTTTGCGACATCGATATTGTTGTTCCGCATCAGGCTAGCAAAGTTGGTCTGCATATGCTAAGGCGTTTTTGTTGGCCTGAGGACCGTGTAATACAGACGTTGCAATGGTTGGGTAATTGTGTTGCGGCATCTATCCCAGCCACATTGTATCAAGCTGTCCGGGATGGGTCCCTTCAGCGAGGCAAAAAAGCGCTCTTGATAGGCACAGGAGCGGGTATTTCAATGGGTGGACTTGTTATGACCTATTGACCAGTATAAAGAATACCGCTACTCTTGAACGGCATAGAAATTATGCAGACAGTTAATCAAATTGATACGTTTTTTTTATTGAAACCATGAAAAAAAAAGCTTGGCAGCGTATCAAATATCTTCAGAAGATTATATTCAGATGATAGTAAAAACTTCTTTTTTTCAGCACCATCATCAAGTTATATTATCGCATAGGCGATAGTCTACTGACCATTCTGTTACGGTTATAGAAAGCTAAGTTTACGAAAATAAATCAGTTGCCTTTAAAATTCCATATTTGCCCCCCTGGAGAGTTCTTATGAAAATTTCTCGTCTCTTCACCAATTCCGGTGAAAATGTTTATGACCGTTTCGAATACACGACAAGGACTTCAGTACTGCGCAATCCTGACGGATCGAAAGTTTTCGAAATGACGGATATCGAAGTCCCTAAACAATGGTCCCAAGTTGCTGCTGATATTCTTGCTCAAAAATACTTCAGGAAGACTGGTATTCCACTGCGCGACGATAACGGTAATATCTTGACAGACAGTGATGGAAATCCAGTTACCGGTAGTGAACACTCCATAAAAGAGGTTGTCCATCGTATGGCTGGCTGCTGGAGGGAGTGGGGTGAAAAAAACCGTTATTTCGATACACCAGATGATGCACAGGCGTTTTATGATGAAGTCGCATTTATGATTCTCAAGCAGATGGGCGCACCAAATTCGCCGCAATGGTTCAACACAGGATTAAATTTTGCATACGGAACAACTGGTCCGGCACAAGGGCACTATTATGTTGACCAGGATAGCGGTGAAGTCAAAGAGTCAGAGGATGCCTATGGCAGACCACAGGCACATGCCTGTTTTATCCAGTCGGTCAGTGACGATCTTGTTAACGAGGGTGGTATTTTTGATCTCGCTATCCGTGAGGCCAGGGTATTTAAATTTGGAAGCGGTTCAGGAACGAATTATTCAAATCTGCGATCAGGAGGGGAAAAGTTGAGTGGAGGAGGAAGTTCCTCTGGTTTGATGAGTTTTCTTAAAATTTTCGATTCTGCTGCCGGTGCAATAAAATCAGGCGGGACAACACGACGTGCCGCTAAAATGGTGATAGTCGATATTGACCATCCTGATGTTGAAAAATTTATTGAATGGAAGGCAAAAGAAGAGGACAAGGTTGCTTCTCTGGTTGCAGGCTCCAGAATCTGCTCGCGTTTTCTTCAAGCCATTGTCGAAGAAGCTCTTGCAAGCGGTGTTGACCATAAATCAAACCCAAAACTGCACAATCTCATACAGAATGCTCTCAGCAGAGCTGTTCCGATGAGCTATATCATCCGTGTACTTGCTTTGGTTGAACAAGGCTATACAACGCTTGATTTTGATGAGTATAATTCGAATTACGAGTCTGAAGCCTACCACACCGTTGGAGGTCAAAATTCCAACAATACAGTTCGTGTCACAAACGAGTTCATGAAGGCAGTCGAAAATAACGATATCTGGCAGTTACGAGAGCGCACAACGGGTAAGATAGCAAGAGCTGTCAACGCTCGCGACCTGTGGGAGAAAATTCTACTGAGCGCATGGAAATGCGCCGATCCCGGCTTGCAGTTCGATACAACCATCAACGAATGGCATACCTGTCCCGAAAGCGGGCGCATCAAGGCAAGCAATCCTTGTTCCGAGTACATGTTTTTGGACGATACGGCATGTAATCTTGCAAGCCTGAACCTGATACATTTTATTGACGAAGCTTCAGGAAAAGTTAAAGTAAAGGAGTTGCAGCATGCCTCCCATCTATGGACAATCGTGCTTGAAATTTCGGTACTGATGGCTCATTTTCCGTCCAAAGAAATTGCGCGTTTAAGTTACGAATACCGAACGCTTGGCATCGGGTTTGCAAATATGGGCACAGTGCTTATGGTGCTCGGAATTCCATACGATTCACCAAAGGCACTTGCCATAGCCGGAGCCATATCCGCGTTGATAACCGGTCAGGCCTATTTGACTTCTGCGGAGATGGCACACGATCTTGGAACATTTGCCGGTTACAACGCAAATGCCAAGGATATGCTTCGTGTTATTCGTAACCATCGACGGGCGGCCAGAAACATGTCCGAAGAAGAGTACGAAGGCCTTTCTATCAAGCCGCGCGGTATAGATTCCGAGTATTGCTCCAAAGAGCTTTTTGAAGCAGCAGGAAAGGTCTGGGATGAAGCGCTTCAGAAAGGAAAAAAGTCTGGATATCGTAATGCCCAGGTAAGTGTTATTGCTCCTACAGGTACCATCGGGTTGGTTATGGATTGCGATACCACCGGTATTGAACCGGAGTTTGCCATTGTCAAATTCAAGAAACTGGCAGGTGGAGGTTACTTTAAGATTGTCAATCAGTCAGTGCATAACGCTCTTGAACGGCTAGGTTATAACAATGCGCAGATTGAAGATATCGAACATTACTGTAAGGGATATGGAACTCTTGCAGGATCCCCCACAATCAATCGTCAATGGCTCAAAAGCAGGGGGTTTACTGATGATAAGATAGAAATCGTTGAGTCTCAGCTTGATACTGTGTTTGATATCCGCTTTGCTTTCAACAAATGGATTCTTGGTGAGAACTTTACTGCCGCCTTAGGGTTCACTGACGAACAACTCAACGATCCGGATTTTGATATGCTTCAGACTCTTGGCGCATCCATGGAGGATATCGAAGCCGCCAACGACTATGTTTGCGGCACCATGACCATTGAGGGTGCTCCTCACCTGAAGCTTGAGCATCTTCCTGTATTCGATTGTGCCAGCAAATGTGGCAAAAAAGGAGTTCGCTACATAAAACATATGGCGCACATCCGCATGATGTCAGCGGTACAGCCGTTTATTTCAGGCGCAATTTCCAAAACGGTCAATATGCCCGGTACTGCCACGACTGCTGAAATTGGCGAGGTCTACCAGTCAGCCTGGCAGCATATGGTAAAGGCTGTCACTGTCTATCGCGATGGATCAAAACTTTCCCAGCCGCTCAATATATCGAGCTACCAGGACCTCGATGAAGTTATCATGCTTGGAACAGAAGAGAGCCTTGACGAAACAAAAGGCCCAAAAGAGGTTCAAGAAAGAATTATCGAGCGTGTTTATCACCGTTCGGAACGCAGGCATCTGCCGAAACGCAGAAAAGGGTATATACGTGAAGCCTATGTTGGAGGGCACAAAGTGTTTCTAAGGACAGGGGAGTATGAAGATGGTGCGCTTGGAGAGATTTTTATAGACATGTATAAGGAAGGCGCTTCCTTCAAAGGGCTCTTGAACTGTTTTGCCGTGCTTGCCTCCAAGGCTTTACAATACGGCATGCCTCTCGAAGAACTTGTTGACAGCTTCACCTTTACTCGCTTTGAACCAGCGGGTGCAGTACAGGGCCATAATGCCATTAAAAATTCCACATCAATTCTCGATTATGTGTTCCGTTCCATAGGATACGACTATCTTGGCCGTAAAGACTTTGTACATATCAAAGCTGTTGACGAGCTTCTGGATACAGATATCGAAGGCAAACTGAAAAGCAACGGCGCCTCAGACCATACCCAAATTATTGAACCGACGCTTGTAGTTCATGCTGATTCAGGCCACTCTTCGGTTCGTCCAAGTCAAGCTTATCAGGCTAAAGTGCAGGGGTATACCGGAGAACAGTGTGAAAACTGCGGCTCAATGCGCGTCAAGCAGAACGGAACCTGTAAAGTTTGTGAAGACTGCGGTATGACAACAGGCTGCTCTTAAAGGGCAGCCGCCGGTCTGAATCCGGTTGCAGATTGTTCAATAGTTGTTTCCTCAAGGTTAAGTCCTTTAATTTGCAAAGTTCTGAACGGTGAATGACGAACCAGCTCATAATCATGGGTGCCGATAAGGACTATGATACCCTTCTGGTTAATCCTTTTCAGATACTCAAGGATTTCCAGAGAGGTATCGGGGTCCAGATTTCCGGTTGGCTCATCAGCAAGAATAACGAGTGGTTCGCGAACCAGAGCCCGTGCAATTGAAATCCTCTGTTGCTCACCCCCTGAAAGGCTGAGAGGCAATTTATTCACCGCATGATCAAGACCTACACTCTCGAGCGCGTGCATGACTTTATCCTTGATAAGTCTTTCCTTCGTACCGGTTACCTGAAGTACAAAAGCCAGATTATCGTAAACATTGCGGTCTTCAAGCAGGCGGAAGTCCTGGAAAACAATTCCCAATTTTCTTCGTAGAAGAGGAATCTGCCGTTTTTTAATAGTGCGCGAACTGTATCCGGCAATCCTGATTTCTCCCTTTTTAGGACGTATATCCATATAGAGCGATTTGAGGAGCGTCGTTTTTCCACTTCCGCTTTTGCCGACAATATAGACAAGCTCCCCAGGCTGAACAGTCAGATTGAGATTTTGGAAAACAAGTTTTTTATTGAGTTCAAGATCAACATTGATAAAGGAGATCATAACGTTCGCAAAGTTTTATTTCTATTTCGGGCAATTTTTATCGCAAGCAGCGTAGCTTCATGAAAACTTCTTTCAGAGGCAATTCCTTTTCCAGATATATCAAATCCTGTTCCATGATCAGGTGATGTCCGCACAATCGGCAGGCCAAGTGTAACGTTTACACCAGTATCGAAAGCAAGAACCTTGAACGGCAAAAGGCCTTGATCGTGATACATAGCCACAACAATATCATAGTTTTTATACTTTTCAGCTCCAAAAAAGCCATCAGCTGGAAACGGTCCATCAATTTTCATACGCGCTGAAAGTCTGTCGATGCAGGGTCGGATAATTTCCTGCTCTTCACATCCCATCACGCCACCATCAGAAGCATGAGGATTAAGGCCGAGTAAAGCAATACGGGGATAAGTAATTCCAAAATCGATGACCAGGGATTGAGCAAGTGCCTGGAGGAACATGTCAAGATCCATTTTCCGGATCAGAGCAGGAACCCTTTCAAGCGATTCATGAATGGTGGCCAAGGCAACCTTCAGGTTCAATACCGGATCAAAGAACATCATCGTGGGTGAAGGTATATCGAACAGCCTGCCAAGGAACCCGGTATGACCTGATTCTGTATATCCTGCAAGAGAAATAGCTTCCTTGTGAATCGGTGCTGTAACAAGTGCTTCACAAACACCCTCCCGGCAAAGATCAGCTGCTGCGTAAATCGACTCCATTGCAATCCTTCCCGCCGCAGCCGATATTGTACCGGGAATTATGGTATCAGGCTCCGCGACACTAAGCACAGGAAGAACCCCTGACCAGGCATCATTCCCCTTTTTAATCCAAGAAGCTTCGTCGACCAGTTCAAGTTTTACAGGTAGATCAAGCGCTTCTCTATAAAAGTCCATGACGGAAAACGATCCGGCTACAAGAAAAGAATGACCGGAGCGCTCAAGTTTCAGAAAGCTTTTCAGAATTATTTCCGGCCCGATGCCGTGGGGATCACCGGCTGACCAGACAATACGCATCGTTAAAGTCTTTTGTATGCATTAGCAATCTTGTCATCCTTTTTAACCCCTTTCAGAGCCATCAGGAATAATACGGGTTCGGGTAAAATCATAAAAAAACCAGCTTCCGGTTTGTGTGTGACTATTGCTCCAGCGTTCTGTAAATACTGGTTTAGAAAATGTGCTGCAGTAAGACCAGAGAAGAGATCACCAAGAAAGAGCAGGATGGCAAAAAGGATAATCTTGCTCTGCAAAGCGCGGTTCTTAAACAGAAAGATAGCAACAAGCGATAAGACAGCAGTTAACGGTGAAAATACACCTGCCGCAAAACAACTTTCAGTGACATACATGATACCGGGTGTGCTGAAAGTTGCAAAATCAGAAATAACAAAAACCCTTCCTGCGCTAAAGCTCCAGAACGGTAAAAAAATACTTCCAACTGCTAGCAATCCGGCAAGGAAAAGGTAAAGATTTTGAATTCTGGCTACCATGGTTTCGGGCGGTTAAGCGTCAATTAAATAAGTAGCCCCAATATACATAATCAGTAGAAAAGAGTCCTGAAGGAAAAAAGTGTAATGTTGTTATGAGAAGGGCATTAAGGTATTACAAGAGTGCCCGATGCTGGGTATGCAAAATCTCGTTTAAGCGGTATTTACAACTACCCATTTATTGATGAACTTTAACCAATTGCGACTGGCTTACTCACCAAAACATCTTCAAACATGGCACAAAGTAAAGTCAAATGGTTTAACGACAAAAAGGGATATGGTTTTATTGTGAATCCCAAAGGCGGAGAAGACATTTTTGTACATTATTCAAATATTGATTCACAGCATCGTTTCAAGCTCCTGCGGCCAGACGCAGAAGTGGATTTCGAGCTTGACAGCAAAGGTCATAGATTGCAGGCAAAGAATGTACGTGAAATTTCAACTACTAACAGTTGGCACGTTCCATAGCAGAGCAATCAACACACCACAGCTTACTCCCGATTAAAATTGATGAAGCATCAATAATTGGTGAGTATGATGTTTGTTAATCAGGGGCGGGAGGAAAAAAAAACAGCTCAACCTTGTTGCATCAGACAAGGTGCAATTTCTCCTCGGTATGGATGATTAAACAGGTGCTTGTCTATACTGTAATTAAATAAAAGCTCAAGGCTCAACGATGATATAGGTATTCTGAGGGCGCAGTCGCTCCCGTTGTAACTCCTTTTCCTGAAGCCGTACCTCTTCGCGATGTAAGCGTAACCGTTCCTGCTCAGTTTTTTCCTCCTGCTGGCGCAATTTAGCATCAGCTTTCGCATCCATGATTTCGAGCTTTTGTTCATGAAGCTTCTCTTGCGTTGCAGCCTCCTCCCGGTCCTTCTCTTTCCAGAAAGCTGCATCAGCATAGGATATATGGACATCCAAAACCACCATACCAACAAGTGCCGCAGTAATGACTAAGAATGTATTTTTCATCAGTATTCTCTCATTTATTTTAACCGGATACAACCTGTAATTTCTTTTTTTTATTACCATAAACCCTCAAGGTTTATTTTTTTCGTTTTATGTACAGACTTATGATTGTCTTTGTTTTCACTTAAAACTTCAGGTTTAATTTTTCTGATAATCAAGCCACTGTTAATACCCGCCTTTATTTGTTCATATCCACTCAAGATTTTTGCCTGACTGGTTTTAAACCCTGATGCAGTGACTTCAATCAAACCAACAGAGGTCTCAGTTCTGCCCAAAGACTCCCCTGTATATGGATCCTTCAGGACCTGACCCAGAGAAAAAACGCCATACTTCTGACCAACCTCTATATTTTCACCCCCCTGACCAATAATTACTTCCGACCCATTTAAACCCACAAGGGATATTGGGAAAAAGAAATCAATAATATCACTAAATGCGACATTGGCTTTTTCAGAGTAATTCTTTGCAAACTTCACCTGACCAGTGGAAACATCAATTATTCTAATGCCCACAACATTCGAAGGCGATTTTTTTCGGTCTCCCTTATTATCATTTTGCGATTCGGTCGAACTGTACTTGATAAGTTCACCAGTAACAATGTAATCAGTACCCGACTTCTGTCCCTGCCGTGCTAACTCTGAATCAGAAAAATCCCCGTTAGAATACTGATCAGTTTCGTTCTTTGTAACTTCAGCAAAGCTTCGGTCAAGCATGGCAAACCTTCCGGATTGAACCAAAGATACTTCCAGGTCTTGCATCCAGTTTTTAGCAAATCCCTCCCCAGCCGAATATTTAGGGATCCGCAAAGGCACCACCGCCAATTTTTTTCGTTTTATTTCAACGCCGGCATGATATTTCGAAGGCGCAACAACCTCTAACTTTACAGTGTATTCACTCGAAAACAATGATCCCGATTTCTGCGATTCCAAGACCGTATAATCAGGGATAAAACCTTGTGTAGATGTCCTGACATCCTGTTGATGCGATCCCTCAGTTACCTTTTGACCAGGCAAAACAGGATGTGTTTCCTGATACTCTTTTATTTGCTTTTTATCATCACTGCTAACACCGACGCCGCGAATTTTTGATACAGCCATTACCAGAGCCTCAGTGATGGCCTCTTTTTCCGTTGGACCAGTACCCGATACAATAATGGTATTAGGTTTCACCCCCTCCGGTTCTTTCTTTTGTTGCTCCTCAGAAGCAACTTTCAACTTACCTTTCGAAGCTCCGAAAGGTAAGTCCGGTATTTTATCACAAGAAATCATCATAGAGCCGGCAAAAATAATTCCAACCCCAGCAACGAAATACCTCAAAGGTTTTATTGGCATCAGTTTTAATGGTTAGGTTGCCTTAGTCTAGACCCCAAGATCACCCGCAGCCTTATTTGCTTCGGTTACATCCACATTATTTGCCGATAAATATTTCATAAGCTTGCTCGTTGTTGAAACCGCATTTGAAACCAAAGGCGGAACATTTCTAACCAGATACAAAACAGGACCAATATCACCGAACCCAAGCGATCCCGTGTCAAGACGAGTAAGCGCACTAGCCATTTTTTTTGTCTCTAAAGAAGCACGAACATATTTCAGGGCAGCAACAGCAGCGAGTTTTCTATGCTCAGCATCCATACTTTTATTCGATTCAATACGCGGTTGTATCACGTCACTGCAAGCAGCGGATTCAGCTATCATGTCTTCATCCGATTGTGCAGCGCTACCTTTTTCCGCAAATTTAAGCGTGGCTTTTCTGGCCGCTAATTCCTCTTTCAAGTCCAAAGCATCAATAAGCAGATATTGTGACTCAAGGTACTCATGCAAAGCTCTTCGACAATCATGAACAACTTCTCTAACATTTGCCTTTCCCCCATGTGATTCGCTCACACCGAGTATATTGGGGAGTCCAAAAGCAGCCATAGCAGGCGATGCGAAAAGTAGCGATGCTCCAACAAGAACCAACGACTTTAACTTCATAATGAGTTCAATTTGGTTTTGATAATAATTTATCGAACACCTTTCGCATTTAACTGATCAACAAGGCTCAATGCTGTTTCCTTAGCAGCCACGATAAGCGCATTACGGCTTGCAACACTTTGGTCAGGTCCTAAACCTGAAAACTGAACCGGGCCGACCGAACCAATCTTTCTAGGAAGAGTTGTGCTGATATCCCAGAGATTTGCACGTACAGAAACATACACACGTTTGTTGCCTGATACCGGGTCGACATCATTAACACCTATATCGATTGTACCAGTGGCTAAATACCGAACGTCGCATTTTCTCGCTGCATTAATAACTTTCGCTCTTGTCTGTGCGCTTAAATCATCCTTATGGACAAATTCAGGTTTAATCACAGCAGGATCAGGACCACCACCATTTATCATGACATCATCATACGCGGCATACTCAATTCCAGCAGTTGTAAGCACCTCACCCATTGCAGAATCTATGTCCTGCGAACTCGTAACAGCATAAGTAACAGCATCTTCTTTTCTTTGGGTACTGCCACCTGTTTGCTCTACCTGGGTTCCCGAAACAAACCCTACACTACCCGGCGAAGTATTTCGACGTACCCGAACATCTGTTCTTTTCTCATCAAATTGAGTGATTGACGTGGCTTTACGAGCCATAAATAGAAAAGTAAAGAGAGAATGAGTTGACCTCATAGGCTCAGCTATCGAGGGCTCAGTAATTAAAAGCGATAAACCCACAAGAAGCAATAATGATTTTAATTTCATGGTATTAACAAGGTTATTTTAATTGATCAAATAATTTCGAAGTATCACGAAAAGAGTCAATCGCTTCGCCACCTCTTGAAGCATGTTCCTTCATCCAGCCCGAATTTACAGCAGAAAACTGTTTAGAAGTATCATACAGCAGTTCGTTCAATGTTTTTTTGTATTGCTCCCAATTTTCCACTCTTGCATCATAGGCTTTTGCGAGAGTCACAATCTGAGTATTATAGATATTTTCATTCAAATGATATTTCTTGATATCCGGCTGAAAAATTTTAATTGTCCCCAGCACCCTATAAATTTTTTGTCTTGAGTAGGCTCCTTCCACTTCCGTACCGCGAAAAGCACGAAGCGAAAAATCAACTTCATAATCAGGATTCGGCAGGTTTAAATTAAACGTATTTCCATCACAGAATCTCATAGCCATTACTCTTCCTACAACTTCACCAGGGCTCCATGGTATAATCGGTATATTGTTAGTTGAGGCAATGGACGATTCCAATTCATTAGCGATAAGATTTTTTAGTGCCTTCGGGCCTTGATTATTCGCGGCGGCTATTTTCAAGGCCTCCGGTTCGATATCAATATTTTTAACTTGTAAATACTTTGTATAACGCCCTTTAAATTTTATTTGAGCAAACTTGTTAAGCCACTCATCAAAAGGGTTAATTCCCAACTCATTGGTTAAATAAAGTTTTTTAAACAATGAGGTAATCTGTTCATTACTCAGCCTTTGATTGACAGTGTCATGGTACCTTATACGAAGGGGATAAGCGGCAATTAACTGTTTTGTTGCTCTATCGAATGCAAGAACATTAGCATTAATGCCAAGAAATAAAAGCAGATGGCCATCCAGTTCCATGTATTCGACCTTTTCATAAGTAAGGGCAAATGCAACTGCGATTTGGTTGCCTTGACCAATTCTGCCAAGTTCTGTTGTTAATCTTGCATCCTCATTCGGGCGAGCTTTTACCTTTTCATAAAATACTTTATTGAGGAGTGGTTGTCCATTTTCACTTTTCAACAGTTCAATTTGAGAAGAATATGGGTAGAGTTCTTTCCTGTTCTCATAGTTTCCTGAAAAAGCAAACCCTGAAAAAAGCAGTTTATCCTGAGCGGATGCAAGTGACGAAACACAAGAGAATACTGTGATTAACATTAAGATTAATTGTCGACGGTAAATATGCATTTGTGTAAAAGCTAATTTTTAAAGGTTTATATCTGAAACTCTTGAAAAATCAAACAACCCACAAAGGAGCAAGATAAATAATGTTCTTATCTGAAAGTCTTTATGGAATCATGGGAAGCAAATACACAAAAAATAGATATAACACAATCTGTCAACGGTATGTTTCTGCATTTGAACATATGAGGGATATGTTACTTCAACAGGGAATGCCTGACATTCTGTGTTGATGCACTTACAACATAATAAATAATAATAAAATAGTGAAACGCGAGTAAAGGGCAGGGGTGTACACCCTCAAGATTTCAATTAAAACAGTATGTTTAATAAAGTTGTTCAAGCTCAAACCTTCGAAGATTTGGAGCCAATTTAGCCGTCGCAGCAACCACCGTGAGTGTCATTATTCCACCAAAAATTACTGATGGCACAAGCCCCATTAATCGGGCTGCGATACCCGATTCAAAAGCACCAAGCTCGTTGGAAGACCCGATAAATATGCCATTAATAGCCGAAACACGGCCACGCATGTCATCAGGTGTTAGAAGTTGCATAATAGTTGTTCGCATCACAACTGAAACTCCATCGCAAACACCCGACGACAGCAGTAACAGTCCAGCAATCCAGAAATTCACCGAAATCGCAAAACAGATAATACAAATACCAAATCCGGCAACAGCTCCAAGAAACCATCGTCCTGTATGTAAATTGATAGGATGCCGTGAAAGAAAAAGACCAGTCATCATGCCGCCAATAGCTGGTGTAGCACGAAGAATCCCCAATCCCTCAGGACCATAGTGAAAGACATCATGAATGAATGCAGGCAGCATCGACACAGCCCCACCAAAAAGAACGGCAAACATATCCAGTGACTGGGCCCCCAGAATAATCTGGTTGCTGAACACAAATTTCAATCCACCGGCTATACTGGTAAAAATAGGAGTACTTCCAGCAGTAGGAGGTTCGTCGACACGGAGAGAGAGCAGCGCTGCCGCAGCGCATAAACAGAGTCCGGTTGCCACTCCATAGCCTGCAGTTTTGCCAGCCCATCCCACCAGTATTCCTCCAAGCGCAGGCCCCATAACCAGTCCCAGCTGGAACACTGAACTTCCGATTCCGGATGCATGCGCATAATGATTTCGAGGCAAAACAAGAGCAAACATCGCACTATACGAAGGCCCGAGAAAAGCGCGTGCAACACCTCCAAAAGCTATAGATCCATATATCCACAATGAAGGATTACCACTGATCCATCCAATCGAAACAGCAGTAAGTGTCAGAGCATTGACCACCAACATCAGACAGGCCACCACACCGAACATTCGTCGGGAATAGTGATCAATTGCATAACCGGCAAAAAGTGCACATGAAAAGTACGGAACAACCTCAGCCAGACCAATCAAGCCAAGAGCAAGAGTGTCATGTGTCAGCTCATAAATATGCCATCCCACCACGATCCCCATTATCTGGTAGGCAAGAACAATGAATATTCTAAACGACAACAACTTAAGGAAAGCATAATTTGAATTACAAAGCATTTGCCTGAACGACGGTTTACCATCAGGATAGTCTGTCATTTTCGCGCGGTCATAGAATTTTGCCATACAGCCATTTTCACCGGGTTGCGGGTAATAAAATATTTATTACCCAACATTGACAAATTTCGAGAGGATAAAATACCGTTTAACAGTTGCTGTCAATTGCTAATAAAGACCAATATTTCATGGCTTTGCAAGCGAATATTATCAAATACCACATATACGGTATATACTTCATTTCTTTCTTCTCAAATGATTAGAAAAACGACTTTGTAAAGTGACCACATAATGGTAAATTTGCGCCAGATTGAATGGTGAGTATGAACCTGGTCGCATTCGTATTTTCAATGCATACCCCCTTCCCGTTTCAGGCATTGAAAAAATCACCTATGTGTGTTATGCCTGAGTCCTTTCCGCCTCAATTTTAATGCCGGGTTTCGTCAACGTCCAATTCAACGGATATGGATTTTTTTTCCGTTCTCTACTTCCGGTTTAAAAAAGTCTGGAAAGCAGTTCGACTCTACCTTGTTATTGCAGGTCCGGGCCTTGTCGTAATGATTGCCGACAATGATGCCGGCGGTATTACTACCTATGCAGCCACAGGCGCCAAATACGGTTATCACCTCATCTGGTTTTTACTGCTTCTCATACCTGTCGCTTATTATGTTCAGGAAATGACGGTTCGGCTTGGTGCGGTTACCAAGCGAGGGCATGCTGAAGCTA
>SESG01003652.1_pt1 | contig 65855 bp, 57 predicted proteins | sample 3171421 | NCBI WGS metagenome assembly SESG01 (sample SAMN10866946, study PRJNA518727) | freshwater metagenome | biome: subpolar coniferous forest; feature: holomictic lake; material: water; isolation source: holomictic Lake 227, 6 m and 8 m depth | place: Canada: near Kenora, Ontario | collected...
GCTTGCGGGTCACCTTATCTGCAATGACATCCTTCTCAGTTTTGAAGAAGTGAGCCTGACGTTTGGCCTGATCGGTGCGGATCCGTTCATCATCGGCAGTGCGTTCCATCTTCGCTTCCTGGTACCGTTCTACCTTGGTGGCTTTCGTGACGAAAGTGTCACCCTGGTACAGATAAACCTCGCCGATCGTTCCATCAGTATCAGGAACATAGTAGGCTTCCACGTTGTAATTGTTCGGTTTCAACCGGCCAATGGCTCCCTGGTTATCGATGGCGTACTTTTCGTACATCACCGTGGCGAAGTCATTGTTGCGGATGGAAGTTTCGGTGCGAAGGCCCAGGTATTTGAAAAGCTTATGCTGCTGAGGCCGCGAAAGATTCGGACTCATATTATCAATGAGTACCTGCCAACGTGTCTTACCTGGGAACATCTTCTGATTGGGATGCATGCCATGATTGTACCGGTTTACGCTCTCAATATCTTCGGCGATAAGTGTTGCCAATGGAATTCGTGGCTCTTTATAGTCTTCATCCTTCTTTTCACTCTTGGTTTTATAGGCTCCCTTCTGGTTCCAGCGGCCAATGCCTACCTGAAACTTCTTCTCATCACCATACTTCTTGCTCCGTATCTTGTGTTCTGCTCTCTTTGACCGCGACAATCCAGGCGCACAATAAGTGACATAATTGAACATTGCATTCAGATCCTCCGAGAGTGCCGACATAAGGTGATTCTCAACTTCAACTTCACCCGGCCACATGAGACCATGTGTTTTCACCGTTCGATACATCTCTCTGAAACAATCCCATACCATGCTTACCGATGGAGAATCGGTACTATGAACACACGCCAGGATCACATCACTCAATACATCGAATGCCATGTATGCATTCAGCCACTTTCCATCCGATGTTTTCCGGCTGAGCGTCCTGTCATCCATGGATATCTTATTCAGGGAGTACTGCGGAAGCTTGCGGTGATTGTATGGAGCCTTTTGTGTTATGTGATCAATTCGATTGTTACGAAGTCTGTCAATGATGATGGCGTTGGCCGGGTTATTGAGAATGTTCCATACGGTTGATCTGCTGATGGTGATGTAAGTCCCTTTATCATGATCAAAGAAATCATCTCTGTCATACACACTGCCAGTTTCACCATCAACTATCATCAGGGTACCCGAAAGGAATTGAAGGTAGTTGTCATACACCCAGGATCCAAACGGAAGGTTCTGGCGGCAGTATAGGGAAATGATCAGCCGTTCAACTGCATCATTGGTCTTTTTCGCATTGATGTTCTTGTTTCCCTTGTGAATCAGGTGGAAATAACCATGCTGAAGGTAATTTTTGTACTTATCCTGGAGACGAAGTGGGTGCGATGGGAGCGAATGTGGGTACCTGGTCTGGTCAAGAGCATTGGTGGCGTCAGAAATAATATCCCAAATGCCAGTGGTTTTCTTGCTCAATCGTTTATTCCGGCCCTTTAGTTCTGTATAATACTGCCCGATTGCATTCAGAATAGTGGCATTGGCATTGTATTCTACCTGCCGTTCGTGCTTAATGTTGGTATCATCATCGAAAAGGAACTCTGCGAAGTACTTTGAAGCTTGCAGATCCGGTTCAATCAATTCCTGCAGTCGGTTTCTCCTGGAGTACTGGCGAACGTCACCATATTTTTCAAAGACGCGCTGCTTGATATCAGTGCGAAGCTGGTCAAAGTTCAGTAAGGCCGGACAACCAGGGCCGCCACCTTTGCGAACACGAACGTGAGGATATCTATGTAGATACATATGCAAAGAACCTTCACTCATAACCGGACGTTCCTTTAAACTATCGCTGTTGGGATCTCCATCAGTTAAGTCAGGCTTGGAAAGGCAGAATATGTTGTTATAGATTTCCAATTAGTTTTTTGCTTTCGGGTTGCGGATCATTCGTTGAATCTCACGGCGGATCTTATAAATTTCCACCATCGTAATCACCCAGGAAATGATTGATCTGATCAGGGTGATGATTAAAATGACTATGCCTATTTCAATGATGATCATGGTATCTTAATTGGAGGATGTATCGGATGATTGATTCAGTTTGCGCTGTTTGGCAATATTCAGCTTCATGATGCGACGTGCCCACTCCTCTATCCTCTTATTTTTGCGGGTACCACGGCACCATTCCCGCACATAATTAATAGTATATCCAGATCTGAAAGCAATTTGGGCTCTGTCATCAGCTACGAGATGCTTCGCAATCTCACGATTGGCGGGGTAGTCGTAGATATATTTGACTTTTGTCATTTTTGTTGTAGTTTTGTGGTGTTCTGATTTGCAAATATAATGCAACATATTCTTGCAATGCAAGTTTTTATTGCAATTTTTTAAAAATATTTTCAATGGTAGATTATGCTCTTAAAATAAAGGAGTTAAGGAAGTTTCTTTCCTTAACACAAGAGCAATTCTCTGTTGACACAGGGATTAGTAGGTCCAGAATATCACAGATTGAGATCGGAAAATTCAAACCTACTATAAAATCTCTTACTGATATTGCAAGAATATATAGCATTGATGTGAATTACTTTTTCAATGAAGAGTTCTTACTCTCAATTGGAACAAGTAAACCATCAAAAGAAATTGTTGAATGTTCTTTATGTAAGGAAAAGGAGAGATTGATTCGATCACTGGAAAATCAGATCGAAAATCAGAATAAAATGATTGAAATGCAAGACCGGTTGCTAAAGATTAAGGATCCTACCTATAAACAAAGTGCCTCAGGTTAATATGGGCATATTCTGCCCATGACGATAAATAGTTTCTTTTTTTTTCGTCCACACACGTCTAATTCAATAAGATTTTAGTTTTTATCTATGTCAACTATTGATATTCATCGTATTATGTAGTTAGGTGCGAGTATGTTTATAGTTTTATCATGGTAATAACACCCTTTTTAAAATGTTTTAATGCCATTTTTTGACACATTATGATAAGTATATCATATTTTTGAGTAGTTTATTTATCATATTTTGTAACTCCTCTTGTAACTCCTTTAGTAACTCCTTTGTGATTTTTACCTTAAATATACAACACAACTCTGCCAAACTATGTCATACGTTGGCATTAAAAAAGCCCCTGAGAATGGGGCCAGTACTGATACCATATCCAGATTGCTATAATTGCGCTAAATCATATGATATTAGCCTTTTTAGTGATATATTTGAGGACTATTAAACAAAAATGTAACGATGGTTAAACATCGTTTAAATCTCATCCTGTTATCCAGGGCGTTTATGAAAGGTGATCACAACCATATTAAACATTTCATTTTAAAAGGCCGTTTTTGGTTATTGCTCTGTATCCTTCATTCCTCTAAGGAAAATCGGCCAAAATATATTACTTATCCTTTTACCTTTTGATTTGACGCCCTTAAATTATCATTCACAGTTTGCATGAACGTTGTGCTTATGGCAATTTCATCTTAAAAAAGGTTGTGATGGACTGATTTTATATTTGATTTTGATTTATTCCATAATATTCAACAACTTGCCGTTGGATTTCAGGTAGTTGAGCTCCGACAGTTTCATCTGCACCAGCGCGTAGATATGGTTGGTCTGGGCATCGCTCAGGGCAGTCTCGGTATTGAGCAGGTCGGTGAGGGGGATCATCCCCTTCTGGTATTGCTCCTGGGAGATATTATAAACCCGTTCGGCCAGCAGCATGTTTTCCCGCTGGCGTTTCTCGGCTTCCACACTGTTCAGCAGTTTCCGGGAGGCATCTTCCGAGTTGATGCGAATGAGGGCGCGTGTATCCGCCTCACTGACCTTCAGTTTATCAAGTTCGATACGGGCCTGGGCAACCTTGTAATGCTTCTGCATCCCGCTGAAAACCGGGATGGAAAGCCTGATCCCCACCAGGCTGGTATTGAACCAGTCGGTGGGTTTACCGGCCAGGTACATGGTGTTGCTTTGGTTCATATAGCCAGTGCTGCCGATCAGCGAAAGGGTCGGATAATATAATGCCTGGTCCATCGTGATGGCCGTTCCGGTCAGCTGTTTTTGCATCCCGATCAGCCGGATGTCGATATGGCTGACGAGATCGCTTTCATTGCCGGGGGTGACAAAGGCGGTGGATACCGAGTCAACCATCGCGATATTCTCCTCCTGGCCAAGCCCCATAAAGTATTTCAGCATGGCCAGGTTCTGCAGGTAGATTACCTGCAGCCGTTCAATCTCCGTGATCATGTTGTTCTTCTGAACGGCGATACGGTCGAGGTCGATCTTTTTAATGATCCCGTTCTCGTACTGGCTGGCCGCAATTTTTTCAGCCTTCCCGATCTTCTCCAGGTTTGACTGCATGTTGCGGAGCTGCTGCCGGGTGATCTGGGCCAGGTAATAGGACTGTGCGACATCAAATACAACCTCAATCCGTGTCTTTTCAGTAACCAGGTCGTTTTGTTGCATCATCTGCCGGGCCATCGTCATTCCCACCAGCCATGACTGGTCATAGAGCAGCTGGCTGGCCTCCAGTGCCCCCGAAATGTTGAAACTGGTGCCGAATTGTACCGGGATCATCTCCGAAGGATTCGGGGGACTCGAAAAGATATTCGGGATCATCTGGGTCGGCAGGTGAAGATAATCATCGTAGGAACCCGAAAACCTCACCTGGGGCAATCCGGCCCCGGTCGTCGCCTTCAGGTTGTATCGTAACCTCGCCTGGTCGAGCCTGGCAATTTTCAGACTGGGGCTGTTGACCACCGACAGGGACAGGCATTCTTTGAGTGTAATTATCCTTGGAGAAGTTTCAGGGACTTTAACAGAAACACCGGCGGCAGGTGTATCAGTGCCGGCTGCCGGCCGCGAAGGAACCTGGCATGCAGCCCCTGCTCCCCGGATAGCAGTCAGGATCAGTAATCCAAAAAACAGTTGAATAGCTTTCATTTGATATCGGTTGTTTTTTCAGTCGACATGGAAAATCCACAAACGATCATTCATATTTTGCATGAAGGTGGTTTTATGGATATTATATGGATTTGTAAGGATTATTAGTTGTATTTTTAATTTTCCGGCAAGATGTATGACCCGATCATTTCCCGGATTAGTTGTAAACAGGGTTCAATTTCACCGTAAAGTTAATAAAATTAACTTTCACCATTCTAATCAACTCAACATCACGCGGATACCAATCTATTTTCTGTGTATCCTGTTCCCCGATCGACCACCTGCGCAGCCGGATTGTTATTCAATTCACAAAGCGCCGCAAAAATAACGGGTTGGGGCTTTTCCGTAAAATAAAAGTCGGTGAATAGCCGAATAGGTCCGACGAATGACGGGAAACCGGGGATGGTGGGTCAACGTCAACAACCTGGTACTGACAACCTGGCCATATCGCAACCATCATCATCCGGTCAACCGGGCAGCCGGATAAGGACCAATGGTTATTATCCCCAGATTAAAATGAAGAAAATAGAAAACCTGCAGGCAAGAGATGCTATCTGAAAAAGATATCATACCCGAACCGGATAATGGTTGCGGCAACCACGAAGAGGAAAAAAATACGGATAAACTTGTTGCCCTTGAGAATTGCCAGCCTTGCGCCGAGCAGCGACCCGCAGAAATTGCATAGGGCCATCGGGATGGCGTAATGGTAAAGGATATGCCCGCTGCCGGCAAAAAAGATGATCGAGCCGGTATTGGTCGCCACATTGACGAATTTGGCATGGGCGCTTGCCTTTAAAAAATCGAATCCAAGAAAGCTGATGAAGAACAATACCAGGAAACTCCCGGCCCCCGGGCCGATGAAGCCGTCGTAAAAACCGATGACAAGGGCAAAGAGTCCGCCGTAAAGCATCTCCTTTCCCGGCGTTTTTGGCGCGGTGGTCGCGGTTCCGAAATCCTTCCTGGTATAGGTATAAACCGCTACGACGATCAGCACCCCGAAAATGATGGGTTTCATGAAGGAGTTACTCACGATGGATACTGTTTTCGAGCCGGCCCAGGCTGCCACCAGGGCAACCAGGCATAGCAGCCCCAGCAGTTTCCATTGCAGGTTGACCTTTCGGGCATACTGGATCGCGGCCGACGATGTTCCTGAAAACGACGGGATCTTGGTGGTTCCCAGCAGGGTTGCCACGGAATGGTTCGGCAGGGTGATCAGCACGGCCGGGGTCTGGATAAGCCCGCCACCACCCACGATGGCATCGATGAAACCGGCTGCCAGGGCTGCAATGCACAAAATCAACATCTCCATCGGCAGCAAGGTATTTAGTGAGAATTCCAGCCGGCAAAAATAACATTATAACCGCACCCTGAAGCCATTTATCTTCCTCGTCCCGCGTGATTCATCATGGCAGGAGGATCTCTCCGGAAGCATACAAAACGGCTTCCCCGCCGATGATCACCCTCGGTGGGAGATACTCGCATTCCAACTGCCCCACCCGGGCGGAGACCTGGCGGGCAGCCAGTTTGCTTTTCCCCAGCCTTTTGGCCCAATAGGGGATCAGGGTGGTGTGGGCGGAGCCGGTCACCGGGTCTTCGTCAACCCCCGACTGGGGCCCGAAAAACCGGGAGACAAAATCTACCGTGTCGCCGGGTGCCGTGACAATCAGCCCCCTGGCATCCAGTTTCCCCACTGCCCGATAGTCGGGATAAATATTGCAAACCTCAGTTTCCGTGCCAACCACCGCCAAAAAGTCGGTCTTCCCGCGGTAAAACTCCAGCGGTGCCAGGCCGATACCATCCCGGATCTCTGCCGGGCAGTCGCAGGGTGCAAACACATCGGCGGGGAAATCCAGGAAAAGCATCTTCCCGCTTTTCCGTACCTTCAGCGCACCGCTGCGGGGAGAATGAAAAAGGATCTCCTCCCCGGGAAAGGCACACTGGTTGAATATCACCCAGGCTGAGGCAAGGGTGGCATGACCGCACAGGTCAACCTCAACCGTCGGGGTAAACCACCGGATGCCGTATCCCGTTTCATTTTTCACCACAAAGGCGGTTTCCGACAGGTTATTCTCCGCCGCCACCGACTGCATCAGCTCATCACCGGGCCACTGTTCAGGCAGGCATACGGCCGCAGGGTTCCCGCCAAACAACCGGTTGGTAAAGGCATCAACCTGGTAAAATTTAATCTTTTTCATAGTTTGTGTGTTTTAGTCCATCCAAAATATCGCATGTTGGCAGGCAACAGGGTCGCCACCACAATGGCAACCCCGACGAGCCCGAAAATTGTCTGCAGGATATCATAGCCGATCCAGCTGACCTCCAGGAGAATCCAGATGATCAGCATAATACCGAGGTAAAGGCTGCAGGTCCAGGACCAGTGGATTCCCCTGTAGATGTTCAGCATGGAGGCCGCTTCCCAGACAGGCCGGCGAAACAGGGCAAACACCAGGATCCCCGGTAAAATCCCGAGAACGATCAGCAAAATAAGTCCCGGGATCAGGAAGGTCGCAAACGGAGAACCTTTCAGCACTGTCAAAGGTATATGCAGGAGCTCTCCCGAGGGAGACAACACCAGTGAAAGTCCCCCGAAAAGGGCTCCCAGCGCCTGGATGGCAAGCAGGAACACCAGCAGGTAAAAGGCAAATGGTCTCTTTTCCATCATTATTGTAGTTAAATCCAGGTTATAATCCTCTGCCTCCTGTGAGCACTCCGTACATTGCCGGCCAGAGCCTGCGCAGCAGGGCCCCTGTGCCAACCGCAAAGGCCACAATCGTCAATGGCAGCAGGATATAGGTGATCATCCGGTAACAGGGCACCTGGCTGACCACGGCAAACACCGCCTCGGTAGCATAGGCCACCAGCGGCGCATGAACGGCATAGATCATAAAGGAAAAGGCGGAAAGCCATACGAACCAGCGGCGCTTCATAAACCAGTCAACCATGCCGTTACAGCCATACCAGGCGGCGACAAGCCCGCTGAGTACGACCAGCTTGTGCAGCGAGAGCAGTACCGGGCCAAAGGCCTGGCCAAACACCTCTTTTCCCTCGAAAGCAATCACAGTTTTTACAGCAGCCAGGAGAATAAAAGCAATGCCCCACCCGGCCGGTTTCAGCCAGCGCTTTGGCAGGTCGATATCGAAATTGCTCTTTTGAATCCACACCCCCAGGGAGAAAAACAGTAAACCCTCGCCTTCGAAGAACACAAATCCCAGCGTTGAAAACCAAATCAACACGGCAATGCCGAAGAACACCCACCGGGCGACGGGGTTGGTGACGCACCACCTGATGGCCGGGTATGCGATGTTGTAGATCAGCAGGACCCGGATAAACCAGAGCTGGTAGGGTACCGGGAGGATGATCCAGCGAAACAGCATCTCCTGCCAGCGATAATCATGGAGCAACAAACGGGTGTCGTCAAACTGTACAATATGCGAAGCCGAAACGATAGCGGCGGATCCGGTAAACATCTCCAGGATCCAGGTAAAGGCAAACCCGGCAGCGCTCCAGATCAGGTAGGGCAGCAGCAGCGTGCGGAGCCGCTTTTTCGTCCGCTGGCCGTAGGGTCGCTGGTCATGCAGGGCATAGAGGAAGCCCGAGATGATAAACAGCATGGGGATCCTGAACCTGAAGATGCCGTTTGCCAGGAAATATTCAGTAAAGGTGGTGAAGTTGAGCGCCTCTCCCGGCATGGTCCAGGGCTGCAGGTAACGCTCATGCAGGTTGTACCCATGCACAAAAACCAGCAGGAACATCGAGAGAAATGACCAGAATTTGAATTTCCGGCTGTTGAATTCCGATACAGCCAGGGGAGGTTGGGCAGGTTGGAACAGTTCCATATCAGGTTGTTTGGTTGATTCTCTTCCGGTGTGCCCGGGCAGCCTCGTCAAGAAGCTCTTTCAGGGCGGGATTGTCCAGATCACCGGCCGACCGGATCACCACAAAACGGTGAACCTTCCCGGTTCCTGTCAGCAGGCACTGAGGGTCGGGCAGCTCTCCTCCCCTGTTAAACCCAATTTTCACACCCTTCTTTGACAGGAGGATCACGCAGATCACATTTTTATAGCCTGGTCCATAGGAATAGCCCAGCAGGCTGGCCGATTGATCAACTTCTTCCGATATTCCGGGGAGATTCCATAACAAATACTCCCTGGTTTGCAGACCCAGTGCTGCAACCTTCCCGTCGTATTTCGATAAAATCGCTTCAGCAGTCATCTGTGGTTGGGTAATCCGATTGAGACCAGGCCAGTGGGTCATCTTTTGTTGCCGGGAGATCCGGCGACGGTTTTTATTACCCTGCAAATCTATTCGAAAGCGCGGTAATTGCCAAAAAATGATCAATAGTTTATACCTTTACCTCGTGAAATTTATCAAATCAACCATAACCTGATATACCATGATAACAGCCCGGATTCTTAAACACAGCCAAACTGGAAGCAGGATTGCCACAACTTTGGCCATCATGGTTCCCCTTATCGCGATCGCCCTGATGGTCCTGCCTGGATGCGCCAAAAAGTCGGATCCGGCCCCGGTGACGCCAAAGGTAACCATTTCGACCCCCACCCTTTTCACCACCGACGTGACGGCTGTCAGCCAGACCACGGCCACCTGTGGCGGGACCGTCTCCGCTGACGGCGGGGCCCCGGTAACCGCCCGCGGCGTATGCTGGGGTGTGGCCACGGCGCCGCTGCTTGCAGGCCTCCACACAACCGACGGGAGCGGTACCGGAACCTTTTCAAGCCAGCTCACGGGGCTCACTGCCAACACGCGCTACTATGTAAGGGCCTGGGCCACCAACAGCCAGGGAACAGTATACGGCAACGAGCTTTCCTTCACGACCCTTAAGGTCGTTATCGATTCGGTGACCGATGTCGAAGGCAATATCTATCATGTCGTGCCCATCGGCACGCAAAAGTGGCTCCGGGAAAACCTGCTGGTTACAAAGTACCGCAACGGCGAGGCGATTCCGAAAGTAACGCTGGATGCCCAGTGGAAGGTTGTGACCACGGGAGCCTATTGTACCTATGACAACCTTGCCGCCAACTTTACAACCTACGGGGCTCTTTATAATTTCCAGGCCCTGGCCGATGCCCGGGGACTCTGTCCCACCGGCTGGCATGTGCCTTCCGTTGCTGAATGGACGCAGCTGTCCACCTTCCTGGGTGGCAGCAGCAGCGCCGGCGGACCGATGAAATCGACAGGGACCATCGAACAGGGCACCGGTTTGTGGTATTCACCCAATACCGGGGCTACCAATAGCAGTGGTTTCACCGGAATCCCGGGCGGTTACAGGATCAATTACGGGACCTATTATTCGATCGGGAATGTCGGTTATTTCTGGTCATCTTCCGATACCGCCTCATTGAACGGATGGAACTATGTGCTGGATGCCAACAACGGGGAGCTGCTCAGGAATTTCAACCTGAAAAACAACGGATTCTCTGTTCGCTGCTGCAAGGACTGAGCCTGGTCAGGCCTGGGATGGACCCTCTTTCCGCCGCTCCTTTTTTTCCGACTGCCTCCGCTTGGTCTCCAGCCGCTCCTCCTTCGATGCCCTCGATGGCCGGGTAGCCTTGCGCTTTTTACGCGGGGTGAGTGCTTTGGTGACCAGGGCATAAAACTTTTCGGTGACCAGCTCCTTGTTCTTCAGCTGCGATCGCTCCGATTGCGCCACCAGCAGCAACTCCCCTGCGGCATTGATCCGCGAAGCCAGCTTTTCGGCGATCAGCGCTTTTTCAGCCTCCGTCAGCAGCTGGGAGGAGGCAACATGGAAGCGCAGCTCAACCTTCGTGCTGACCTTGTTCACATTCTGCCCGCCCGGGCCGCTGCTGCGCGAGGCGCTGTAGTGCAGCTCCCCGCTGAAATCGCGTTCATCCATTTACTGTCTCTCCCCTTAAATGCAATTCCTGCAAAATTACTACTTTCGCGATCAATTCAGCGCCTTTGCCCGGAACGGGACCTCCGGTCGGGAAAATGCAGAATTGTTTGATCTCACAGCATAATAACCAACCTCCAACATAACCTGATGAAACGAATAGGAATCATTGGCGGCGGATTTGCCGGAACGATGACGGCGGTGCACCTGATTGAGCAAGGCACCCGGCCGCTGGAGCTGATCCTGATTGACAACGGTGGGGCCCTGAACAAGGGGATTGCCTATCATCCTTACTCGCGCAGGCAACTGCTGAATGTCATCGCGGCGAAGATGAGCGCCTATCCCGGCAAACCTGACCATTTCCTTGACTGGCTCTGTACAAGGGATGGATTCGAAGACCATGACCGGTCGCTGGTAGCGCAGGCCTTTTTGCCACGATACCTCTATGGTGAATACCTGGCCCACATCTGGCGCGGTGCACTGGCAACCTGCAGGCAAAAAAACATCAGTGTCAGCGTTTTACAAGATACCGTTTGCGACCTGGATGTAACCGAATCGGGAGTTTCAATGCACCTTGCCGGCGGCGGGGTGATCCAGGCAGGCACCTGTATCCTTGCAACCGGCAACCAGCTGCCGGGAAATCCAGCCATTAAAGATGAATCCTTTTATAAGAGTCCCCTCTATTTTCAAAACCCCTGGGATATTGAATCGGTAACCGGGATTGCAGGCAGCCTGCCGGTCCTGATCATGGGCAACGGGTTAACCATGGTGGACACGGTGACCGGCCTGCTCGAAAACGGGTTTAACGGCACCATTCTTTCGGTTTCGCCCAATGGCTACAATATCCTGCCGCAACGGCACAGCTTGCTCAGGTACACAGAAATTTCCGGGGAACTTTCAGGGAATATCCCACTGTACGACCTGGTAAGGCTGGTGCACAAACATATTAAAAAGGTCAGGAGCCTGGGCATCTCGGCCGGGCCTGTAATCGATGCCATCCGCCCATTTACGCAGACCATCTGGGGCAATTTCACCATGGAGGAAAAACGGGTTTTTCTCTCACGGTTTCGCCACCTGTGGGGGGTTGCCCGCCACCGGGTCCCGTTAACGGTCCACGACAGGATCCAGCAATTGAGAATAGACGGAAAGCTCGTTGTGATTGCCGGGAAAATAGTGGATATCAGCGAATCGGCCAACTCGGCCATCGTGGAATATTACGACAAAAAAGCGGGGGTGATCCGTAAAACAGCGGTATCGCGGGTCATCAACTGTACCGGCCCCGAAACCGATTTCAGCAAGCTGGAACACCATCTCCTGAATAGCCTCCTTCGCAAAGGGGTTATCACCCAGGACCCCTTCCGGCTGGGGATCCGCACAAACACTGCAACTTTCGAGGTACTCAGCGCCGAAGGCAAACCGCAACCGGTTCTGCTTACTCTTGGGGGAAATTTAAAAGGAGAGTTGTGGGAAAGCACCGCCGTCCCTGAACTCAGGGTGCAGGCAGTAGCACTTGTCCGGTGGTTACTTTGAGATTTAATTTGAACACGGTTCATACCCGTCAGTAATTGTACGATAAACTGACGATGCTTATTTCGTCTCCTTCTTTGTGGTTGGATTCCCAATCTGCTTGTCAGATTTCTTTTCACGACCACCCTCGTATAACCCATGCTGAAAACAGCCTTGAAGGGTTCCTTCACCTCTTTCGCCTGGTAATCAAAATTGATGAAGGCGATGCAGTCATTATTCCTTAACTTCATTTCAATTTCAGGGGGTTGAAATGCATAAGCTGGTAACGCATTTTTGACCATCTGTTCCGATTTTCCGGTAAAGGGACCCATTTATTTCCGTTTTTTGCGATGTTTATCTTTTCCCCAGTTGGCGGGGTTTGCTTCGATATAATGGCTGATGCGCATATATTCCATTTCGTTTCTGATTATATGGTCATGAAACCGCGTTTGCCATCCGAACCCGGTAACTGTTTTCCGCATTTCAAATGCACATCGCCCTTTATACCAGCGTATAACGCGTGAAATATTTTCATTCAACATTGGATTTATATGACCCGTAATACCACCTGGTTTTGGGTTTGGTGGTGGCGGCGGCGGTGACGACGACGGCGGTGACGACGGCGGCGGCGGTGACGACGGCGGTGACGGCGGTGACGACGGCGGCGGCGGTGACGACGGCGGTGACGGCGGTGACGGCGGTGACGACGACGGCGGCGGGGGTAGAGACGCGATTAATCGCGTCTCTACGATTGGCGTTTCACCCATTCGCGATTCGCCCATTCGCGTATCGACCGACGGACCGTCAACGCCACCGTCAACGTTGATAATCAATACCCCGTGGATATGGTTGGGCATCACCACAAACGCCCCTAATTGAATGAAATTAAATTGATTGGGAATTTCATTCCATAATTTTTCTGCCAGTTTCCCCAATTCGGTAGGTTGTAACCTGTCAAAAACAATTTCACCAAAAAAACAATCACGATGCGCCGTACAAATGGTAATAAAATATGCCCCCGCACTGGAATAGTCCCACCATTGAGCCCGTGCCGGAGGTATACGATATTTGTTTTTAAATTTGTCCATCTCCATCCTGATTATTACTACCACACTATCCCAAAGCAATCAGCTGGAACACCTCGCTACACCTTTACCAAACTGGTGACCAAGACCTTCCCTGAGTCTTTGATGGCTGACATCTCTTTACAGGCTTTGGTTATGTTCAAAATTTTCGTATCTTCATTTGAGAATCCAACAGTTTCAATTTCTATTTCCGATGTTATAAGGAATCAAAAACTATAGAGGTAGACGGCATCAACCCTTACTTCAATCCGTGGATGGCATACCTGCGATCAAACAAATTACATTCATCATTCCATGCTCTCTTTCAAAGATAATAAAGTAAAATAATACCCTGATATGGCGTGCCGTGAATTCTGCAATTTGAAATCATTTCAATTAAATAATTAGCCTGAAAACCATGTAATCGATACCTTGTTTGACTTGCATGATCCCCGATACTCATTGCATACGGATTCACCGGAAACCAATAAAATAAACAACATTGAACCCATCTCAGTTTTAACACACAATAACCTTAGGAGCGCTACACATTGTATCGTCTTGAATATTCCGCGGGTAATCAAATCAACTTTTTTCCCAATCCCGGGCAACCCGTCAAAAAACTCTGCGTCTGGTTTAAAAACAGGAACTATACAGCGATCTCTACCTCCTTCTTCAACACCCAAATCCGGATGGACGCAAAGCCGCAATGCGATAATGGAGGCACCCCTTAAAACCAAATCTATATGAGACGAGCAATGTTTTTTATGCTGATTGCCCTTGCAACTGTAGTTAGTTCCTGCAACAAGACAAGCCAGACCAGCGCTACGACCCAAACGGTTAAAGCAACCGACCTGCCCCTGAAGGCAACCCAATACATCGACACCAATTATCCCGATGCCTCCGTTTTATACGTGGTTACCGTCACCAACAGCCCTGCCTCCTTTATCGTAACCCTGAACACCACCGAAGAGCTCGGGTTTTCAAAGGCCGGCGAATTCCTGGGTGATGGCGCCAACTTTCACGGCGGACACCATGGCGGCGATAGCACCCACCACGATTCGATCCACTGCGACACCATTCACGGGGGGCACCCGGGCGGCGGACATGGCGGTCCCCCACCCCACGGCAACGGCATCCCTCTCGACTCCCTCTCATCGCTGATTAAAAGCTATATCACCACCAACTATGCCGCCTTCACCATCCGGCACGCCGAACTCGATTCGATTTGTCCTGAGGGCGCTGTTACGGAAGTGGTTATCGCAATTGGCGGACAGGAACCGCTCAAGTTGTATTTTGATGCCGGCAATGCTTTCCTGATGCAGGATTCAAGGATAGTCTATTCGGCAGTCCCGCAGGCGGTCAAAGATTATATCACGGCAAATTACGCCACCTATAATGTCTGCAACCGGGCCACCAAGCTGACCCTGGCGAACAACAGCATTCAGTATATCGTTCATCTCAGATTAAACAAGGTACACCTCACGGTCCGTTTGCAGAACGACGGCACCCTGATTTGCGTCAAGTAGTCTTTTTTGGTTAATATGTTTACGAACGCCATTGTGCAAACCCGTGGGGGGTTTGATTAACAATGGCGTTCACTTTTTATATATTACCGATCTTGTTTTGTACTTTTGCAAAAAGGACTATTATGAAGAACCGTTCGCTGATCTTGCTTTGTCTTACGTTTTCCCTGCTGACAGCAATTGGTTTCGCCCAGGAAAAAAAGCAGGAAAAGCCAGTCGAGGTCATCCTCCTCCATGCAAACGACATGCACGCCAAAATCGACAACATGGCGAAGCTGGCCTACCTGGCCGACAGCCTGAAGCGGTTCCACGACAATGTTTTCCTGTTGGCGGCCGGAGACAATTTCACCGGAAATCCTATCGTGGACATGGCCCCCGACAAGGGTTCCCCCATGATCGACCTGATGAACCGCTGCGGCTTCAGCGTCAGCGCCATGGGTAACCATGAATTCGACATGGGGCAGGAATTCCTGCATAAAAGATTCCTGCAGGCGACATTCCCCTTTATCTGCAGCAATCTCAACGCCTCCGGTGCGGTGATCGGCCCGGTGAAACCCTATCTCATCCTGGGAACCAAATCGGGCGATTCCATTGCCCTGCTGGGGTTGCTGCAACTCGACGACAACGGTCTTCCCAGCTCCATCCCGACCCATATGATGGGGATCAGCTTTGTGAACGGACTGTCGAAAGCCAGGGAATATGCCTGGCTGAAAACCCGCTATGGCAACCTGATCGCCCTGTCGCACCTGGGAATCGAAGATGATACCCGGCTTGCCGATTCACTCCCTCAACTCGACCTTATCATCGGCGGCCATTCCCATACCCTGCTTGAAAAACCCAGGATGGAAAACGGCGTGATGATCGTCCAGGCAGGTTCGTACCTCAAATATATAGGAAAGACCACCCTCATGGTAAGCCAGGGACATATCGTCGACCGCCGCGACGAGGTGATCGCCATGGAATCACTGCACCAGGAAAAGAAGGAGATCAGGAACCTCATCGATCAGTATAACAGCAATACCGAATTTGACAAGGTCGTTGGCCTTGCCGACCAGCCACTTGAAGGCGTTGACGAACTGGGCAGCCTGATGACCGATGCCGTTGTCAGCCAGAGCAAGGCCGATATCGCCTTCCAGAACAAGGGGGGCATCCGCTTGCCTTCGCTGCCTGCCGGGAAACTCACCCTGAGGGATGTCTACAAACTCGATCCTTTCAACAACCAGATCGTCCTCTTTAACATGAATGTTGCGGAGATCAAATCTCTTATCTGCTACGGTTACAAACACGAGAAGGCCATTGACCTGCAGGTCTCCGGGATAACCTATCTCCTCACAGGTAACGGGAATAACCAGTGCGCCCGTGTTGATCTTTTCGACAAGTCGGGCAAGCCCCTTGATCCGCAACGGGAGTTCAGCGTCGCCATGAACAGTTATATGGCCGCGGCCTATAAATTCGATCACAAGGATCCCGGGACCATCACCCAGTTTACCACGAACGAAGCCCTTGTACACTACCTCCATAAAGTGAAACGGGTAAACTACAGCGGTGTCAGGCGCGCCACACTTGGTAAATAGCGCATTTACATAATGTCAAAGCCACTATGGAAGATTTTATTAAAAGATCGTTAAGCCTGAAGGATGCTGAACGCATGGCGGCAGCGGCCATCGCCAAGGCCGGGGAGTTGGGTATGTCCATCGCCGTTACGATTGTCGATGAAAGCGGCATTACCAAACTCTTCCTGCGGATGGACCATGCCCCGCTTATCGCGGTGGATGCCTTCAGGAAAAAAGCTGTTACCGCCGTGGGATTCGGTTTGCCAACCGGCGAATCCTGGTTTAAATTCATCAGCCAGGATCCCATCCTGCGGGAAGGGGCACATGATTTTACCGACTTTATGCTGATGGGCGGGGGCATTCCCGTCTTTTCTGAAAACCGGATCATCGGCGCCATCGGCATCAGCGGCGGACACTATGTCAAAGACCAGGAATGTGCAATGGCAGCGCTGGAGTCAATTTTATAACAGGAGGTTATGACAAAAATTAAAAATCAGACAGAGGTCCTCAGCCGGTTGAACCGCTTTGCAATGTGCTACGGCAAAGTCACCACGATTGAAGAACTCGCTGCTGACGTCAGTGAGGTACTGGATGATCTGCTGGATATTGAATCCTCCGGACTATATCTTTATGATTTTAAAGAAAAAAGACTCAAACTACTGGTTGCCAAAGGCTTTACCGACGAAGAACGTAAGAATGCAGAGCTGACCGCTATGGATCGTCATCCCGGACACGTATTCAGAACAGGCCAGCCCATTGACATCCCTGACACCGAAAATGACCCCGCCCATCTTACCATCACCTCCAAACGAAGTTTCATTGTCAGGTCGAGGCTTTATGTTCCCGTTCTGAACGGGCTTCAGCCTGTCGGCGCCTTTGGCATCGTCAGTGCGAGACCAAACCGGTTTACAGAAGAAAATAAGATCATCCTCACCTTTATCTGCAACATAGCCGGCGGCATCTATGCCGCAATCCTGAACAACGCCGGTCAGAAAGAGGCGCATGACCGTATGGCAGCCATTACCATCAGGCTCGAAACCCTCATCAAAAACCTGCAAGCCGGCATCCTGGTCGAAGACCAGGACCGCAGGATCGCCCTGGTCAATAAAACCTTCTGTAACATGTTCGGCATCCCCGTCGAACCGGAATTGCTCTTTGGTTCCGACTGCTCCGATTCTGCGGAACAATCCAAAGGAATGTTCGCCGATCCCGGGCTGTTCGTTAGCCGCATTGAGGTCATCCTCAGGGAGAAACTTTCCGTCACCGGGGAGGAGCTGGAACTGGTTGACGGAAGGATCTTTGAACGCGATTATATCCCGATCTTCCTGGAGGGTCGTTTCCTGGGAAACCTATGGCAATACAGGGACATCACCGGCAGGGTGCAGATTGAAAACGACCTGCGGAAAGCCACGGAAGAAGCCCGTTCTGCCAACCTGGCCAAGAGTACATTCCTGGCCAACATGAGCCATGAGATCCGCACCCCGCTCAATGCAGTGATCGGCTTGTCGCGGCTTATGCAGGATACGCCCCTGAACAATCAACAGCAGCAGCTGAACGAAAAATTGCTGATTTCAGGGGAGAACCTGCTCGGGATTATCAACGAAATACTCGACTTTTCGAAGATCGAAGCCGGACGGGTCGAACTCGAAGCCATCCCCTTTACCCTGGACGATGTCCTTGCAAGGGTTTACTCCTTCCTCTCGCATGCCGCCGAGGAAAAGTCCATCACCCTCAACGCCGGCATTGACAAGCCTTTTCAGAAGGCTGTTATCGGCGATCCCATCAGGCTCCAGCAGATCCTGACAAACCTGGTGAACAACGCCATTAAATTCACCTCCAGCGGGGGGGTTGACATTGCCTGCACCCTGGTCAGCGAATCTGCCGGCAGGGCTGCCTTTAAATTCGTGGTCAGCGACACGGGGATCGGCATCAGCGAAGAAAATCTGAAAAATATCTTTGAAAAATTCAAGCAGGAGGATGAAAGCGTCACCCGGATCTATGGCGGAACCGGGCTCGGCCTGGCCATCAGCCGGCAGCTGGTCGGACTCATGGGGGGTGAACTCCATGTGGAAAGCGAAAAAGGGATCGGAAGCCGGTTCTTTTTCACCCTGGAATATGACACCACCGATGTTGCCATCCTGCGCGAGGCCAACCGTAAAATCTATATCGACCAGGAGGCGCTGAAAGGCAAAAAGATACTGGTTGTTGAGGACAATGAGTTCAACCAGTTCATCGCACATTCCATCCTTACCAAATGGAATATACAAACCGATATGGCCGCCAATGGCAAAGAGGCCATCGAGAAACTAACCGTGAAAAATTACGACCTGGTCCTGATGGACATGCAGATGCCGGTGATGGACGGATGTACCGCCACCCGCTTCATCCGCAACGAGATGGCCATTTCCACCCAGATCATCGCCTTAACCGCTTTTGCCACTAAGGATGCCATTGAAAAATCGATCGAGGCAGGCATGAACGGGTATATTACCAAACCCTTTGATGAAGAGACCCTCTTCAGCCAGCTCCTTTCAGCATTTAACATTACGCCCCGCTACATCACCGAACCAGATGCCCCCTCCCTGGCAGGGATTCCCGAAGCTACCGGGCTGGACCCCTGGTACGACCTCGAGAGTCTCAACGGTCTTTTTGGCGACGACAAGGCAGAGATCCTCGATATCATTGAGAAATTCATTGAACTTACCCCGGAGTATGCCGAAGCGCTATTCGCTGCTTTTGAAAAAAACAATATGGCGGAGGTTGCCAGTGCTGCCCATAAAATCAAATCGAGCCTTGAACTACTTGCTAACAGCCAGCTGCGCAATAATATCAGGCTTATCCACGACTACGCACAAACAAACCAGAACCTTGGCGAACTCCCTGGCCTGTTGAAATACCTTCGGAACAATATTCCACTGCTACTCCGGCAACTCACCCAAAAGGCCGGGGAACTGAGAGGCGAACCCGGCAAAACATAGCGCTTCACATCACTTCACCCACATCATATGGATTCCCTGGGCGATCTCGGAATTCTGGATATATGGGCCCCGAATGGTGTCGCGCTCATCGGCAAAATTGCGAAAAAGCTCGCTGCCGGCCCCCCTTGCGTAAAACGGGACCAGCGAGTTTGTAGGCTCTTTTGAATAAAAATTCATGAAGGGAAGTTTCCCTTTTCCCATATCCATCAGGGGTGATAAGGGTGCATCTCCCCACAGTAGGCCGGTTTCATGATCACTGGTGACAATCATCAGGGTTTCATTCCAGTTGCTGTGATGTTCGACCCATTCGATCACGGCGGCAATTGCCTCCGTAAAATCCTTCATCTCTTCCACAAACCTGCCCTTTTGATTTGCAAGCGATGCCCAATCGGTAGCGCCACCCTCGATCATCACAAAAAAACCATTCGGGTTGGCGCCAAGGACATTGAGCGCCCCGCCGGCCATTTCCGGCAATCCGGGAACCGTTTTGTTCAACGGGGTAAAAAAGGGCTGCGAATCCCCTGTTTCGCCTGCCTTCCTTGTCCTGGCCTGCTGAAGGGTGGAGTAGACCTCCGGGCAACCCAAAACCCTTTTGGGAGGCTTCCCCGTGAGCAGGGCACGGAAATCGCCCAGGCTCCTCACCACAGTCCAGGCGTCGGGCTTGCCGTCGCCATCAATGTCGGCCACCGTTTTCGTGATGCCATTGACCCGGAAACGGGTTTGTTTCCCGCTGCCTTTGACGAGCTGCTGCCAGAAGGAGCTGTCGCCCACATAACGGGCATCCTTCCATGGCGAAACCAGCTGGTTGCCATCATCATCGCAGGAAGGGCTGCCACATCCCATGATCACATCGCAACGGCTGTCAAGCAGCATTTCATAGGCAATCTGCGAATAATGGGTCCGGGTGACATTGTGCGCCACGAAAGCGGCAGGGGTGGCATTGCTGAATTCGACCGTGGTGACCACACCGGCCGATTTGCCCATTGACTTGGCCCACTCGACTAGGTTTACAAGGGTATCATGGTCAACCGACATCCCGATGGCATTGTTATAGGTCTTGAACCCGGTAGCCATCGCCGTGGCGGCCGCCGCCGACTCGGTAAAATTCTTTTTCAGGTAAGCGGTATCTTTCCAGGCAAGCACAGTATTGTAACCGGTGGCATAGTTGTTTGATGCCGGGTTGTTTGCCTCATATTCCCCTGCTTTGGCAGGATAATGTGCCATGGCCAAATGAACAGGGAACTGCTGGTAAACCTGCGCCTTCATTCCCTGGTAATATTCCGCCGCCTTGATATGATTATACCCGGCCCCGCCTGCAATCATGATGATGATGTTTTTCGGCCGGGGAAGCGAATTGGCCTCCTGGGCAAACATGTTCAGGGCGGGGATGCCTGCAATAGCCAGGGCGAGGATGAAAATACGGGTTGCTTGTACCATGGGTGTTTGGTTTGCTGTTATGTGATGCAAATATAATTGGATTCGCGCAACCCACGCAACCGGAAGTTTCGGGATTGCTGCCTGCCGGTTCAGCCCCCTGCCGCCGCCATTCAACCCCCTTTTTCCGGCAGTTCATAGAAAAGATATTTCCCTCGAGCCCCCTTGCAGTTAATTTTGGAGAAAATATTTCACCCATGGAAACGCTTCACCAATTGTTTGCATCCCTCGACATCTTTTCGGTTATCCTTCATGCCTTTCCTGCGATTTTCAACCCGCTTGTGCACGGCTTTCAAAGTCTTTTCATGCTGCTGTTTACCAGCCTGAAACACCTGGTTACCCTCAACCCCGGACTGATCAGCGGCACCATCTTTATGTCCCTTATCTATCTGCTCGTGGCCGGCATTTCCCGGCTCCGGAAAATCAGGGCTTAATATTTCATCCTGGTACGCTTTTTCAGAAAGTGTCGTACCTTAGATGAAAAATAATCCACTATGGAAACCTATGAAAAAATCCTGGTTTTAAACAATGAGTTTGAAGCCGGTTTACTGGAAGAAGTCCTGACTGACCGGAAGATCCCGCATGGCATTGTCACCTCCGACGACAGTGCCCTTGGTGGTATTGTGGAGATGGAAAATGGCTGGGGATATGTGGAGGCCCCGGAAAAGTACCGTGACGAAATCATGCGGATCTACGAAGAGATCACCAAAAAGTGATCGCACCGTGATAGAACATGTTAAGGCGTTTTTTGAGATCCTTTTTAACTCAGAAAAACTGATTCAGTACGGTGGCCTGGCCCTCCTGTTAATCGTGATATTTGCCGAAACAGGCGTGGTAATCGGATTTATCTTCCCCGGCGATGCCCTCCTTTTCACAGCCGGCCTGTTGTGCGGCAGCAACCTGCTGGTAAATGTATGGTTGTTGGTGTTCAGCGTAGCCCTGGCTGCCTTTGCAGGAAACATCCTGGGCTTCTATACCGGCAAACTACTGGGCCAGCGGTTGTTTCTTAAGAAGGATACCCTCTTCTTCAAACAGCGGCATCTTGAAAAGACGCATGCCTATTATGAAAAATACGGGGGTGTGGCCATTATCGGCGGAAGGTTTATCCCGGTGGTGCGGACCTTTGTCCCGATCCTGGCCGGGGCCATCAACCTTGAACTCTGGAAGTTCAGTATTTTCAACGTGGCGGGGGCCCTGCTCTGGGCAGGATCGCTGATACCCCTCGGATATTTTGTAGGAAGAAAAATTCCTGCCTCCATCAACAACATCGAATACTTCGTGCTCGGCATCACCACCATCACCATGACCATCCTGATCCGGGGTATCCTGCGGCTCAGGAAACAGGATAAACAAGACATGAAAAACCATCATCAATAAGCTTTGCCATTGATTTTCCCTCTGTTCTCTTTTCAAGCAGAAATCGGGTGATTTCCTGTGTCATCCCATCTTCAATATGCTTAGCCTTCAGCAATTCAAGAATTTCAAGGGCACAAAGCCAGTCGCCGGGGTGGTGGTTCTTCAACTCCAGCCAGATGGAGGGTAACAGGGCAAAGGAGCAGTTCTCCTCACGGATGTCGCGTACCTGTTGGTATAGGGAATGCAGTTTCCTTGCCTCTTCACCATGCTGGATCTTATGGGTTTTTTCAACCGGTGCCGGGTAGGTCAACCCGAATGCATCCGGGTCGGCGGGACCCGAAAATACCGAAACGATCCGTTTTCCGACCGCCATATCATAGGTTCCCCAGGATGGGTCGAAGAGTACCTGTCCCTCCAGGGTCACCAGGCAGCCTGTAAAGCTTATGACCACGGCATGTCCATCGCAAATGAGGATATGCTGCAAGGTGCCGCTGACATTGACTCCCGATTCAAATTCAAGGTTTACAGTCTCCCCTGCCGTCAGCCCGACCTGGTCAAGCTCCTCTTCCGAGAAATCTTCCAATGCTACCGAAAGGTTCTTCACCCTGCCCACCGGGGAACCAAAACCATGGGCGTGGTACTGCCGGTCATGCCCGGGCAATTCCTTCCCGCCAAAATTAAGGTTTGAAGGGCCGGTTGTTTTAAGATAGACCGGAACTCCGTTTCGTTCCATCACCTCCGTAAAGGTACCCGACACCTCCAGGCCCGAGCTGAACACGCAGGTCGCCGTATTGGCCGAGCGGATCGCCTGCCTGAGTCCGTAAAGGCCTCCCCTGCGAATGGCCAGCGTTTCGGTGAACTCATCGAGTACCCGGTTCAGGGTCTCAAAATCGGGGGTGACGAAAAGTTGCGGCTGCGGTTCTGTAATATCATAATTGTAGTTGGCCGCATCGATGGTGAGGGTGATTTTTTTCACGGAAGGTTGCAGGCACAGGTAGCTTTCCTCAATCGACGACAATAATCCCGCCCCGTAGATCTTCGGGTTATCCAGATCCCCAATCAGCCCGTATTCCACCGTCCACCAATGGAGGTTCCTGATACGTGCCAGCTCCGAAGGGTCGCCCATATTCCGGGAGATCTCATTTAGCTGTTGTTCAGCCTGGAGGATGGCATCTTCGGGGGAATAGGGGTCGGCCTTGATAATCGACAAGTGGCGGATCGCCTCGTACAGGGCATAGTCCTGGGGCGACAAAAATGCCTTCGCCCCTATTTCTCCGAACCGGCGCAGGAAATCGGCATATTCCGGATCGGCAATGATCGGGGCATGGCCTGCCGCCTCATGGATGATATCAGGCGCAGGGGTATAGCCGATCTGGTTGATGGGCCGGATATCGGCCGCAATGACCAGCACCTTGTATGCCTGGAAAGCCATGAAGGCCGAGGGAGGGACAAAGCCGTCGACCGCCACGGCCGCCCAGCCGATCTGCCGAAGGATACGGTTCATGCCATCCATCGTCGGGATGGTTTCAAGGCTGATCCCGGTCTTCTGCAAACCTTCGAGATAGGCGCTATGGGCAACCTTTCCAAGGTACCGTACATTCTGTCGCATCACATAGCGCCATAAGGCCTGGTCCTGGGGTGAATAATCATTATAGGGCTGGTCAATCACCAGGCTCATCAGGTGCCTGGGAAGGTTATCGAGGATTTCGTTCATTTCCATAACTTCGTTACTGCTTTTTGATATGGCACACTATTTAAGGCGAAGCGACATTATTTCTTTTCAAACGGTTATTCAGGCTTGGCAACTTCGAAGAGGGCAGCCCCGGAGGCGCGCACATAGTAGTTGCCTCCCATGCGACCCACCAGGTCGATCTTGTCCGGGTCGATCCTCCCCTGCTCATCCAGGATATCGGGACTTACATGGATGCGCAGCACTTCGCAGATCACCAGGTTCCCGGCGGCATTTCCAGTTCCCGTTTCAATCACCTGGAGCACTTTGCATTCAAACTGCACCGGCGACTCCTTCACCCTGAAGGGTCTTACCAGGTCGGAGGGCTCCATGGTGAAGCCCACCATCTCGAATTCGTTGACCCCCCTGGGGAACTCGACGCTTGAATCGCTCACCTGCTGCACCATCGCGTATGTAACGGCATTGATCACCACCTCGGGCACCTCTTTGATATTTTCATAGGTATCCTTGGTGCTGCCATCCTTGCCACGCCGCGACGGGGAAAATACCACCACCGGCGGGTTGGCCCCGAAGGCGTTGAAAAAGCTGAACGGCGAAAGGTTCGGCCTGCCTTCCCTGTCGATGGTGCTGGCAAAGGCAATCGGACGGGGGGCAATCGCTCCCAGCATCAGATGATGAAATTTGGGAATTGAAATATCCCCGGGATCAAACTGCAGAAAAGGCTTCAAAGAATTATCCATAATTTTTTTTTTAATCCCCATTCAAACGATACGTTCATGTCTGTTTTCTGATTTACCTTTCTCCCTCTCCCTGAAGGGGAGGGTCAGGGGTGGGGTCATTGTGAATGCTATGGCGAGGATCAGGAGCGGGGTCATTGTGCCTGCCAGGGCGAGGGTCGCAGGTGGGGCATTGACCGTCAGCTGTGTGGCCATCGCGTTTGTCGGCAGTGGGTTCCATGGAATCAGGGTTTCGCCGGCAATATTTTTGTCACCGCTTCACCAAACCCGATCCTCAGATTTTCTTTCAGGCAATAGCCCCGCATGATGATGGAATCGTTGTCATGGATGAATTTCCGTTCACTGCCGTCGGCCATCTTCACAGGCCGTGTTCCCTTCCAGGCGATCTCGAGCATCGAACCAAGGGCATCAGGCGTTGGTCCGCTGATCGTGCCTGAACCATACATATCCCCCACATTGATATTACAACCGTTTACCGTCTGATGGGCCAGCTGCTGGGCAAGGTTCCAGTACATGAATTTGTAGTTTGAATGGCAAACACGCTGTTCCGGCTGATTTTCAGGTTGGATCAGCACATCCAGCTGCACATCAAAATTATGATCCCCCGCCGATTGCAGGTAGGGCAATACGGCCGGTACCTGCACCGGCCCGGCAACCCGGAAGGGTTCCAGCGCCTCGAGGGTCACAATCCAGGGCGAGACCACCGAGCCGAAATTCTTGGCAAGAAACGGTCCCAGCGGCACATATTCCCACCGCTGGATATCCCTCGCCGAAAGGTCGTTGAAGATGACCATCCCGAAAATATAATCCTCTGCCTCATCTGTCGTCACAGAATCCCCGAGTGCACTCTTTTTCCCGGTGATAAAGGCCAGTTCAAGCTCAAAGTCAACCTGCTGGGATGGTCCGAACTCAGGAAATTCGGCCGTGTCGGCTTTGGTCTGTCCCTTCGGCCTGTGGATATCGGTCCCTGACACCACAATCGAGGAGCTCCTGCCGTGATAGCCTACCGGCAGGTGTTTCCAGTTCGGGAAAAGGGCATTGGCCGGATCGCGGAACATGATCCCCACATTGGTGGCATGTTCGATACTGGAATAGAAATCGGTATAATCCCCAACATGGACCGGCATCAGCATCTCCGCTTCCGTCACCGGGAAGAGGATGAACGGGTGCTTTTCAGGTTGGTTGCGCAGTTCAGGGTTCCCCTCGCTGAAGATTTCGGCGATCCGTTCACGAACGGGCCGGGTCACCTGTTTTCCCAGGGCAATGAACTGATTCAGGGACTCGTGGTTAAAAATGCCCGGGGGAAGGCCCAACCCGTCAAGAAATCCATCGAGCGCCAGGGCATGCAGGTCTACGACCCGGTCCCCGATACGCGTTGCTGCCCGGGCAGCTCCGCCCTTCGTCCTGAAAATCCCGAAAGGGATATTCTGAATGGGAAAATCACTTTCGCCGCCCACCTCAATCCACGACTTCATCAACAAATCCATCTCATTTATATTTTCTTATTCCAAACAATTCAATCTTCAATATTCGACATTCAGTATTCGACATTCAATATTCGACATTCAATATTCGATATTCCATATTCAATTTTAAAGCGTCCCCCTTTTCTCCTGTTCCAGTTCAATCGATTCAAAGAGCGCCTTGAAGTTGCCTTTTCCGAATGATTTGGCTCCTTTGCGCTGGATGATCTCATAAAACACCGTAGGCCTGTCTTCTACAGGTTTGGTGAAGATCTGGAGCAGGTAGCCGTCCTCATCGCGGTCGACCAGGATTCCCAGTTCCCGCAGGGGCTGGATGGTTTCGGCAATATTGCCTACCCGCTGGATCAGCGTATCATAATAAACATCAGGCACCCTTAGGAACTCCACCCCACGGCTTTTCAGTGTTGCCACCGTTTCGAGGATGTTGTCGGTCGCCATGGCTACATGCTGCACCCCGCCTCCCTTGTAAAAGTCAACATATTCCTCGATTTGCGACTTCTTTTTCCCGTGAGCCGGCTCATTCAGGGGGAATTTGATATATAGGTTGCTGCTGGCCATCACCTTGCTCATCAGTGCGGTGTATTCCGTTGAGATATCGGTATCATCGAACGAGATAAGCTGGTTGAATCCCATGACATCATGGTAAAACTTGGCCCATGTATCCATCTCGCCCCAGTTGACGTTACCCACCATATGATCCACATACCGCAGCCCAACAGTTGCGGGACGGTAGTGTGGTTCCCATTTCACGAAACCCGGCAGGAAAACGCCTTTGTACTTGCTGCGTTCAACGAAAAGATGGACCGTTTCACCGTAGGTGTGAATCCCCGACAATACCACTTCGCCCTGGTCGTCTTTTTCTACGACGGGCTGAAGCCAGGGTTTTGCCCCGCGGCGGGTAGTCTCTTCGAACGATTTACGGGCGTCATCCACCCACAGGGCGATCACCTTGACGCCGTCGCCATGCAGTTTGCAATGGTCGGCGACGGGGGAATCGGGGATCAGCGCCGTGGTAAGGACAAAGGTGATCTTCTCCTGCCGGAGCACATAGGAGGTACGGTCTTTCAGCCCGGTCTCAAGCCCGGCATAGGCCAGCGGCTGAAATCCGAAGGCGGTTTGATAATAATGGGCAGCCTGTTTGGCATTGCCGACATAAAACTCAACATAATCGGTACCGTTGATCGGTAAAAAGTCATTCTGCGTATTCATAATAATTTTAATGATTTAAAAATTAAAAACTGAACCTGTTAATAAACCCTTCAACCCAGGCTGTCAACCCCACTCTCCTCCCTTAAATGTTTCGCCTGCATTATCTAAAAAATTTGCATTGTTTGCATTCCCGCATTCCTGCATTCCCGCATTCCTGCATTCCCGCATTCCTGCATTCCCGCATTCCTGCATTCCCGCATTCCTGCATTCCTGCATTCCTGCATTCCTGCATTCCTGCATTCCTGCATTCCCGCATTCCCGCATTCCTGCATTCCTGCATTTTCCCATTGCCTACTGCCTCCACGACAAATAATACTCCGGCTCCTCTATTGCAAAGGCATTCCCCGTAATTTTAAGCGGCCTGAAGGTATCCACCATCAGGGCAAGTTCCCTGGTCTCCTTTGCGCCGATGCTCCGTTCCACCGCCCCGGGATGGGGGCCGTGCACAATGCCCGTCGGGTGGAGGGTGATATTTCCCTGTTTGATATTGTTCCTGCTCATAAAGTCGCCATCAACATAATAAAGTAGCTCATCAGAGTCGACATTGCTGTGGTTGTAGGGTGCCGGGATGGAGCCCGGATGATAGTCATAGAGCCTGGGCACGAAGGCGCAAATCACAAGGGCAGGTGTTTCGAAGGTTTGATGCACAGGAGGAGGCTGATGGAGCCTCCCGGTGATCGGTTCAAAATCGTGGATGGAAAAGGCATAGGGATAGTGGAAACCGTCCCAGCCAATAAGGTCGAAGGGATGGGTGGCGTAATGGTAGGGCCAGACCTGGTCTTCACGTTTGATCTTTATCAGGAAGTCGCCTTTCTCGTCATGCGTCTCCAGCATGGAGGGTTTGCGGATATCGCGTTCGCAGAAGGGGGCATGCTCGAGGAGTTGCCCGTATTTGTTGACATACCGCTTCGGAAACCGCAGCGGGGCAAAGGATTCAACGATGAACAGGCGGTTGTCGGTTGAGTTGAATTCCAGCTGGTAGACGGTTCCGCGGGGGATCACCAGGTGATCGCCGTAACCGAAGGGGATATTGCCGTATGGAGTCTTCAAGGTGCCTTCACCCCTGTGAATAAAGATCATCTCATCGGCTCCTGAATTTTTAAAAAAGTATCCGGTCATCGATTGCTGCGGGGCAGCCAGGCTGATATGGCAGTCGTTGTTGACCAGCACCGGGATCCTGCTTTCGAGGTAATCGGCGGCCGGTAAAATGTCGAATCCCCTGAAGAGCCTGTTCTGCATGTTCTTTGCTTCGGCGATCAGCGGGGCAACGGAATAGGAGGGCTCGATGCCGGTTACCATCGTGGGTGGATGGCAATGATAAACCAGGGAGTAGGCATCCGAAAACCCCTCGGTTGACACCAGCTGTTCGGCATAAAGGCCACCGTCGGGCTTGCGGAATACCACATGCCGTTTGCGGGGGATCTGGCCGAGTGAATAATAATGGGACATAGGTGAATTACAAATTTTTTAAGGTTAAGCGGAGAACCGGGAAGGCAAAAGGCAATAGGCAATAGGCAATTAATTTCAGAGGGTTATTTCAGGGATGTCGCCTTCGACGATCAGTTTGCCTTCGGTGGCGTTGATGATTTCCTGTACCGACACACCGGGGGCCCGTTCAAGGAGTTTAAACCCCCGGGGGGTAACATCGAGCACTGCCAGGTCGGAGACAATCCGTTTAACCACGCCAACACCCGTGAGCGGGAGGGTACATCGCTTCAGCAGTTTCGACTCGCCCTGGGGGTTGGTATGCATCATGGCAACGATAATATTTTTGGCAGAGGCAACCAGGTCCATGGCGCCACCCATCCCCTTCACCAGTTTTCCCGGGATCTTCCAAGAGGAGATATCGCCCGTTTCCGACACTTCAAAGGCCCCCAAAACGGTAAGGTCGATATGACCGCCGCGGATCATGGCAAAACTCGTGGAAGAGTCAAAGAATGCAGCGCCAGGCAAGGCGGTGATCGTCTGTTTCCCGGCATTGATAAGGTCAGGATCGACCTCATCCCTGCCCGGGAAGGGGCCGATGCCCAGCAACCCGTTTTCCGACTGCAACACGATCTGCATCCCGTCGGGGATGTAATTGGCCACAAGCGTCGGTATCCCGATCCCCAGGTTGACGTAATAGCCATCCTGCAACTCGCGGGCAATCCGCTTGGCAATGCCGTTTTTATCTAATGCCATATGTTAAAATTTCAATTTTGTATGTATCATCACAATAATTTCAGGAAATTCCGGACAACCTATCTCCTTTTCCTCCAGGGCGAGGGTCACGGGCCGGGTCCTTGAGATTCAAGGCTTTCAGTCCTGCCTTGTGGTGGTAAACTCAATACGTTTTTCATAGTTGCTGCCCTGGAAGATCCGCTGTACGAAGACCCCGGGGGTGTGAATATGGTTAGGATCCAGGGTGCCTGCCGCGACGAGCTCTTCAACCTCGGCAATGGTAATTTTCCCTGCCGTGGCCATCGACTGATTGAAATTGTTGGCGGTATTTTTATAGACCAGGTTCCCGTAGGTGTCGCCCTTCCAGGCCTTTACAATGGCAAAGTCGGCCTTCAGCCATTTTTCCTCCAGGTACATCTTGCCGTCGAATTCACGTACGGGCTTGCCTTCGGCCACCTCGGTACCATAACCCGCCGGCACAAAAAAGGCGGGAATCCCGGCGCCCCCTGCCCGGATACGTTCGGCGAGGGTGCCCTGGGGGATCAGTTCCACCTCCAGCTCGCCGCTGAGCAGCTGCCTTTCAAATTCCTTGTTTTCACCGACATAGGAGGAGATCATCTTTCGGATTTGACGGCGGCGCAGCAACATGCCCAAACCAAACCCATCCACCCCGGCATTGTTCGAGATGCAGGTCAGACCCGTAATGTCGGCGCCGGCCAGAGCTGCAATGCAGTTTTCAGGTATTCCGCACAAACCGAATCCCCCCAGCATAAGGGTCATATTACTTTGAATTCCCCTGATTGCCTCCGCGGCATCTTTTACTACTTTATTCATAGTTCCTGATTAAACTATACACTGTTAAGGCAGATTTTTTATTCATTCAACAAATTTATATTAATTCTAAATAAAAACAATAATTTTGCAGAAAATTATATTGATCCGTCAGAATCATACCTCATAAAATTTACGGTTGGGAGTTTTCTTCTCAACTTCCCCTCCAAACCCCAGCCCCGATGAGGAGGGAGAGGTCATGAACCGACAGACAACAGTTATTTTCTCATAACTGATCAAATTGTACTTAATCAGAAAAACTATCGTTTTAAATAAAAGATAAACATGTTAAAACTATTCAGTCCCTATACACTTGCCGCCACCGAATTGAAAAACAGGGTGGTGATGGCCCCTATGACCCGAAGCCGTGCGATCGGGAATGTCCCGAACGACCTGATTGCATCCTATTATGAACAGCGTGCAGGCGCTGGCCTGATCATCACCGAAGGCACCTCCCCCTCTCCCAACGGGCTCGGTTATTCGAGGATCCCGGGAATGTTCAGTGAGGCCCAGGTAGCCGGGTGGAAAAAAACCACCGATGCCGTCCATGGCAAGGGTGGCAGGATCTTTGTCCAGTTTATGCACACAGGCAGGATGGGTCACCCGCTCAACCTGCCGGCGGGAGCCGAACTTATTGCCCCGTCGGCAATTGCTGCTCCCGGGCAGATGTACACCGACAGCGACGGCATGGTCGATATGCCCGTCCCGCGTGCCATGACGGCCGACGATATTGTCAACACCCGTAAAGAATTCATGAAGAGTGCCATCAATGCAATCACCGCCGGGTTCGACGGTGTGGAGTTGCACGGCGCCAACGGGTACCTGCTTGAGCAGTTCCTCTCCCCGCACAGCAACCAGCGTACCGACGAATACGGCGGAAGCATTGAAAACCGCTGCCGCTTCGTACTGGAGGTAGTCGAATCGGTCGGGAAAGCCATCGGCATGGATAAAACCGCCATCCGTCTTTCACCCTATGGCGTCAACGGAGGCATGTTCCCCTATCCCGAGATCGCTGAAACATACGGCTACCTCGCTTCCCGGCTCGATGAACTGGGCATCCTCTATATCCACCTGGTCGACCACAGCGCCATGGGCGCTCCCGAAGTACCGGCTGCCATCAAACAGCAGATCCGCGAGAAGTTGCAGAACACGCTGATCCTGGCAGGAGGATATTCGAAAGAGACCGCCGAACGCGACCTCCAGAGCGGACTGGCCGACCTGATCGCCTTTGGCCGTCCCTTTATCAACAATCCCGACCTGACCGAACGCATGATGAACGGCTGGCCCATCAATACCGAGATGGATTATAATGCATTTTATACTCCTGGACCACAGGGATATACCGACTACCCTGCCTACAAGGGCGAATGATCTAGTGTTAAGAAAAGTTAAAATCCTTGACAATCGTTCGTTTTCAGTTATATTTGTACTAACCAATTAAAACTTAATACAAACAAAAAGAGACAAAAAATCATAGTTTATTCTTGATGTGTTTCGCCTATACCGGAACATGTTTACAGGCCAAGGCCGATCCAAAATCGTAACGATTGATGGACAATAAAAATCGCGAATGCGAGACCGCTCCCAGACACGGGGCGGTTTTTTTTTCAGCATGCGTTTCACATTTCAGATTTCAGATTTCACATTTTCAGATTTCACATGTCAGGTTTCACATGTCAGATTTCAGATTTCACATTTTTTTATTGATTAAGCACCATTTAACCAGTAACAATCCTGACGCCCTCCCTTGTTTTCGAAAGGACTGACTCAAAGGTAATCGACATCCTCTTTTATGACTATATCTGCTTTCTTTTTCTGCCGCAAAAAGAAAGTAGCAAAGAAAAGTCACCGCTGCATGAAAGTCCCTGAAAATCTTCGTCATGCGCCAACCTGCGGAAACTCGTCGCTCCGCTCCCCGGACAGTCTGCAATTTTACGCTCATTCCTCGATTTTCTTAACGTGACTTTCATGAGGCGGCCAGCCTGCTCAGCCTGGCTTATCCCAAAACGATGACAGTTCCTGGCCATGAGGGACTTAATCCGATCGGTCTTCGATTTTTCCTCCTGTAGCCTTCACTAGGTCTACAATTGGCGATTTGAAAAATTCCGGCATACAACAGTTAATGACCGGCATGACTTCAGCAGGCAACCGTTTTTTTTTCCTCCATAAATCTGACTATTGAACAAACCCAGGGAGTTTTAAGATATTTTTTATAATTTTATTGCCCTATGGCCTGTCGAACCTCAGGCCTGATAACCCAAAAACAAAGGAAATGAAACCGCTGATCTCCCTTTTGCTCCTTTTTGGCGTTGTTTTTATATCCGATGGATGTAAGAAAAAATCCTCTGCCAGCCAGACAGCCGCACCCGCCGCCCTCTTCAGTTCCAAATTTGAAAATCAGTCTGATCTGCAGGCATGGACCGCCTCTGCCGGAGGAGAAGCGGTAATCGACAACGGCGCCGTGAAGTTTCAAAACATAACCTCCTGTTTCCAGTTCGAAACGGCCAGTTTAATACCGGTTCAACAGGGGAAAACCTATGTTTTGAAAATCACCGGCAAAGTAAACTACCACGTTCCCGGTGATCCTGTGCTCTGTGCGGGAGATTTTCTCATCTATGTCACCCAGGAGGGCAATAACCTGGTTTCGGCCAGTTTCGGTGCTCATCCTTCCCTTACCCAGATGGCCTATTCCTTTACAGCCGCCACTTCGGCAAGTATCAACATAAAATTCCTGGTCGGGACTACCCGTGGAGCCTGGATCGACAACATTGAACTGGTGGCGAACTGAATGTAACACGGGCCGGACTGAACCAATACTTAAGAAATGACCTCTGGAGATAAAAAAGAACAACCTGTAATTTCCTTCAGCTCCTCTGACGAATGGGCCGCCTGGCTCGAACAGTATCATGAAAGCTCAGGCGGCATCTGGCTGAAATTTCATAAAAAGGGCTCCGGACTGGCTACGGTTACATACAACGAAGCCCTTGACGTGGCCCTGTGTTACGGCTGGATCGACGGGCAGCTGAAAACCTTTGATGAAAATTCCTACCTACAGAAATTTACACCACGGCGACCGGTGGGCACCTGGTCGAAGAGGAACATCGGCCACGTGGTCCGCCTTGAACAGGAGGGCAGGATGCGCCCGCCGGGACTGAAGGCGGTGGAGGCGGCAAAAGCCGATGGCCGGTGGGCTGCCGCCTATGATTCACCCGGCAATATGTCGCCCCCCGGCGACCTTCTTGCGGAACTCAATAAAGACAGCGAAACCCTAGCCTTCTTCGAATCGCTGAACAAGACCAACAAGTATTCCATTGCCTGGCGGCTGCAAACTGCCAAAACGCCCAAACTCAGGGAACAGCGAATGAAGTCGATCATCGCGATGCTTGAACGGCGGGAAAAATTTCATGCCTGAAAAACAACTTTTATTCAATGAGAAATATCCTGATAATCGCATTTATTCTAATTTCCGCACTATCCTTCAGCCAGGTTAAACCAGTAAACTTTGACGGCTGCAAATACGATATGTTTTTTGTCACCGCCGATGCCCAGCCCGCCTGGAAAGCCGACAGCCTGAATCTGGCATCATGGCTGAACCGTTACTTCTCCCGCCAGCCGGAGAAAATCCCGGTTGAGGCGAACGGCAGGATCATCCTGGGAATTCTCATCTATGAGGATGGCCATACCTGCTGCCACTCCTTTATCGACCTGACGAAAAACAAGCTCGACCCCCAGATTTTCCCTAAGGCAGTGTTCCTGATGCCCCGATGGGAGCCGGCAACACAAAACGGCAAACCCGTCATTTTCCTGAAAAACCTGGTACTGGAGATCAAAGATGGGCTTTTCCGGTAAATCACTCGGCAGCATAAACAATTTTCGAACGCTGCTACCAATTATCCCCGCTACGCAATGTGGCTGCAACCGAGAATAAAATTTGAGTGTCAATATCTGCAGGTCTAATTATCATCCATTAAAAAAAGGAAAATTGATTAAGGCAATTGAACTTTATTGTTGCTTTATTTATTCTCAGGTTGGCAAATTAACCATTCCGGGAAAACAGGGAGCAGCCAGGATACCTCCGTTAACTATTCATAATTAAGGATATTTTTCCAACATTGTCAGGATATTGTATTAGTTCTTTATATTTGGGAAAAGATATAATGATTCCTTTACAATAATCGCCTATACAAGAAGTAAAAATCAATCCCGAATTTCTTTTGGTGGTGTCGGTATCCTGATAGCGATACGATTTTCAATACTCATTTTAGTTGCCAGGTATATCACCTATTAGTTGTTTCAAAAATAGTTTATCATTCAAGAAAAGTAAATGATTTATGTTAAAACGCCTGATCATCATCACCTTGGCTTTGTTACAACTGGCAGCCTTTTCGCAGAACCAACAACGGATTGATTCATTGTCAAATCTTGCCCGGTCAAGAAAAAACGATTCAACCAAGGCCGGTCTATATCTGAAAATAAGTTCGGAATACTGGTCGGATGATCCTGCGAAATGCAGGCAGTACGCCGAAATGGCTATGGCTGTTGCAAAAGAGATAAGGTCAGCCGGATTAATATTCAGCGCCAATAAAAATATCGCCTCTGCCTGTTCCTTTGCGGGGAATATTGCTGAAGCCCTACACTACGACAGGCAGGCGCTAAAGGAGGCTGCCGGTTCGGGAGACGATAAAAAAATCATGGAAGTTTGCCTCTTTTTGGGCAACGACCTCACCGCCTTTTCAAAATATGATTCGGCCAATGTAATTCTTGACTTGGGAATAAAGATCGCAAAGAAATACAATGATCAGAAAACCTTATGCAAATTGTATATAAACAAAGGCAACAACCTCTATTATCACGCACAGTATGATTCTTCGGAAATTTACTTCCAGTCCGGATTAAAAACATCCATCGCGCTGAAGGATACGGATAGCATGGTCATGTTGTACAACAATATTGCTTCGATCAGGTTGTTCCGTGGAATTTCCGATTCCATCGTGATAGAATACGTGATGAATTCCATAAAAATTAATGAAAAGAAGAAGGATTATCTTCGTCTCGGGGATAATTATTCCACCCTTGCATCGGCCTATAATGTCAGAAAAAACAACGAAAAGGCCATTTATTATCTCAAAATGGGTATAGTAGCGTTCGGGAAGGGAAAAAACGAGATGAAGACCGTAAACCTGCTTGTAAGCATTTCCGATTTGTTTCGCGATATGAATAAAAAAGACAGCGCCGGATATTATGCCGACCTGGCCATTCAAAGGGGGGAACGGAATCAATTCAAGCATGGGCTTGCCGCCGCATACAGTATCAAAGGGCAGATACTGAGCGACAAGGCAGATTATATACCGGCTGAAAGGTATCTGCAAATGGCTTACCGGGAATTTTCTGAAATAAAAGACGGCGAGGGTATGTTATTATCTGGAAACTACCTGGCTAACGTACTTATGAAGCAGAAAAAATACAAACTGGCCGAAACAATCGCTACGAAAATCTTCCACCTAGCCGACACCCTTAAAAATTACCAGGCCTCTAAAACTTCTTCCCTGACACTTTCTGATATTTTTCACAACACCGGCAACGATGCAAAGGCATATCAATATCTGAAGTGTTTTATTGCCGCGGAGGACACCATCACCAGGACTGAGAACGCGCACCTGCTGGAAGAAATGGTAACCAAATACGAAACCAAGAAGAAAGATAACGAGATTTTACTGCTTAACAACGACAAACTGAATAATGAAAAGAAAATTTTACAGCAATCTCAAAGCATCATTTTAATTTCTGCCGTTGCCATTCTCCTGTTTTTAGCCGCCTTCATATTCCTATTACTGACAAGGCAGCGAAAAATAAAGTCTGACCTCTTGTTTCAAAAAACGGAGATGAAGTTTTTGCGCTCACAGGTAAATCCTCATTTTATAAGTAATGCGCTGCTGGCCATTCGGCCCTTTATCAGGCAATCACCGGATGTTGCCGAAGAATACCTTGAAAAATACAGCACCCTTATGAGGGATGTACTAATAAATTCAGAACTTGATTCGATCTCCCTAGAAGAGGAGTTTTCAATGTTGAAAAAATACATGGACCTGGAGTCGTTTCGAGTTGATAACAGATTTAACTATAGCGTCACCATTGATCCATCCATTGATGCGGAAGCGGTTAAAGTGCCCCCTTTAATTTTCCAGCCTATCGTTGAGAATGCAATCAAATATGGCATCGCCGGACGGCCAGGTAAAGGAGATATCAGCATTTTTGTCTCACGCGAAAACAATACCCTCAGGTGCATTTTGGAAAACACCTGTTCCGGGGCAATGCCGGCTACACCGGCCGCGGTAAAAAAAAGAAAATCATTTGGCCTTAAGATCAACAGGGACCGGCTAACCCTCTTGTCAAAAGAAAAAAAAGGCAAATGGTATCTCGATCTTGTACCCGTAACAGATGGTATGAAAGTGCAAATGGGCATCCCTTTATAAAAACAAACCCTGTATGATCAAAGTTCTAATCGTCGAAAATGAAACAGCTCCTGCCGTTTTCCTGAAGGAGCAACTTGAACTAAACTTCCGCGAGGTGGTGATCGTTGGAATCTGCGAAACTGTTGAATCAAGTATCGCGGCAATCCATAAATTCCTGCCCGACCTGGTGTTCCTGGATGTGGAACTGAACAACAAAGAAAACGGATTTGAAATTTTACAGCAGCTAACCAAAATAAATTTTGAAGTGATTGTTACTACCGGCTTTGACAAGTATGCCATCCAGGCCTGTAAAGCAAGCGCCATAGATTTTTTAGTAAAACCGGTACCCGCCGATGAACTGATCGCGGCTGTCGAAAAATACAAACACCGGGTATCCCGGTCATTAGACCCTAAACAGAAGGAACTGCTGTTATCGGTTTACCAGGACTCAACTCCTTCGCTCAGCCGGTTTGCCCTGCCTACCATGACAGGCTTTATCTTTGTCGAAAAGAGCCAGATTGTTTTTTTTCAGGGGGCTGGCAACCAGACCTTTGTATATTTTTCAGACGGTAAAAAAGAGTGTATCAGCTTGTTATTGAAAGAATGCGAAAAACTGCTGACCTATTCAGGTTTTTGCAGAATCCATAAGTCATACCTGGTAAACCTCAACCATGTAAAAGAGTATTTCAAGGGGAAAGACGGTTTAGTTATATTGAGCAACAAGGAAAAACTGACCGTTTCCCGCGATTACAAAGACGAATTCCTCAACCGCATCAAGAGCCGCTGACCCTTTGCTGCTTTAAAAAGACGGGTCATGTCTGAACCGTCCGTTTCACACATTCTGTATTGCAGCAACTGCCATGGCCCGTTACTTTTGTTTCGGGTCGTGGCCTTTTTACTTGAATGGATGTATCCATATAAATATTAATCTCAGTCGAAACACTATGAAAAATTTACAGATTCTTTTAACCTTGTTCATGTTGGTTTCTTTTACCCTATTTCTTTCAAATTGCAAGAAAGAGGCTGCGAAATCTTCACCGCCTACCGCAACGTTCACCTTCACAGGCGACAACAACCCTGCACCCTGCACCGTTACCTTTTCAAACACTTCAACCAATGCAACATCCTACAGCTGGAATTTCGGGGATGGTTCGCCAACAGCAACTGAACAAAACCCACAGCATGTTTTCACCACGGGCGGCACCTTTAATGTAATACTGATTGCCAAGGGTGACGGAGGATCCAACTCAACAAATAAGATTGTCACAGTTAAGAACCCGGCACCGGGAGCTCATTTCACATTTACGGGAAACAACAATCCTGTCCCCTGCCTGGTTACCTTTACGAACTCTTCCACCTTTTCCACCTCCTACAGTTGGAACTTCGGCGATAATTCACCGGTGTCGACTGACCAAAACCCCCAACACACCTATACGACCGGAGGCAACTTCAGTGTTGTGCTTACAGCCACCGGCAGCGGTGGTACCAGTACGGCCACGAACACCGTGTCAGTACAATACCCGGTTTCGGTTGCAAATTTCACCTTCACGGGGAACACCAGTCCTTCGCCATGCCTGGTTACTTTTACCAATTCATCGGTAAACGCCACCTCGTATAGCTGGAACTTTGGAGACAATTCGATGGCCTCTGCTGCACAAAACCCGCAGCACACCTATACATCAGGAGGGACTTACACAGTATCACTTACAGCTACGGGACCGGGCGGGTCAAATATCATCAGTAAAAGTATATCTGTTCCCTATTCTGTCCCCCTGGCAAACTTCACCTTTACCGGCGACAACAATCCGGCTCCCTGCCAGGTCACTTTCACAAATTATTCAACCAACGCAACCTCTTACAGCTGGAATTTTGGCGACGGGACAATATCTTCGGCACAAAATCCGCAGCATATATTTACCTCAGGAGGTAATTATCTTGTACAACTAACTGCCATGGGACCGGGTGGTACAAATTCAATAACCAAAAGCGTAAACATCCTGTATCCTGCCTCCGGTACCGATGTCACCTTCAATAACCCGATATTTACCGATATCCAGATTACGTTAAATGGCAATACTCAAACCATCTATCCCGGGAGCAGTGTTACATTCTACTCGGTACCGGGCTCTTCTGTCTCCTACACTGCCTATACATATGGCGTAACGACAACGGGCTCACAGATTGGCGTGGAACTGGACTGGAATTACACGATAACTCTTCCGGGGGGAACTATTTCCTATAACCTGGTTTCCTCATCCGATTATTTTTTCATGTTTATGAAGAATGAAGGCACCCACAATCTGACGCCTATCAAAGTTAACCAGGGTTATTCGGATGAGACCACCGATTACATTCTGATACCCGATGATTATGTGAATTACAACACAGGTTATTATCCGGCTCATTCCTATACTGAAGTTGATGCCTATTATCAGGATTCACCAACAAATTATACATATTGGTATAATATCAACTTCCCCTGGACAATTAATCAGTCAATTCAATTAATCAATACCTATAAGAAAGCGCCGCGTACCGATGGAAGACAAACAGTGGTGTTAAATCCAAAATTGCCTAGGCCGGCAGTGAATCTGAATTTCCATCCGAAATTTGATGCGAAGGCCATCAATGTCCCATGCAAATAATTCAGGTATGAAAACAAAATTCCTTTTCATCTGTATTTTCCTCTTCTCATTTTCCTGTGTAAAGGCCCAGGTAGAAAATGTGATGAAGAAAAGTGATTTGCGCTGGATCAGCGATTCAATGTGCTTTAACGGTAGGGTTCCATATACCGGAGAGGTAATCGATTATCCCGGTTCGAAATTAGACAAGACCAAATTGCTTTACGATGGTCATTTTCGTGAAGGACAACGAAACGGAATCATAAAAAAATGGTATCCGAATTTCAACGTTGAACTTACGGAGAGCTACAAGATGGGCCTCAGGAATGGCAGGCAGATCCAATTTTACCGGAACGGCAATAAAAAATCTGAATATTCCTCTGTCGATGGATTACCTGACGGGCTTTGCACCGAATGGTACGAAAACGGACAGAAGAGTATAGAGAAATCCTGTATGCTGGGTATTACCCTGAAAAAAACCGAGTGGAATTCCAATGGCATTAAAAGGTGTGAATTTACCTATAAGGAAGGGAAAGTATCCGATGGTGAATATAAATGTACCGATGAGAACAGTATAGAATATACCGTCACCTATGCCAACGGGTTTAAATCAAAAGAGATCTACCACGACAACCATTTTATCGGTTATCACCCAAACGGGATGAAAAAAGAGGAAGGACGGTACAATGAGAAAGGGGAAATCGACGGGCTTTATGTCTCATGGTGGCCAAACGGACAAAAGCAGTCGGAGGTTACTAAAACGGGAGGTCTTTGTGAGGGAAGATTCAGCGAATGGTATGAAAACGGGGCACCAAAAACCCTTTCAAATTACAAGAACAACAAGCCTGACGGAATAACCTACAACTATGATCAGGCGGGAGGAAAAACCTTTTTGCAATACGAAAATGGCACCCTGGTAAAAAAGGAGGTTCGAAACGAGGCTAACCTTGTTTCGAACAACATCCCATCCGCTAATGTATTCCTTTACTATTGCCTGTCAGGAGCAGACCACGACACCTCCTTTATAAAACTTACCCTCGACGATGGCTCGTCAGGCGATTCATATAAAAATGTCATTACTGAAGCAATTGTAACCTGCATGAATAGCCGCTTTAAAAAGATCACCAAAGGCAATATCCATGAATTCGGGAATCAATACATCTCCTATTTCTATACCCTGTCTGGTATCAGTACCTCAAGCATGGCTGTAAATTACAACAGTAAATGTGTTGATAAAAATCTTAAATATTATGATTGTGTAAGAATCGGATATAAAGGAACATGCCATTATAACCTGACCTTATCGGATGCAAATGGCAATTTCCGCTACAACGGGAACACATCCTTCGAAACGCCAGATTTTGGTGATCTATTTGTACACATCAGTCAATCTGCAGACGAAGCCATCATGTATACGGTAAAAAAAGCGAACAGTCAGTATGCCGTTTACCATTTTTTCCCGATTCATGCCTATATCACCGAATTAACGAAGATAAGCGGGGATACAAAAGTGAAGAAAGTGGTCATATCGGCAGGTTCGGATTCTGGCGTATATGAAGGTCTGAATTTTTATATGTTGACCCAGGATTCGTGGACCAACGGGCTGGTTAAAGCAAAGCTTATTGTAACCGAAGTGAACTCAACCACCTCGGTTTGCAAAGTTGATTCCGGTAACGATGACATATTCCATCGATATAACAGTAATGATAAAAAAGTTAAAATATATTCTGACCGCTAAAAATTAAAACATGAAAACAAATTATTTTACCAAAGTTGAAGACCGTTATGTATTCAGGGTATCAACAGCCTTCTGGCATTTACTCATAGGCCTCATCTCCATCGCAGCAGTTATCGGAATCCTCGTATTGGCGTGGTCGGTGATCCCTCCGGGAAAGGAAAAGGTTAAGACAGCCACCTACCCTGTCAAAGCCTCCTATCCTGCAGTAGAGAAAATTACATTGGCCGACCTGGCAATAAACGATGAAAAGGCAGTTCCTGTTCCAGGGTATCAGCAGGCTCCGCCTCCTGTTCAGCTACCCAGAACTGAGGTTGAAAATGACCCGGGGAAACCTGCTTATGATGTGTCGCTGTCTGAGTTGAAAAGGATAATTCCTAAAGATCAGTGGCAACCGGGGTTCTGGTCATATCCATATGGAGAATTGGCCTGGCAGATGCATCCCGCAGATCCTAATTACAAGAGATGGAACCCACAGGGGGAAGATGTTGAACAACAGCTTGAACGGTCGTACCGGCCGCTTCATGCTAAAACCTATTCCCAGAAAAAAGGAGCGCTTGATTCCTATTTGAAAATTCTGAAACAGGTACCTTCAGCAAAAAGCTACAGCGTTCTATATTTTATTATGAACAATATGAACGAACTTTATGCTGACATTCATCTGCTTGACACGGTGTTTTCCATGATTGCTTCAAACCTTAAAACCTTTTCAGGATCGCCCGAAGCAGCCAAAGACCTTATTGGCTTTTCTCTCTCCAATCACAAATCAGCATTTGAATTTATCCCGTTTGCAGCTCGCACATGCAGCCAGGTTTCAGACAGTTTGCGTTATCAAGTCCTTTCGGGACTGTTTGAAGGATATTACCGCTATTTCAACAACGATCTCGAGGTTCAAAAAGAGGCAACCGGGCAATTCACCAAACTCCTTCCCCAAATCCAGGGAGTAAATCGTGCCAAAGCATTGAGAAAATTTTATGCTGTTTATAATCGGAAAAATCAAAGGAGAAACAATGAGATCAGCCGAATTAACGAAGATTATAATTCAAAGGTGGCGGCTATTGTAGCAGACTCGGCCATGAGAGCGGCGCAGGCTGAAACAAAATATTTTTCGGATAAAGAAAAGAAAAGTGAATTCCGTACCAAATCGATGTATGTGGTAGCCGGAGGGTTCATTTCCGTTGCGCTGCTGGGAACGATTCTTACACTTCTTTCGATTCAACGTATTTTAAGAAGAATGGAATCTCTCGCAGAAAATAAAATTTAATACCACCAAACTATGAAACAAAAAGCTATTACATCCGTAACGTTAATCCTGGCAGGAAACATGCTGACAACGTACAATAATATCGGCAGCGGCTGGACCTCTACAATCACAGCCATTATTGGTTTTATTATATTTTTTCTGGGTATCGGGCAGCTCAAACCGGTTTTGGATGAGCCTGGTCAAAACGGACTAAGGCTGTTGAAGATTTCCGCCATTCTGGGGATAACTGCGCTCGTTTTCCACCTCATTCCGCTCCTGGGAGCAATGATAGGCGGGCTTTTGTATCTGGCTGCCTTTGTCACTCAGTTATTCGGATTGGTCCAGTTTAAAAAAACCACCTCGATCGGGACAATCGGTGCAATAGGTGTGAACTATCTTCTGATTGCGATGGTTCTGATGATTTTCGGAAGTATTATCGGGTTACTGCCATTCGCAGGAGATACTATTAAAGCCGTGTTCTCTTTCATAGCCTTTATCCTGATCCTGTGGGGCTGGTTAAAAATCCAGGAGGGGGTTGTTGAAACGGCAACATTGGTTCCGCCGGTTTAACAAACCCCAAAGATCCCGCTTCAATCAGAATATCTGATATCATCGAAATAAGTATGAAAGAGCCGGGAAAACCACCCAGCAATGCAGATAACACCGGAAACATAAATACTCACCCAAATCCAACTTAATTATGAAAATCCTGACAAAAATTTTCTGCTGTTTATTTGCAGTAATTGGAATCGCATCAATCCTTGCAACCAGTTGTAAGAAAAGCTCTGAGACGACAAAAACAACAGCAACTGTTAATCCTTTAGTCCCGACAGGCGGGGTATGTACCGCTCTGTTTAATTCAGGGAAAAGCTATGGTACCCTGACAGATGTTGAGGGAAATACCTATAAAACAATTACCATTGGTACACAAACATGGATGGCCCAGAATTTACGTACTTCCCATTTTCGAAATGGCGACCCGGTCGCACTGGTAAATGATTATTCGAAATGGTTGGCTTTGACTTCGGGCGCTTACTGCAATTTCAATTATACTAAAAATATTGACAGTCTGGCGACAAATGGCAGGATCTACAATTGGTATGCCATTAATGACGGCAGAAATATTGCGCCCACCGGGTGGCATATTCCATCTTCTACAGAGTGGGCGCTTCTGATAACCAATCTGGGAGGTGATGCAATTGCCGGCAATCCCCTCAAGGAGCAGGGAACGACCCATTGGATAAGTCCGATATCTGGAGCAACCAACGAAAGTGGTTTTACTGCTCTTCCAAGCGGATACCTCAGTTATTCTGCCTTTTTCCAGGATTTTGGTCAGGTCGGGGAATGGTGGGCCAGCACCGCAATCACCATTTTTGGATTACAATCCTCCAATAGTGCCATTTACAATTACACCGGTCATGAATATAGCGGTCATTCGGTGCGTTGTGTGAAGGATTAGCAATTAGGCAGGGTCTTGATTTGTCATATTTTCCCTGAGTTAAAATCAGGTTACAAAGGGAAAAAGGATGTTGACGGGAAAGAAGTCAAATTCTTTATCAAAACCTGCCCCTTCTGAAGAGCAGCCTTAACAGCAGCTGGTCGAAGACAAAGGTGAAGAAGATGACGGCTGCCACGATGGTGGCTGTTTGCCAGTGGCTGGTGAGCATCATCACCACCGGTGATTTACTCGTTGTGTCGGGTAATAGCAGCACAACCGCAAGAATGGCCAGCGTGCCCAGCACCAGCAGGATCTTGAGGGCAAACTCAAAAACCAGCTCACGCGCTGAAAGCCGTTTTTCCAGCCTGCTTACCAGCAGGTCGGTGAAGGCGGGGTCAAGTTCTGTCCCTGGAAATTCCTGCAGGGCCTCCTCCAGGATCGCATTGATCTCATCTCGTCGGTTCATAGGGGTCATGTTCAGCATAATCCTTAATTTGCATCAAATAATACAGCCCTGATCTCGGGGATCGCTGCGATCATCCGGTCGTGGATGATCTGCCTCCCGCGGTTCAGGTAACTCTTGACAGTTCCTTCCGGCATCCCGGTGATCTCCTCAACCTCCTGGTATGAAAAACCCTCCAGGTGGTACAGGGTAACCACCACCCTGTAATGCGCCGGCATGGCATCGATGATCAGGTGAACCAGGTTTTTCAGGGCTTTCCGGTCATAACTGCCCAGGTTCTGCGGAATATCAACCTTTGCCAGCATCGCGGGTGTGAAATTTTCAACGGCTTTGATCATCTCGCGCTTATTGCGGCGAAGATGGTCGACACAAATATGCCAGGTGATGGAGCCGATCCAGGTCGAGAGTTTCGACGCTCCCCTGAATTTCCCGATATCACGGTACACGCGCAGGAACACCTCCTGGCAGATATCCTCGCCATCTTCGCGCCGGTCGGTCATCCGCGTCACCATATGCCAGACCAGGTTCTTGTATTTTTCAACAAGAAACCTGAAAGCGTGGGTGTTTCCATCCCTGACAGAGGCTACCAGCGTTTTATCGTCCATTGTAAGGTTAGTCGCCTGAACCGGCAAAAGGTTGCAGCCCGGGAGAAAAAAATATTTTCGCAAAGCTGCAACCTTTCCGGCTACAACCCGACTGATCAGTCATAAACCTTTTAAAACCTAAAATCATGATGCAAGATGTGTTGATCCCCGCAATCGTATTCTTTGGCCTTTATCATATCATTAAGATGTTCACCGACTTCCTGCTGAAGCGGAAGATCATCAAGGCCGGACATGTTGACAAGGCCGGTATCCTTGACCCGGTGACTACCGTGAGTGACGAGAACCGCTTTCCCACCCTGAAATGGGGGCTGGTTTCGCTGATGGCCGGTGTCGGCCTGATCGTGATCGAACTCATGAGCCGCGGGGGAGAGATCTCCTGGGTAAAGGGCTATAACTCGCTCCTTCCCATCGGTATCGAGCTGGTCTTTATCGCCGCCGGGTTCCTGGTCTATTTCTTCCTTGTCACGACCAGGAAGCGCTAACCAGGTATCCCCCCTTATCGCCCCCTTCGGGCCCGAGCTCAATGACATGGTCGGCCCGGGCGATGATATCGCGGTCGTGCTCGATGACCAGCAGGGTGTGACCCTGGGCGGCCAGCTCACCGAAAAGTGTCATCAGGTATTCAATATCACGGAAATGAAGCCCGGTGGAGGGTTCCTCGAAGAGGTAAAGAACGGTTCCCTTCCCGGGCTTCATCAGTTCGGCTGCCAGCACCAGCCGCTGGGCCTCGCCCCCCGAGAGGGTGTCGAGCGGCTGTCCCAGCTGAAGATAGCCAAGTCCTACCTTTTCCAGCATCTGCAGTTGCGAAAGCAGATTTTTCCGGCCGGCAAAAAAGAGGATGGAGCCCGTCACCGTCATATCCAGCACATCCCCGATGGAAAGCCCGTTAACCCTGCACTGCAGCACCTCGTCGCGAAACCGTTTGCCATGGCATTTTTCGCACTTCATCCTGACATCGGAAAGAAAATCCATCGAAACCCTGGTCTGGCCTGCTCCCTGGCATGCTTCACATTGCCCCTGTTTGTTGAGGAAGGAGAAGTGGTTTTTGGTGAATTCCGCCACGCGTGCCTGGTCGCTGGCAGCAAACAGGTCGCGGATGCGGTCGGTGATCCCGGTATAGGTGGCCGGGGTGGCCATAGGCGAAGAAAACCCGGTTCGCTGGTGCACCGCCACCACCCGCTGAAAATTCTCAAACCCGGTCACCGACGAACATCCCACGGGCCGGCCCGCCTCATACGATGCGAGGATCACCCCGGTCATCAGGGTCGACTTCCCGCTACCGGAAACGCCGGTAAGGGCAATGATCCCCCCTGCCGGTATATCCATATCAAACCCCTTGAGATTATGGGCAAAGGCATTACGGACGGACAAACCGGGCTGCAGCTTTTCTCCTCCCGGTAATGATCCTGCAGGCAATCCCGGGAAAGAAGAACCCTCCACCGGTCCCGCCAGCAGGTAGGGCCCCGTTACGGAGTCCTTGTTTTGCATTATCTCCGCCGGTGTCCCCGCTGCCAGTATGGTGCCTCCCTCCTTTCCCGCGCCCGGCCCCATATCGATCACATGGTCGGCCGAGAGGATCACCTCCCGGTCGTGTTCCACGATCACCACGGTATTTCCCGCATCCCGCAGCGACCTGACCAGCTTCATCAGCTTTCGGGTATCCTTTGGATGAAGTCCGATGGTGGGTTCATCCAGCACATAGGTGATCCCGGTCAGCCCCGAACCCAGCTGCCCGGCCAGCCTGATCCGCTGCCCCTCCCCTCCCGAAAGGGTCGAAGCGAGCCTGTCGAGGGCCAGGTAGGAAAGCCCAAGATCATTGAGAAAACTGAGTTTTAGCAGGATTTCATCAACAAGTGGGGTGGCGATGTCAACATCGGCAGGGTTTTCCGGAAAGGAGCGCATCCTGATGAAAAAGTCAATGGCCGCCGAAACGGAAAGGGATGAGACAGATGCGATATTTTTCCCCATGATTTTGATGGCCAGCGCTTCAGGCCGTAAACGCGACCCCTTGCAGCTATTGCATGCTACTGATTTCATCAGGTTCATCATGCTTTCGCCACGGTGATCGGCATGTTTGCGCGCATACTCCTCGTTCACCAGGTTTATCAACCCTTTCCATGGACCATCAAAATGATGCTCACCGGTACGGTTATCCCGTTTGAACTGCCAGTTCACCGCATAGACCTCCTCCCCCGTCCCTTCGAGGGCCAGGGTTCTTGCCTCCGCTGTAAGCTCCATCCACGGCTGCTTAAAATCGATGACATGGCGTTCACCGGCAGCACACAGCGTCGCCACATACTGGCCAAAGGGATCCCCGTAAAACCTGCCTGTTTTCGTACCATCCATCGCCCCGCCGAGGATCGACTTCGCGGGATCGGTTATCAGCATTTCGGGATCACAAACCGTTTGAAAACCCAGCCCGTCGCATTCGGGACAGGCGCCGTGCCGGTGGTTGAAGGAGAAGAGGGAAGAGGAAGGATTGAATATCGAATATTGAATATTGAATATTGAATCATGAATAGCGGATTCACTTTTTTTTCCGATCCTGGAGAACAAGAGCCGGTAGTGATCATAGATACCTGTTAGGGTACCCACGGTGGAGCGGGGGTTTTGCCCCAGGCTGCCCTGGCCTACGGCAAAGGTGGGGGTGAGTCCCGAAACATCTTCAAAATCAGCTTTTTCTTTAAGGCCGATCCTGCTGCGCACATAGGGTGAAAAGCTCTCCAGGAAGCGGTTCTGTCCCTCGGCAAAGATCGTGTCAAAGGCCAGCGACGACTTCCCGCTTCCCGAAACACCCGTAATCACCGTGATCCTGTTGTGCGGGATCCGCACATCGATATTTTTGAGATTATGGGTCGAAACTGCATGGAAGAAAATTGAATTCTGAATATTGAATATTGAACGCCGAAGGGCGAATGGCCCGGTGAACAACCTTTCACCCGGTAAACTATCCCCTCCATTCATCATTCGATATTCGTTATCCGATATTCGAACGTCATTCCCCTTTTCCCGAAGCGCCTTTGCCGTTGCCGATCCTTCGCACTGAAGCAGTTCTGATGGCGTTCCGGTGAAAAGCAGCCGGCCGCCGTCGTGCCCGCTTCCGGGGCCGAGATCCACGATATGGTCAGCCGCGGCAATGATCCCCAGGTGATGCTCGATCAGGATGACTGTGTGGCGCTGGTCGACAAGCCTGTTGAGGGCAGCCAGCAGGATGGTCACATCGGCCTGGTGCAGGCCCGTGGTGGGCTCATCAAGGATGTAGAGCGTATGGGCCGCAGCCGGTTTGGCCAGTTCCGTCGCCAGTTTGATCCGCTGCGCCTCTCCCCCGCTCAGGGTGGAAGAGCGTTGCCCGAGGGCGATATAGCCAAGCCCAAGGCTGTCGAGGGTTTCGAGGTAGCGCAGGATCTTTGATTCTTCCCTGAAAAATACTTCAGCCTCCGAAACAGTCATCCCGAGGATATCGGAGATATTCTTCCCCTGGAAAGTTATGGCAAGCGTTTCCTCGTCGAAGCGGCGGCCTTCGCAGGCATCGCACAATACCTCCACGTTACCCATGAAGTGCATCCCTACCTGCTGGTACCCGGCTCCCTGGCACGATTCACAGCGCCCACCCGCGGTGTTGAACGAAAACCGGCTTTTATCATACCCACGGGCGGCCGATTCGGGCAGGGCGGTAAACAGGTCGCGGATGGGGTCGAACAGCCCGGTATAGGTGGCGGGATTGCTCCGGGGCGTGCGCCCGATGGGCGACTGGTCTATCGAGATCAGCTTGCCGATGCCCTCCCATCCCGTGATGGCACGGTGACGGCCAACAGGTTCATTGTCGCCATGGAGCTGGTTTTGCAGGAAGGCCCCCAGGATATGGCGGGTGAGGGTTGACTTGCCGGCGCCCGATGCGCCGGTCACCACGTTGAGCGCCTGAAGTTTGAAACCAACATCGATATTTTTCAGGTTGAAGGCGGTGGCCCCTTCAATGGTCAGCATACCGCTGCCCGCGCGGGGAAAGGAGGGAGTGTCTATTTGTTCATACCCGTAAAGGAATGCCAGTGTACGACTTTTGCGTTTTTCATCCTCCGGGAGATTTTCGGCCTGTTCAGGGGTACCGTTAAAGAGCACCTCGCCCCCGTGGATCCCCGGGCCGGGGCCGATATCGATCAGCCAGTCGGCATGACGGAGGAACTCCTCCTCGTGTTCCACCACAATGATGGTGTTTCCCTTGTCGCGCAGCTCTTTGAGGATGGAGATGAGCTGCCCGACATCGTGTGGGTGCAGCCCGATGGAGGGTTCATCGAAGATACAGATCATCCCGCTGAGACCGATTGCGGCCTGGGTGGCCAGCCGCAGCCGCTGTGCTTCGCCTCCCGAGAGGGTGGTAGATTCACGGTCGGCGGATAGGTAACCCAGCCCGAGCCGTTCGAGCAGGGCTGCCTGTTTGGTGATCTGCCCGATGATGGGTGCGGTTACGGCAGGCAGGATACTGTTAAAGCGCTCCCCGGCCAGCGTCTGGCGCAGTTCATCAAGTTGCAGGGCGGCCAGGTCAGCGATGGAGAATCCCCCAACCGTTACCGCCAGCGCCTTTTCATTGAGCCTTTTGCCTTGGCACACCCTGCATTTGCCGCTGCGGACGAACCTCAGGATATTTTTATTGCGGTCGCGCTGCAAAATCGCCTCCATCACCGGAAGGATGCCCTTGTAATAACCCATCTCACGCGGCTTCGCGGTGATGCCGGCCCATTTCATCCGCGACTCCAGCGGGTGTTTGCCGTAGGGGATCTCGATCTTGTCGCTGCCGTAAAGGACGATATGTTTCTGCTCAGGGGTGAGATCCCTCCAGGGAATGTCGGTATGGAACCCCTCCGACCGGCAAACCTGGTCGAGCACGGCCATGGTGACCTGGGAGTAGATGATATAGCCGTTAGGGGTGGTGATGACCAGGGCACCTTCGCGCAGGGTCTTGTTTTCATCGGCGATGAGCAGCTCCGGGTCGAGGAAGTCCTCCACCCCCAGCCCCTTGCAGGAGGGGCAGGCCCCTTCGGGCGAGTTGAAGGAAAAGAGGCTCCTGTTTACCGTGAAGGGCGCAACCCCTTCGGTGACCATACCGGCCCGGGCGAACATCAGCCGCAGAAGGTCGTAGATGCCGGTGATGGTGCCCACCGTCGAGCGGGGGTTCGACACCACCGACCGCTGGTTCAGGGCGATGGCCGGCGAGAGTCCCTCCACCCGCTCCACATCCGGGGTTTTCAGCTTGCCCATGAACTGACGGGCGAAGGCCGAAAAGGAGCCCAGGTAGCTGCTTTCCGCCTCGCGGTAAAGCACATCGAAGATCAGCGACGATTTTCCCGATCCCGACACACCGGTGACCACGATCAGTTTATTCTTCGGGAATGCAAGGCTTACCCCGCGCAGGTTATGTTCCGAGGCGCGGGTGATCCGGATGGTAGGGTCGGTGTTCATAGAGGATTGCAAAGGGATTTTGGCGCTTGATCAGGTGAGGCCATCAAAGGATGTTAAACCTGGTGCGATTCCGTGCAAAAATAGAGACTTTAACCGCTCATAAATCGACTTTTGCAAATCACGATCCGGATTTTGTAATATCTTTGCACCCGGCTGCATGATCAATCAAGGGGTATTAGCTCAGTTGGCCAGAGCGCTGCGTTCGCAATGCAGAGGTCACCGGTTCGACTCCGGTATACTCCACTCCCTAGTATAAAAAAACAGAAGCAAACATTCTGTTTATTCACTGAAATCAGGCAATTCCCAAGGCTTTCCAAAAAATATAAAATGTCACATTAACCCGGTTTTCGGGCAAAATGTGTACATTTGCGTCACAAAACCGTCACATTTTTATGGCAACCTACCAAATATTTCTCCGCACGGAAGCACTCAAGAAAAACGGGAGCACCCCTGTTTATCTCCGAGTAAGATTTGGAAACAACAAAAAGGACTTCGCCCTGGGAGTTTCAGTTGCCGAACCGAAAAGATACTGGGATCCGGAAACCAACCAGATGAAGAAATGTGATTGGCAAAAAGTCCAGGATATTAACCAGGTCATTTCTTCTGCCGACAAACTGGCCAGGGATATCATATTTAAACATACCTGGGGTGATAAGATGAATGACCCCTTTTCAATTGAGGATTTTGAACGTGAATTCAGAAAGAGTGCTGACAATTCGGACTCATTTTACGCTTTTGCTAAAAATGAGATTGAGATATTAAAGAAAAAGAATGCCGCAAAAGATACCATCCGGGGATATACTTCATATATCAGTAAGTTGAAGGCCTTCAAGCCTGCCTTATCCTTTAATGAGATTACGCGGGATTTTGTGACGCAATACCATATTTATATGGTATCCAAACTCGGGAACCAGGTGAACACCGTACATAAATCACTATCTTTCATGCGTACCATGATCAAGCGTGCCCAGCGGGACGGACTGATGAAAGGTAATCCATTCGAATACTACCCGCTTCAGAAAAAAGCCGGCACACGGGAATTCCTGACTGAGGATGATTTGCGGAAACTGGAGAAATTGTTTGCAAAGGATACTCTGAAAAAGTACCAGGCCAATACCTGCAGGTCCTTCCTGTTTGCCTGCTATACCGGGCTTCGTTTTCAGGACGTAAAAAATCTGAGGTTCCAGGACATTAAAGAGGAGGTCCATAATGGGAAAAAGGGATGGATCGTCCGGATCACCATGCATAAAACAAAGGATCCGGTGAGCATCCCTTTAATTGACAAAGCAGTCAGGTTGATCGGGGATGATGAAGGGCTCAAGGCAAAGAAGGTCTTTCATGTTCCGAGCAATCAGGTAGCAAACAGATTTCTGAAAGAGATTGCGACAGCAGCTGAAATTGACAAGAATGTAACCTTCCATGTTTCCCGCCACACCTTTGCCACCAACTCAATCACCCTGGGCATCCCGATTGAGGTTGTCTCCAAACTTCTCGGGCATACGAGTATCAAAAACACGATGATTTATGCCAAGGTGGTTGATGGTGCGAAAATTGCTTATATGGATCTGTGGAATAAGTCGGATGAGAAAAAACAGGATGTGAAAGCCAAAGAAACCGAGGGGCCAGTCAAAAGACAAGTTAGTCAAAAAGTCGGTAAAAGAAAAAATAACAAAGTAGTGAAATAGAAAACCTTTTATGACGCACAGTCATAAGGAAATTTGCATTTATTAATAATCTAGGAAAACCAGTTCACTGAATCAAAAAGAGAAAAATTAATCCCTATTCGGAGGATAATTCATCGAACAGCCCTGTCCCTTCGCGTTTATATCACAATTGCGAATAAGATATAGCCCATTTCAAGCCATACTGTGATGCTCTGTTAATGCATTTTTATTAACCTTAAAGTTCTCACTTTTTGAATCAAAGACCAAGAGACCAATCTCCTTTAGGCTTTTAAGATACATACGTATAGTAACGCCGATTGAAGTCCGAAGGATCCCTCCCTCGTCAAGAATCTCTCTTGTGATTTGATCATAAGTGAAACTGCTTCCAGCATCAATGTGTTCATTGATTACTTTTAGGGCAATCTGATGTTCGTTACACATATGTGGTTATTTTTAGCGGGGGTGCAAAGATACTAATTATTTCCTTAATATTTCTAACTATTGAATTTTTAACAATAATATTTATTGTCTTGACTCTTTCAACCTCTTCAATTTCGCCTTTTGAATCCTTGTAATACACAAAGAACTTCATTGAATTATCTGCTTCCATTTTAAGTGATTTCGGCAGTGAAGACATTTCATCAAAAGTGTAGGTTGTCTTTCCATCTTTATTGTCAACAAGATAAAACTCACTCAAACCATCAGTAATATTCGATTTTACAACAAAAATAATCATCCCCTGTTCTTGGACCTCCTCATTTGCATATTTTTCAATTTTCCTGCACCAACTGTCCAAATTATTATTAATTAGGAGTTGTATTGCAAGTTTCCCAAATGATTCAAAGAACTCATTTTCTTTGTCGAATTTTTCTTTTCTATCAATGAGATCATTTAGGTTTTTTAGAAAAAACAGTGCCCGTCGATCAGACTCCTTGCTATAGTTTGAATAGGAGTCGTAATTTATTCCTTTTGTCTCTAATGATTCAGCATGTAAACTTCTACCTAAATCTGTTATGAAAGATTTATAGTTATAAATTCTTTTCCACAAACTTTTAAAACTCCTTTTACTCTCATATATTTCACTCAATAATGATAATTGATAATTCTCATTAATCTCTTTTTTGGTTTCTTTTAATAAACTTTCAAAATATTTTTGAGAAAAGAAGGATAGCAACCAAAAATCCGTTAACTGAGTAAAAGAATACTTATTCTCATAAAACGAACCACTTCCTTTTATAATATTGTGAATGATGTTGATAACATCAACAATCCCGTCAATAAGTATTAAGCTAGTCCCCACATAATTAGCATCTAGCTCCATTTTCAAATACAATTCAATATTTTTTTGCAATAAATAATCAGACCTTTTTACTGAATGATGATTTACCATATATCGATAAATGTTAAATCTATCATATAGTAACTTTTCAACATCATGCAAAGATTGTATAGACGGCAAGAAAGCATAGTTCTCACTACCCTTAGAGTTTTCAATTCTGGTCAAATAAAATAGTTTAATAATTCGCTCAACATTGCCGGCAGATTTACTGACCCCGGAAACGTACCCATCTCTTTGAACAAAATCAAGTCGGTCTGCATCAATGGAATTAGCAACAATTGACGATAATGAAGCAAATCTTGAACTATCTTTATCTTCTCTTAGTTCAACATAACATAACTCAATGCATTTTAAGGAGAACAAACGTAATATTTTTGACCGTGAGTCAAGTCTTAGATCATTGCATATTGACCTACCTACTTCTTCCAATATTAAACTTGTCAATTTCTTCCCAAGGGCTTCATGAATTTTATCACCTTCTCTGACAATATCCTTAATTTTTTTAATTGTCGGATTCCCTTTTTTACTTTCAGAAAAAATCTCATGAGCAGCCTCAATCGAAAATTCAAAAATATGGCTAAACGGTAAGTGTCCGATATCATGTAAAAGACCATACAATCGTATGGTCTGAAAAAGAATTAATAAGGTAAATTTATCAAGAGGGCTAATATTACTAGTATTTAATCCAAGTTTTTTCTCCACAAAAACATCCCCAATAATCGATATGAGTTCATGATTTATCAACTCACAGTGGGAACTGTTTAAAATGAATTCTGATTTATTTTTGCTTTTTTTACCAAAAACGCTTTTAAAATACGCTGGAAAGACTAATCCTTGATCTTTAAAAGGAATCTGGTCATTATAAAATTCAGAAAAAAGGTTATTACTGTTATCTATTAAGTCAACTATGACTTTTCCCTTTTCTTTTAAAAAGTCACCTGTAACCAATGAATTCTTTATCCCATTCAAGAATAAATCTGATGTATAATCCATAACACCCAAGCTATGTTCAAATCTTGAGGTTTTGCAAGATGGAAACACTAAATATGCAGTTGAATTTTGTAAAATTTGATGCAGCCGGTTTGTAAAGGAAGATTTTAATATAATCGTTTCTAAATCAGATAATTCAATATTTCCATGGATAGAATCATAAATCAACTTTGGCTGCATTGAAGAGGGTTTTGATACGGAAAATTAAGGATATTTACTTTTTGTTACAGTTCCATTGAAACAAGTTATTAACAATGGTTTGTTATCTATTTGCTAATTAGAACTATAGGCTTTTTATTAATATTTTTATCGATAAAATCATGATGGATTTTGCTCAAGGATGACCATTTGAAATTATCTGATCACCATACTAATCTCAGACTCCGGGAACAAAACGATACCAAAATCAATGTCAATCATGGGTTTTTCTTTTTAGGTGTCCAAATGGGGGCCCACATCGATTTCTCAGGACATATTGACACAAACTGGCCATTAGCAGTTCAACCAGGGAACCTTTAAAATAGAATCTTTGATCGCGTCACATTTTCAGTGTTGTTAAATGATAAGTGATAATTATAAAACGTCCCAAGCTTATCCAAATCATAAGAGAGATCATTGCAGTGGATTAGTCTGCGCATCTCATTAAAATCAAAAAAGCTATATGGGTCAACATGTGGCTTGATATCGGTTCTCAGCGCAATATCTAGAGGGACATTCATTCCCGGGGCATAACAGATCGTAATCACGGCTTCTTTTGCCCCAAGTGCCATCAATTCAAGGGCATATTTGCGAGCCGCATAGGATCCTAACCGGTCGATGTGGGTAAGGTCCTTTCCATAGAGAGCCCCGCCTCCCAGCGGAATTCTCGGGCCATAATAATCCATCACCAGTTTCCGGCCGGCTTGGCCGTTGTCACCGTCACTGCCTCCATTTACCAGGGGACCGTTTGGGTTGATCAGCACCCGGATGTCTTTCCAGTCCCCTTTCCAGCGGGCATCGGCTTGCTGCAATTGCACAAAGGCCTCCCGGCATGCTTTGTTGCAGGCAAATGTAAAATCAGCAAATGAGCAGGTCTCCTGCTGCTGGAGAGTAAGCAGCAGGGTTTTAATGCGCCATTCATCGCCATTTTCATCCATCATCACAAGGATTTTGCCATCGGGACCCTGGCCCTGCAAATTGCCGGACTTCAGTTCAATAATGATCTTTTCCCTGAAGAACCAGGAAGCATAATGTTCCGGGGGAAGGAACCCGGTTTTCAAGTCGTACCCGGCATAACCGATCACAATGGCCTGGTCGTTGACGAAACCCGACCACTTCCCGGGATCGTCCGTCATCCAGCAGATATGATCGGAGATCTTATATCGGCTGGCATCAATATGGTTATTATTGGTATAACCGATTTCAACCCCTGTTGCGATGATAAGTTTCTTCAACTCCAGGTCAAGCCTTTCCTTGGTTGCGACTCCCCCCGTGAAAAACAGTTGATCGGACCATACAGAAACCTCCACCTGCGCGTAGGCCTGCGGATCTGTCTGATAAGCGTGCCTGATAATCCTGTCGGCAAGGATGTCGCAAAACTTATCCGGATGCCCGTTCAATACAACCTCTGAATATCGTCTCATGGTCTTTCGTGTTTCATTGTTTTCCGATTTACTTTTTATCCAATTGTGACCAGGTGATGCCGGCTTGTTCAAACTCTTGCGGGTTACCGTAGGAACTAATCAGGACATGGATATTCCCTTTTACCAGCCCGTTGGTCATGCCCGGGGTGATTTTTTCAATATAGCCATCTGAAACAATCAGACTTTTTCGGATCCTATTTTTGCGGATGTGTTCAAAAACCGGTTCAATCCTGGTGCCGTAACAGGTTCCATAGACCAGCCGGCCATTTTTAAATGTTGCTTCAGCAACCTCTCCTGAAAACACATACAGCGGCATATGGATGTGTACGCGAAAAAAATGAAGCAGGGAGATCAGATCATCGATCTCCCCGCTCATCGATCCGCTGACATCGAGGTAAACCACGGCCTGCTCCTTCGCAACCATGACGATGCTTTCGTTCTTTGAAAAGGGGACCATGCCGCTGTATTTAAACCGGGCCATGGCCCTTCTGTCAGATGAGCTGAGAACCGGCATCACGACCTCGCGGCTTGTATCTGCTGTTTTTATCCTGTTGTCGGGCAGCAGGCATTTTTCAAGGATCGGCATAGTGGCGTGCTGCCACTTCCTGTTTTTAAATTTCCTGACCTGTTCATCCTCTTTGGAAAGTTTTTCTCCCGCCCCCCGGCTTACGGGGTTATTCCAGATAAGCGTACCATCCATTTTTTTCATGATGCCATCCAATACCTTCTTCATTTTAGAAGAAATGACGGGGTCCGAATGATCCCCCAGCAGGAAAACCTCGTCATACTTCTCCGATCCTGTCTTTTTTCTCAGGTAGTCGAGCAACTCATAAAGGTCGTCGGCACAATAGTTCCCTTTATATATCCTGTCGTGAATATCCATCCACTCCTTTTCAAGGGCATTATCATACCCGCGTGGTCTTAAAAGGAACGTTATCTTTTCCCATTTATAAAAGCGCACGAAGAATTCTGCATAGTCCATCCCTTTATACCGGTAGATAATGGCATTAATTATGGCATCGAGGGCGATGTTGAGTAATGGATCAATGGTTGAATACTTCTCTGTATGCATTAGCAAAACATGCAGAAATTCATGCAACAGAACAGCTTTGACATCATTTTCACTTTCAAGATATTCGGAACAAAATTCAAGGTTGATATGCAACACCGGGTTTTGGGAAAGCGTAACCGCCATCGTTCTCACCTTCTCCGTAAACACCACTTTCGAAATTTCGAAGAGCGCCCGGCAGGCCAGCGCGTTTTCCGCAGCCATATCCTGAACAATATATCGTACCTGCTTTTCAGTCCATTTCATAATAGCCGTTTAAATTGATCCTGACCATCTCTATTTCCCGTTCCAGCCTCGACCTTGTGAAGATCATCGGCGAGTCGGGGGAATAATGACTTTTGCTGCATTTTGACAGTATAACGGCGGTTCTCAACTTTGACACCAGCAAGGTTCTTGAAGGCCTTCGGCTATCAACTGCCGGTAAGACCAGCCACCGTCCAGACGGCAGCTTAAGATATGACATTGCCTCCTCCCAGCTTTTCCATTTCAGTTTTCGCGCAATGGAAAGGTACCAGGCCTCAAGGTCATCCTCCCACATGGGAACATCCAGAAAAAGAACTTCACGGGTCATATTCATCCCAGGATGATCGAACAGACTGGAGCTTATTTTTTCCGTTCTGGCCCGCGACGAAGGACCACCCATATTATTTAAATGGGATGAACCGCCAACGTTTTGGATTTCATTTTCAAATGGGTTCATTCCTGGGTTTTTTCTAACGGTAGATATTTCTGTATACACTGAAAACTCTCCGTCAGTTCATGTTCAACCAGTTCGGGTTCAATGACCGGCACATTTTTGCACACCAGGTAAAGAAACAACTGTTTCGCCCTGGTTTTTCTCATTTTGAGTTCATCGGGAATGGTGTCAAGGTATTGCACACATTTTACCCAATAGGGGTGCTGGGTATTTTGACTGAGCGGTTCTCTCCATACCATTTCCCCGTTAACCTTCATGATGCTGATGGCAATTTCCGTCAGATCTTCTAGGCATTCTTCATCAAGAAGGTTGTATGCCTCGAGGAGCGGCTGAACGGCGAAGGCGAAAATTCCCGACCTTGCAGCGCTGTCCTGCCTGATGAACTGGAGAACGGCCAGGCTCTTTATCTCCCTCGGCACATCATCGTCCAGCAGCATGCTAATCTTGGAAGGGAGCGAGGGAACCATCAGGAATTCGGAAAGCCATCGCTCTTTAAGGTCCTTTGAAAAGACCAGCCTCAGGCATTCAGCATGTGCTGCTGCGACAATATGTGCGGGGATTTTGGTCTTCCAGGCCCTTTGTGGGATACTCCAGGTCAACCCCAGTTCATACAGTTTCCTTCGGCTCGCTTCTTTAACCTGCCGGCCGGTCGCTTCGGCAGCCAGGAAGATGGCAAGGAAATTTCGTGCCAGTAACCGCGCCCTCCTGGGTGAAATCCGCAAACCTGATTGTCCCAGCAAGGTGCTGATGATCCTGCAATAAGTAATAACCTCCTGCGGCGGGGCTTTGATCTGTTGAAGGAACCTGGCCCGATACAAACTGATCAAACTGATCAGCTCCTTGGAATATGCAGAGATGCTTCCCTCTCCTGCAGGGAAAATGACAAGTTCCTGTTCTTCCGGGGTTAATTCGTCCCAGTCGGGAACCTGGACGATAAAGGCAAACCGGTCGGCAAGTGCCTGGTCGAGGGAGATGCTGCCTTCATAATAATCATCTGCATTGGAATCTTCCGAAACAATAGGGTTCATGGCGGCCCACCGGTAACGGAGGTGAGGCAGATCGATGCCTTGTATCTTTTTCTCATGGATGATCGAGAAAAATTTATTCTGGACTTCGGGTTTGCAACGGCTTATCTCATCAATGAGTACCGATTCAGCCTCCCAAATGGTGGCAGGAGTTCTCAGGAATGAGATCTCTTTGCCTTCACTGTCAGGATAAGGGAAACCGACCAGGTCGTCGAACGAAAGGAAACTGGCGTTGTAGTGCCGGTGCTCCAGGTTCAATGATTCTGAAATGCTGTTGAGCAGGTAGGTCTTGCCGGTTCCGGCCTTGCCGATCAGCAGGAGCGGATCTTCCGATATCAAAGAAGCCAGTATGACCAGCTCGAAATGGTCGAAACCATAGACGCCGAGGTTGCGCAGGAATTGCTTTCTTTTTTTCATGGTGCCATTTTTAACGACAAGTGACAAGTGACGATTGAATCACATTGATTTCCTGCACCAATAAAACAGCCGGGAAGTAGCGAAAGGAATTCCGAACCTTTTTTCAGCAGAAGCTGCGCATTGTTTTTGGCACCGTGGTGTTCTATCCCGGTTGCCGTTCCGTCCCAGCGGAATCTCTTAATGCAATTGCAAATATACGATGAAACTGTGCTGTTTCCTAATGAAAAAGCAGAAATTCCAATTTTAGTGGTTCTTTCCTATTGAGAGGAAGTCAGGCAAAACTTAAGCTTTTATTTCCCTGGCAATTTGTGGAAGGTCCCATTCTGTGAAAATAGTTAAGGGTAATTCAGTTGTTAGACCTTTGTTTGTAATGATCACAACATCAACTTTTTTATCTTGCTTTGCACTCTTTTGAAAAATTTCCCAAAGTTCGAAAAGATTCAAGTTTTTTGATCTGAACACTACTGTCCTTTCATTATCATCTAACCCAATAATATCCCGAACTTTTGTATCCTTAATGCTTACAATATCATCCTGAATCGAATTATAAAGCCAATGTGCAATAGAAATTGACCGGAACATCCCAAAATATCCTTGTTCATTATAAATAGGTATTTGCGAAAATTTCTTTTCTTCAGAAAGTTTGAGCGCAGTTGAAAGAGTGTCATCTGGCTTGAGGCAAATAGGTGGTTTATTATTGATCAAGGGATAGACCTTTGAAGGAGATGCTATTTGATTATAAATTAGTTCAAGTTCGATAATTGCATCTTCGTTCGGGTCAGCAACAATTTTTCCATCGATTGTATCATGAACAATTACATTTCTCAAATCGGCATACTTTTTTAATTTAGAAGAGTAATTTCGAATTACAAGGTCTTTATCCTGTAAGAGATAGATCAAATCATAAAATGTTGATCTCTTCGAATCAGGTAACCTGGATGCGAATTCCTTTTCGATTTTATTGAACAACGAGATAAAGCGCACCGCTCTTGTTTCCATAAAGGTTTAGTTCTCTTTTATTACAATTTCAATTATTCAGCTGGTTCTAATGGCATAAGAATGAAGTATATGCAAAATCATTCGCGGTCACTTGTTGCTTCAGTTAATCTAACGACCAAAGCCTTTAGTTTCCCTCTTTCTGTTGTTTTAAACTTGTTTAGAATCGCAACTAAATAACTTTTATCAATGGTTTTGTCGGTTATTAATCTTTCAATTTCATGATAAAAAAAGTAGATCGATCGGTCAGTGTCATTAATAATTGCGTTTGCCAATTCAACACCAGATATTTCAGACAACTCCAACTTTCTTTTTTGGTCGTTAATTATCTTTGATTTCTGAGAAAGCTGGTTTTTTAGTCCTGTGATTTTTTCAGATAAAATTCTTTCTTTCTTGTTTAATTTCTCAATTTCCACTTGATGTGAATACTCCTGAGAATTTAAAACAGATTCAACAATATTTCTTGATTTTCTTCTTATCCTCCCACCTGATCCGAATGGTACATATAAATTTTTTGTATTATGTATCGCCCAATCTGCAAGATGTAATTCCTTATCTAATCCCCGGTCTTGTATTTCTTTGTAAAGTACTACTCCTACCGCCGCTGAACCTCCCATCCAGTCAAACTGTTTTTCAACCAGTACCACACCCTTAAAAACATTTACAAGCTCATTGTCTGAAAACCGTGTAATATCATCATGCCAGTTTTCGCAATAGTTAAGATAATACCCATCTGCAACCTTTAATAATTGTTCGTTTTCACCATCAATATCTATGTGTTTGCCGACATCTATGAGTATTTCTATATAGGATTTTTTCATCTCAATTTTATAAAGACCAGTCGGGATATGTGTATCTTACTTAAGGTAAGTTACCTCACAATTCTTACACTTCCTCTTCTCCTGAACAATATCCCCCACAACGAATTTACCTTCTCTTCGTTCAAAAATGTCGAGCCCCCGACCAAGATTAATTTTCCACCCGTTGTCAGCAACAATATTCCGGTCGTGAAGATCTTGGAATTCGTAGGTAAGGTTGATTCCAAGTTCAAGCAGGTTCTCCTGAAGTTCATCAAGGTTATCAACGGAATCTTTTAAATGAACTTCATCATTCCAGGTGACAAGGTGAATGTTGGTCTCTTCATCTACCTCCTTATTATTCCCCAGCATAACGCAGAATTCCAGAAAGTTCTTAAACTGATAGTAATGCCGTATGAATGGGTCAGTCAAGATAATTTGCTTTGCACCTTTCAAATAATCACTGAAGAGCTTTTTGTATGAAATACCGGTCTGATTGTCTTTAATCGTAATTTGTCCGGGCACCAATGGAGTCTTGGTTTCTTCGATAGCAATGGTTTCAACTTTTTGCTTGTCGATGACCTCTGTAATATAATTTGCCTTTTCAAGAGTCTCAACCGCAACAGTCCGTCCGGAGGAAATCATGGTATAAGTGAATTCAACCGGTTCGATCCTGAATGTCTCATCAATAATATAAAGCTGGTCTTTTACACGTTTTCTGCCTTCAATAGCAAAATCAAGTAATTCAAGGATTTGATCCTGTGACATGATTTTATCAGGATAAATGAGCTTCGCGAGTCCGGAGAAAGTTTTACGGATGCCATCTTTATCGCGTGTTGACAATGAGCCATGTAGTTTAATGTGAGAATCAAGTATTCCACTGAAGTCCGATTTTCTCAGTTCCTTTAAAATTTCAGCGAGATAATCAACAATGAAACCATAGCTGGTAGAGAATACAGCGTTCTTGAGGATCCGGACTTCCCATCCAGGAATAAACAAATGCATCCTGTCGAGAAAAGCACCTTTAATATAGCCGTCCGGAATGGATTCAAAAAGATGGGCGTTCTTTAACATATAGGCGACTGTGTGCTTCGTGTTTCCAATAAATGCCAGGGAAGCCGTGGCCTGATAGGTCTCTTTTCCCCGGTTGAACGATTTATTGGCCATGTAGTTCTGTAAAATCTTAACCAGATCTCCATCAACTTTTTTAGTGCCTTTGTCCTGTTCAAATTCATCCAGTGCAACCACATCCCAGTACCCGACCAGACCTATTTTATTCCCAGTGTTATTTACAAACAACCGAGCTTTTGAAACGTCGCCTCCTGAAACAAGAACTCCATGGGGAGAAAGCTCAGAGAAAACATGTGATTTACCTGTTCCTTTTCCTCCCAATTCAATGAAATTGAAATTATTTTCGACATGGGGAATGAGTCGTGATATTTGAATTAGTTTCCCTCTTTTATTGAAGTACTCCGGATTTAATCCAATGCTGTGCATGAGCAAATCCAGCCATTCATCAGGTGTAAAGTTCTTACGGGCAGCAATATATTCATCCTGATGAATATTAGATACCTGAATAGGTTTTATATCCTGAATAATCCAACGGACATTTGTATCAGCAGCATGAGAGTATCCCATGTTCAGAATACACCAGACCCCTCCACCACTCAGTAGTTTTTGATTGTCCAACACCATTTTATCAGCAATGGGAACGTGATTGATCCCAAGATTAGAAAATTCCGCTTCATAAATATTGGCACGATCATTCAAGGAAACATTAATTTTATCAATGATCTTATGGTTGCCGGATTGCCGGATGGTTGATTTTACAATTTCGGCTTCACTCCGGTGCACATAGTTGGTTCTGATCACATTCTTAACTTTCTCAATGCCGGTTTTAATTAGTTCCTCATCATCAATAGCACAATACTGGCCTAATAGATACTCAAGAACATACGTGGGAACAACAGCATTTCCCTTAACCAGGGATGTAAGGTCTTTCCTGACAACCTTGCCTTCAAAATTCGCTAAAATCTTTTCCTGTAACTCCATGATTTAAAATTCGGATTGTATGAGTGTGTTGTTCTGAACCAATTCTTCAATTAATGGATTTAATTTATCGTCGAAACTAAATACTTTCAATTTCAAAATTGTCTCATTTGAAGCATCATGCGACAGGGTTAACTCAATTCGCCTGGTTCGTTCGCTTGGAGCGTCAGCTGTTGAATCCATGGTCACAGTTGCTTCGTTACTAACCAGTTTCAAATCCTTGTAAAGCCCCACTGAGAGAATTGCTTCTTTTTCCCATCTTGAAACCTTTTTTTCCTGAATCAGGTTAACCCGGAGAATACTGGAAACGATTCGAAGATCGCCTTTTTTTATCAGTAGTGGCTTCACTTTTTGTGTAACTTCTTCGGTTTTACGGGAACTTTCGATCAAAGGAACAACCAACTCCTGCATACTGCCACCACCATGAACGAACTGATGACCAACACCGGATTTTTTATATCGATTCACAGAAGCCGGTGTCACTACAAACAGTTTGTCACGGAATTTTGTTGTGGATGAAAGAGGAGTCTGGTACCCCAGATCATATTTTACCAATTTGCTGCCAATTTCATATCTGTTGCCAGAGATGGCAGCATCTGTAGTTACGGCTTCCTCTTTATCTTTTTCCTGTATTTCACGATCGTTGTATAAAAAGCCATGATCGGCTGTTATCAGGATTTTTGCAACATTATAAGTGTGATGAATCTTCGGCAATAAAATTTTTAATTCACTTATTGCCTCTTTTACTGCCGATAAGGTCCGACGCTCAGACGATTTTTTGTCGCCGGTTGAATCAATAACATCATGATAGATGTAAATAATAGGATTTTTAAACAATTCCCTCATCTGGTCCCGGTTCATCCCCTTCAGATCACTGAATTGAATGGCAATGGAATCAGGCTTGGCGTTTGCAAGTATTTGTTGCCTGTTTTCAATGCCTTCAATACTTTTACCATCAATCTGAATTTTTCCCTGGTTGAAAGCGAACACTGAGCCAGGTAGTAAATTTGCCATACCAACACTGGTTTTAGAAGGCAAGGAAGCCAATTGGTATCGTATCAAGGCCGTATTCTTTGAATCATTATGCAGTTCTGACAACAGCTCACTGGCAACCTCATAGCGTAGTGCATCGGATACAATCACCACAACTTTTTGATCGAGTGGCGCAATTTCAGTTTGGTAAAAATCATACTGCTTTGGAACCCGGAGCGATAAATAATCGAATTTGAATTGTGCGAGACATTTCAACCATTCTCGGTTAAGCATATCAAGATGCTTTTCATAGGCCGTATTCACCTGATCGTAAACTGCCGAAACATCAATTTTCACAGGCACATCGACAGTGTCCATTTCAGCATGGGCCAAAATCGCTTTACGGTAAAATAAATCAATGAGGTACCAATAGCTGGTATATGCTTCAAGATATTCAGAAGGTTGGTTGAGAATATAGGTCGAAATCCGGTTGATTTCACCATGCATTTTGGCAGCCTGAGTCACGAAATTCAAACAACCATTTATGACGGGATTGAGATCCATCTGCATGGAAACCTCTTTGAGAGATTTAATGACGCCTTGTGGATTAAATGCTATGTTGCTTTGCTGCTGAAACATGATCTCCCATATCATTTCATCGGTATAAAAAGAGTATGGCGCATCAATTCCATAAATGTTTATGATAAGATCACCTTTGATACGGTTTGAGACGGTGGCCAATGCTTCCAGAAATTTTTCATTCATGCGAGGGTTACGTTCCATCTCCTGTTGCATCTGATTAAGCCGGATAAGTAAATCTGATTCCTTAATTTTCAGGGATTTGTAGGGATCATTCACTGATGCAACTGCAATTGTTTGAGTGATGCGATTGTAAAATACGCTACTGAACGCATTTGCCAATTCTTCGTCGGTCAAACTTCTGATGATCACCCCTGTGGTTTCTTTAACTTGCCTTTGGATGATATCAAACAAGCCATACTCATTTACTTTTTTGTCAAGACGTACCAGGTCGGCTTCCTGATCTGGTAAAATGAGTGAAAGAATGCGGCCAACAATAATTGGCCAGCTTTCCATCTGTTTGAACTTGAGAAAACCTGACACCAGGCCCCTGATCAGTGCGGGTTCCTCAAACCGGGCAGCGGTAAGGATAGGACGGCAGATATCCTGTACTGTGACATATTTCAACTCTTTCATGTACTTTCCAACAAGCCCCTTTTGATGTCGTTGCAAGCCAAAATCTTCCATGAAACTACCAACATCATCAAGCGCAAGTTCTTTGTTGGCAATCAACAGCCCCAGCAATGGAAAGTTTTTGTATTCCTCCTGGGTACGCGGATGTGGTTGATTGAAGTAAAGGAAAATCTTTTCATCCTTCCATTCTCCATTAAGGTGTGTTTTTAATGTAAATGCATTGTTGGCAAACTTCACTACCCTGACCCCTTCCAATTCGATCAAATCAATATCCAACATATTTTCACCCTCCGGATCGAAGAAGAACAATACCCTGAGTTGCTGATACAAACGGAAATATTTCTCAATTTTTTCTTTCATGCGTTAATTCATAACAAGATAAAATCTGTCGCGATTATTTTATTTCAGCCACAACTCCTTTGAATAGTTTGTAATTTTCAGTTACGCCATCATCCAAATCGAAGTTGATCTGCATGTCGGCAACGGTTTTTAGCGTCATATCGTAGTGTTCACACTCCTGTATGTCTCTGCGAAGTTTATCCAGTACCCTGGATTCCGTGGCGCTTAGGGAACTTTCTGATTTTTCCAACAAGGAAATTTTTGATCGAAGGCTTTTAAGATGTTCTATCAGGTATTTTGAACGAATTTTTTCAACGGTAAAGGCATTCATACGATGCA
>SESG01015423.1_pt1 | contig 64692 bp, 51 predicted proteins | sample 3171421 | NCBI WGS metagenome assembly SESG01 (sample SAMN10866946, study PRJNA518727) | freshwater metagenome | biome: subpolar coniferous forest; feature: holomictic lake; material: water; isolation source: holomictic Lake 227, 6 m and 8 m depth | place: Canada: near Kenora, Ontario | collected...
TGAAATAATTATTCTTTCTCTTTGATTGGTTAACTTGTTAGTAACTGCTGAACAGTAACTTTATTTATTATTTATGAAAACAATTTGTAGAATTGCTACTGTTTTAACATTTTTTATTTTCGCGGTTGGGTGCACGAAGGATGACGCTTCACACAAACAGATAATTCAAACTACTAAAGATGGCTCTGTATTGTTTGAGGAAGCTGCAGTAAATCATTATTTGGGATTGGAATATATTTATAACTCTCTCGTTAGTTCGCAGCTTGACAGTAGCCTTGTTTTGGATACAAATAGTTATAATAACCTTTTAAATTTTGTTAAAATCAAGACACATAGTTTTTTATTAGGTCTAGGAAATACTTTTATTCAAAATAATGAATCTCTTGTTTTAGATTGGACAGATTATTCTTTTACTTGGATTGTTAAACAACAAAATGATCATCTTCTATATGACTCAATAGTGGCAGATTCCTTAACAAACAAGCAAAAGGAACTTTTAAGAGAGTTGAGCTTGGCTGTGTATGATGTTAATATTGGGTATGATTCCACATTATCTGTTTTTGAGCATATTAGAGAACGATCATATCAGACATGTAACGATGAGGAGTTAATCGCTATGTTAGCTGCAGTTGAGATTGGAGAGGCATCGTTAACATATTGGTATTCAAATTATGATAAATGGAACAATATCTTTCCTTCAAGACTTAAATCATGGTTTAATTGGAAAGAATTATTAGGACGAGATATAGAAGGTGCGGTTACCGGTGCAGTAACCGGCTTTGTAACAAGTGGAATTTCTGGTGCGGGAGCGGGTGCTTTAGCAGGTGGGTTGGGTGCTTCTGCTGGTTCAGCTGCCCTTCAATTGTACCACCATTGGATCGATTAGATTTGTAATTATGAAATACATATTTATTTTGTTAATTACATTTTCATATGGTTTTTGTAATGCAAAGCCACAAGTATTGAAAGTATTTATTTCATCGGAGTATGTAAATTCGAAGTATATTTCAATTAAAGATAAGGATAATCATTTATTTATTGAATTTACACGGGTAGATAATAGACATACAATTGTCAATGATACCAATAATTTCCTTGTAATTAAAAGGAAATATCTATTGGATAGTAAGAGCGACACAATTGCAATATATAAAAAGAATAGAATTTATTTAAAAGATTTATCTGAATATGTAGACGTTGTAAAATTGAGACATGGATGGAGTTATTTTTTTGATGGGAAGGAGATTCTAAGTATCTTATATTCACTAAATAATGAGAGGAAAATGTATGAATTAACAATCAGTTATAATACACTAGATAATATTACTTTAAATGTGCTTCAACTTGCAATCGCCAGTTTTGATAAAAATGTTATTATGGAATATAAGGAAGATAATTTTATTAATACAATTGTATTGGTAATTATATTATTGAATACTATATAGATATCTTAAGTGTTGCAATAACTCCAGATGGATCTGTTGCTGTAAACAGGCTATTCCCAACGACTAAAGCATCTACGCCTGCTTTCCTTAGTAATGGTGCATTGCCAATGTCCACGCCTCCGTCCACTTCGATCAGGGTTTTAATGTTATTCTCAATAATCATTGTCTTAAGTTCCTTCACCTTCTTGTAAGTCCCAGAAATGAATTTTTGTCCGCCAAAGCCAGGATTTACAGACATAATAAGTACCAGATCAGCTTCACACAAAATATCTTCTAACAGCACAACTGGTGTGTGAGGATTTAGGGCTACCCCTGCCTTAGCTCCACATGCTTTTATTGCCTGCAAAGTGCGGTGTAAATGGTTACAAGCTTCATAATGCACGGTGATATATTCAGCGCCCAAATCCCGGAACCTTTGAATATATCGGTCAGGATCAACAATCATCAGGTGAACATCCAGTGGTTTTTTGGCATATTTCTGAATGGCATTGATCACTGGGAACCCAAATGAAATATTCGGAACAAAGACGCCATCCATAATATCCAGGTGAAACCAATCGGCTTTACTGTTATTGATCATATCAATATCGCGTTGTAAATTGCCGAAATCAGCGGAAAGTAATGAGGGTGAAATGAGCATGACCTGACTTTTAATTTGTAAATTAAGCCAAAAGTGCAAAAAAATAACGTAGGATTTGTCAGATCTTTGCACAACCTTTTCCAAAATATCGTGTTTAAGAGTTTTGACTATGGAAGAAAGAAAGAGTGATCATATTATCCTGGCGCTTGGCTCACGTCTGAAACCGGAGGAAGCTGACAAGCGTTTCGATTATGAGCCCTTGTCAAAGGGAATAATGGAAGCAAAACCAGAGGAGGTTTTATTTTTTGGTAAAAAACTCAGGGTTCCTATGTGGGCATCAAGTATGACAGGTGGTACGAGTCTTGGTCGTACCATTAATACCAACCTTGCCCGCGCTTGTAATGATTTTGGCATGGGTATGGGATTGGGTTCCTGCAGGATTTTACTTGACAAACCTGAATATCTGAGCGATTTTGATGTTCGAGATATCATTGGGCCAGACTTGCCGCTCTTTGCAAATATCGGGATTGCCCAGGTAGAATTGATGATTGCAGATAAATCCTGGTCACGACTGGAAGAATTGGTAAACAAACTCCGTGCTGATGGTCTCATCATTCATATTAATCCGATCCAGGAATGGCTACAACCTGAGGGCGACGAGATCCATCGCCCGCCAATAGAGACGATTGAAGAGTTTTTGACCCTAACAAAAATCAAAGTTGTCCTCAAGGAAGTGGGGCAGGGGATGGGACCAGAGAGTATTCGGGCAGCACTTAAATTGAACATCGAAGGCTTTGAACTGGCTGCTTTTGGCGGAACAAACTTCGCCAAACTTGAGCTCAGTCGCAGTAACCCTCAGTTACAGGAATTGTATGCTCCACTGTCGCATATTGGCCATAATGCTGAGGAAATGCTTGGAATTATCGGGCAGGCCATTGATTCCGGACAGGAAATAAATTGTAGTCACATCATCATCAGCGGTGGCATTACCTCATTTCTGGATGGTTATTACCTTATTAATAAATCAAAATTGCCGGCAGTTTTCGGACAAGCTTCCGGTTTTTTGAACTATGCCCGTGGCGATTATCAGGATTTGAGATCTTATGTTGAACACCAGGTGAAAGGTTTGGAATTTGCAAGGGCTTACCTGAGAGTCAAAAATAACGAATGAAAGACAAAATAATTAAAGGATTTTCTAAACTTCCGGAGACTGAAAAACGCAGATATGTTGCTTCTCTCTGTAAAAATCCATCAAAAGTAGTAGCAGAAATGGAAGCATTTCTTTTTACTACTGAGGGTGAAAGGGAACTTTTTATGGATTTGAGCGAAAATACCATCAGTAGCTTTCACCTTCCATATGGCATTGCCCCCAATTTTTTGATCAATGACAAGGTTTATCATGTCCCCATGGTGATTGAAGAAAGCTCTGTTGTGGCTGCTGCTGCAAGCAGTGCCAGGTTCTGGGCTGATCGCGGAGGTTTTCATATTAAGGAGATTTCTTCTGTAAAATTGGGTCATGTTTATTTCCGCTGGTTTGCAGAACCCGCCTTGCTGCATGAACATTGGCCGAAAATCCGAACCGTCCTGTTGACCCGATTGAGCCCTATTTCTGCAAACATGACACAAAGGGGAGGCGGAATACAAAAACTTGAGTTGGTCGAAAGCACCAAAGATGTACCAAACCTGTTCAAATTGCATGCAGAATTTGACACGGTTGACTCAATGGGCGCCAATTTTATCAATACCTGTCTTGAAGAATTAGCCCAGGGATTGCTTTCTTATGTCGAATCCAATACATTTTTTCCCCAGGGAGCCTGCCAGGTTGTGATGAGTATCCTTAGTAATTATACAGATCAGTGTATCGTGACCGTGGAAGCTTCCTGCCTGATTGAAGATCTGGAAGGAAGTGTCAATGGCTTGAGCGCTGAAGAATTTTGTGATAAAATGATCGTGGCCTACCAGATTGCGCATACCGATGTATACCGCGCTACGACACATAATAAAGGTGTAATGAACGGCGTGGCTGCCGTATTAATCGCCACAGGCAATGATTTCAGGGCAGCGGAAGCCGCAGCTCATGCTTTTGCGGCGCGTGACGGCCGGTATCGGAGTCTAAGTCATTGCTATGTTGAAGGAGATCATTTTATTGTTAGCCTTACCTTGCCGCTATCGGTTGGAACAGTTGGAGGAATTACAAATATTCATCCCTTAGCCCGGACTTCATTAGAGGTCTTAGGTCATCCTTCTGCACAGGAACTTATGGGTATCATAGCAGCTGTTGGATTGGCGAGTAATTTTTCTGCTTTACAAAACCTGGTGACGCAAGGGATCCAGAAGGGACATATGAAACTGCATCTTGCCAATATTCTCAATGCGCTTTCTGCAACACTCACCCAAAGGCACGAAGCACAAAAGTATTTTGCCAACAACCAGGTAAGTTATGCTGCTGTCAAAGCATTCTTAGATGCAGGACAGGCTTAGTTACAGGGCCAACGGGAAACTGCTGATCAGCGGTGAATACCTGGTGCTCAAAGGTGCCACAGCATTAGCGATCCCTTTAATATTCGGCCAGACTCTTAGTATTTCTGATTCAAATACTGATCACATTAGCTGGGAAAGCCATGATAAATCCGGGAGATGGTTTTTTGAAGAAATTAAGCCAGGTTCCTTTGCAGTTTTGGATACAGATTCAGAAACTATTGCTGGAAAACTCAATACCATATTAATAGCAGCAAAGAAGTTAAACCCGGATTTTCTTAAAAAAGGCGGAATATGTGTGACAATGAGTGCCAATTATCCACTTCATTGGGGTCTGGGAAGCAGTTCTTCTTTGATTTCACTTATTTCTCAATGGGCAAAAGTTGACAGTTGGGAGCTGTATCGTCATTGTTTTAATGGCTCTGGTTATGACCTTGCTTGTGCCAAAAATGATTTTCCTTTATTCTACCGCCTGATAGATAGCAAACAGGAAATTATCAGGGCTAACCCGGGAGAAGCGCTGAAGAAGTATTCTTATTTTGCTTTTCTGGGAAAAAAGCAGGACTCTTCGGTTGAAGTTGATTCATTTCTTTTGAATAATAAGGTGTCCGGGCATGATATTGCCAGAATTACCGCGCTGAGTATCGATATCTGCAATGAAGGTAATTACGATTCGCTGTATAAAAAAGTAGCAGAGCATGAATCTATCATATCAGAAATCCTTTGCCGGCCTACCTTGAAAGAAGAAAGATTTCCTGGTTTTCCAGGAATGGTCAAATCTTTGGGTGCCTGGGGAGGCGATTTTGCCATGTTCGTTAGCGATTTGCCAGGTATGAAGGTGACTTCTTTATTGAAAAATTTGGGTATTGCAGATACTATCTATACTTTTAACGAACTGATTCGCTAAACATGCCTGCAAAATTCTCTGTCGCCTGGAAATCCCCGTCTAATATCGCCTTTATCAAGTATTGGGGGAAGAAGCCAGGACAGGTCCCGGCAAATCCAAGTCTTAGTATGAGCCTGACTGAGGCTTATACAAAAACCCAGGTGTCAGCTTTCGAATCTGCGGATCATATGCCGGATCTGGCGATCAATGGGAAGCCAGATCATCCATTTATTGGTAAAGTAAGGTCTTTGCTTGATAAGATGAAGTTAGATTTTCCTTTATTGCAGCAATTTTCTTTTGACTTGGGAACTGCCAACAGTTTTCCGCATTCAGCAGGAATAGCCTCTTCAGCTTCTGGATTAAGTGCTTTTTCTTTGTCTATTCTCGATCTTGTTTTGCAAATTGAGGATAGAAAATTAGAATCAGAAGAGTTTTTCAGGCAAGCTTCCTATTATGCACGAATTGGATCGGGCAGTGCTTGTCGTTCGGTTTATGGGGAATTTGCGGTTTGGGGAAAGAATAATTACCTGGATGATTCATCCGATTTGTATGCTATTCCATTTAACGATAGGGTTAATTCTAAGTTTCAGGATTTGCAGGATACCATATTAATAGTGTCTTCAAAGCCAAAAGCCTTGTCAAGTAGTGCCGGGCATGCTAAAATGGGCTCACATCCTTTTGCTGAAGCGAGGAGATTACAGGCCATAAATAACCTGGATGAGATCTTAAAATGTATGGAAAAGGGGGACTTTGAGCGATTCGGCACGATTGTCGAAAATGAAGCTTTGATTTTACATTCACTCATTATGACCTCCGATGAAAGTTCTATGTTGCTAGAACCAGGTAGCATTCAGATAATACATGCCGTTAGAAAGGCACGAAAACAGGGGCTGCCTGTCTTCTTTACGATAGATGCCGGTCCCAATATTCACCTAATTTACCCCGGGAATTATTCAGATCAAATCAGGCCATTCATCCAGAATGAACTGTTGCCTTTCTGTGAAAACAGTAAAGTGATCTATGATTGTATTGGAAAGGGGCCAGAAAGAATTTCAATTGTTGAAGGTTTTTTAAGCTAAACGAATGACAAAAACTGCGGAAAGAACCTTTTATGCGAAGCTGATGTTATTCGGCGAGTATGCTATTTTGCTTGGATCAAAAGCACTTAGTATTCCATACCACCATTTCAGTGCCCGGCTTAGATTCCTGGATCATCTGGGAAATCACGCTGAAGATGCCCGGATCAGCAACCAAAGGATACGGGAGCTGGCAGATTTCTTTCTCAAAAACACAGGGCTGTTTGAAGATTTTCTCGATTTGCCTGCCATATCTAGTGATGTCGACCAGGGATTGTTTCTTGATTCCACCATTCCGCAAGGATATGGATTGGGAAGTTCCGGGGCATTGTGTGCGGCATTGTATGATAAATATGCACTTGAGCCGATTATTCCGGGCATTGATATTGATAAAGAGAAACTAAAAAGCCTGAAAACAAAACTTGCTTCCATGGAATCCTTGTTTCACGGACGTAGTTCAGGATTTGATCCCTGTTCCTGTTTTATACAAAAAGCATTGTGTGTTGATGAACATAAAAACCTATTCGTTCCTGAAATTGGGAGAAATTCATTAATAGATAAAGGCAAATTATTCTTGATTGACACCGGTAGTACTGAAAAGACAAGTCCCTTGGTGAAGGCTTTTCTCCATGAATTCTTAATTGAAGGTAACACAACAGAAGCCGGAACAGAATTTTGTCGTTTGAATAATGAGTGTATTGACGCTATCCTGACCGGGGATCCGGAAGTTTTTTATCAAACAATGGCTCCATTATCAGCTTTTCAGCTCAGTCATCTCGAATATATGATCCCTGAAAAGATGCGGGGATTGTGGAAATTTGGCCTTGAAAACGGCAGTTTTTCATTAAAACTCTGTGGTTCCGGAGGCGGTGGCTTTCTAATGGGTTTCACAGCAGAACCCCATATGGTTTATCCGCTGATTCAAGAAAAGGGCTTTAAAATTATAGCTGTGTTCGACATTAGTTAAAAATAAATCTGCCAGATGTATCGTATTCTCTTTCTGTTACTCGCCCTTATTAGCATTTCCTGTTCCCGTTATTACGAACCGCCACCCCAGAATCTGCCATTGTTAAGCAGGAGAGCAGAAATGCAATTCAGCCCATCCCTCAGCATTTACGGGGGATCTGTTGGGTGTGCATTCTCCCCTGTAAAACATTTGGGAATTAACGCCAATGCCTGGCAAGCTTTTACAAAAGCAAAACTCGGCTATGGTGAATTGGCGCTTGGTTATTACCATGGATTTCACAATCAATTGAATTTTGAAGTTTATGGCGGTTATGGTCGTGGTGCTTCGAGTATGAACGACACAATTAATAATTTCTTTCTCAGGGGTGACTATTATCATGGTAAAGGTGATTTCAACAATTATTTTATACAATGTAATTTCGGAGTCGATCTCGACTCGAGTGTTTTTGTCGCAGCCGGTGCACGTTATGTCGTTATGGATTATATGGCTTCAGTCATCCAAAAAAACGGTGTAACTCATTATGATGCTAGTTTTCCAGGTAAAGGTCTCGAATTTAGCGGTCTAATGCGGATCGGCAAAAGGCATATATTTGGTCAGTGCGGTGGCACCATCAGCTTTATGAGAGTGGACGATCCGGCAGATATGTTCAGATTAAGCCCGCTTCAGATATTTGTTGGGATGCTGATAAAGTTTTAATTGTAAAAATTTCATACAGAAAACACAGCGTAAATACACACAGAGAACACAGAAATTATGAGTCTCTGGGAGCGATTCTGTTGATTTCAAAGCGTTGCTTAACACAAACCGTCAAAACCTCTGTGCATTCTGTGTGTATTTAATCTGTGACCTCTGTGTGAAAAAACGTATATAGGTTTTATAAAATAATAGAGCGTCTTGATTGGCAATATCGTCTTATCTTTTTACTAATTTCTTTGAAATTACTTCCTTCCCATTGAATATTTTTATCAAATATAAGCCGGGCTTAAAACCTACCAATTTGACTTGATTGGTAGAACTTTCAATGAGATTCCCTTCAAGCATGAGTGTTCCTTCATGATTGAAAATCGAATAGGTTTCCTCTTTTGCCATGTTATTGAATCTGATACTTATTGATTCACCTGCTGGGTTGGGGTAAATTGTAAATTGCTCAATGTTGTGTTCTTCTGAAATCCCGATAATTTCCCAATTTGGACGGTAATAGAGCCCTTCATTTAATCCCAAGAATATTTCAGGATCGCAGAAAATCATTGAATAAGGCGTTGTTTGAGGAGGTAAGTCTTCATTTATTTCAACCCAGCTGGTGCCATTATTCATGGTTTCAAATAATCCACCTTGGATGGTTCCTGCAAAAACATCGGATTCAAAGCTCCACATATAGCCAACATTGAGTGTCGATAATCCAGTATTTACCGAAGTCCAGCTAAAACCATTATCTGTAGATAAGAATACACCACCCCCTTGAGTTCCTGCAAATAAATAGGATTCATTTGCCGTAATTGAAAGAACATTTAAATTCGTCAATCCAGAATTTGATATTGACCATGTATTTCCATTATCTGAAGAAACGATAACACCTTGTCCAAGAGTTCCAACATAGATATTATTGTATTTATCACATATGGTTATATAATCCATGAATATAGGAATCCCTGTATTTATTAAATTCCATGCAATTCCATGATCATGGGATACATATAATGCACCCATCGAAACAACAAAAATGTCTGATCCATGAACAAGAATGTCGCGAACTATGAAAGTGGAATCAACTTTAGTCCATGAAAAGCCATTATCTGATGATTTTAAAATTGCCCCATCAATTCCAGCAAATATTTCGCCATCAAGTACAGCAACTGTATTATGAAAACCGACTTCCAATCCAGAAAGGATTTGAAGCCAAAAAGAATTGTTAATCTGACGAAAAAAACCACCTGAAGTCGCAGCAATTACTTCAGTTCCATTAATAGCAATGTCAGTAATTGGACCATCATATTGCAGATCTGTTTTTTGCCATTGCGCAAAAGTCCGTTCATGAGACAAAACAGATAAATTAAATAATAATATTAGTAATATTAGATTTTCTCTCATGGGATTTATTTTAAATGACACATCCAATTAATCTGGGTTGCCAAACTCTGTGCATTCTGTGTTCTTATTCTGTGCAATCTGTGTGAAAAACAATGGCGAAAAAAAATACAAAAGAGGAGGAACAAAAGAAAAGGCCACCCTTTTGAGGTAGCCTTTTGTATGTTTATCCTAAATAAGTCTTCAGGATTTTACTTCGTGAGGTGTGTTTGAGTCTCCGTATCGCCTTCTCCTTGATCTGCCTGACCCGTTCCCGGGTGAGATCGAATTTCTCGCCAATCTCCTCGAGTGTCATTGGGTGACTTCCATTGAGTCCGAAGTAAAGACGGACAACATCCGCTTCTCTTGGAGTCAGGGTAGAAATGGCACGGTCGATTTCTCTTCTGAGTGAATCATAAAGCAATTCGGTTTCAGGAGTAGGGGTGTCATCACTGCGGATGACATCATACATGGTATTGTCTTCATCCTGCACCAGGGGCGCATCCATCGAAATGTGACGACCTGAGTTGCGCATGGATTCCTTTACCTCGTTTTCGCTGATCTCAAGCAATCCTGCAATTTCTTCAGGATTTGGCTCACGCTCAAATTCCTGCTCTAACCTTGCATAAGCTTTGTTGATCTTGTTGATTGCCCCGATCTTATTCAAAGGTAATCTTACAATACGACTTTGCTCAGCCAAAGCCTGCAAAATTGATTGACGAATCCACCAAACTGCATAAGAGATAAATTTAAAACCACGGGTTTCATCAAAACGCTGAGCAGCTTTGATCAACCCAAGATTGCCTTCATTAATTAAGTCGGGCAGACTCAGTCCCTGGTTCTGGTATTGCTTTGAGACAGAAACCACGAAACGAAGATTGGCTTTAGTCAACTTCTCTAAAGCGAAGCGGTCGCCTTGCTTGATACGCTGTGCAAGCTGAACTTCTTCTTCTGCACTGATCAGCTCAACTTTGCCGATCTCCTGAAGGTACTTATCTAATGATGCGGTTTCCCTGTTGGTAACCTGCTTCGTAATCTTTAACTGCCTCATTGTTTGGTATTAGTTACAAACTGGGGTTCTTGTACGTCAGGATTACGCAATGGTTTCAGGTTCCTGTGTTTTCTGTTCGTTAGGATTTGGTAATAATGCCTTCCGTGATAATTTCATTTTTCCGTTCTGGTCAATAGCAATGAGTTTTACCTCAATAACATCACCAACTTTGAAATAATTCTCAATTACAGTTACCTTTTTCCAGTCAATTTCAGAGATGTGCAGCAAACCATCACGATCCGGCATGATCTCTACGAAAGCGCCGTAAGTAGTAATTCCCTGGACTTTTCCTTTGTAGATCTCACCAATCTCCGGAACACCGGTAATGGCTTTGATACGTGCAACAACCTGGTTGATTGAATCCAGGTCAGCAGAAGAAATATCGATTACACCAACACCATTCACTTCTTCGATAGTGATCGTAGAACCTGTCTGACGTTGTAGTTCCTGAATGATCTTGCCTCCTGGTCCGATTACAGCACCGATAAATTGTTTGTCGATGGTCATCTGTACGATTCTCGGCACAAATGGCTTGTAATCCTCGCGGGGTTCGGTGATCACTTTGGCAATTTCGCCTAAGATATGAAGCCTGCCTTGTTTGGCCTGGTTCATAGCCTCTGCTAAAACATCGTATGATAAACCGTCAACTTTAATATCCATCTGGCAGGCAGTGATGCCGTCTGCAGTGCCACAAACCTTGAAGTCCATGTCGCCCAGGTGATCTTCGTCACCAAGAATGTCAGAAAGCACTGCATATTTGCCGGTTTTTGTATCAGTAATCAGCCCCATGGCAATGCCGGAAACTGGTTTCTTTAATTTGAGTCCGGCGTCCATGATTGCCATGGTGCCAGCACAAACTGTTGCCATTGAAGACGAACCATTGGACTCAAGGATGTCAGAGACTATACGCACGGTATAAGGATTTTCTGGTGCTTTTGGGAGCATGTTTTTCAATGCCCTCATGGCCAGGTTTCCATGTCCGATTTCGCGACGGCCTGTTCCACGGTTTGGTTTTACCTCACCGGTAGAGAATGCCGGGAAGTTATAATGAAGGAGGAAGTTATTCTTGCCTTCATAGATAGCACCGTCAATAATCTGCTCGTCCATTTTTGTTCCGAGAGTACAGGTTGTCAGTGATTGAGTCTCTCCACGGGTGAAGATGGCAGAACCATGTGCCCTTGGGAGATAATCAGTTTCGCACCAGATCGGGCGAATCTCATCAAGCTTCCTGCCATCAAGGCGAATACGCTCATTGAGGATTACTTCGCGAACGGCATCTTTTTCGATGTCATGGAAATAACGTTTGAAGAGCGGAGCTTTTGCTTTCTTGTCATCTTCTGTCATTGTCGCTAAAAATTCTGTGGCAATGGCTTCGAAAGACTCTTTTCTTTGGTGTTTGTTGGCGATTCCGGCAGCCGCAACTTTTAACAGCTTGTCGTAACAAGCGGTCCGGATTGCAGCATTGAGTTCTTCGTCATTATTTTCGTGGGAATATGTTCTTTTTATTTTTGCGCTTTCAACCATCGCCGCAAGTTCAACTTGTGCCTGGCACTGAACCTTAATCGCTTCGTGTGCAAATTTGATTGCCTCTAACATGTCAGCTTCACTGACTTCTTTCAGTTCGCCTTCAACCATCATGATGTTTTCTGCAGAAGCAGCAACAGTGAGGTCCATGTCAACATCCTGAAGTTGGGTAATGCTGGGGTTGCAGATCAATTGTCCGTTAACACGGCCAATTCTTACTTCGGAAATAGGACCGTTAAAAGGAAGGTCAGAGACGGCAATTGCAGCAGATGCGGCAAGGCAAGCCAGAGATTCAGGGGCAACTTCTCCGTCAGAAGAAATTAACGAAATCAAAACCTGGATTTCAGCGTGGTAATCAGAGGGGAATAAAGGACGTAAAGCGCGGTCAACCAATCTTGAGATCAGGATCTCATGCTCGGAAGGACGAGCCTCACGTTTGAAAAAGCCACCGGGAAAACGGCCGGAGGAAGCATATTTTTCTTGATAATCAACGGACATAGGGAGGAAGTCAACGTTCTCTCCTGCTTCTTTTTTTGAAACAACAGTGGCCAGGACCATAGAATCGCCCATACGGACGACCGCTGCTCCATCGGCTTGTTTGGCGAGACGGCCGGTCTCGATACTGATCTCACGGCCATCGGGCATTGTGAATTTTTTGGTAATGCCTAAGTTTGTCATGTGTGTGTGTAAATAAAGGTGGATAAAATTTGGGGTTGATAATTATAAAAAAAGGCAATTTTTCAATTGCCTTTTTTTTGAGTTTCTTGAAGAGATTATTTCCTGATACTTAGTTTTTTCAGGATTTCTCTGTATTTTTCAATGTCGTTGTCTTTCAGATAAGCAAGGAGTTTCCGTCTCTTACCTACAAGTAAAACTAAAGAACGCTGGGTAGCAAAGTCTTTCTTGTTCTCTTTCAGGTGTTCGGTAAGGTGTTTGATCCTGAATGTAAACAGGGCAATCTGTCCTTCGGTTGATCCGGTATCTACAGGAGAAGTTCCGAATTCTGTAAAAATGTTCTTTTTAGTCTCGCTTGTTAAGTACATAATCGTATTTATTTTTCTCTAAAAAAGGGCTGCAAAGATACAAAATGTTTTTAATAATAGGAATTATTATGAAAAAAATATTCTGTCTCAAATCGTGTGCAAAGATACACCTTATTATTTGATTCCTACCATATTATTTACTTCAATATCAATAAAAACAGGCAAATGATCACTAAATCCGCCATGAAAGGAAGGTCCAAGGTAGGTTCGGAAGGGCCGTACCCCCATATTTGACTCGTCTTTCTCTAGCAAAAAATCCGGTTTGAAGATGTTCATTTTTGTTTCGGGTAGGTAGATTTTGCCAGTATGATCAGTAAGAGCTGTTGAAATGATCATCTCATCAATACTGGACCAGATTCCCTGAAACTTATAAGAACCTTCATTTCTGGGAATTGTTTCAGTCAGGTTAATGAGTCTATTGTTGCACGTAGTATTTTCGCCTGTAAATGAATTCATGAATTGCATTATGCAATTTTCATCTGGTTCTGCATTAAAATCTCCCATGAGCAGAATCTTGGCAGGATAGGAGAGGTGCATTAAACTGTCGACATAGTATTTTAAAGTGTTGGCTACAATATCACGCCTTTTTTCACTTGATTCAAGTCCTCCGTATTTAGAAGGCCAGTGATTCACAAAAACATGCAGCGTGTCGCATTGTGCCAACAGAATTTTCGCATAAAGGATATCGCGGGTATGTTGGTTACTGTCCTCCGGGAAGATGATAGGAATGTTCTTGCTATTAATTAAGATTGCCATCGGTTCCCGATATAATAACACCACATCAACACCACGTGGATCAGGTGATTCTTCATGAACCACTTTGTAATGAAAAGCTTTCAGGGGAGTATCTCGTGTTATTTTGCCGGAAACAAATCTGTTCTCCACTTCGCACATTCCTACCAGAATTGGGGGCTCCCATTCACCTGCAGCGATAATTACCTGGGCAAGCTTATTGAGTTTCTTTAGAAATTTAGCATAGGTCCAATGCCGGGCTCCGTCTGGCAAGAATTCTTCATCCTGAACCAGGGTGTCATTAAATGGATCATATAAATTCTCAGTATTGTAAAACATGATCCTGTAATGTTGTCTGTTTCTGTTGATAACCTCAGATTGGCAATTTCCGGTTATAACCCAGCCAAGATTAATCACAAAAATCAAGATAAAATATTTTCTCCTCATATATCTCTATACGGAAAACAGCCCCTCCAGTGGAAACAAATTCTAAAAATATTCTCAAAATATCATTCACAATCAATTATTCCCCTTCCCCCAGTAGGTACTGGTCCATCACTACACCGGTACACCACTATACCGGTACATCGGTACACCACTACACCGGTACGCCGATATATTGTTAATTGGCACGTCAGCACATCGGCACATCGTCTTCCCATTTTCTTCGTATCTTTGCACGATTTTTAACAGACCACTATGGATACCCTCCAGACTCTTCTTTCTCATCGTACGATCCGCAAATATCATAGCATTCCCATTGAGGATGCGCTACTGAATGAAATTCTCGAAGCCGGCTCCCGTGCTTCAACAACAGGCAATATGCAGGTTTACAGTATCATCGTTACCAGGGATGAAGAAAAGAAAAAGAAACTCTGGGAATTGCATTTTCGCCAGGGGATGGTCTTACAAGCTCCGGTCCTGCTTACTTTCTGTTGCGATTTTAGACGCTTTAATATATGGTGTGAAAATCGTGAGGCTGATCCGGGTTATGATAACTTCCTTTCCTTTTTCACAGGTTCAATTGACGCGCTCATCGCAGCACAGAATGTCTGTATCGCTGCCGAAGACAAGGGTTTAGGAATTTGTTACCTCGGGACCACAACTTATATGGCCGATAAATTGGTTGAGTTCTTTAAACTGCCGGTAGGAGTTGTTCCCGTGACAACACTGGTTGTGGGATATCCTGATGAAAACCCGGAACTGGTCGATAGGCTTCCCATGCATGGGATTGTTCACCAGGAGGAGTATTGCGATTATTCCCCGGAGCGTATTAATGAGATTTACCGGGAAAAAGAAGCGCTTCCGCTCACCAAAACGCTGTTGGAAGAAAATCAATTGTTAACCCTGGCCCAGATCTTTACCCAAAAACGTTATTCACGTAAAGATAACGTTCACTTTTCCAAGGTGTTTCTTGATGTGATTCAACGCCAGGGCTTTATGAACCAATCAACTTAAAATCCGTTTGAAAAAAATACTTATCATACAAACTGCCTCAATTGGCGATGTCATTCTAGCAACACCGATCCTGGAAGAGCTGCATCGTGTTTATCCTGATGCAGCGATCGATTTCCTTGTGAAAAGGGGCAATGAAAGACTCTTTGACGGGCATCCATTTCTTCACGAAGTTATAGAATGGGATAAATCCCGTGATAAATACAGCAACCTGATGTCGATTTTATGGAAAATCCGTTCCATGCGATATGACTTAGTTGTGAATGTGCAAAGATTCTTTTCTACAGGAATGTTAACGGCTTTCTCCAGGGCAAAAAAGAAAGTGGGTTTTCGTAAGAATCCACTTTCCGTCTTTTTTTCGGCAAAAGTCGCGCATACCATTGAAAGTGGGAATATGCATGAAGTCGACCGAAACCTCAGTCTTTTAAAGGCTATTGGAATTGAAACGGCTCCTGCAGTAGTAAAATTATATCCGCGTGATAAAGACCATATAAGGACTACATCTTTCCAGGAAAAGTCATATATTACGATAAGTCCTGCCTCATTATGGTTTACAAAACAATACCCGGTGGAGAAATGGGTTGAGTTTATTCGAGCATTACCCGGGCAACTTGTCGTTTATTTCCTGGGCTCCAATGAAGATGTGGCTTTTATTCATGAGATTATGGATCGTTCGGGTCATCCCAGCCTGGTTAGTCTTGCCGGGAAACTGTCTTTCCTTGAATCGGCCAGCCTGATGATGAAAGCAAAAATGAATTTTGTCAATGATTCTGCCCCAATGCATCTTTGCTCTGCAGTAAATGCGAAGGTCACAGCGATCTTTTGCTCAACAGTTCCTGCCTATGGTTTTGGACCTTTGTCAACGGATGTTGCCGTTGTTGAGTCGAATGAAGACCTTCATTGTCGTCCTTGTGGCTTACATGGCCTCAGAACATGTCCTGAGGGTCATTATCGTTGTGCATTTTCTATTCAAAAAGAACGTTTGATTCAAAGAATTCCGCATGAAATTGGAAATTGATAAAACATTAGCAGTGTTAAAAAGCGGTGGTGTCATTGTTTACCCTACCGATACAGTATGGGGACTGGGCTGTGATGCAACGAATGCCGTTGCAGTAGACAAAATATATGCCATCAAGGGACGTCAGCAGAACAAAAGCCTGATTGTGTTGCTTGATGATGTGGATAAACTTCAGGAATACGTGATTGAAGTGCCTGCTGTAGCCTGGGACCTACTTGAACAAGTGGATGTGCCGCTTACCATCGTTTATCCGGGTGGGAAGAACCTGGCTCCAAATGTATTGGCAGCTGATGGTAGCGTTGCAATCAGGATCGTAAAAGAAGAATTTTGCAGGAATCTGATCCGCCGATTGAATAACCCGCTGATTTCTACTTCTGCTAATATCAGTGGTGATCCTCCCCCTTTGACATTCCGGAAAATAAGCCATGCAATCCTTGAACAGGTTGATTATGCGGTTGATTGGAATAGGAATACCATGAATTCGGCGAGTCCGTCGTCGATAATAAAACTAGGTTTGGACGGACAAATCGAACTATTACGTTAGATTGTTGTTTCATTCTCATTATTTTAAAAGATTATGCTGATTTCTAAAACTTCAAATGAGATTAAAACCACCCCGAAGTCGGAGGTATATTCCACTGACAAAAAAGTCCTGTTTCACTGGTTTGAGTTGATGACTTTAGGCAGAATGCTTGATGAACGTGCGCCAAATTATCTGAAACAAGCCTTGGGATGGTCCTATCATGCACCTTATGCAGGGCATGATGGCATTCAACTTGCTATTGGACAGGTATTCAGCAGGGGAGAAGATCACCTTTTCCCTTACTATCGTGACATGCTTACAGCGGTTTCTGCAGGCATGAGTGCCGAAGAAATCATCTTGAACGGGATTTCTAAAGCCTCCGATGTTGCCAGTGGCGGCAGGCATATGTCAAACCACTTTGCAAAACCTGAATGGAACATTCACAATGTTTCTTCAGCCACCGGTAATCACACACTGCATGCGGTTGGCGTTGCCAGGGCATTAAAATATTATAAAAAGAAAGCGGTTGCCATCAGCTCGCAGGGCGAGTCATCAACCTCTGAAGGATATGTTTATGAAGCAATTAACGGGGCATCACGGGAGAAACTACCCGTGATTTTTGTTATACAGGATAACCGTTATGGGATCTCTGTATCAAAAAAGGACCAGACTGCCAATCGCTATGCTTCAGATAATTTCTCTGGGTTCAAGAATCTGAGAATTATTCATTGTGATGGAAAAAATGTTTTCGATTCCATGAGAGCCATGAAAGAGGCCAAACAGCACGTCTTTGAATTTGAAGAACCGGTGATTGTACATGCCAGCTGTGTCAGGATTCATTCACATTCTAACTCAGATCGACACGATCTTTATCGTAGCGATGAGGAACTAAGCTGTACCAAAGCTGCCGATCCCTTATTGCGTTTCAGGAAGCAACTTGTTCATGCAAAGCGTTTTACGGAAGAAGAACTGACAGAAGTTGAAGTTCAGATGAAGAAGATCGTTTCTGCAGCACATAAAAGTGCTTTGGCTGCAAAAGATCCTGATCCTGCTTCAATCTTTGATTTTGTTATTCCTGCTCCATATGTTTCTTACAAATATCCTGATGGAATTCATCAGGCCTCAGATGTTAAGTTAAAACTAATACAGGCTTTGAATGAGACATTGAAAGCCGAGTTTCGTCACAATCCGGATTCCTTTTTATGGGGACAGGATGTTGCCAGTAAAGATAAAGGCGGAATTTTCAATGTGACCAAAGGAATGCAGCAGGAGTTTGGCATTGAAAGAGTATTTAATGGACCGATTGCTGAGGATTATATCATGGGGACAGCCAATGGGATGAGCCGTTTTAGTAAAAAGATTCGAATCGTCATAGAAGGAGCCGAATTTGCTGACTATTTCTGGCCTGCCATGGAGCAGTTTGTTGAAACTACGCATGATTACTGGCGTTCCAATGGAGCTTATTGTCCCAATATCACGATTCGCCTGGCATCCGGTGGTTATATCGGTGGAGGATTGTATCATTCTCAAACGATTGAAGGTGCCCTGGCGACTTTCCCGGGCATCAGGATCGTTTATCCTTCTTTTGCAGATGATGCAGCAGGACTTTTACGCACAAGTATGCGTTCTGAAGGCCCCACAATGTTCCTGGAACCTAAAGCACTTTATAACGACCCATTGGCAGAGACCTTTGTCCCTGAAGATTTTGAAGTGCCTTTTGGCAAAGCCCGCATTCGTCGCGAAGGAAAAGATCTGACGATCATTACTTACGGCAATACTACGCACATGTGTCTTCGGGTTGCTGACAAACTGTTTGTTGACACCGGCAAAGAAATCGAAGTGCTGGATCTGCGATCTATAATCCCTCTCGATATTGAGGCAATATTAGCCAGTGTAAAAAAGACCGGCAGAGTGATTGTTGTCCATGAAGATAAAGTCTTTGGTGGTTTTGGCGGTGAACTGGCAGCACAAATCTCGTCTGAGGCATTTGAATATCTCGATGCACCGGTTCGTCGTGTAGGTTCCACCTTTACCCCGGTTGGCTTTAACAGAATCCTGGAGAAAGCGATTTTACCGGATGATGAGCGGATTTATAAGGCAGCGAAAGAAGTGTTGGAGTTTTAAGAAGATCAGCATATTTTTACCCTATTGAGTAAGAATCAATTTAATCGTCTGTAATTTCCCTGAATCATCTTGCAAGTGCAGAAAATATATCCCTTGCGCTTTGCCTTGCATTGAAATTGGAAATTTTTGCACGTGTTTAATATCAGCCTGAAAAAGGATTCTTCCCAGGAGATCGATCAGTAGAACATTTCCGCTAAATCCGCTGCTTTCATTTGTGCTGACGTAATAGTTTCCACCTTCTGAATAGCTGGATATTGTAATCCCTTCATCAGACTCTTGGACCGGGATTTCTGTTGTTAATGCTGTACAATAGGCAGGATAGCTTGTTGCGTAAGAGTAATAATCGAAATAGCAGCGCATCGAACCGGGCTTTGGATAATTCCATTCATCCCAAAGTCCCGGGAACATAAATCCGGGTTCAGCGGTTTTTACCAGAAAATATGTCTGAAACCGCCATGGTGTTGATGATTGGGTGAAGATCATTTTGCGTCCATAACCAATGCCTATCCATTGAATTTTCACCGAATCAACGGTAATCACTGAAATGCTGTCAGCATCAGGCGTCAATCCGTAGATTTCATAAGGGTTTCGGATGGTCCAGCTTTCTCCGGGCTTTGCACCGTAATCATACAAGACCGAAAATCCGTAATCAAATGCCAGGTAGACTTTGTCATTTGAAAAATAAGTAAAGAAGTACACATTCCGTACAATCTGACCAAGATGGTTATACACTGTACAAACCATTTTCTTACAGGAATGGCCAGCATGCGTTGTGCCGTACATGTAATGGATATTTATGTATCCGTGATTATCTACCTGGCTCGAGAATGGGTTTTGTTCGAGATAATCATAAAACCATTGTGAGATCATGGTGGCTGACCATGTGTCGGGGATCGACTGTGGATAAAGAGTCATGCAATGGTTTGCGCTGGTACTTCCGAATACCAGTGAATCTTCTTTGAAAATGCAGGTAACGAACTCAGATTGAGTCATAACACACCACTTTCCCCCGGGATTTAGAAAGGTGCTGGAGAGGTTCAGCATCCCTTCTATCCAGGTTTCTGGCAAGCTTAAGCTAGGAGTAGTACAATGGAGATAAAGTGTCTTTCTGAGTTTTTGATCCATAAAAACCTCGCCAATAGAATCACATACCATCCATTGAAGTGTATCCCCAGGCACCATTGTGAAATCATAGATCAGGGTTCCGGGTGTGGAAGGATCCTCTGCTAACCAGACCCGGCGGTTGCTGTCTTCACGGATATAAGCTCTCCGGTACCAGTCATCGGGATGTGTGCTCAAGGCAGCGTAGACCGTATAATAAGCATAGGTTCCTGTTGTGATCGGTGCCCCAATACGTAGTCGATAGGTGAATTCCGCTGAACCCCCGCAACAGGTAAAATGATTGGACCAGGTATAGCTAGTGTCGATAATCGGATCATTCTGGGCTTGGCTTCGAAATCCTGTTAACAGGATGATTGACAAGAAAACCATGCAGACGGTACGCATTTGAATGGAATAAGAAGTAAATATACGATTGTTTAGAATTAATTGAAAAATATCTTCATTTTCGTTTCCACTCAACCCCCCTTTTTTCGTCTATATGAGGAAAGAAAGGATGGAAGCACAAAAACAAAAAACAGTCCAGGAATTGAGTCTTCAATTTTCAATACAATTATTGAATTATGTAACCAATGTATTATCGAAGGAATCCATAATTCATAAAGAACAGTTAATTCGATCCGGAACCGCTATTGGTGCGCTTATTAGTGCAGCACAAGGAGCGGAAAACAGGAATGAATTATTCATCAGATGAAAATTGCTTATACAGAATCAGTGGAAACAGAATATTGGCTGTTATTGATAGCGAATATTTGTGCGGAAAATGGAATTGAAGAATTAAAAGATCTAATAATTCAGATCAAAAAAATGCTGTCAAAGATTATTTCAACCAGCATTATCAACAACAGAAAACCCTGAAAAAAATGGCGTTCAGTAATGAACGCCATTTTTTTTTCAATTATTATTGCGACTATGCCTGGGCAGTCGGTCCTCCCAAACTAAAGGGAAGCGCATCCATATCACCTTCCTTGATATTTCCATGCATCCCTTCGAACTTGCTGATATTTTCTTGCAAGGCTTTCAGGAGTCTTTTGGCATGCTGTGGAGTCAGGATGATGCGGGATTTTACTTTTGCTTTAGGCACACCAGGCATCATTTTCACAAAGTCAACAATAAATTCTGATTGTGAATGGGTGATGATCGCCAGGTTGGAATAAATACCTTCGGCAGTTTCCTCGCTGAGTTCTATATTGATTTGATTTTCGTTCATCGTAGTAATTTAAATGGTTATTTCTCCATCTCGGCATACTCCTTTTTGGAAGCAAGCAGAGAGGCGTATTCTTCTTTGGATCCGACAATGATATTGTCATAATCCCGTAAACCGGTACCGGCAGGAATGAGATGGCCAACGATAACGTTTTCCTTCAGACCAAGCAGGTAGTCAGCTTTTGCAGAGACAGCAGCCGAGGTTAGAACTTTCGTTGTTTCCTGGAAGGAAGCAGCAGAAATCCAGCTCTTGGTTTGCAGTGAAGCTCTCGTAATACCCTGTAGTTCCTGACGGGCAGTGGCAGGATGAGCATCACGTGAATCAACAGCTTTTTTATCTCTTCGTTTTAATAAGGAGTTTTCATCACGCAATTTTCTTGCACTGATGATCTGACCTGGTTTCATGTTGGCAGATTCACCGTGGTCAACCACGACTTTCTTACCATAAATACCATCGTTTTCTTCCTGGAAGTCAAGAATGTTCACGAGTTCTCCTTCAAGGAACTTGGTATCACCCGGATCCTCGATTTCAACTTTACGCATCATCTGGCGGACAATGACTTCGAAATGCTTGTCATTGATCTTAACACCCTGCAGACGGTAAACTTCCTGAACCTCGTTCACGATATATTCCTGAACTTTCATAGGTCCCTTGATGGCAAGGATGTCGTATGGAGCAACAGCGCCTTCTGAAAGCGGTGTGCCTGCCTTTACATAGTCATTCTCCTGTGCCAGGATCTGTTTGGTTGTTGGAATAAGATATCTCTTCTCTTCTCCGGTTTTCGAAGTAATGATGATCTCCCTGTTTCCACGTTTGAGTTTCTTGGCGAAAGTAACCTCACCATCGATTTCTGCAACTTTTGCAGGATCGGAGGGGTTTCTGGCTTCAAAAAGCTCTGTAACTCGCGGCAGACCTCCCGTGATGTCACCGGATTTTCCGATGGCTCTTGGAATTTTAACCAAAACTTCACCGGCTTTGATCATGTCATTGTCATTTGTGATAATATGAGCTCCTACCGGAATGTCATATGTCCGGAGGGGTTCATTGCCATCAACCATGATATGAATGGATGGATTTTTGGCTTTCTGACGGGTTTCAATGATGATTTTATCCTGGAAACCGGTTTGTTCATCTGATTCAAGCTTGTAGGTGACGCCTTCAAGGATGTTTTCAAATTTAATTTTACCGGTAACATCAGAAAGAATAACAGCATTGTAAGGATCCCAGTCAGCGATAATATCGCCTTTTTTAACCTCTACCAGGTGATTCATGTAAAGGTTTGCACCGTATGGAACAAAAGCAGAAGCAAGGATGATCTTGGTATGTTTATCCAGAATTCTCATTTCGGCAGAACGACCGATTACAATCTGGTAAGCTTTTCCATCAGCATTGACGTAATCCACAGCCCTTAATTCTTCGATTTCAAGGATTCCTTCATATTTTGCTTCGATCCTGGATGAGATTACAATGTTAGAAGCTGTACCTCCGACGTGGAATGTACGCAGTGTTAGCTGTGTACCAGGCTCTCCGATTGACTGTGCAGCAATAACGCCGACAGCTTCTCCATTTTGAACCATTTTCCCTGTCGCCAGGTTACGTCCATAGCATTTGGAACAAACACCTTTTTTCGATTCACATGTCAGTACCGAACGTATTTCAACTGCTTCAATCGGTGAATCCTCAATCATATGGGATATGTCTTCATTCAGCTCTTCGCCTGCAGAGACAATAAGTTCACCAGTATTGGGATGATAGATATCGTGCAGGGAAACACGGCCAAGGATACGGTCATAAAGGGTTTCAACAACTTCTTCATTTTTCTTCAATGCTGTTGTTGTCAAACCACGTAAAGTTCCGCAGTCAACTTCAGAAATGATAACATCCTGAGCTACGTCGACCAATCTACGGGTTAAGTAACCAGCATCAGCAGTTTTAAGCGCCGTATCAGCAAGACCCTTACGAGCACCGTGGGTAGAGATGAAGTACTCAAGAACTGAAAGACCTTCCTTGAAGTTAGCCAAAATCGGGTTCTCGATGATTTCACCGCCAGTAGCACCACTCTTTTGTGGTTTTGCCATCAAACCCCTCATCCCGCCAAGCTGCCTGATCTGTTCCTTGGAACCACGGGCACCTGAGTCAAGCATCATATAAACAGGGTTGAAACCCTGGTCATCCTTTGACAGCCTGTCCATCAGCGTATAAGTCAGTGATGAGTTGGTATGAGTCCAGATGTCAATAATCTGGTTGTATCTTTCATTGTTGGTGATGAAACCCATATTATAGTTGTTCATCACTTCATCAACTTCTGCATTGGCATCAGCAATCAAACCAACTTTAATGTCAGGAACAATAACGTTGCTGAGGTTGAAGGATAGTCCACCCTGGAAAGCCATACGGAATCCGAGTTCTTTAATATCATCAAGGAACTTGGCTGTCTTGGCTGTGCCGGTTTTCTTGAGCATATCACCAATGATATCCCGAAGAGATTTCTTTGTAAGAAGCTGGTCAATATAGCCGTACATTTCAGGAACTACCTGATTGAAAAGAATCCTTCCAACCGTAGTGTCCATCATTTTTTTGACTTTTTCTCCTTTTTCCCACACATGCATCAGGACTTTAATATGGGCATGGAGGTCAACTCTTTTCTCATTATAAGCGATGATGACTTCTTCCGGGCCATAGAACGTAAATCCTTGTCCCTTTACAGGTCTTCCTTCTTCGCTAACTCTGCCTTTGGTCATGTAATAAAGTCCCAAAACCATATCCTGAGAAGGAACAGTAATTGGCGCTCCATTAGCAGGATTCAAAATATTATGTGAAGCAAGCATCAACAGCTGGGCTTCAAGAATAGCAGCATTGCCTAGCGGAACGTGAACAGCCATCTGGTCACCGTCAAAGTCAGCATTAAAAGCCGTACAAACCAAGGGGTGAAGCTGGATTGCTTTTCCTTCGATCAGTTTTGGCTGAAATGCCTGAATACCCAAACGGTGAAGGGTAGGAGCACGGTTCAGCATAACAGGGTGACCTTTGAGGATGCTTTCCAGGATGTCCCAGACAACAGGGTCTTTACGGTCAACGATCTTTTTTGCTGATTTTACAGTCTTTACAATTCCTCTTTCGAGTAATTTTCTGATAATAAATGGTTTGAAAAGCTCGGATGCCATTTCTTTTGGCAAACCGCACTCATTCAATTTTAGCTCAGGTCCTACGACGATAACCGAACGACCAGAATAGTCAACACGTTTACCCAACAGGTTCTGACGGAAACGACCTTGTTTACCTTTTAAGCTATCGCTCAAAGATTTCAACGCACGATTCGATTCTGTCTTTACAGAGTTCGCTTTCCTGGAGTTATCGAATAATGAATCAACGGCTTCCTGGAGCATACGCTTTTCGTTACGCATGATAACCTCAGGGGCCTTGATTTCAATTAGTCTTTTTAAACGATTGTTACGGATGATAACCCTGCGATACAAGTCATTGAGGTCGGATGTAGCAAAACGGCCACCATCCAGCGGCACCAATGGCCTGAGTTCTGGTGGGATAACAGGAACTACCTTTACAATCATCCATTCCGGACGGTTTTCAACATGACGGTTGGCATCACGGAAAGCTTCATAAACCTGAAGACGTTTCAATGCTTCAGCTTTACGTTGCTGTGAAGATTCATTGTTGGCAACATCCCTTAATTTGTAAGACATCTCATCAAGGTTTGCAAGCGCAAGTAAATCAAACAATGCGTCTGCACCCATCTTAGCGATGAATTTATTTGGGTCACTGTCTTCCAGGTGCTGGTTTCCAGGAGGAAGTGTGTCTATAATCTCAAAATACTCTTCTTCTGTCAGGAAATCCAGAGCTTTTAAACCATCTTTTTCTTTAACGCCGGGTGCAATAACCACGTAACGTTCGTAATAAATGATAGCGTCAAGCTTTTTTGAAGGAAGTCCTAACAGAGCTCCTATTTTATTCGGGATCGACCTGAAAAACCAGATATGAGCGACTGGCACAACCAATTGGATGTGCCCCATACGTTCTCTTCTGACTTTTTTCTCTGTGACTTCAACCCCGCAACGGTCACAAATAATGCCTTTATAACGGATCCTTTTATATTTTCCGCAATGGCATTCCCAATCTTTTACAGGACCAAAGATACGCTCACAGAAAAGGCCGTCCCTTTCTGGTTTGTAAGTCCTGTAATTGATGGTTTCAGGTTTGAGCACTTCACCGCTGGACATTTCCAGGATGGTTTCAGGAGATGCCAGGCTCACAACAATTTGTGAGAAGCCTGAAGGTATCGAATTCTCTTTTCTGAAGGCCATATTTCTTTTCTACTTAATGACTAAAAATTGGATAATTACCCAGGATTATTTCTCAAAAGAGACGTTAAGTCCCAGTCCACGGAGCTCATGAACCAATACATTGAATGATTCAGGAATTCCCGGAATTGGCATATTCTCACCTTTTACCAATGCTTCATAGGCCTTTGCACGACCTACGACATCATCTGATTTTACAGTAAGAATTTCCTGGAGAATATGTGCTGCCCCGAAAGCTTCCAGTGCCCAGACTTCCATTTCACCAAAACGCTGACCTCCGAATTGAGCTTTACCGCCCAAAGGTTGCTGTGTGATAAGGGAATAAGGACCAATGGAACGGGCATGCATCTTGTCGTCAACCATATGGTGAAGCTTCATCATATATATGAATCCAACGGTAGCAGGCTGGTCAAATCTAACTCCGGATAAGCCGTCGTTAAGATATACGGTTCCATTTTCAGGAATACCGGCCTGGCGCATCAGGTCATTGATCTGATCTAAAGTAGCTCCATCAAAGATTGGGGAAGCAAATTTCATTCCTAATTTGTTACCAGCCCAACCCAAAACAGTTTCGTAGATCTGTCCGAGGTTCATACGGGAAGGTACACCAAGTGGGTTCAATACGATATCAACAGGAGTTCCGTCATCGAGGAATGGCATATCTTCATCACGCACAATTCTCGCAACGATCCCTTTGTTACCGTGACGACCGGCCATCTTGTCACCGACTTTCAGCTTACGCTTCTTGGCAACATATACTTTAGCCATCTGAACGATACCATTTGGAAGGTCATCACCGACAACGGTGACGAATTTCTTACGATTATACACACCTAGGAGCTCTTTGTATTTGATCACATAATTGTTGATCACTAGGCTGATAAGGGTGTTTTTATCTTTATCTGTTGTCCATTTGTTTGGATTGACAACCAGGTAGTCAAGGGCCATCAACATTTTAATGGTAAACTTGGCCTTTTTCGGGACAAGTACCTCTTTAAAGTTGTTGTAAATGCCTTGTGAAGTCTTTCCATTCAATAGAATCATGAGTTTATCAACCAACTTGCCTTTCAGCTTTTCACTTTCACGGTTAAACTCATCTTCCAGCTTCTTGATAACATCTTTTTCCTTAGCTTTTGCCTTACGGTCTTTTACAGCACGGGAGAAAAGCCTCTTATCCACAACAACTCCCTTCATTGAAGGAGGTGCTTTGAGGGAAGCATCTTTAACATCACCAGCCTTGTCACCAAAGATGGCACGCAGAAGTTTCTCTTCAGGAGTCGGATCACTTTCACCTTTCGGTGTGATTTTTCCGATAAGGATGTCACTTTCATTAACCTCTGCACCGATACGGATCAGACCGTTCTCGTCAAGGTCTTTGGTTGCTTCAGCACTGACGTTTGGAATATCATTGGTAAGCTCCTCAATACCACGTTTGGTATCGCGAACTTCCATTACGAACTCTTCAATATGAACAGAGGTAAACACGTCTTCTCTGACAATACGTTCAGAGATAACAATAGCATCTTCAAAATTATAACCTCTCCATGGCATGAAGGCAACCATAAGATTTTTTCCTAATGCAAGTTCACCATCTTTGGTAGCATAACCTTCTGAGAGGACCTGGCCCTTTTTTACCTTTTGTCCTTTACGAACGATTGGTTTCAGGTTAACACAGGTGTTCTGGTTGGTACGCATGAATTTTAAAAGCTTATAAGTTTTAAGGTCATCCTCAAAGCTTACAAGTTTTTGGTCTTCATCTCTGATATATCTGATACGGATCTCCCCAGCATCGACACTTTCAACAACACCATCACCTTCAGCGTGAATCAATACCCTGGAATCTTCGGCCACACGTTTTTCAATTCCGGTTCCCACGATAGGAGCCTGGAGGCTCATCAACGGAACGGCCTGACGCATCATGTTTGATCCCATAAGGGCACGGTTAGCATCGTCATGCTCGAGGAAGGGGATAAGAGAGGAGGCGATAGAGGCGATCTGGTTTGGAGCCACATCGATAAGGTCTACCTGGGTCCTTTCAACGATTGGATAATCAGCCTGGAACCTTACTTTTACTTTATCGTCATGAATGGTACCATCTGGCCTTAATTCAATATTGGCCTGGGCAATAATCTTCCTTTCTTCTTCTTCGGCACTCAGGAATACTGGTTCTTCATCCAGCATCACTTTACCTTCGACAACGCGACGGTAAGGAGTTTCGATGAATCCCAGTTTATTAATCTTGGCAAATACACAAAGAGAGGAAATCAAACCGATATTTGGGCCTTCCGGGGTTTCAATGGTACACAGACGTCCATAATGGGTGTAGTGAACGTCACGGACTTCAAATCCTGCTCTTTCACGGGAAAGACCGCCTGGTCCGAGAGCAGATACCCTTCTTTTGTGGGTAAGTTCTGCCAGCGGATTGGTCTGATCCATAAACTGGCTTAGCTGGTTTGTTCCAAAGAATGAATTGATAACTGAAGATAGCGTTTTCGCATTGATAAGGTCAGTAGGAGTGAAGACCTCATTGTCGCGAACGTTCATACGCTCGCGGATGGTACGTGCCATCCTGGCAAGGCCAACGCCGAATTGCGAATAGAGCTGCTCGCCAACCGTACGAACACGACGGTTGCTCAAGTGATCGATATCGTCAATGTCAGCTTTGCTGTTGACCATTTTAATAATGTACTGAATAATTGATATGATATCCTCTCGGGTAAGTACCTTCGTGGTGATCGGAATGTCAAGATTCAGTTTCTTGTTGATTCTATAACGGCCGACATCACCTAAGTCATAGCGTTTGTCGGAAAAGAATAGCTTGTCGATAATACCCCTGGCAGTTTCTTCGTCAGGAGGTTCTGCATTACGTAATTGGCGATAAATATACTCAACAGCCTCTTTTTCAGAGTTTGCAGTATCTTTTTGAAGGGTGTTAAAGATGATTGAATGGTCAACATCATTTCCATCTTCCTTGTGAAGAAGAATGCTTTTAACGCCAGAATCGACGATTAAATCGATATGTTTGTTTTCAACTTCGGTCTCCCTGTCAAGGATGACTTCTGTTCTTTCAATAGAAACAACCTCTCCTGTATCCTCATCCACGAAGTCTTCAACCCATGAACGCAACACGCGGGCAGCGAGTTTTCGTCCGACCACTTTTTTCAAGGAGGTCTTGTTGACTTTTACTTCTTCAGCCAGATTGAAGATATCCAGAATATTCCGGTCGCTTTCAAATCCGATAGCCCTCAGCAATGTAGTAACAGGTAATTTCTTTTTCCTGTCGATGTAGGCATACATTACGTTGTTAATATCGGTAGTGAATTCCATCCAGGAGCCTTTAAAAGGGATAATCCTGGCAGAATACAACTGAGTGCCATTGGCATGGCGACTGGTTCCGAAAAATACACCCGGGGATCTGTGCAATTGAGAAACCACCACTCTTTCAGCACCATTGATACAAAAAGTACCTTTTGGCGTCATATAAGGGATCATTCCAAGATAAACATCCTGGATAATGGTTTCAAAATCTTCATGTTCCGGATCTGTACAATACAGCTTAAGTTTTGCCTTGAGAGGCACGCTGTATGTGAGTCCGCGTTCGATACATTCATCGATAGAATACCGGGGTGGGTCGATGAAATAATCTTTAAATTCCAGGACAAAATTGTTCCTGGCGTCTGTAATAGGAAAGTTTTCGGCGAAGACTTTGAAAAGACCTTCATTGATCCTGTCATCAGGGTTTGTTTCCAATTGGAAAAAATCCTGGAAGGATTTTACCTGAATCTCAAGGAAATCGGGATATTCAGTACCGATCTTTGTCTTGGAGAAAACGATTCTTCCGTTGTTGCTCTGAGCCAAGGCTTTAAGTTTTAAGGTTCGTAGACATTAGGCGTATTCGAAAGATTCAATTTAGTTAAATAGCAATAAGTTACAGGCCTTCTGTCGATAGACGGAATGCCCGTAACTTATTGGGGAATAAGGAACTACCCTTATTTAACTTCAACCTCTGCGCCTGCTTCTTCCAGGGATTTTCTGAGTGCTTCAGCTTCGTCTTTAGAAACACCTTCCTTGATAGGTTTTGGAGCAGCATCTACAAGTTCCTTAGCTTCCTTTAGTCCAAGGCTGGTTAGTTCTTTAACCAGTTTAACAACTGCTAGTTTTTGAGCACCAGCAGCTTTAAGGATAACGTCGAAAGAAGTTTTTTCTTCAACTGCGGGAGCTGCATCAGCCGGACCAGCCATCATCATTGCTGGAGCGGCGGCTGCCGGCTCGATACCATATTCGTCTTTCAGGATTGCAGCTAACTCGTTAACTTCCTTAACGGTAAGGTTAACCAACTGTTCAGCAAAAGCTTTTAAGTCTGCCATGTTGTGTTATTTTTTAATGTTATTAATGTAATTGATTTTCTTTTTTGATTGAATTATTCGGGTTTTTCCGAAAGTGTTTTTAGAACACCGGAAAGGATTTGGCCTCCTGATTGAAGGGCGCCAATAACGTTTTTCGCAGGAGTTTGTAATGCAAGGATAACATCAGCGATCAATTCATTCTTTGATTTGAGGGCTAATAATGTATCCAGCATGTTATCTCCAAGGTAAACAGATTCTAGTATGTAAGCCCCTTTTAAAATAGGTTTGGGACTTGTTTTCCTGAACTCTTTAATAAGTTGTGCAGGAAGTTTGCTTGAATCTGCGAACATAACGGAACTAGCACCTTTTAGGACACCATAAAGCTCAGAAAAGTCTTTTTCAGACCGTTCCATTGCTTTCCTTAACAGGGTGTTCTTAACGACGCGTAATTGGACGTTTCTTTTGAAGCACAGTCTTCTCAGTTTATTACTATTTGCAACTGTCAGGTCAGAAATATCTGTAATATAAAGGTAATTGGCCTGCTTCAATTCTCCCGCCAATGTATCGATAAGTTGGTCTTTCTCTCTTTTTTTCATAAAGGGTTACCGTTTACCTGTTAGGGTGGTTAGATAATTGATTTTTGTTCGATACGGATTCCCGGGCTCATGGTGCTTGACAAAAAGATACTTTTTACATAAGTTCCTTTTGCAGCGGACGGTTTGAGTTTCATAATGGTTGACAGCAGTTCTCTTGCATTTTCGATGATTTTGTCATCTGTAAAAGAAACTTTTGCCACGGAGGTATGAATGATACCGAATTTATCCACTTTGAAATCGATTTTACCGGCTTTTACCTCAAGGACAGCTTTCCCTACATCCATGGTAACAGTACCAGTTTTCGGGTTTGGCATAAGGCCTCTGGGGCCTAGGATTTTACCCAGGGCACCTACTTTAGGCATTACGCTGGGCATGGTGATTACCACGTCCACATCGGTCCAGCCTTCCTTGATTTTCTGGATATAGTCATCCAGGCCCACGAAATCAGCACCTGCTGCTTTTGCTTCTTCCTCTTTATCAGGGGTACAAAGCACAAGCACCCTGAGTACTTTACCGGTTCCATGAGGAAGGGTTACGGTACCACGGACCATTTGGTTTGCCTTTCTGGGGTCAACACCCAGTCTGACATCCATATCAACAGAAGAGTCGAATTTCGCTTTGGTGATGTCTTTCATCACTTTAACGGCCTCAGTTAAGTTAAATGAGGCATTTCTGTCGAATTTGGCCAGGGCTATTTTTCTGTTCTTACTTAGTTTTGCCATTTGCTTCGGATTTATAAGTCTGACAAAGGTTCAGGACGATTGTGCAGAACATGATTACTATTCGCCGGAGGGACGTGTCCCATTGACGGTGATACCCATGCTACGAGCTGTCCCGGCTACCATGTTTATGGCGGAGTCGAGGGTAAAACAGTTTAAGTCAACCATTTTTGCCTCGGCTATAACTGTCACCTGTTCCCAGGTTACAGAGGCCACTTTGTTACGGTTAGGTTCGGGAGAACCTTTCTTTAATGCCGCAGCTTCCATCAACTGAACAGGTACAGGAGGTGTCTTTGTGACAAAATCAAAAGACTTATCTTTATAAACAGTAATAATTACCGGGATAATTTTTCCGGCCGACTCTTGAGTACGTGCATTAAACTGTTTACAGAACTCCATAATGTTCACACCTTTAGCACCTAATGCAGGTCCTACGGGTGGTGAGGGGTTTGCTGCGCCACCTTTGATCTGTAGTTTGATCAATCCAGCTACTTCTTTTGCCATAATTTGGTTAGCTTGTTAGTGGTGATTAATTAATATTAATTGTAAGCTGTTTTATTCTTTCTCTACCTGCATAAACCCTAATTCAAGCGGGGTTTTGCGTCCGAAGATTTTTACCATAACCTTTAACTTCTTTTTCTCTTCATTGATCTCTTCGATCACACCTGAAAAGCTGTTGAAGGGACCGTCGATGACTGTAACTGTTTCACCAACGATATAAGGAACGGTCATTTCTTCTCCTCTTTCTGACAGTTCATCCACCTTTCCTAGAATACGATTTACTTCGGATGGTCGCAGGGGATGTGCTTCTCCTTTTGTCCCAAGGAAACCCAATACACCCGGAATACCTTTGATGATGTGAGGAACCTCACCCACCAAAGTGGCTTCAATCAGAATATAACCTGGAAAGAAATTTCTTTCCTTACTGACTTTCTTGCCATTCCGGATCTGATAGATCTTCTCAGTTGGGATCAGTACTTGTGAGATGTAATCTTTCAAACCTAATCGATTGATTTCATTCTCAAGGTATTGTTTTACCTTTTTCTCACTACCGCTGATCGCCCGGATCACATACCACTTTTTCACCTGATCACTCATACCGAAGGAACTCTTCTGAAATGGTTTTTACAATTAACCAACAATTTAGATTAGTCTGGGAAGCTATACCTTAAAAAAGGTTATAGAACTGCTTTAGTAGTGAGCTGAAGGAAATATCCATCAGGTATACGATAACGGCGATCAAGAGGGAAGCAATTGAAACGACGATCGCACTATTTTGCAATTCACTCCAGGTTGGCCATGATACTTTGTGCATCAATTCATCATAGCTTTCGGTGAAGTACTGTTTAACTTTTTCTGTAAAGGTCATATAATCTAAATGTTTTGCACGGGAGGTAGGACTCGAACCCACAGCCTACGGTTTTGGAGACCGCCACTCTACCAATTGAGCTACACCCGTTAATTCATTTTTAATGTTTTTTTGTTTATGCAGACAAAGGCATCCCGTCTTTCGACGGAATACCTTTATCTGAAAAAATCTATATATCGAACCTTAGTCCAGAATCTCAGTAACCTGACCTGCACCAACTGTACGACCACCTTCGCGGATAGCGAAACGGAGATTTAAGTTGATAGCGATATCGGAGAGGAGGTTCACTTCGATGGTGAGGTTATCACCTGGCATGACCATTTCAACACCTGCGGGTAATGAAATTTCTCCGGTAACGTCAGTTGTACGGAAGTAGAACTGAGGACGATATTTATTGTGGAATGGGGTATGACGACCACCTTCTTCTTTTTTCAGGATATAAACCTCTGCTTTGAAGTGACGGTGAGGAGTAACTGCACCTGGTTTACAAATAACCATACCACGACGGATAGCATCTTTGTCAACACCTCTGAGCAGAAGACCAGCATTGTCACCAGCTTCTCCACGGTCAAGGATCTTACGGAACATTTCAACTCCAGTAACAACGCTCTTAAGTTTCTCAGCACCCATACCAATGATGTCAACAGGGTCACCGGTTTTAATAACACCGGTCTCGATCCTGCCGGTAGCAACAGTACCACGGCCGGTAATAGAGAATACGTCTTCAACTGGCATGAGGAAATCTTTATCTACTGCACGTACAGGTAATGGAATGTAAGTGTCAACAGCTTCCATGAGTTCGAGAATAGCTGGTACCCATTTTGGATCTTCATTCAATCCGCCAAGAGCAGAACCTCTGATAACCGGAGCTGATTCGCCATCGAAGCCATAGAAAGTAAGGAGATCCCTAATTTCCATCTCAACGAGTTCGAGAAGTTCTTCGTCATCAACAAGGTCAACCTTGTTCATAAATACAACAAGTTTAGGCACACCTACCTGGCGTGCTAGAAGGATATGCTCGCGAGTCTGGGGCATTGGGCCGTCAGTTGCAGCAACCACGATGATTGCACCATCCATTTGGGCAGCACCAGTAACCATATTCTTGATATAGTCAGCGTGTCCAGGACAGTCAACGTGGGCATAATGCCTGTTCGCGGTCTGATACTCGATGTGAGCAGTGTTAATGGTAATACCCCTTTCTCTTTCTTCAGGAGCATTGTCAATTGAGTCAAATGACCTGAACTCTGACCAGCCCTTCTTTGCAAGAGTAAGGGTAATTGCAGCAGTTAAGGTAGTTTTGCCATGGTCGATGTGACCGATCGTTCCGACATTAACGTGAGGTTTTGAGCGGACGAATTGTTCTTTAGCCATATTAACTAAAAGTTAGTGTTTAATAACAGGTTTGATTCTACAGTTTAATATTTGAGCCAATGAGGGGATTTGAACCCCTTACCTCGTCCTTACCAAGGACGCGCTCTACCAAGTGAGCTACATCGGCTAATCGTCGAGCGGAAAACCGGGCTCGAACCGGCCACCTACAGCTTGGAAGGCTGTCGCTCTACCAAATGAGCTACTTCCGCAAAAGGTCAGAGCGAGAGTGAGTATTGAGCACGATCGCTTTCGCTCTCATTACTCGCGCTGATTTATTGTGGGGAGAGGAGGATTCGAACCTCCGAAGGCTACGCCAACAGATTTACAGTCTGCCCCATTTAACCGCTCTGGAATCTCCCCGACAATTTAATCATGTTAAGAACGTGAGCCGATGGACGGATTCGAACCGCCGACCAGCTGATTACAAATCAGCTGCTCTGGCCAGCTGAGCTACATCGGCTTTTTTATGTCTTTTAACACCCTTGGACCTTAATTACTAGGCTACTAGAAAAAAAAGCAGCCCTTTTTTCGGAAAAGGACTGCAAAGATACTAAGTAAATCTTTTAAAACAAGAAAAGATTAAAAAAAAATCAAATACCCTTTATTTTTTCTTTGTATTTGCTTAATTGCTTACGCAATGCTTCAACTGCCTGGTCAGTGGATTCTTCAAAAGATTTACTTTCCTTTTTTGCAAAAAGATCGTTCCCTTTTACTAAAATTCTGATCTCCACTACCTTGTCTTTTACCTTCTCGTTGTTGTCAAGGCGTAAGGTTACCTCTGTGCTGATCGCGCCTTCGAAAAATGTGTGTAATTTTTCTACTTTGTCGCTGATGTAGTCATCTAGTTTTTTATCCGTTTTAAATTTTACGGATGTGATGTTTACCTTCATTTTTCCTCCTTTTTTAAGCCTTTGGGTGGGCTTGCTGGTAAATCTTCATTAATTTATCTATACTATTATGGGTGTAAACCTGGGTAGCCGATAGATTTGCATGACCCAGGATCTCTTTGATTCCGTTTAAACTGGCACCTCTGTTTAACATATGTGTGGCAAATGTATGCCGTAAAACATGCGGACTTTTTTTGTCAATTTTAGTTAGCTGTTCAAGATAGGCATTTATGATCCTGTAAACAAGCCGTGGATATAATTTTTTCCCTTCTTTAGTGACAAAGAGAAAAGTCTTTGCATCTTCAACAAGGAAAATAGTACTTTGTTTATAAAATACGTATTCTTTTAACGCTTTAAGCAAATGTTGCCCAAACGGGATGATCCGTTCTTTGTTCCTTTTACCTAAAACGCGTAGTGTGCAGTTGTGCAAATCCAGGTCTTGCTCTTTCAGGCCTATCAACTCAGATAATCGCATCCCTGTGGCATAAAAAACCTCCAGAATCATGGCATTGCGATAGTCATCGTAGTTTTTCTTCTCCAGAGTCACATCAAATAACTTAAGCATGTTTTCTTCATCAACAAAAACAGGCAACCTTTTTGAAGTTTTCGGAGCTGACACTTTTACTAAAGGAGAATTCAATATCCGACCTTCCCTCATTAGAAAATGATAAAAACTCTTCAAGGAACTTAGTTTGCGATTAACCGTCCGGGTACTCAAACCTGAATTTATTAGGAAAACCAACCAGGATCGAATCATTGCCCCATCAGCATCGCTCAAGTCGATTAATTCAAATTCTCGCAAGAGAAATTCACTAAATTGTTTAAGATCAGATTTATAGGACGTTATAGTGTATGGGGAGTAGCGCTTCTCAAATTGTAAATGCTGAAAAAAACGGTCCTGTTGAGTCATTGAGTAGTGGATAATTAACTACTAAGGGTATAAAAATAAGAAAATATTTTGAAGAAACCTAAATTTCTTCAAAATATTTTCAAATAGGAAACAGGAAATGGGCTAATTAGCTATTGTCAGCGTCAGTATGAAGTTGCTGAACGTAAATGGCTTTGTTGACGGCTTCTCTCCGTTTTACAGAAGGCTTGGTGAATTTTTGCCTTTCTCTCAATTCCTTTACAACACCGGTTTTTTCAAATTTACGTTTGAGTCTCTTCAGAGCTCTGTCGATGTTCTCACCTTCTTTAACTGGAACAATAATCATATTAATGCTGTCTTGCTTAATGAATAAATAGACGGTTTTTGGGCTGCAAAAGTATAACAAGATTATGTCTAATGCAAGTACATTTTATTATTCTTTAAAAATAAAGGGGTGAACGTTGCCGAATCACCCCTTTATCATCTAAATTTTGAATACTTATTTTAGAATACTAAGTTTTTCGATTTTTGTTGCTGTTCCATTGCCATTGTGAACTTCCATCTTGAGGAAATATAATCCTGAAGCATAATCAGCAAGATTCAGGTCAATATTATAATTACCCTCAAGCTGGTTGGATTCTTGCAGTACTTTGATTTCTTTACCCAAAGGATCAAAGAGGCTTATCCTGACAAAAGCATCCGCATTAATTGAATAAACACAAACTGCATGGGTCGAAGCTGGATTCGGCAATGTGATCAAAGAAGTAGCATTGCCTGTTGAAACTAATTTAGGCATGATAAGACTTAAGTAAGCTTCGCTTTGGCCATTTCCATCAACAATCTGGCTTTCTTCTGCCACATCAAAATGAACACTTTCAGCTGTACAATTATGTTTCAAACGTGCACTAATGTTGAATAAAATGTCATTCTCGATGAGGTTCGCCGGTGATAAACTAAACCAAGCCAGGCGTAATTCGTTGTTGGTAATGTTATAAACGGGTGATTCTCCTGATGAAGGCATTGTTACCTCAGAGATATCAAGCTTCTCTGCAGGGAAATAAAGGATGAGTGAAGCTGCCCCTAAAGAAATTGTTTTATTGATACGCACAGGGATGGTAAATAGCTTGCCGGGCTCAATAGCAAGTTCATTACTTTGCTCCAGGTTTAATTGGCTTGCAATTTTTGCAGAAGGAATTGAGGATCCGTTAACATCACCTGAACACAATCCTTTAATGTTATGCTGGTATACAGTAGAAGGTATACTGAAATTTACAGTCTCAAATACCCAATTGCCAATATTGAAGGAGGTTACCTGTCCGGTAAATCTCTTGGCAACAAGTAATGCATCGGTGGAATTTGCAGGACCTTGTCCGTCAACATTTGCAGCTTTTAAACGAACACCAGTCAATGGTGCAATCTGAACAAAATGTTTCAGAATCAACAGGGCATCAGTGGCATTCTGAAGCATCCAAGGTCTGTCGGTTTTCAATAATAAAGAATAGTTCCCGTTTGTGATTCCTGTTAATTCGTAATATCCAGTTGAGTTTGTCATTGTTGAATCCAGATGAACCCCAAGGGAATTTAGTAAAATTACATTGATTCCACTTAGTGGCGTTTTTACTGCATTATCATATTTCACATACCCAAAAACAGCTTGTTCAATGATCATTGTTACTTCAACCTGGTCAACGCCCTGGCAACCATTCGAATCTGTTACAAAAAGACTATACAGTGTTGTTGCGATAGGTTTGGCATAAGGGTGCAAATTATTGGCGTTACTTAAATAACTTGCCGGTGACCACAAAATAGAAGTAGGAACTGTTGAAGAGATGTAGGACCCTTGCAAAGCTATAGAATCGCCCAGATTGAGACTGACATCAGGTCCGGCATCAACAATAGGTGTTGCATTTACCTTAAGATTAAAAGGCATGTTAAAATTGATAAAACATCCGTTGCTGTCTGTTATTGAAACTAGTTTATAGGAATAGTCGTTCGGAATAACAGGAGGGTTAAAAGTAACAACATCCCCTTGGTGCAGGTTGTTATACACAAGGTCATTCATGTTTGCATCGAGGAATAGCATGGAATAGGCGGGAGTCCCAACTGCAAAATTTGGAGTGATTTGGATCGCAGTACCCTGGCAAACCTTCATTTCAGGAGAAAGTCCACTTACTGTGGCTACAGGAGAGGGGTGTACGATCACTGTTATGGAGTTATTTTCAACAGTTCCAGTACAATACTTGTCAGTAACAGTCAGTAAAAAGTAAGTTGTGGTGTCAAGTGGCGATACATGAATATAATATGGTGTCGCGAGAATATTGGTTTCCACATGACTTCCAGAACCATCACTCCAACTTAGCTCCCAGGGAGCGACCCCTGTAAGATTAACTTTTAAATCACCACCTGTTGATGAACACATTGCAGAGTGAGACACAAGAACAGCCGTCGGTGTTTCATCAACAAAAACGGGAAGGGTTTGGCCAACAGCTGATGCAGGGCAATTGACATCATTCAGAGCTGTTATAACGAAGTTTGTTGAGAATAAAGGATTTGCATTAAAAGTAAAAGGGGAAGACATGATATTATTTGCTGAATGTTGACTCACGTCATACCAACTGATATGCCATGGAGGAGTCCCACTGAGATTAATACTAAATGTACCGCCATTGCTTTCACAAACGGTATCAAGGGACCCATTCCAGTTTGCGACAGGTCTGGGATTAATATTCACAATTGTTTGGCCTGAAACAGTCCCTGGACAATGAGCGTCCTGCACACTAACAAGGGTATAAGTGGCTGATGCTTCAGGACTAATGTCGAAGTAGTAGGGAGATGTCATAACAGCGCCCTGAGAATAAATATTTACACCATCTGTAAAGCTAAACGACCATGGCGGAGTACCTGTGAAGTGAATTGGAATAGCGGCAGAAGTTCCGTAACAACGCGTAAAAGTAATCCCCTCCATTGATGCTGATGGTCTGCTGTGAACTACAAGTGTTACCGCATTTCCAAGGTTATTACCATAACAATTGGCATCAGCAAGAACTGAAAGCTGATAAGATTTTGTCGTAGTTGCTGTTACATTCAGAAAATAAGGAGAAGTAAGAATGTTACTGATTGTATGATCTGAACCGTCGGAATAGGTTATTGTCCAGGGAGCAGTCCCTGTTAGTAATATTTTAATATGAGCGGAATCTCCGGAACAAATAGGGTCAGGGCTAACTATTTCTGCAGTAGGCAAAGGATAAACCAATACGAGCACAGCCTGACTGTTCAATATTTCTGCGTTACAATGAGCATCTTGTACTGATATTAAAAAATAAATGCTGTTGCCATAAATATTCCTGTCAAAAGTATAAACATTTGTTTGAATGTCGTTTATAGTATAAAACTGAGCTCCATCAGTGTAGGTTACTGCGAACGGAGGGGTGCCAGTGAGCGTCAATGTAAAAGTGTGCGCATTTCCAGTACATACATAGGTAGAGGCTGATAATTCTGCATTGGGGGAGCTGTAATTGTAGTTAACAGTAATTGCTTGCGTGATACTGCATGAATTTGCATCCGTTGCTGTTACAGTATAAATCCCTGGACTAAGGTTGTTCCTGCTTTCGCTGGTACTGCCATCATTCCACAGCCAATTATATGGTGGTGTGCCTCCTGAAGTAGAAAGTAGAATACTCCCTTCCTGGCTGTAACTACAATTTGAGTTTATGGCATCATGGGTTAACATAAGTGCAGTTGGCTCAATTATTTGTATTACCTCATTTACCATACAACCAGCATTGTCGCTAATACTTACTACATGGCTTCCTGCTGTTAAATAGTAAGTTCCGCCTCCGATGTATGGCGGTGTTCCGTTGTATGGGTAAATGGAAACTTTCGCCAGACCTCCATTACATTTAATCGCACTGTCGATGACAATGGAGTCACGCAAGCCGTGAGGAACAAGAACACTAGCAGTTAAAGAGGGACCCTCGCAACCATTTGCAGAAGGAATTATGGTGAAAGTCACTGTAATGTCGTTTGGAGTCCAATTCATAAGGGATCCACTAATAACACCTGAACCTTGCATCTGAATGCTTCCGCCAAGCATTGATTGATCGCGAGTCCAGGATGTACTGGTTTGTAAAGCAGTATAGTAATCAGCTGTAAATGAGATTGGTATAATTGAATTGCCGCTGCAGGTCAGATTTTGGGTAGGGGTATTAATATTTCCGCTAATAATTTGCGGGTTGATAAGTGTAAATGCTTCTATGTCAGTGCATCCGTTGTAATCTGTTACAGTAACATGATAGGTGCCTGACGATATTCCAGTCCGGTTGGGACTTGTTACATTGTCATTCCAATGATAGGTAAAAGGTGAGGTTCCTCCACTAGTCAGCGTTAAGATAGAACCGTTAGTGAATTGATAACAGCTTGGGTTTGTTGTGTTACCCATGATGTTAAGGACATCAGGCTGGGTGATTTCGTATGAATGAGTATAGGAACATGCCTTAGAATCAGTCACCGTTATTGTATAGGTACCGGCAGTTAGATTTGTGATATCCATAGAAGTTGCATTGTTATTCCAGAGATAGGAATATGCAGGAGTGCCCCCTGTAATCACAAGGTTTATTGCCCCGTTTGCATTCCCATGACAATCAATATTTGTAAGGGTGGGGGTAATGACAAAATCAGCAGGGGCAGTGATGGTATAAGTTGAAACTAATGTGCAAAAATTGTGATCGGTCACAGTAAGGTGATAGGTTCCTGCAATCAGTGTTGGTCGGTCTTCAAGAGCCGACCCATCGCTCCATAAGTATGTATATGGTGTAACGCCACCGTTAACAGAAACATAGATTTTTCCGCTATTACCACCTGGACAAATTGCATTTTTCAACGAATCCAGTGTTACGACAATTCCGCTGGGCTGGGTTAAAGTCCATGCAGATGAAACCGTGCAACCCAGTTGGTCGGTAACAGATACATTGAAGGTTCCAATTCCAATGCCAATCAAGTCTTCTGTGTGAGCACCATTGCTCCAATTGATATTATAGGCAGGATTGCCTCCAAGCACGGTAATGTCGATGCTTCCTGTTGTGGCAGCATGACAAGCGACATCAGTTACTATACCTGTAACAGTGAGCAGATTTGGTTGAGTAATATTAAAATTTGTAGTTTTTGTACAAGAATTTAAGTCGGTTATTGTGAGAAGATAGTTTCCGCTAATCAGGTTTGAAATATCATCAACGGTTGAACTAAATCCGAGCGGGCCACTCCAATTATAAGTATAAGCAGGTGTGGCGCCAGTGATATTTGTAATAACAGATCCATTGTTTCCACCAAAGCAGCTTACGTTTATTGCCACAGGGTTAAGCGTAAATGGGGCTGGTTGAGAAACGAGAAAATTCTTAACACTGCAGGCAAGTCCAGCATCTGTTACTGTAACTTCGTAATTCCCTGCCGTAATTGCCGTTAAAGGATTAAGTGTAGTCAGATTGCTCCAGGCGATTGAGTAAGGATTGCTTCCACCGCTTAAACTTAGATTGATTTGACCATTACTTCCTGAAGGGCAGGTGACATTTGAAATGCTCCCACTGATTGCAATTAGCTCGGCAGGTTCATTAATTACAAAGCCATGCGTTGCAATACAGCCATGGGCGTCAGTAACGGTCAGATTATAAGAATCTGCAATAAGACCTGAAAGACTTGGCGTGGTGGCAGCATTAGACCATAAATACTGATATGCAAGGGTTCCTCCACTAACGTTGGTAGTGATACTCCCATTGTGAGCAGCATAGCAAGTGTTGTCGCTGGCAGTTCCACCAATGGCTAACAATGCAGGTTCAGTAATAATGAAACTCTTAATTTTAGTGCAATTATGGTAATCAGATACGGTAACTGTATATGTATTTGGGACGACATTGAACAAATCTTGAGTTATTGTGGCATTTGACCAAGAGTAATAGTCTGGTGAAGTACCGCCATGAACTGTAATGTCGACTGAGCCATTTGCAAAACCATGACAACTGATATTCGTTAATTGGCCACTAATCCACAGTGAATCAGGCTGATACACGTGATAGCTTTTTATAAGGCTACACAAGTGAGCATCAGTAACTGTTACGCTATAAATACCAGAGGATAATCCGTTAATGTTCTGGGTGATCGAAAGATTTGACCAGCCAAAATTGAAAGGGGCTGTCCCTCCGTTGACACTTAAATTGATGCTTCCGTCATTTCCTCCATAACAATTAACAGAATCAATGACTCCAGACACCGTTAGCAACTGAGGCTCAGTAATTATATAAGAAGTGACTTTCATGCACCCTTTAAAATCAATTACAATCAATGAATATGTACCAGCAGGTTTTCCTGTGAGATTTTGTGTTGTTTCTCCGCTTGACCAATAATAGTTAAATGGAGCTGTTCCACCGTTAACTGAAATATCAACGGAGCCAGAGCTGAATCCAAAACAAGAGACATTTGTTATATTTCCTGTAACATTTAAAATTTGAGGTTCTGTTACTGTATAGGTTGCCGTGACTGTTGAGGAAGCGAAATCAGTAACAGTCAGGTTATAACTACCTGGAGCCAACGAGGCAATATTCTGTAATGAAGATGAAAAGCCGCTAGGTCCTGCCCAATTATAGATGTAGGGTGTTACTCCGCCTGAGGGGCTTATATGAATATCCCCATTGTTGTTTCCATTGCAACTAACATTGGAAATAACAGGGTTAATCAGAATATTCTGGCTGAATGCTGAATTAAGGCTAAGTGTGAAGCAAAATAAAATTAAAGCGTAAAATAGCTTTTTCATAATGTATTGATTTAGTTTGTGATTAGCTTTTGAGAAAAGGTAAAGTGGGCTGCCCTTCCAATGATGAGGGTTTGTGGGAACACAGATAATTTGTTCCATCTCTTAAATACCGAGATGGCGCTCTGGTGTTCTGGGGCAGAATCCATTAAGAGCATTCTTAGTTAAGTAGTTGTTATGGTGTGTTCAATAATAATAGTACAAAGATATACATTAAGTTGAAGAAAATGTAATCTCTTTTTTATAATATTTGAACAAGTGATTGTGAGTAGTATCCCTGCCTTCTATGATAGTTCATTTAAGGAAAGGTAGTTAGCCGGCCTTATTCCTTTGTCAGTTACAGTAACAGTACAGCATTCGTGATAAAGGTCATGTTCGAAAAAGAGGATGTAATTGTTATCTACGGCTTCCTGAAGGAATTGTGTTTTTTCATCCAAAGTAGTCAAAGGCCTTGTATCATAACTCATTACGAAAGGAAGGGGGATGTGGGCGGCTGATGGTAACAAATCTGCCATATAAACTATTGTTTTTCCCTGGTAAGTGATGTGCGGTATCAACTGACCATCAGTGTGTCCGTGAAATTGTTTCAGTAAAATATTGGAATACAAAGTTGTATCCTCCTCCAGTAATACCAATTTTCCGGATTCTTGTATCGGAATTATATTTTCCATCAGAAATGAGGCTTTTTCACGCTTATTTGGATTTAAGGCCCAGTCCCAATGTCTTTTACTGACATAATGTATTGCGTTTGGAAAAGTCAGCTGGTATCCCGACTTTTCAGTATTCCAGCGAACACTGCCACCACAATGATCAAAATGAAGATGGGTCAGAATGACATCCGTAATTTCTTCAGCTTTAATCCCTTCTTTTTCGAGAGATCCTAAAAGACTGTCTTCTCCATTCAGGTAATAGAGTCCAAAAAATTTATCAGATTGTTTGTCCCCGATGCCATTATCGATTAAGATCTTACGGTCTCCATCCTTGATGAGTAGGCAACGCATGGCCCAATTACAAAGGTTGTTTTCGTCAGCAGGATACAATTTACTCCAGATTACTTTTGGAACGATGCCAAACATGGCTCCGCCGTCAAGTTTAAGGTTTCCTGTTAATATTGGCCTCAGAATCATTTTTAACTAGGGTATTCTAATATGTTCATGTCTCCTTTAAGCACCCGGTTTGCATTTGCAGCAAGAGCCAGGACGTCGTTATCGCCAGGATAAACAAAAACTGGAGCAAATTGTTCCACATGTTCCAGGATTTTATGTATAACAAATTCGCTATGAGCAAGTTCTCCGGTAATTAGGATTGCATTGACATTTGCTTTTAAAACGGCATACATTTCTCCAATAGCTTTTGCGATTTGGTAAGCCATTGCTTCCATCACAATTTTCGCGTGTGTATCGTTGTTTTCAATTCGCTTTTCAATTTCAGAAATATTGGTAGTACCCAAATGTGCATTCAACCCACCGCATTGGGTAAGCAGGCAAAGCATTTCTTCCTTCGTCTTTTTCCCACTATAGCAAAGTTTTACAACTTCACCCATGGGTAAAGTTCCACTTCTGATCGCACTAAAGGGCCCATCACCATCAAACCCCTGATTGACATCAATCACTCTGCCTTTCTCATGAGCACCGACTGTAGTGCCGTTTCCCATATGAACTACAATAAGGTTGAGGTCTTCATATTTTTTTGATTGTGATTCAGCATGTCTCTTTGCAACTCCTTTTTGACTTAAGGCATGGAATATTGATTTTCGGCTCAATTCAGGATAACCTGTGATCCGGGCAATCGGTTCAAGTTCATCAACAACAGTTGGTTCTGCAATTAAAGCTTTTACCCCAGGAAATTCCGCAGAAATGGCATCAGCAAGCAATCCTCCAATATTGATAATGTCGTCTCCTACAGGGCTGAATGTCAGGTCGTGCCTCAAGGCTTCATTCATTTCATACACTCCGGATTTAACTGGTCGAATCAAACCACCTCTTGAAATCACAATTCTGAGGTCTGAAAAATCAAAGTCATTGTTTTTTACTTCATTGATGACAATGTTCTTACGAAATTCAACCTGATCTGTCATTGTCTTAAAATAAGACAACTCCTCACCGCTGTGTTTGCGGTTTATCAGGAATTGAAGTTTAAATTCATCATACAAAGCAATCTGGGTTAGCCTGTCTTTTGGGTTGACTACGAGGATGTTGAAGGTGTTCATGTGCTTGGTTGTAGGTTTTATTAAGGCTTGTGTAAATTACATATTGCGGCGGTACTGCCCACCAACTTCAAATAATGCGGAAGTGATTTGTCCGATTGAGCAATATTTTGACGCTTCCATTAAAGCATCAAAAATATTCTCATTATGAACAGCTGTTTTTTGAAGATTAAGCAGGTGTTTATTTGATTCCTCAGGGAAAGCCAGATGTAATTGTTCAAGCATATCTATCTGGTATTGTTTTTCATCTTCAGTAGCACGAATCACTTCTGTAGGAATTATAGTAGGGGACCCTTTGCTGGAAAGAAATGTATTCACCCCCATGATTGGAAGTTTGCCTGTGTGTTTCAGGGTTTCATAATAGAGTGATTCTTCCTGGATCTTACTTCTTTGATACATCGTTTCCATGGCACCTAAAACGCCACCACGCTCAGAAATTCGGTCAAATTCTAACATGACAGCTTCTTCAACAAGGTCTGTTAATTCTTCAATAATGAAACTCCCTTGCAAAGGGTTTTGGTTTTTTGCTAGGCCAAGTTCATGATTGATAATCATTTGTATTGCCATTGCTCTTCTAACGCTTTCTTCAGTGGGTGTGGTGATAGCCTCATCATAAGCATTGGTATGTAATGAGTTACAATTGTCATAAATCGCATAAAGCGCCTGAAGGGTAGTCCTGATGTCATTAAAGTCGATCTCCTGGGCATGCAAGGAGCGCCCGGATGTCTGGATATGGTATTTTAACATTTGGGCCCTTGAGTTAGCTTTGTATTTGTATTTCATTGCTTTAGCCCAGATCAGCCTGGCAACCCTGCCCATAACTGAATATTCAGGATCAATCCCGTTTGAGAAAAAGAAACTAAGGTTAGGTGCAAATTTATCGATGTCCATACCTCTTGAGCTGTAGTACTCTACGAAAGTAAAGCCATTGGCAAGCGTAAAAGCAAGTTGTGAAATGGGGTTAGCACCGGCTTCAGCGATATGATATCCTGATATAGAGACTGAATAGAAATTTCTGACATTTTTTTGAATGAAATAATCCTGGATGTCACCCATCATTTTTAAAGCAAAATCTGTAGAGAAGATGCAGGTGTTCTGCGCCTGGTCTTCTTTCAGAATATCAGCCTGAACAGTTCCTCTTACAGCAGAAAGTGTATCGGTTTTTATTCTGGCATATACATCCGAGGGGACAACTTTGTCACCCGGCATTCCCAAAAGGAGTAAGCCCAGTCCATCATTTCCCTGCGGGAGATCCCCCTGGTATTTAGGACGGATCACGCCTTTTTCATGATAGTATTTTTCAATTTTCTTTTCTGTTTCTTCAACAAGTCCTTGTTCTCTGAGCCATAACTCACATTGCTGATCAATGGCAGCATTCATAAAATATCCAACAAGGGTAGGAGCTGGACCATTAATGGTCATTGAAACAGAAGTGTTCTGAAGCATCAGATTAAAACCAGAATACAGTTTTTTTGCATCATCAAGGCAGGCAATTGATACACCTGAGTTTCCGATTTTTCCATAAATATCTGGTCTGATATCCGGGTCATTCCCATACAAAGTTACTGAATCAAAAGCAGTTGATAGTCGAATTGCAGGCATGCCTAGACTTACATAATGAAATCTTTTGTTTGTCCTTTCCGGGCCACCCTCGCCGGCAAACATACGTGTTGGGTCCTCATTTTCGCGTTTGAATGGGAAGACCCCTGCCGCGTAAGGGAATTCCCCTGGCACATTTTCACGCAAATTCCAACGGAGAATATCACCCCAGGCTTCATAACGAGGTAGGGCGATTTTGGGGATTGGCAGTCGTGATAAGGATTCTGTATGTGTTTCTATTATAATTTCCCTGTCTCTGACTTTATAAATATAGTATTCGTCTTTATAGGATTGTTTTTTCTTTTCCCAGTGTTGAAGGATTGAGAGGTTATGTGGGTCAAGTTCTTTGAGGGTGTTATTGTAAAGATTGTCCAAATGATTCAGGACAACCGTTGGTGCAGGATGCTCTGATTGATAAGGATTTATCATTCGATTGTTTTCCGCTTTTACTGCTTCAATTGTCTTAGAAATATTATACAATCGCTGAGCAACATTTGCCTGGTCTAAAGTCCAGTGGTTATAATTCCGGATTGTTTCAGTGATCTCACTAAGGTAACGGGTCCGTTTTGGGGGAATGATGTAAATCTTTTCAGACATTTCTTCTCCCGCTACGTAATCAGAATGCATGTTTGCCCCGGTTCTTTCATTGATTTTATCCACCAATGCCCTGTATAACTGATTCACTCCGGGATCATTGAATTGTGATGCAATCGTTCCGTATACTGGCATGATATCGGGTTCCTGGTCAAATAGTTTGTGATTGCGCTGGTATTGTTTTTTAACATCACGCACAGCATCCAAACCACCACGTTTATCAAATTTGTTGATGGCAATGATGTCTGCAAAGTCAAGCATGTCAATTTTTTCAAGCTGTGTTGCAGCCCCATATTCAGGAGTCATCACATACAGTGTGAGGTCACTGTGATCTACGATCTCAGTATCACTCTGGCCAATGCCGGAAGTTTCAATAATGATAAGGTCAAATCCCTCAGATTTTAAAATCAAGATGGCATCTTTAATGTACTTTGACAAGGCCAGGTTCGTTTGCCGGGTTGCCAGGGAGCGCATATAAATACGAGAGCTGTTGATCGCATTCATTCGGATACGATCACCTAAAAGAGCGCCACCAGTCTTGCGTTTTGAAGGGTCAACAGAAATGATTCCAAACGACTTGTCTTTGAAATCAGCCAGGAAACGACGAATAATTTCATCTACCAGAGAAGATTTTCCAGATCCTCCAGTGCCTGTTATTCCTAAAACCGGGATATGTTTTCTACTTGCAAGCTGCTCGATTTCTGTCCTATATGTGTTAAATTGATCAGCTTCGTTTTCAGCAAGGGTGATCAAACTGGCAAGTCTTGAATCACGATGGTTTTCCTTTCGGGCTCTTTCAACATCCCCAACCGGGAAGTCAGACTGTTGAAGCAGCTCGTTGATCATCCCCTGAAGACCCATTTCACGGCCATCGTCAGGAGAATAAATCCGGGTAATTCCATAAGATTGAAGTTCTGCTATTTCCGTTGGGAGGATAACACCGCCCCCACCACCAAATATTTTTATATGTCCACAACCTTTTTCCTGGAGAAGATTAAACATGTATTTAAAGAATTCCATATGCCCACCCTGGTATGATGTGATTGCAATAGCCTGAACATCCTCCTGGACTGCACAATCCACGATCTCCTGAACGGAACGGTTGTGGCCTAAATGGATCACTTCTGCCCCGGAAGACTGTAAAATCCTACGCATTATATTGATAGCCGCATCATGACCATCAAAAAGTGCTGCTGCTGTTACGATACGAATAGCGTTCTTGGGAGTATAGGATTCGATTTGCTTCATGCGCAATATTTTGAGTTTTTACAAAAATACAATAATTAAAATTCTTTTGTAGATTTGTCCAACTAACCCTGCCTTTTATGATAAAGCAATTCATATTCTTATTTGTACTTCTGCTGACAATCGGTGCTTTTACTTATACTGTTCGCAGGTTTATCTTTTTCTTTAAACTAACCAAGCCCTTTCCAATTAGAGAATTGGGTAAACGCTTTTTGGTCATGATGTTCGTGGCCATCTTTCAAACAAAGATATTTCGTCGTCCTGTCATTGGCTTAGCGCATGCGCTGGTTTTCTGGGGCTTCCTGGTGATCACAGTTGGCAGTGTTGAAATGGTAATTGATGGTCTTTTTGGCAGCGAACGAGCGTTAGGAGTTTTGGGATGGTTGTATGATTTTATCACTTTTTCTGGAGATCTTTTTGCATTGATTGTAATTCTGGCCTTGTTTGCGTTTCTGTTCCGGCGGCTTTTCATGCACGTAAAAAGATTCTACGGGACTGAAATGACAAAGAATTCAAAAAAAGATGCTTTGCTGGCCTTAAGCATCATTTTAATGCTCATGGTCTCATTGCTGGGAATGAATGTTTTCTATGTATCCATGAATCCTGCCGGTTATGAAGGAGTATTTCCAGTCAGTTCGTTCATCGTAAATAACTTTTTTCCTTCTCAAACATTATCTCAGGCAGCAACGATCTCAGCTACTTCTGTGAATTTAATGAACCTGTCGCCCAGTCCCCCAGTCGCCCAGTCGCTCCAACTCTTCTGGCATGAACTGTTCTGGTGGCTCCACATCCTCCTGATCTTTTTATTCGCTAATATATTGCCTTATTCTAAACATTTTCATGTGTTTATGTCAGTTCCAAACGTTTTTTTAAGTCGTCTGGATCCTTTGGGAAAGTTACCAAACATGGATAATGTTACTACCGAAGTTAAAATTATGTTAGGTCTGGAGCCAGCTCCGGCAGAAGTTGCCCCAATGATGCGTTTCGGGGTTAAAGATGCCACAGATGTGAATTGGAAAAATTATTTTGATTCACTGGCCTGTACAGAATGTGGACGTTGCACTTCTGTTTGCCCGGCAAATACCACAGGGAAAAAACTATCCCCTCGTAAAATCATGATGGATCTGAGAGCGAGAATGAAAGAAATAGGATCTGCTAAAATTATCAACGGACTTGAATTTGATGACATGCGTTCCTTGATAAAGGATTATGTTTCCGAAGAAGAGCTCTGGGCTTGTACCACTTGTAATGCCTGTGCCCAGGAATGCCCGATCAATATCAACCATCCAAGTCTAATTGTGGACATGCGTCGTTTCCTTGTCATGGAGGAGGCCAAGGCTCCTTCAGGACTCAACATGATGTTTGCAAATATTGAAAACAATGGTGCTCCTTGGCAGTTCTCGCATGAAGATCGGATGAAATGGGCAGAATGATTTATTGCGGATTGCGGAATGCGGATTGCGGAATGATTTGAAAATTACTTATTTAGAAATTATTTAGAACTTTATGATAGCCGTACCTATAATGTCGGAATTGTTTGCCCAGGGAAAAAAGCCTGAGTATTTGTTTTGGGTTGGATGTGCCGGAGCTTTTGATGACAGATATAAGAAAGTCACTCAGGCTTTTGCAAAGATATTGAATCATCTTGGGATAGACTATGCGTGCCTCGGATCTGAAGAGACATGTACGGGTGACCCCGCCCGCAGAGCTGGAAACGAAATGCTGTTTCAAATGCAGGCCATTCAGGTAATGGAGACATTAAAAATGTATGAGGTGAAAAAGATTATCTGTATTTGTCCTCACTGTTTTAATACTTTTAAAAACGAATATCCGGAGTTGGGTGGGCAATATGAGGTAATCCATCATACCCAGTTTCTTGAAGACAAGGTCAAAGATGGCTCTTTGAAAGTTGACCAGGGGATCTTTAAAGATTCACGGATTACCTTTCACGATCCCTGTTATTTGGGTAGAGGGAATGGAGAATACGATGCCCCGCGTGCAATTCTTGAAGCGATTCCTTCGGTAAAAGTTGAGATGCCCCGCAACAAGAGTTTTGCCTTCTGTTGTGGCGCAGGGGGTGCCCAAATGTTTAAAGAAGCTGAAGCCGGTGATAAAGAGGTTTTTATGGAAAGGACAGAGGAAGCACTGGAAACAGGTGCTGATATTATTGCCACTGCCTGTCCTTTCTGTATGACAATGCTTACCGATGGGATTAAGTACAAGCAGAAGGAAGAATCGGTGAAGAATCTGGATATTGCGGAACTGGTGGCGGGGACGTTGGGGATATAGGCTGGTGTAGCGATTTACCGGTGTACCGGTGTAACAGTGTACCGATGTACCGGTTTACTGATGTACCGATGTTGTTTGAAGAATCATGAAAAACAGATTACTGATCATGATTTTCGTATTGAATTGGGCTTTTATTGCCCAGGGGCAGTCTGTTAGCTCAATTGACAGTTTGAAAATTGTTATGGCTACTGAAAAGGTCTTCCAGGTTTTTAAACATCCGAATATGAAAGACTTTAGGAATATTTCGTCAACAAATGTCTATTGTTTAATTTGTGAGGAATTTAAAAACTCTCGTCAGGATTCGGTAATAATAGACAGGGATGTTTTTTTTAGTTTTTATTTAGATAAAATCAACTCATCTGACTTTTGGAAACGAGCTTCTGTTTCAAAGGAAAGACATATTTTGAAGGAATCAGTTTATAATCAGCAATATGCCGATTATTTAGTTTTGATTACAATCTGGAAAGAAAACGAATATGCGCAAGGACATGAAGGTGCTCAATTAGGAATTTCTTTCAAAAAAGAAGGTAGAGAATTTAAATTTGCTGGGTTGGAAACAATACCTTAAAAAACAAAAGCCGCAATATTGGGTATTTGCACAAACCAGTATCACCGTCAACACCAGTAATTTTAGCCAAAATATCAAAGGCATTTGCTATGGTGATGTTAATGCTTCTTTCAACCCTTAATATTAATCAGTGTCCCGATGTACCGGTGTACCGATGTACCAGTGTACCGATGTACCGGTGTACCGATGTACCGGTGTACCAATGTAACGGTGTATCGATGTATCGGTGTATCAATGTATTGGTGTAACGATGTAGCGGTGTGGTTGTTTATAATTGTGTCTGTTGGGTTGTTATAAGGTTTGTTGGGTGGCTTTGTAAGTTGTTGGTAATGAAGGAAGTGTAATTAGGTTAAAAAATATTTTCGATTTTGTTTCCAGTTGGAGGTGATTTTTTCATCTAAAGGGATAGGTAACCTCAACAAAAAACAATTGTTATGAACGGAAATGGTCAGGTTCGGATTACAGATTTGAGTTTTAGATTTTCGGTGGATATAATTAAATATTGTGAGAAACTGAATAAAGTGAAACAACAAGTCATTGCGAATCAGCTTTTGCGATCTGGCACAGCAATAGGTGCGCTGGTCCATGAAGCCCAGAATGCTGAAAGCCGTAAAGACTTTATCCACAAAATGAAGATTGCTTTAAAAGAAGCTGAGGAAACTGAATATTGGCTAAACCTGAGTGTGGAAGTATCCAATATCCCTGATTGTCAAAATCTTAACAAGGAAATACGTTCAATAATTCTTGTCCTGGCAAAAATCATAACTTCATCCCTGCGAAACCAGAATCCACCAAAACCTGAACAACAATAATTCCCACCCCCAGGCCCGCATTCCATCATTAATCACCTCCACCGCAACACCGGCCCCCGGTAACTGATATACCGGACACCTGTACATTGGTACACCGGTACACCGGTACACCGGTAAATCGGTACACCAGTACACCGGTATATCGGTACACCACTACACCCCAAAAATATATTTCGAAGAAATTTCAAAAATACTTGGGAAATTCTTTCCACAGCATACCCTGTTTTCCGTATATACTAATGAGATCCAGTCGGAAAATTCGACAGAAGGAACGCTTTATTATAAACAATAAAACTATTTTATTATGCAACCAGTAAAGTATGAATCTGTACCTGCAAGATTTAAACAATTAATTTCTCAAGACGAATATTTAGAGATCCTGGAATTGTGTGAGGATTATTTGTCTGACAAAGGCCAAATAACAAGCCTGGAATCAGGTGAAGTGTGCCTGGAAGACGCTTTCAGGAGGAAAATTAAAATCGGACTTGACAATTTGATCCGTGCGGTTAGTATTGAGGATAATAAAAACTGGAGAAGTCTTGTTGAAAACCATTTTGGTAAATTCTTCGATGAATCTTCTGATGAAGTTGATATTAGCGATTTTAATAAAATTAAGGACTTCCTCTGTTTAAAGGTTTATCCTTGCAATCAGCTTGATCAAGCCCTGGATCTGGCCAATTTGATCTATAGGGTTGATTTTGAGGATACAAAGACTATATTAACTTTTGATTTTCCAAGCCAGTTCAGGTCTGTTCAAAAATCTGAGTTTGAGCATTGGGGATTGTCTGTTGACGATGTTCTTGCAAAAGCCGTTCAGAATGTAAATAAACTAGAAGTCAGGGTAATAGGTTTGGAAATGGAACCTGGCTGCGAAATATTTACTTTTTTAAGCGGATATTATTCAGTTAGTTATTTATTGGATTTGGCAAATAATGCTGGAAATACTATAGGTAAATTCGGCTCGATTGTAAACATTCCTGCAAGAAGTCTTGCATTTGTTCAACCGCTTAATGATATTGATTTTATAAATACGGTGGGAGATATTGCTGAAATGGTTGACAATATTTATCAGCACGAACCTGGACCTATTTCCAGAAATTTCTATTGGTATTACAAGGGAGTTTTTAAAAAATTCCCATTAAGTATTAATAATGAAGGGTTAGCAACACTAATGGTTCCCATTGAATTGGAGCTGTTAGTCCGAAATTCCTGAGCATTCGGTGCTTCTGCTTGTGTGGTTTCCGAAAACACTTTATATTTCATTCTTTACAATTCAATGTTCTCTTCTTCAATGTTCTCATGAGTAAAAATATTGTAGACTCCATTTTGAGGTACGCTTTGAAAGAAATAGTACCAACCTTATGCCCTTGACGGTGTCCTCGGACACCATTAAACCGAGTCACCGTCAATTTTTCTCACTCCAACCCAATCCGATTCTCACGCCCAGATGTAGCCCAAAAGAAAAAATTTTATCATGGGTTGTCAGAGGTGGATCGTAATTTTTCCAGGGGTCATTGGAATTTTGGATGCCATATAATTTGGTTTGTGAGAACCCGATGCCAACACTAACGCCTGTATAAAAATCCAGCAGGAGTTTTTGACAGGATTCAGCACTAGGTAGCATGAATTTCCGGCCACTTAAAAAACGAAATCCATACACGTCGTGTGTTTCCGATTGTAACTTATTTACATGATCCATGCTCATTCCTGATCCGTTGTCCCAAATTACCTTGTTATAATACTGATGTTCATAAAAAGCATCCACAGAAAAATAGTTTTTTCTCTTTTTCTGGAAATCATATTCTTCGATACCCAGAGCGATACTGTAAATATTACTGACTTGCCTGAAATTTGAGATGCCGAAAAACAAAATATTGGTTTGTTGTACGAAATGGTTCCCATAAGCAGGTTTATAAGTGGCTTCTGCACGCAGGGAATGATTAGGGTTTGTTTTTATACACAACAATATTTCGGCTGACTGATAAATTGCAAGACGAGTGAGGTTAATGGACAATTGGTTGTTAACTGGCATATTCTCCTGCTGGGCAAAAATAGAGGTAGACAAGCACAGACCAAGAATAGCGAAAGCTAATGGTTTTCTTTTTACCAAAGAATGAAAATGCCGAGAATGTAATAAGCGTAGCAAAGTTATTTATTTCATTGAGTTGAAGTGAAGTCCGAATATAGGAAACAATTCAATGCAATAGATAGGTAAAACCAATGCTTCCACAGTTAATGTTTGGCTTTCCTTACTTCTGTGATAAGTTCCGGAAGGATTTTCTGAACATCTCCAATCACCCCATAATCAGCAGCTTCGAAGATGGGGGCCTCAGGGTCTTTGTTGATTGCGATAATGTATTTTGAAGAGGATATTCCACCAAGGTGTTGGATAGCTCCGGAGATCCCCAATGCAATGTACAGATTCGGGGCAACAACTTTCCCGGTTTGTCCAACGTGCTCATGGTGAGGACGCCAGCCTTCGTCGGCCACAGGTCTCGAACAGGCAGTGCCCGCACCAAGAAGCTCAGCCAGTTCTTCAATGGGGGCCCAATTTTCAGGGCCTTTCATTCCACGTCCTCCTGAAACAACGATATCGGCATCAGTAAGTAATATTTTTCCGCTTTGTTTTTGAATATCAGCGACTTGCGTATTGGCTTGCTTACCTGAAGATGTGGGGATGAAGGATTCTATTGTGGTAGTCCCGGCTGACTCAACAAAAGGAAAGGAATTAGGTGCCAGTGTAAGTACTTTAATTGAGGTATTTACCTGAACTTTTGCAAAGGCTTTACCAGTGAAGCTTGACTTTTTTACAACAAAAGGTTCAAAAGAAACAGGAAGCCCGCTGGCCGCGGATACCATACCTGCTTTTAATCTTATTGCCAGCCTGGGTGCCAGTGCTTTCCCCGAGTTGTTGTGGGAGAAAACCACGACTTTAGCACCTTCTTTTTCAGCAACCTGGCTGATAATAGATGCGTAAATTTGATTCGACAGGTGATCGACACCTGCATCTGTAATGCTGATTACCTTATTAGCACCATAATTACCCAGTTTTTGTAATTCTGCGTTGTCGACTTTTCCAATAACCATAGCGATGGCATTGTCGCCAGAGTTTTGAGCCAATGCAGATCCATAAGCCACTACTTCAAAAGCGGCTTTCTTGAATTTTCCGTCAGCGTGATCGGTATATATTAATACAGACATAATTTCTCTTTTTTATCTTGAATGATTCGTGATGAAATGTAAAATCAGAAAGCCTTGAATTCCTCGTGCATTACCCTCACGAGCTCCGGAAGGTTTTCTGCATCAATCATTTTGCATTTGGCTTTTGCCTGGGGCAAGTCAAAGCTCAGGATTTCAGTATATACTTCGCAGGCAGTTGCTTCTTTCACTACCAGAGGTTTGGTCCGGGCTGTCATGATCCCGCGCATAGAGGGAATGCGGGCATCTTTGGCTATACCTTTTTGAACAACCAGGAGAACAGGCAATTGTACATTCATCACCTCTTTCCCTCCATCGATGTCTCTGTCAACCACCACATCACTTCCATTAATGTTGAGTCCGGATACGGCACCCAGGCTGGGGATGTCGAGCAATTCTGCCAGCATACCGCCAACACCAAAGCCATTGTAATCAGAAGATTCGACCCCACATAAGATCATGTCATAGCCATCATTTTTTATAGCTTCTGCGATTTGAAAAGCAACGGCATAGGCATCTTTTGGGTCCTGATTTACGCGAATCGCATCATCAGCACCTATTGCCAGTGCTTTTCGCAGGGTCGCCTCAGTAAGAGCGGGCCCGATATTGATAACGGTAACTTTTTCTACAAAAGCTGGGATTGTTTCACGGAATTCTACAGCACGGGTGAGGGCAAGTTCATCCCATGGGTTGATGATCCATTGGACACCAGCAGCATCAAAGGTCTTTGGGTCGCTAAACCGGATCTTCGTAGTGGTATCAGGCACATTGGAAACACAAACTAAAATCTTCATAAGGTCAATGAGTATAGATTAATAAACTTCGTTAAAGATGGCTCGGGAGATAATGATCTGTTGAATCTCAGAAGTCCCTTCATAGATCTGGGTCAGCTTGGCTTCACGCATCAGTCGTTCGACATGATATTCACGAACATATCCGTAACCGCCATGAATCTGGACCGCCTCGGTAGTAACCCACATGGCAGTTTCTGCAGCCCAGTATTTCGCAATCGCACTGGCCGTGCCGTAAGGCTGGTGTTGGTCTTTCAGCCAGGCAGCTTTCAGACAGAATAGTCGGGCAGCTTCAATTTTTGTATGCATCTCTGCAAGCTTGAAGGCAACGCTCTGATGGTTAAATATTTCAGTTCCAAAAGCTTTCCTTTCTTTTGAGTATTTAACAGCACGTTCAAAGGCTCCCTGTGCAATTCCTAATGCCTGGGCTGCAATACCTATGCGACCACCCTCAAGGGTTTTCATCGCGAATTTGAATCCAAATCCATCTTCTCCGATGCGGTTTTCTTTAGGAACGATAACATCATTGAACATTACTGAATGAGTGTCTGAACTGCGCATCCCCATTTTATCCTCGTGAGGTCCCAAAGTAATGCCGGGAGAATGACGGTCAACCAGTAAAACGTTAATTCCTTTATGCCCTTTTTCAGGATTGGTCTGTGCAATGACCAGGTAAGTTGATGCAGAATTGCCGTTTGTGATCCAGTTTTTGGTTCCATTCACCAGGTAATGATCACCTTTATCTTCAGCAGTTGTTCGTTGTGAAGTTGCATCTGAACCTGCTTCAGGCTCTGAAAGTAGGAATGCGCCGATTTTCTCACCCCTTGCCAAAGGTTTTAGCCATTTTCCTTTTTGTTCCTCTGTGGCAAAAGCTTCAATCCCATAGCATACTAGGCTATTGTTGACTGACATGATCACAGAAACCGAAGAGTCAATTTTTGAGATTTCTTCCATGGCTAAGACATAGGATACAGTATCCATTCCGCCACCGTCATATTTGGCATCGACGAGCATTCCCATAAAACCAAGTTCTGCCAGGGCTTTGACATGTTGTGTGGGGTAGGTTGCGGTGGCATCTCTTTCAAGTACGTCTTTAATAAGTTCCCGCTGAGCATAGTCACGGGCAGCCTGTTGGATCATTTTTTGTTCTTCAGTAAAAGCAAATTCCATTGTCGTACGTTTATTTAGTTATTCAAAAATTAAAGATAGTATTTCCTGTTTCCGCTGATTAAATTCAGCGATCATTTTTTTTAATATAATGTCAGCAGGCTGAATTTCATGGATTTGGGCAGCAACCTGTCCAATCTCAAGTTCACCGTCATCGAGCTCTCCTTCAAACATCCCTTTTTTTGCACGTCCACGACCAAGATATTCACTAAGTTCTTCAGGACTTGCCCCGGCGAACTCCATTGCCTGAATTGTTACCGCAAATCTATTTTTTAACAGCCTTACCGGTCCTAATTTTTTAAGAGACAGAAAGGTGTCTCCATCTCTAGCTTCTATAATTTTTGCTTTAAAAGACGGATGCGCGGAGGATTCCTCAGACACAGCAAAAGCCGATCCAACCTGAACAGCCTCTGCTCCTAAGGCAAAAGCAGCCAGCATTGCACTCCCGCTTCCTATACCTCCCGCAGCAATCAGGGGTAGGGTAGTCGCTTGTCTTATCAGGGGAATCAGGGTCATGGTAGTTGATTCTTCCCTTCCATTATGTCCTCCGGCTTCAAATCCTTCAGCAACAATAGCATCAACACCACTATCTGCACATTTTAAAGCAGATTTTAAATTGGGGATGACATGCACAACAGTGATCCCATGCTCTTTCAAAAAGCTTGTGTATTTGGCAGGATTTCCGGCTGAGGTAAAGACAATCTTCACCCCATGTTTAATTATTGTTTGAAAATGGGATTCTGCATGGGGGTAAAGCATCGGAACATTAGCCCCAAAGGGTTTGTCAGTTGCTGCTTTACATTTTATCACATGTTCCTCAAAGACTTCCGGGTTCATTGATCCAGCCCCGATCAATCCAAGTCCCCCTGCATTGCTCACGGCCGAGGCAAGTCTCCAGCCAGAACACCAGATCATACCTGCCTGTATGACAGGATATTGGATGTTGAAAAGTTTACAGATTCTATTCATTTAAGTCCTAAATTCAAACATTTAGCGACATTGATTCGCCTTCTTTTATAATGTGTTCAGGCAGACAACGTCACTCACCACCTCTTTTGTATATTAGGGCTACCAGTGTTTTGTCGTCTCCACCCATGTTAACTGTCAGACCATAAGGTCTTTCTGGTTTAATCTCAATTTGATTCAGGCCAGCTTTGCCGGTTAATTGTTCAAGGATTGTGACTGCCATATGTACACCCGTGGCTCCTGTGGGATGTCCCCATCCAATAAGTCCTCCTGTAGTGTTCATCGGAATCCGTCCTGTACGCGAGGTTTCTCCAGCTAACACAAAATCAGGACCCTCACCTTGTTTGGCAAAACCAAGCGCTTCTGTCGACAAGATCCCTGCAATGGTAAAACAGTCATGGACTTCAGCAGTAGCGAGTTGTTCGTGAGTAATTCCGGCACTTATAAATGCCTTTTGTGCGGCATTTTTTACAGTAGAGAGTTCACACAAGTCGTTCGGAGGAAGTGTAAGATCTTCAGCGGCTTGTCCCCATCCAACGATTTCAACAGCCTCTGACTTTGGTATACCAATACGTTTCAGGCCTTCTTCTGAAACCACTGCAATGGAAGAAGCCCCATCGCTGACTTTAGAACAATCGAAGACATTGAGATGATCAACAAATGATTTCCCATTTGGTTCCATCATCGCTAATGTTTCAAGGTCAACGGTTGCATTGTGGTGCTCTTGAGCTGTCGGGCAAAGGCGGGCGTTTTCAATGGCATTACGAAACCAACGGGCAAAAGCTTTTCTGGTTTTATCGCGCCCATATCTTTCAAAATAAGCACCGGCTCTGTCACTGAATTGCCCTGGAAAAAAATAGGCATGACCGTTTTTTCGGTTATGAGCCCAGCCTGCAGCAGCCAGGTAGTCAGCGCCATAAATTGCCTTTACGGTATTTTGTACTTCGACACCGACCACTAATACAACATCAGCTGTATCTGCCAGCACGCTTCTGATCCCTGTCATCAGCGCCAAAGCTCCTGTGGCACACGCGCCTTCTACACGAATGGCAGGTTTGTATTGCAAGCCTTTGTCGATAAAAGGGAAGAATGCAGCCATATTAGCCTGGTGGTTAAAACGTGAAGCAATAAAATTGCCCATCACGCATTCATCAACATTCGCAGCACCCCCAATCATTTTCAATGTTGCCTGACCAGCTTCTTTTATATATTCTTCCAAACCTGGACGTTCTTTCTTGGGATTGAACTCTTTACGACCGGTTCCCATAGAAATGGTATTATAACCGGCAACCATATAGACTTTTTTTCTTAAATTATTCATGATCAGTAGTTGTTAATCGGACCGTATGCGTGAAAGAATCCTGTAAGTAATACAGTGTTGACATCATTTTCATTGTTTGCAACTCCGTCAGCGACAAGTTTCTGGCCGATTGCTCTTGTGTTTTTTGCAAAATCTAGCGCCAGGGCTGCACCCTGAGTATTCATCGATTTAAGCTCCTGGAAGTAAGGCGCCAAAACAGCATCTTTGTCTTTAGCCTTCACCGCATTTTTCCATAATGGTGTTGAGGCTGGTCCTGCTCCAATTTCTGAATCACAGGAAGACTGCATCATGGCAATGTCAATATAGTTTTTAGTGCTTTTGTCAAATACCGCAACGATTTTGCCTTTCTCGTATTTTAAAAAGCCATCTTTTTGAGAACCATCAGAATATTGTCCCCCTTTTACGCCCATGGCAATTAGTTCGTCAAGCACAGGACTGTTCAGATGTTCATTTTGTAAATTGGCATTCATCACACTAAGAATATATGAGCAAACGTCAAGTCCCACATAATCAACTAGTTGAAAAATACCCATGGGGCGAACCAGGAATTCCTGGGTAACTTTATTCACCATATATACTGACTCAGCAAAGGTTTTTCCTGCTTGTAATGATTCAGCTTGTTTGACACCTTGCAGCAAGTCACGCATAAAGTGACCATTGCCAATAAAACCAGCAACATCATGAGAAGGAACAACAATTTTTTTAAGATTTTTCGCATATGCCAGTGCGAATGCCTCAATTTCCGGGAGTGTATTTTGTGACTTAATCAACTCAACAAGTTTCTGAATTGCAGGCGGGTTGTAGAAATGAAATCCAACTATACGACCTTCAAGGCTGGCTTTGGTGTCGAGTTCTCCAATAGGAATTGAGGAAGTATTGGTGAAAAACCACGGCTTGTTGGGGTTGTTTTTATTTATTGTACTAAAGATGTTCACTTTTAAAGCCGGGTCTTCCTTTATAGCTTCAAAGATCAGGTAAGAATCAAAAGCATTTTCTAGCCGGGTTACTGGTCTGACAAGACTCATCGTATAATTGACATAAGCATCAACGATTTCTGAGTTTTCAATCAAATCAGCCCTGTCAGAATAAAACTGACGCAATTGAACCATTTTTTTCTCGGCCATCTTTCCAATTTGAGCTCTGAGGTAATTCATCAATCCCCCCAGAGCCTCATTACTGACATCAATAGCATTTAAGGAAAAAACTTTGCTTTTGTTTTCAGGTTTTAAGCTAACATCTGCCATTTCCAAGGCTGTGAGCAGCAAGATGCCACTTCCCATTTTGCCCGCAGCACCAAGTACGCTTACGTGCTGCAATCTTTCGTCGTAGGTCATATAATTCGTTTTTACCAGTTAGGTTTACGTTTTTCTAAAAATGCTTTCATCCCTTCTTTTGAGGTTGGTTCTCCAAAGAGGTCCCCGAATTCCTGGGCTTCCATGTCACATCCCATTTCAAAGTCTAGATTGATACCGCTTCGTGTCACTGTTTTAATTCTGTTGATGGCAAAGGATCCGTTAGCTGCAATTTTACGGGCATGATTCATGACAACTTCCATGAGATTCTCAGGTTCTGTGACTTGTTGCACCAATCCCATGCTTAAAGCCTGGTCTGCAGTGATCATTTCAGCTGTCATTAGCATAAATAATGCGTTTCCAATTCCAATAAGCCTGGGAAGGCGTTGGGTTGCGGCAAATCCGGGGATCAGGCCAAGGTTAACTTCGGGCTGACCAAACTTTGCTTTATTGCTGGCAATTCTGAAATCACAGGCAAGCGCAAGCTCGCAGCCACCACCAAGTGCAAAGCCATTGACAGCGGCAATTACCGGAATCCCAAGGTCTTCGAGTCTCGCCATTGATTTTTGCCCCAGCCGAGAGAATAGTGTAGCAGCCTCAGGCTCCTTCACCGACATCTCTGCAATGTCTGCCCCGGCAACAAAGGCTTTGCCTTCCCCGGTGAGCACAAGTACCCGGACACTGTCATTATCTTCAATGCTGTCAAGGTAATCATTCAGTTCTTCGTAGAAGCGGGTATTCAAGGCATTCAGCGCTTCAGGGCGACTGATAGTCAATACAGCAACGCCATCAGTCAATTGTGGTTTGAGGATATTGTATTCCATTCGGATGATTTATGAATTTGTAAAGATATAAAAACATCTAATTCTGTCGAGATGTCTATACAATTAGAGGTTTTGCTGGATGAAATCAGTTAACATTTTATAAAGATGCATTCGTGTATTTCCTCCACTAATTCCATGATTCCTGTTTGGATAGTAAAAGGACTCGAATTGCTTGTTGGCTTTGACCAGGGCATTAACCAGTTCAACGGAGTTCTGGAAATGGACATTGTCATCACCGGTGCCATGGACCAATAAAAATTTACCTTGCAGGCCTTTAGCGAAATTCATTGGTGAGTTGTCGTCATAGCCTTTGGGGTTTTCCTGTGGCGTACGCATATATCTTTCAGTATAAATATTGTCGTAATACCTCCAGTTGGTTACAGGGGCAACAGCAATCCCTGCTTTAAAAGTCCCGTCACCTTTGAGCATACACAAGGATGACATAAATCCGCCATAACTCCAGCCCCAGATCCCGATTCGTTTGCCATCAACAAAAGGAAGGGTGGCGATATATTTTGCAGAGGCGATTTGGTCTTCTGTCTCTAATTTCCCAAGTTCCTGGTAGGTGCATTTCTTAAACTCTTCACCCCGGGCACCTGTCCCGCGGTTGTCAACACAGATACTTAGGATGCCTTGTTGCGCCAACATCTGGTACCATATAAAATCATAATATCCCCAACGATCCTGAACACTTTGTGATCCAGGTCCTCCATAGAGATTCATCCAGACAGGATACTTCTTTGTAGAGTCAAAATTCAGAGGTTTGATCACGTAGGCATTCAGTACGGTCCCATTTTGGAGCGGAATTGTAAAAAAACTAAGCTTACCAAACCCAAATTCTTTCGTTTTTAATCGAAGTTTGGCATTGTCTTCCAAAACCCTAAGTTCTTTCCCCTTGATGTCCTTTAATGTGTATACCGGAGGCGTATTTGCATCCTGCCAGGTTTGGACATAGTATTTGAAATTCTTGCTGAATTCTGCAACATTCCAACCCCTTTGTTTGGAGATGTTTTTTTTACGGGTACCATCCATGTTTATGCAGCAGATGTCACGAAACATCGGACCACTTTCTGTTGTGGTAAAAAAGATTACTCTTTTAGTTTCGTCAACACCCAAAAGCTCATCAACTTCCCAATTCCCATGTGTGAGCTGGAAAATCTGCTTGCCATCCATACCATAGAGGTAAAGGTGTTTGTTTCCGTCCCGCTCGCTGCTGATCAAAAAATATTTATTGTCTTTTGTGAAGGTCAGATTGTCGTTTATCTCTATATAATATTTGTTTTCTTCAGTATAAACGACATTTGTTTTCCCGGAATTGGCGTCAGCAAACAAAAGTTCCAGCTTATTCTGATGGCGGTTCATCCTGTATAAACTCAATGTGTTTGGCAGGTTAGTCCATTTGATCCTTGGGATGTAAATATCTGTTTCTTTTCCAATGTCCACCGGTTTAATGGTCTTGGCATTCAGGTCGTAGATATAAATACTAATGAGCGAATTTGCCTCCCCAGCTTTTGGGTATTTGAATTTGTACTCCTCAGGGTACAGACCGCCGAATTTTGTCATCGTAAATTCCTTGACATTACTCTCGTCGAATCGATAAAATGCTATTTTTGAACCATCCGGTGACCAGTAAAAGCCTTTGGAAAACTCAAATTCTTCTTCATAAACCCAATCTGTAGCGCCATTAATGATTGCATTCTGTTTCCCATCCATGGTAACCTGGGTCTCTTTTCCGTTTGAGAGGTCGGTGATGAAAAGGTTGTTGTCGCGTACAAAAGCCACTTTGGTGGCATCGGGGGAGAAGTCAGCCAGGCGTTGCTTTCCTCCTTCGCTAATAGAGGTAATTTTTTTTGATGTCAGATCCATTACAAAATAATTGGATTTTGATGACCTGCGGTAAATCCGTTCCATCTCAGTATTGAACACGATCTTGCTTTCATCATTACTGAAGCTGAAGTCCATAAGCTGAAGTGTATCGTTTTTCTCTTTGCGAATGAAATCACTTTGCTTGAAAAAAACACGTCCTGCTGTTCCTGTAATATAGTCATATTCAATTAAAGAATCAGATTTCATCAGGACATAATGCTCTCCGTCTTTGAGTGATTGCAGATCGTCAGGGCGTTTTGGGAAAAGATCACGGCTACCCCATACGTCTTTTAGTGTTAGTTCTTTAGTTTGTGAGAAGAGCGAGAAGCTTGCCAGGAGTAACAGGCTCAGTAACGCCAGTTTCTTTAGTGATGACATTTTTCAAAATTTAGTAAACAAAAAAGGATTGGGTTGCTTTATTCAAGCTACCTGAGGAAGCAAAGATATACTTTTCAGCTTTGATTTTCAGAAAATCTACTTGAAAAGCTTATGATCTTGGACAGCTGTAAAGTAATAATCTGCCTTAATATGGAATATATGATCCATTAACATCGCCAGTGCAAAGCATTTTTATTTGCTGGTAAAAGGTTCCATTTTCGGAGATCACGATATTAATAGTTTCATATTTCCAATCAGGTTGACCAGGAAGCACACCCGGAGGCATAAAGTTCGGAATAATGTCTGCAAATCGCCGAACAATCAGCAATGCATCAAGTGCACCTGGCGTTGCACCGATTCCGTTGATTTCGGCTGCCCATAGTTTAATACCAATTAAATAGAAATTGGAAATATGGACAAAATTTCGCTCAACAGCTTGGGCGTCGGTGGCATTAGCGCCTCCCCAGGGCTTGGTGCATTTTGGTATACACTGGTAAGTACCCGATGGGAGGTTTGTGAAAATTACTTGTCCAGTGATGCCGGTATCGGACGAATCAACAATGATTCCATTTTTCTTCAACAGAACTTTAGTGAATGTAATAGGACTTAGCTGGTTATTGAAATACACAAGACTAACGCTTAGACTTGCAGAGTCAATGTTTGGGTTGTCGTTGGCGATTCTTCCACCACAATAAGCAGGGAAGCTGATTGTCAGGCATAGTAGAATAAGAAAGCAAGATTTCATGTGATAATTTTTTATAAGAATTTTTAGTAGTTAAGTTACTATCTCATTCTCTAAAACTCATGATGTATCCAAATTTAAAACAGCTAATATAAAGAATTTATTTGCAGTTCCGACTTCATTTGTTACTTTTGCTGGCTCAATCGGGTTGTTAGCTCAGTTGGTTTAGAGCATCGCCTTGACAGGGCGGGGGTCACTGGTTCGAATCCAGTACAACCCACTGAGAATGAGTAAGTTGCGGAAAAATAAATTCTAAAACGCTCATTTTCAGGGA
>SESG01002101.1_pt1 | contig 63883 bp, 95 predicted proteins | sample 3171421 | NCBI WGS metagenome assembly SESG01 (sample SAMN10866946, study PRJNA518727) | freshwater metagenome | biome: subpolar coniferous forest; feature: holomictic lake; material: water; isolation source: holomictic Lake 227, 6 m and 8 m depth | place: Canada: near Kenora, Ontario | collected...
CGCCTTTTTTGAGCTTGGACAGGTTAGTCTTTTCACCTTCGTGGGATTGTTTGTCGTGCATGGCAAATGCCTTCTTGACAATCTTCTTATCTTGGGCAATGTCTTTTTCCATTTCTTTGGACTCGGCGTGACCGCCGTTTTTCATTTTGCCGCCATAGCACATGGATTTGACTGCGCCGCCTTCTTTGAAGCATTGCATCTTGGGGAGTGATTTAAAGCCTTCCATTTGATTTTCCTCGAGGTTTATTGGTATTAGGGTGATCAGCCCTTATATCTACTAATGCAAAAATATGGGGGTTTACGCCCCGGCTAAAAACAATGTGCGCTCTATTTGACGGCGCTTTTTAAGAATTGGCGGGTTACTCCAGTTCATAAACGAATCGGCCGCTTGTTGGATTTTTCCTTCATTTAGGTACTTCATCACTTCCGATTTAAGGAAGTTATCCGGTCCGATGTTGTGGCACAGGCTTAACAAGGCGTTAATCTGGGGCCGTGTTATACCCGCATTTAAACTTGATTCCAGGGCCGTGGTGCACTTTTCTAGGTCCCGGTGGAGGATTGCTATTACCTCCTCCTCAGAAAGCTCCCTATGAAGCAAATCGCGGGTCTGGCGCTTGATGAGGTGGCCCACCCCGATCGTCCAGTTACCCTCGCTGTCACGGTAGGCTTTGTGGCGCTTACCTTCAAAGTGCTCCAGTAGCGCTATGGTGGAGTCATCCACCCAGCTAAACACGTGATTTTCTTTGTGCTGCGCCGCGTTAAACATTACGCTAAACACAAGCACGCAGGCGCAAGCGGCCGCGGTCCACGCTTTAATCATGGCGTCCTCCTTAATTTGGACTAATTGTACGGTCTGGTGCCGTTCTTGTCAATAATTAAGGCTTGGCGCCTGGGTTGTTGTTCTTTGGTGTTTGGTACGCTGATGTGCGTCCAAGAGTTAAACTCTTCAATAATCTGGTCAAATGGTATTCCTCCATCAATGCACGCCTGGACTACCTCTTTGGGTTTCATGCCAGGCACGCGAATGTCCGCAGCACACCCCAGTCTATGCTGGCTGGTGTCACGGGATCCTACCGCATCGTTTACCGGCTTAGACCGGAATGCGGAGTTGACTAAAATTGGCTTACCTAGTAGCGCTCTTACCTGCTCCAAGAGCTCTGCTACTCGTACTAGGTTAGCCACCTCAGTGGCGTTCGGGGTGTTGTCTAGCCCCTTGCGTTGAGCTACCTCAGATACGGTGAGCTCTTCCAATGTAAAGTTAGGGCTTAGGTTCATTTTTAGACTTCATGTCAATGATCTTCTCTAGCGTCCTGCCGCCAAAGTAAAAGCTCATAATCAGCATGCCCCACTGACCTAAGAGCTCAACGTATTTCTCGTTGGCGTTCATGCCAAAGGTCGACATGCCTGCAAAGATAAAGTATCCGGCTAAGATGGCAATCAAGGTCATCGGGCGGATGTTCTTAGAGAGCCACGAGTCGCTGGCCATGTCCGATTGCTGGCGCTTGGTAAGCTCTTGTGCCTCGATGTTGTCGGCGTTAAGCTCTGCCAGTTTGCCCTCTTGTTGGAGCTTGATGAGCTCTTGTTGTGCTTTGGCTTTGGCCTCTGGGTCTGGGATTAATTTGTCGATTAGCTTTGTGCCAATGTCAAACAGCGCAGTTAACGGAAACATTATTTTTTCTGCCTTTCTTCAAGCAGCTTGACCCGTACATGAAGGTCATGGATTTCTTTGTAAAGCTCCTCACGCATCCTAGCCCTGCGATCTGCGGATATTGGACTGTCTGTGGGCACACCCTCAGAAGTAATTAAGGCTGGCATTTTGCCTTCTATCTGAGTTAAGCGGGTTTGAAATGAATGCACTTGACCAAGCAACCAACCCATGCACACCACCACAATCGGGATGACTGCTTTAAGTAGGTCTTGCATGTTCATTACTTATCAACCTTCTGATCTAGTTTGTCTTCGATGCGGTGCAGGGCCTTCAAGACCTCGTACCAGCGATCATTAAAGTCGTCCTTGCTGACGTAGTGGGTGGGGAGCTCTGCTCTGAGTTTTGCGAGGTCCTCTTTGAGCTCTTGGACCGCAGTCCAGAGCTCACGGCAAAACCAGCCCAGTATACCGCAGACGGTCGGGAGGATAAAATTAATGAAGGTCTGCAAATCCACTGTGCTGGTCTCCTATTACTGCACTACTTCGGTTGTTTCGGCGGGTTTCTCGAGTGCTGTCTTTAGCATACTGACAAACGCATCCTTGCCAACACGAAGCTGGTCAAGGTTAAATTGCGTAGACGCAATCTTGCGGTCAAGGTCTAGACAATGATCGACCAAGAGCCGCTGCTCCTGGGTCATGTCTTCGAGTGTGTACTCTTTGTTATCGATAGTAATGGGAGTTGTTTTTTTCTCGCCCATGTCATTCTCCTAAAAATGCCACTAAACAAGGCTAGTGGCTTGCCTATTCTTCTTAAGGCAAACTTGCAATAAACGCATTAGCCTGTTCTTGTGTCATCACATTCCCATCGGCATCTTGCAGTTCTGCACCAGCTAAGACTTCTTTTTTGAATGTTTGGTAGTCTGTGTTGGCTGGGTCAGCTGAGAAAGAAGTAAAAGAACCATTACCATTGTCACGAATAACAAAAGTTTGGGGTTCTCCGTAAGGGCTATCTGTTGTGATTACTTTATACATCTTATAACTCCGCATTTAACGCAACAAATCCAGTTGTAGAATTGTTACCAAGTAAAAATGATATTTGACCAACTGTTCCAACCGCACCAGTAGTAACGGCATCTAGTAATACTTGCGTTGTTCCAGCACCGTATGCAGCATTAGCAAGAGTTAAACTGCTAAGTCCTGTTACCCCAGCACCCCAAGCAGAAATAACACCAATACCACCATAATCTACAGATGAAGGGTTTGCTCTCATAGTGACTGGCAATTGTAAAAATGCGTAGTGCGATGTTGTAGTTCTAATATTACAAAAAGCTAACTGATTAAATAATGTGCCTGTTGTAGCTCTGTAGTAATAGCGTTGGCAAAGCTGCAATTCAGTTCCATAAGGTCTGTAATCAAAGCTAGTAGCTGTAGAGCCTACCTCTAGCTGTAGCCTTGAAATGGCAAAGTAGTCACCCGAAGAAACCGCAGACTGCCCAGTACCGCCACAATTAAATCCAACATCTATAAACGCACCTTCTGCGTTATCAGTACCCCAAGCAGTAACCCCAACAAAAGCTGTTGAAGTAACTGTTTTGTATTCCCAAGTATTAGCGGAAGTTACAGTAAATGTTGTTGTCGTTGCGCTACCACCAGTTGTTCCTACAGGAGAAACAACAACTGCATGGTTGCCTGTTCTGCTTGATTTATACCAAAATGATACAGTTGCGGATAAGCCAGCCAAATCAACAACATTACTTGTTTCAATACTTTGCCTGTTGCAATAATTAGAAATAGAACTAGTGTTTGCAGTTGCATGAGTATAACGAATACTATATTTGCTATCTGCATCAGGAGCATCAGATTGTTGTGCTACATTGGTAGAGCCGCCTGTGTAAACAATAATTGTTTTTTGGCGGTCTAAAGTGTACTGAAATAAAGATACATTTGTAAATGATGTTCCTCGCTGTGAAATCACCATATCGCCATTGATGATGCGGTTCTTGAAGCCAAAGGTGTTGTTGGTGTTTACGGATGTTGCGGTGATTGTGCCGTTAACTTGAAGAGGTGTTGTTGGGCTAGTTGTGCCGATACCCAAGCGACCGTTAGAATCCAGCCTCATCGACTCAACACCGCCCTCCGAGAACGCAATGGTGTCGGCTGCGGGGAAGAACATTCCCGTATTAGCGTCTGTGCCTCGTATGGCTGGGGTAGCAGCGGAGCCGTCTACATCCGATAGTCCGTCTGTTCCACTTAGTATTAAAGACATATCAAGCTCCTGCTGTTATTAAACTGTAGCCCAAGGAAGTGCGGGCGAAATGATGGGTGGGTTAATCTGTGCTTCTAATTGTGCTTCTACGTTGGCTTCGGTAGCGTCTTTGTCCACACCGTTAGTCCAGCACCAGCCAAGCACTTGGTCTTGAGTTAGGTCAGCATACGGTGTAAATCCAGCACCTTGCTCAAGCGTAAAGCTGGCTGTGCCGTACACATTTGAGCTATATTCGTCTTGGTTGGCTGTGCATTGCCAATGTGCGGTTACAACCACATCAGTTAAGCCATCTTCTTGGGGTACGCAGTCTAACTGCGAGATTGTCCATACTGTTGTCATTTTTACTTCTCCTTATTTAGATTTAAGTAATTCTATTTCGGCTGCTTGTGCTTCTACTTTAGCGTTTAGTTCTTTAATAGCAGCAGCAAGCGTAGCTACTAACACCGATGTGTCAATGCCTTGTGGCTTTATAGAACCATCTTCATTAACTGCATCCTTTTCACCAGTTACGGCATCAGGAAATACTTCAGCAAGTTCATGAGCAACAAACCCTTGTCCATCTAAGCCATCCTCTTTCCATTTGTATGTAACAGGATTTAATGCTTGAACCTTGGCTAAAGCACCTGTCATTGGTTCAATGTTTTCTTTTAAACGGTAATCGGATGAAGTGTTGTAAACAACACCGTTTGTTCCTGTAGCAACAATAGTTCCTCTAGTTGTGCCATCAGACCTTTGAAAGATTATGTAAGTTGTAGTTGTGTCTGTAGTATTAACGCCACCTTTTACAGTCATAACTGTTTCACCAGCAACAACATTAGTATTTCCAAAACCAACCACATCACCGCCATTTTTTTCTACAGCAAATCTAGAACCAAAACTAGAACTAGTAGTACCAATCCAAACATTACCACCAGAGGTAATACGCATCCGTTCTGTTGCATTGGTTTGGAACATTAAATATCCATTGGCTTGATTGCCAATAAACATATCTGTGCCACCATGAAAAATCTGTGCTTTGTTTACATCACCAGTAGACATATTGATGATTGCACTAGATGAACCATTTAGAGTAATGTTGCCACGACCAGAAGCAGTTATTTGTGCTGTAGTAGTACCAATGCAGACATTACCACTAGAGTCGATACGCATCCGTTCTGAGCCGTTGGTTGTGAAAATAATCCCATATGCTCCACGAGTTTCGAAATTACCACCATTCGTATTTGTGTACATATCAAAAAGATATGAATTGTCTGATGTGGCTGTTCTAAAAACACCGCCATTGCCAGAAGTGCTACCTTTTACTTCTAAAGTTTTATACCCTCCTCCAAATGAAGTAGGACTATTAGTACCAATACCTACATCGCCACCAGAGGTAATACGCATCCGTTCTGCACTGTTTGAATAAAACAACAATGGTCTTGTAGAAAATACTGACATATTTACTTCAGGAGTTCCTCCATTGATAGTAGAGTCGTCAGCTAATGCTATTAATGAAGAAGTCCCTGTTGAATTTGCAACAAAATAACCAGCACCTTGTCCATTAGAAGCCCCTCCTCTAATTCTGGATAGTGTCATACCGCTTCCAGCAATATCTAGTCTTTGTGTAGGACTACTAGTACCAATACCCACGTTCTGCGATGTATCAATCGTTACAGCCGTGGTTGTGCCGTTGGTGGCGAGTTGCAGTACGCCTGACGTATCAGCAGATAGGTTTAGTGATGTGCCAGATGTGGTTCCAGCCGAAATTACAGAAGGCATTATGTGTTCTCCAAAGTTTCTATGCGGGCTTTGAGGTCGTTGATGATTTGCTGTTGTTCTTGGATAGCCTTAATTAACGCTGGGACTAATACCGCAGTATCAACACCCCAAGGTCTTTTCATTGTGCCATCTTCGTTATCTTCTCCAACAGAAACAGCATCAGGAGAAACAGTTTCTAGTTCCTGAGCAATTACACCATGTTCAACATGAAAACCTGTTTCTTTCCAGTCGAATGCTCTAATTTTTACAGAGTTAATTAAAGGCAATGCTGATGAAGAATCGACAATATTTTCTTTTAATCGTTGGTCTGATGTTGTGTTGTATCGTATTTGATTAGCCCCTCGGTTGTAATCAATAGAGCCTCTACCAAATCCGCCATCTGTGTAAAACTGAATTAATAAATTGTTTCCTGAAGTTGCTGAATTCCAAAGTGAAGCACAAGCACTTGCTGATGTGGCTTGCGCTATTGCAAAATCACCCGAAAGACCAGTATCTGTTGTTCCGCAAAGAATTTTACCACCAGAGGTAATACGCATCCGTTCGCCAGCTGAACCTGAGCTATAGGTTGTAAATGTCATGTTACTGCTGTTAGCTCCACTTCTAGCTGCAACAATACGCATATCACCAGCGTTATAGTCAATTAACGCACCATCAGAAGCACTAAAATCAGTTGCATTGGATGTTGAACGAATTGCGCCAGCGACCATTAGCCTTTCGTTAGGACTACTAGTTCCAATACCAATATTACCACCAGAGGTAATACGCATCCGTTCTGAGGAAGAACCATTACCACCAGTTAAAAATCTTAAACCATCGCTAGCTTGCTGAATTCTGCAATCATAATCTTCTGCTGTAGATGTTTTAAAATCAATATAAGCATCACCAGCGGTTCTAGCTAATTCTATTTCTCCAGCATTGCTTATGTATGTGGTTTGCGTTCCTCCATCAGTAGCTGCAATAGCACCACGAACATCTAGTTTTTGAATAGGGCTGTTAGTACCAATACCTACATTACCACTAGAGTCAATCCGCATTGCCTCAACACCACCTTCTGTAAAGGCAATAGTGTCGGCTGCTGGGGAGAAGATACCTGTGTTGGTGTCGCCCGTAAATGTGATGGATGGGGCTGCTGCTGAACCCGCTGCGAACTGAACGGTCTGCGCTCCACCAGTAACGACTAGGGTTCCCGATGTGGTTGGCAATGTTAGGGTGGTAGTTCCCGCTACCGCTGGGGCAGCTAGGGTTACTGAGCCACTTGAATCGCCTGCTACGACTAATGAAGCCATATTATTTCCTTTATAAAACTACCCAGCGAGCTCCGCTGGCGACGGTTACTGATTGTCCGCTTGCTACGGTGACTGGGCCAGAAGACATTCCAGAGGTTCCCGCCGCAATGGTGTAGCTAGTAGCTACTGTTTGACTGTTCACAAAAATACCGTTAGTTGCCACGACCGCACTAGCTTGAAGTTCACCTGTGCTTGGCTTATATAAAAACTTAGCGTTTGATGTGTAGAGTGTTGCTGCCGTGCCACTTGTTGCCGCGGCAGACAACGGATAAATATTAGTTGAAGTTGTAGTGTCGTTACTTAACGCCGCACCACCAACCGATGCCCACGCCGTGCCGTTAAATCCTTCAAACTCGCTTGTCGTTGTGTTAAAGCGCAAATAACCAGACACGCCAGTTGGCCGATCGCCCGTTGCTCCCTTGGGGATTAACATTGCGTCAATACCAACCAACGAGGCCGTTACGGCAGGCGATGATGTACCAACACCTAATCGTGTATTCGCGCTGTCAAAAAACAGATTTGCCGAGTTACCAAATGCGGCGGTACCAGCGCCGTAAGGTATGCGGCCAGTTGTTAGAGAAGTTAACCCAGTACCACCATTACCAACAACGAGTGTGCCGGCGACAGTTACCGCGCCCGACGTTGCCGTAGAGGGGGTTAGTCCAGTCGTGCCAAACGAGATAGATGTGACAGGGGACGACGCGCTGCTCTGCGCCAGTAATGTAACAACGCCGGAACTGTTTTCAAAGTACAGCTTGCCGTCGTTAATGTTTATCGCTAACTCGCCAGGAACCAGGTTGCCAGCGGTCGGCACAGCACTCGCAGTGGTGCTGTAGTATAAACTGATCGGTGTAAAACCTGCCTGTGCCATATTTATTCCTTATAATACTCGAGGTTTTTTAATAGTCGCTCGTTATTGGGTTCAAACTCCAGGGCATTAATGCCGTGCTTAATTGCTTCCTCTTTAAATCCTAATCTGTACGCTGCAATCGCCGCTAGATCGTGCGGCCTTGCCTTCCAGTTGTTTGCATCAATCGTGTACGTATATGTACACTCTGTCAGCTTGAGTGCGTTACATGCCGCGCCGTAACACTCCTCCCATAATCCTTTTCTATAGCACGCCTGTGCTAACTCACACCATGTCTCGCGCACGCCTGGGTCTTCGGATACTGCACGACGATACCAGTTCATACCATCATGTTCTAAGTTATCGTAGCAGTTACCAATCAAACGAAATGCGTAGGCTCGTTCGTTATTCCACGTCGCCTCTGGCATCGCTAAATACTTTTGCAGTGCCACAATCGCCTCTTGCCAACGTTGGTAGTATGTTAACTCCCTGGCGTAATAAAACGCATTACGTGGACAGCTTGGGTCTTCCTTGACCGACATCTCTAACAGATCTAAGTACTGGCCTCGTGACTTTGTCTCGTCAGGATGGTGCGTAATCATCAACATCTCGCTATACGCAAACACTTCTTTGGTCCGGTGATCTGGCCTAATGTACTCGTGGCAGGGATGATGCCAGTGGTAACCCTTGCGGGTGTGTACCTTCGTACTGTAAAACACTTTACCGTGCCCCCAGTCAAACTTATAACTGAGTCTGGTGGTCTCTGGTGTCCAGAGACGCTCTAATTCTTCACGCCATCCTGGCTCTAACTGCTCGTCTAAGTCTAGCGATATGCAGACATCAATGTCAGCGGGGAGTAGCGCCAAAGCGGCATTCCGAGCATGATCGAAGCGCCAAGGAGAAATGCAAATGCTATGAACAACAGCCCCATACTTTTTAGCCTCCTCGACCGTACCATCCGTAGAACCAGTGTCGGCGATCATAATATAATCCGCTAACTTACTGGACTCGCAGAATGTCTTTACAAACTGCTCTTCATTTTTGCTAATCGCATATACGGCGATTTTCATGTGCTACCCCTAATTAAAATGTACCGCCACTCACTCCATTATACTTGGTTGCGGTTATTGTGCCAGCGCTAAAGTCACCATTTGTATCGCGCTGTACCAGCGCGCTTGCGGTGTTAGCACTTGCTGCCACTAATGACGTACCCCACGCTGTGCCAGTGGATACTGCCACACCAGCTGCTGGGTAAGTCGTTGGTCCTGTCGGTCCGGTTGCCCCAGTTGGTCCTGTCGGTCCAGTTGGGCCTGTCGGTCCTTGAACACCCTGCGGACCAGTCCACCCTGTCGGACCGGTGGGTCCTTGTATGCCTTGAGGTCCAGTTGGGCCTGTCGGTCCTTGAATGCCTTGTGGGCCGGTGGGTCCTTGTGGTCCGGTGTCTCCAGTGGGACCTTGCGGACCAGTTGGGCCTGTCGGTCCTTGTATACCTTGCGGTCCGGTGGGCCCCTGTGGACCTGTTGGGCCAGTTGGGCCTTGTTCGCCAGTTGGGCCAGTGGGTCCTTGTATGCCTTGCGGACCGGTTGGTCCTTGTGGTCCAGTGGGTCCGGTTGGACCCTGTGGTCCAGTGGGACCTGCAATATTGTACGCAATTGTTGTAACAACGTGCGACTGTGCGTTGTTGCGCATGTGTAACGATGCTGTTGGCGTTCCTGTTTGCGCTTGAACATAAACATTAACCAGTATTCGACTGCTGGTAGATGCTAATGTGCTTGGTGGAACATATAGGTCGTACTCATACAATTGAAGCGTTGAATTATTAACCGCAGTTCCACCTGCATAATTTCCGCTTGCTAAAGTTTGCAGTACGGTGGTGCCGTTAGATGCAACCTCTTGTATGCTAGTCCAAAAACGGTACGTGCTGCCACCCGAATTGTGTTGCATCCACGCATACAGCTCCCACAAACCGCCAGGGAAAAATGTGTTGTTGGGCACACCAGCAGCAGTTACAAACGAACCTAATAAAACTGGTGATCCAGCACTTGCAGCTATTGAAAGGTCAGTTTGTGCGCCAGTGTTTGGGACTGTAAGCAAATTATATGCCTGTGGTCCCGTTGCCGTTGCGCCGTCAAGGAACAGTGTTAAACCAGTTGACGATCCTTGCGGTCCAGTATCTCCAGTAGGACCTTGTATTCCCTGTGGTCCAGTCCATCCTGTCGGGCCAGTGGGTCCTTGTATTCCTTGAGGACCAGTATCTCCAGTGGGTCCTTGGATACCTTGTGGTCCAGTCCAGCCAGTGGGGCCTGTCGGTCCTTGTATGCCTTGGGGTCCAGTGTCTCCAGTGGGGCCTTGGATGCCTTGCGGTCCAGTAGAACCGGTTGGGCCAGTGGGGCCTTGAATGCCTTGTGGTCCAGTGGGGCCGGTGGGGCCTTGTATTCCTTGTGGGCCAGTCCAGCCTGTTGGACCTGTCGGGCCAGTCCAGCCAGTTGGGCCGGTCGGTCCGGTGTCGCCTGTCGGGCCAATCGGTCCGGTATTTCCAGTTGGTCCTATTGGGCCAATCGGGCCAGTTGGTCCTTGTATTCCTTGTGGGCCTTGTGGTCCAGTCCAACCAGTGGGGCCAGTTGGTCCGGTGTCGCCAGTTGGGCCTGTCGGGCCTTGTATTCCTTGTGGACCTGTTGGGCCAGTTGGGCCTTGTGGTCCCGTACTGCCAGTGGGGCCAGTTGAGCCTTGTGGTCCTGTGCTGCCAGTTGGACCTTGTGGTCCTGTGTCTCCAGTTGAACCGGTGGGTCCTTGAGGTCCAGTCCAGCCGGTTGGGCCAGTAGGCCCTTGCGAACCTGTCGGACCTTGTGGTCCAGTTGGGCCTGTCGGACCAGGTGCGCCTTGCGGGCCAGTAGGTCCAGTTGGGCCACCAAGATTAGAAATATCTTGGAGCTGTGTTTGTTTGGTTACGCCATTTTGGACAACAACCGTAACTTCGTTACCGGTCAGTGCTGTCGCTACTGGCAGTCTTGTTATCGGTTGATTAGCCATTTATTTTAAGTATATGTAAATAGGTTTAACGCAATTGCCGAATCAACATTGGTTGTAACAACAACTTCCACACTGCCTGGCAAACCGTACGCCGGTATTGTCACGCTAATATTGTTTTCATTTAGCACAGTAAAACTGGTGGGCACACCACCAATTAATACGTTAGACACGTTTCTAAAGTTATCGCCACCAATCGTTGCAGTGTAACCGCCGGCTCTTGATCCGCTGCTTGGAGTAATCTCACTGACAGACGCGCGCACGGGCGCGGCGGTGCCACTCATGGTGTTCAAATTACCTTGAGCAGCTGCGGCTGGTAAAATGCCTTCTAAGGTAAAGTTATCGTACTGTTGTGGATCGTTGGCGTTACCTTGTGTATTCAACAAGTTTGGCCCAGTTGCCACAGATACATCTGGGCGGGGGAAACGCAACGCAATGTTTTCTGTTTGACGCGCTGGTAATCTCCAGGGGTCAAAATTATCTCTATCTGCTGCACATACCCGCATACCAGGAAAATTGGGATCGGGCATTAAATCTGTATACGCAAACTTCCTGCTGCAGCGATCACAGATCGCCACAGACAGGACACTATTACCCCGAGTGTCGAGGTAGACAGGCATTACTTAACTCCGGATTGAATTACCGTTAAAGTGTCACCCTCAGCGCCGCCAGACAAACGAATAGCACGATATGGCTGTGCTAAAAAAGTTGCAGTGTTTGGTGCTGTTGTTGGCGCAGTAATCCAAGTAAAACTTGCGGTTGTAAAATTTTGATTTACAACGGGGTAGGGGTCTGTTGCCGTTACTTGAACGGTGCCAGATCCAGTCTTTGAATATGTTACTTGAAATGGAGTAATGTATTGGTCGAGTACAACTGGAGTAGTTACCCCAGTTGCATCAGCCGTCACGGTTACTTGACGCATGATTGGCTCCTAATTAGTTGTTGGTGTAGCCAGAACCGTAAGGAATAATCGAACCATCAATATTACGTGCGGTGTACTCTACAGATAATACGCCAGCCAATGTGCCAGTAATAGAAGTACGAGCCCATGTGAAGGTTACTACAGAGTCAGCGGTACCGTTATTGGCAGCTTCAGCAGCAGCGGTTGTAGTTGCGGTGAAGGCCATGTCAATTACACCACCAGTTGTATTGGCAGTAATTGTTCCGATAGTTACAGCATCAACAGCAACAGTAATAACACCGCCAACCAATGCGGAAGGAGCGGTAGTTGCGTAGAGCTTAACGTTAGAAATGATAGAACCAGCAGGGATAACAAAAGAAGAGGCAGTTGTTTCGCCAATCTTTGTTGTGCTGATTGCGCCAGCGGCTGCTACGCCAGTAAAGGTAGCTTGCTGTGATACTACGGCCGCGCCAGTGTTATCTGGGGCAATGGTGCCGTCGTTTGTTGGGTTGTTTCGCTTAAAAATGCGAATGGGGGATGTAAATGTGCTAGACATTGTTTGATTCCTTATCTCAGTGGGTATCCCAAGCTGTCTCTGAGTCGTCTCACCGGGAAGCGTCGGCGGTCAGAATGGGATTATTCTTCCTATAACTACTAATGCAAATTAATTAGAAAAACCGCCCTAGTTGGCGTATTTATTGGATTTTTTAACGTTTTCGCTACCGGGGATGACCCGCAGGTTGCTGGGGACGTGCAGGCCAGATACTTTTTTGCCCTGCAGGGGGATAATGTGGTCTACATGCCACGGGAAGTTAAATAGGTTTGTGCGTAATTGGGCTAAATGGTAAGCCTCTTCAATTATCCACAAATCGGTGTCAATCAGCCATTTTGGGGTGCGTTGGAGTTGTGCGGCTTTGCGTTTAGCTTGGAGTGCTGCTTTTATGTGTTTGTTTTTTGCATTCCAAATACGATTTCTTGCGTTATGATTTTTTAAATCTTTGTCTCTATTTTTTCTATGTATAGCGTGTCTTTTTTCTGGATTAGCTAACGCCCATTGACGAGCGCGTTCCTTGGTAAGCTCTTTGTTTCGCTCGTACCATTCTTTACGTAATCGTTTTGCGTTTTCTAAATCTCTTGGCATATTAGTATTGTAACAAAAAAGCCACCTTGTGGGTGGCTTTTTTGATTTGCTTCAATGCAGATTAAACACCTTGCGTACCGTAAATATTACGGGCATCGTGCCACCCAGTGGCGTAACGCTCAGTTGCCTTATAGCGCATGCTGTCAGTCTCAAAGTCTCCCTCCATGGATTTCTCCATGGGGCGACGCATTACTAACATCAAGCCATTCTCAGCATCGGTCTGTACCCACCATGCCTTGCTGGAGCTCAAACGGGTTACAACATGTGTACCCTTTGGTAGCATACCAGTGGACTTGATTGGGTTGAGATCGTTGTCAGCAGTACCAGAACGGAGAACCGACTTCAGAATTACTTCTGCTTGGAACTCGAGTGCTGGTGGAACTACTAACTGCTCGGCTTTCAAACGAATACGCTTACCGTTGTTGTCGATTGCAGAACGGATCTGAATGAGGATTTGCTCAACAGAAGTCTGCGACAAAGCGGCAGGAGTAGTCAATTGATTGCTATAGGTGAGACCGTTAGCTACAGGGTGAGCTGTGTTTACTAAGGTTACGCCGTCACCACCAGTATAACCAGCGGTAAATGCGAAGTTTAGTAAGTTAGCGCACAATGTCTCTTTGGTTTCAATCATAGATTGAGCCAAGTGCTTGGCGAAGGTGCTGCCGATACGGATGTGATCACCGTCTTCCATCAATACCTTGGTTAAAGCGTATGCCAAACCATAGATTTGATAGATGAAACGGGTGATGTACAAAGTACCGCCCTGATCATAGCTGACAGGAGTTCCGTCAGGCATGGCAGGAGCTGCATTCATACCGTACAGCATTACTTCTTCGTGATAATTACGTGGAATACCTTGGATCTGCTCTACAAATCCTTTCCACTCGTCAGCGCGTTGTTCATAAACGCCATCAAAGACTTCGTTGATAATCGGCTCGACTACCGCACGAAAGTCTGTACTGCGCATTGGGGTTGCCATTTGCTAGTTCCTTTCGTTAAATGTTAGACCGAAGCCTTAGGCGCTACAAACGTGTTGTTAGCGATCTGTACTTGCACAATCGTTTTGGCATCGCCCCAAGCGTTTGTTTCGCCTGGTGGGTAAGATACCTCACGTCCTAAACCAATCACACGTACTTGACCTTGTACGGTAGTAGCTACAGGAGTAGCTGCCAAAGCGCAGGTTGAGAAACCAGCGCCACCGTTACCAATAGCGGTACCAGATGCGGGATTGTTTGTTGCATCGAAGTCATACTGTGCGCCAATAGAGGACACATCAATAGAACCACTGGATTGTGCTTCGTAAACCATAGCTGGATCTGTCCAGAGCCAGAATACGATTTGGGTGTATGAATCTAACTGGGTCTTAGAGGCCCACTTAGCTACAGAACGACGACCTTGGGAGTCGGTAAACTCTACACCGTCAAATACGCCGAACACAGTACCAGCGGAACCGCCAGTTGCTGATGTAGCAGCGATTGTTACTTGGTTTGAGGCATTTAGACCAACTGGCTGATATTGATAAAACGCTTGACCAGCACTCAAAGAGTAGGGAGCGTTATAGCTATTATCAGTAGCAGCTTGGAAAGAGTTCGTACCAGCAAATGCAGTAGCACGATCCAAACCGCTTGGATGGTATGCAGGCTTCAGACCAAAGGGTTTAAATGTGGTAGACATTTATGTTTTTCCTTTGTTATTTTGAAGAATGTTATTGGAAGCGAATATTACTATTTGCTTTTGCGGCCTCTTTTTCCATTTCCAAAACTCCACCCTCAAGAATAGATCTGCCGCCTTTGCCGTCTTGAGCAGTGCTCCGAACAGCGGCGGTGATATTGCGTTGATGTTCGAGGGGATCCTCGAGGTGCATCATGCGCATCACTTCTTGATAGATTTCCTCTGGTAACTTAAAGAGAACCATCTCGTTACAACTAACACAGCCTTCAAACTTGCCCGAGCTCATCTTACCTAGCGATTCAAAGCCTTTTCCTAATTCGGCGGCTTTCACTGGCTCATAACCCAATGCCATACGTTTGTCGATACTGTCATAATTATTTGTGGTGGATAACCAGCACAAATGGAATCCAGGGATTGCTCCAGCTGGAAGGTCTGGCAATGCGCTATTTTGCCATTTATCTCTGAACGCCTCTGCACGTTCGCGCCGTGATTTTGCTTCCGGATCTTCTGCTGCCATCCGGTCTTTAACTTCTTCGACTCGATCTATTAAACGATCTTCTAAGTCGCGTTTGATTCTTGTATTTGCCATGATAATTATCCTTTGTTAGCGCGGTCATACGAAGCGTATGCGCGGATCATTTTATTACGTTTCTCAACATCGTCCCATGCACCAGCGTCTTTAATTGCTTGGACTCGATCACGGCTTAGTGTGATGGTTCCAGGTTTTGCGCTGGTTGTATTTGCTACTCGGCTAGAGGCCGTTGGACCCGCGCGACGAGTTTGCTGACCGCCTTTTGATGTGTAGCGGTGTGGTAAACGTGCCGATAAACGATTGTCTAACTCTTCCCAGTACTCAGAATCACTTGGATCCCAACCATCTGCTGCGAGTTCTTGATCAATTACCTTGGCAATTCTACTATCTGTATCTCGAGCCTGCGGGTCATACCAAGAGTTTTTCTTTAACCACTGAGTTGCATTATATTGTACTTCAGTGCTAATTTCGTTTGGTACGTTTTGCTTAGGAGCTTTTGCTTGCTCGAGCTGTTGTTTTTTGTAATACTGAGCTTGTTTTAAACGCTCCTTGGCGTCTGTCAACTGCTCTAAAAACTCAACTTGACCTGCTGCATCGCCAGATTGCGCGGCTTGCAACATTTTCATTTTTGCATACTCAACTCTGGTAGACTCATCTTCGATGGACTTATCGAGTTGTGCAAACTGATATGATGCTGCTGCGTTTTCTACTTTGGCTAAACGTTCAGCCAATTCAGCGTTGCGGCGCTCAAGTGCGCTAATCTTGTTACGTGCAGTAATGTCGCGTTGTTTAGCTAATTCTTTCTTTAGCTTTCGCTCTTCTCTGCGCGCTTCACGAATCCGTTCCCGGTCTTCGTCTGTTTCTTCTTCATCTTGCTCATTTGAAGAATCTTCTTGATCTTCGTCAGGTTCTTCTGATTCCTCAGCCTTTATTTCTGTTTTAGGCTCTTCTTCAGCATCAGCAAGAGGATCTGGTTCCATTTCAAGTGCTACCAGTGCACTGCCGTCAGTTTGTTCCTTGACGGGGATGTCTTTTTCATTTTCTGCCATAATTTTCTTTCAAAATTAGTCTACAAACGCTTTCATTTGCTGCGCATGCTCAAACGACTTAATGCGTGAGATGATTTCACGTGCCTGGATGGTAATAAACACCACTGGGGATCCATCATCATCTGGGCTTACAACAAAACGGTCACCGCCGTACTTGATGGTTCTAACCAAATCGCCAACTTTACACCATGGGCCTTCAATCCAAGGCTCTAAGGTATCTGGCGACTTGTATGCTAGTGGGCCAATCTGGCGTACTTTAGCTACAGTCTCATTGAAACGTAACGTCTGTCGGGTTTCGTCAACTAAAATGATTCCGCCCTTACTTTTTGCCTTCTCCCGTCGTAACTGCACTAAAACACGGTCTCCGGCTACTTCAATACCTGGATCAATCTCAGGGAAACACTCTTCCTCTGAGCGAAGATCTGGGTCTTCTTTTTGTGATAAATCAAATGCCATTCGGCAATCCTTTCTTAAATCTTACGATTTGTCTTCGTCGTCTTCTCTTAAAATTTCATCAATAATGTCTATTACTTCTTTAAATCCTTCAAATCTACCAATTAAACGTTGGTAATCCTCAAAAGAATTGACATTAGTACCAGCGGTAAGAGTAACCGCTAATTTTGCTTGTTCGTCTCGCGTACGCGAGATAATTTCAGATATAAAGTCCTTCATAATCTTACTAATGCAATGTTATGAAGGAATCCGCCCTAAAATTAATAAAAATTGCCGCCTTTGATATCTTTAAGATTTTTGCCTGGGCCAATTGGCTTGGCATTCTTTAGATTGCCTTGTTTTGCGCCGATCTTCCAGTTGTTGTCACGATGGCTGCCGGATGGGCCTGCGTCGATGGTTTTTTCACCAGGACCGCCGCCGTAACCCATGTGGCCAGTTTCTTGGTAAACTTGGCGAAAACCTTTTAAATTCTCATCAGACATTTGTTGCTCCTGTTGGGGGTGTGGGTGGTTGTAAATTTGCTTGCTGCTCTTGCAGTGCTGCTTGGTTTTGTGTATCTATTGCGGCTTGTTGCTGCGCCAATAAAGCATCGGCTTGTTTTTGTGCCATTTGCGTTTCGTGTGCAAAACGCTGTTTTTCTATTTCAATTCCATGGTCACGAATGCTACGTTCGGCTTCGTTAGTTGCCTGGATAGCTAGTTCATTTTGCTCTCGCTGCATAGCAAGATGATCGGCAGCCAAACCGGCGCCGGCTGTAATTGAAGCCACGCGTTCTTTAGCGGAATTGTTAATGTCTGCCAATGCAATTTGAGTTGCATTCTTTTGCGAGTCAATAGTCGCTTGAGTTTCGTATTTAGCTTGTAGGTCAAGTACCTGACGCTGCAATTCGGCAATCTTAAGTTCGTAATCTTGCTGTTGTTTAGCTGTTTCCATCTGCATTCTAGCCTGAGCTTCAGCTTGTTTGCGCTGGGTTTCAGCCATTTGCGTTTTAAGAATAACCTGAGCGGTTGGATCAGACTCAGCTTGGACTTGACGTTGCTGCTGTTGAGCTTGTTGTACTTTCTGCGCTAGTTGTTGGATTTGTTGAACAAACGGCTGCATGGTCATCTGTGCGTCTTGTGATACCATTTGTGATGCCAAAGCTAAAGCCTGTTGTGATTCAAGATCCAATGGTTTTTCTTGGTGCAACTCAAGCACATCGCGCCCGCCTGAAGCCTGCGCCACGTAACCACGCATAGATTGCAAATAGTGCAAGGTTAAATGTTGTTTGATATGCTCTAAGGCATGTGGTGCAAACGATGGGCCAATTACAGGGTTCCCACCATATGCAGGGTCCATGGCATATTGCAAATGGATCTTGATGTGGCTGATGTGATCTTGATCGGGGTACGCTGCTGCTGGTCGACCCATAGTCATCGACACGTTCTCCAACGCTGGGTTGGATTCTTTTGCACCTAACGGATTTGGTAAGACCTCATCAATTGCGGGAACTTTAAGCTGCCCAAGGATTCGACGATATACTGCACGAATGTCGAACATATTGGGTGGTGCGTTCTGAGCCATTTGCAACAGCGCTTGGTTTTGTGCCAAACGTTGTGTCTCAGAGAAAATGTTAGGATCAGATACTGGACGTACGTCGCTGTTGTATGCAAAGTCACGAACCTGGATTTCTTCACCAGACTGGTTGTCCATCTCCGCCAAGTACCAGTGATTGATACGGGAGATAATTGCCAGTGATTTAGCTTGGCTGCGATGCAGACGTGCGTGGATGCTAGAAAATACCTTAGCACCTTGTTCAATAAGAGCCTGCACTGTACCAACTGGGGTTTCAGAGCTGGCATCGCCAATTTTTTCTTCTGCGGTAGTTACTACGCCTTTAGCTGCGTTAGTTAACCATCCCATCAACTCCAACAATACGGAAGATGGTGGATTGAATGGCATAGCCATTGCAATCTTACGAACATCGTCTACTCCCGGTGCGCCTTCGATTTCGACGACTTGCGTAGGTTCAATGCGATCGCTTTGTCCACCAATTCGTCCACCTTTGAGCTTAAGTAAAGTTTGACTGTTGTTAATATGCGCGGCATCAAGAAGAGCGCGGAGAGCACCAGTAAGAGCAGCTGATAGACCGCCGATAAGATGAGGCAGCCCAATAGCATAGGCACCACGCCAAGGAATGAACTTAAATTCGACATACCAGTCCAGTTTTTCAAACTTCTCATCATTTGCTTCCCAGTTACGATATAGACCCAAAACTTTGCTGGTGGTCTCATCAATCATCAAAATGTACGGGGCGCGCTGGCCGTTTGTTTCTGCGTCTTCATCCAAACGCATAAAACATGTGATCTCGTAAATACGACGCAATCCGTCAATGTTTTTAGAAGGCATGTCTTTGCCTTCAATTTTGTTATTTGCTTTTTCGGATTGGGTTTGATCGTTTAATGGTGCATCAGACGAGTATGCACTGTCGATGTCAATGTAGATACCAGCGTCAACACGCTGCAAAAATGTATCTTCAGTAATGTCTTGTACTTCAGTTACACGCTGTGCGGTGTAGAAGTTGGTTGATGCGTATGGTAGAAGAATGTTGTCAATTGGCACCCATTCACAGATAGGCCGCTTTTGTTCATCATCCCAACGCCATTTAAGGAACTGCGATCCACCCAATGGTAACTGGGTGAGTAACTGTTCCATCTCATCGCGGTATTCACAAACTTGTTCTGTTAACTGCCAGTTAAGGAAGTTAACCTTACGATCTGCAGTTTCTTCTCTTAAGCGGTTTGCTTCGCCCTTGATGTTAGATTTAACTAAGCCGTCTGGCGGAAGTAATTCTTTAGCTGCCGAAGCCGCGAAATCAACGCAAGCCTCTGCCATAACTGGATGTACCACTTTGCTAGCGCCATCAAACGTGGCACCGCCTGGTGCGTCTTTACCAAGACCTGTTCTTCGTAATCCTTCTTCATACTGTTTGTCTCTTTGTGTGCGTGATTCTTTGTCTGCGTCAATTAAATCAAGGTATTCAACTGCCAATGACTGTAATGTGCCTTCGTCCAGACTTTCTGCTAAGTTAGCATAAAACTCTGGGTTTTTACGAGGGCCTTCTTTTGGTTGAAAATTAACAACGACAGACCCATCATCCAATTCAATAACTTCTGACTCTACGTCGGCAGGTTCTAAACCAAGCGCTTGTTCGTAGTAATCCATTTCAACGTCTTGTTTTTGAGCCTCTTCAATATTTTGCTCAGTATCAAGACCGGGCAGGTTTGCACCCGTTTGTATAGGAAGTATTGGATTTGCCATGTTTTATTTGAAAAACGAGTTAAACGCTTTTACTAGAGCTGGATGGGAATAAGGGTCGGCAGCTTGGCCACCCTGTGCGTATTTTGCAACAAATAACTCCGCTTGCATGTCTTTTACTGATTTTCCTTTGGCAAACTTAGGAACCACGTTTGTTTCTTCAATCAACATTTGTTGTGGGGTTTTAAGCATGCCCGGACTATGAGGCGCCATTCCGGCCTCTTCCATTAGTTTTTGGTGTGGAGTCTTTAAGGGATTCATAATACTACTAATGCAATAAATGGGGGTATTCCGCCCTACTGGGCGTACGGATTGACAAACTTCTTGGAGTAGTCCTCGTCGGCGTAACTGTAATCCCTAGCTGGTAGGGGGTCAAGTTGCAGCCATCCAGAGTCGCGCAATACGCGCAGGGCCTGGGATAGGGAGTCCACATAGTCATCATGGCCGCCTGCCTCTGGGAACGAACACACCTGACGCAAGAACCGTTTTGCCCAGTCTGCGTATTCCCCTTTGCGCTGTGGTTCTTCTGGTATCCACACTTTACCTTTGGCTACCAGCGGTGCCACGATGTTAAGACGCTGCACTTTATCGGCGCGGCCTGGGTTGTATCCTCTGACTGGCACACCAGCACCTTGTAGTTCTTGGATTAGGCTAATACCAGCTGACTTATCTTCCATGAGAATTAGGTCTGCCTTTCGGCCCTTGCCAAAGTCGTTGTCCGCACCATAAACCACTTCCTTAAAGTCGTTGATTACTTTACGACGCAGCTCCGGGTAGGACAGGTGCTCATCCCAGGCGTCTAGCAAGATCACCGCCGTGCCGGCGTCTAGTTGTTCAAACACGCCCCAGATGGTGCAGGCGGTCGGGTCGTTCATTGTCTTCTCAGAAGTCGCCGGATCATACGACGCAATAACATACTCCAGCGTTGGAGTCGGTTTGTTGGCTGGCCACAAGCGGAACTGTTTGCGCTTGATGATACCTGACTGTTCCGGGTCAAGGATCTCGCCATAGATCTCTTGTCGGCCAATATCAGTGCCATCGTAAGTCTCAAGCTGTTTGAAGAAGGTTTCTGATAAGTTGGCTCGGTTGTCATAGGACGAGGCGTTTGACACATACACGTCGCCTCCAATTTTTCCTTCGTTAAGATCTACAATTAATTCTTTTGGCTTGGGAGTGGTGGTAATAATCTGCTGCACTCGAGCGATGCGTGGGTCCCTAAGACGTAGGGTAAATTGTACGCCGTCGTAGGCATCGTCGATGTAATCAAACGCACACAGCTCGTCGAACCAAGCTCCATGATATTGCTTACCACGATACCGTTCTGGCTCTGAGGCTGGAATCCCTTGAATGAGGGATCCGTTTGTAAGGGTGATTTCAAAAAGGGACTTATTGTAATCGCGGATGAGTGACGAGGGAATGATATTGAGAAGTCCGGAGTCCCCCTCGAAACAAGTTGCACGTATATCGTTTGAGGTGGGAGCGGTGACGAGCCAACGGGTATTGTCAAAACGCCAAGCGCGAATGCCAATCCAATGGCTAGCCGTATGCGTCTTCCCCGATCCTCGACCAGCCAACATAAGAAACGTGTCATATTCGCCATCTTCTGGCTCCCTTTGGTGCGGTAGTGCTTGTAAATGCCAACGTACCTGCCAAATTGCAGCTTCTAGCTGTTGTTTGGGCCAGTGTTTGTTGTCCTGTGCGAACTTTTTTAGTATAAGTTCTTGTTTTTGTGTTAATGGCATGAAATAAACCCTTCTCCTACGAGAAAGCTGTTGTCCTGTCCAGTTGTTTCAATATGCACGCACATCTGCGCGGCAATTGGTGTTATTTTGGTTATGTACCGTCTAGCCTGGTGCACTTTTATTGGCGGGGAAACCTGATTCTCTACCAATTTTGTGCGGCTTTTAAAACTAATCGTGTAATACCTGTAAGTATCATCAAATTGTACCTTAGTTTTGTGGCCTAGTGATTCCACAAGACCCTGAACCTGTAACATAAGCCCGTAATTAATTGACGTAAAACGAAATTGGTCTTTTGCTTTTGAATATTGCCTTGATTTTGCGTACAGTATACCACGTAACAGTTCAGTTCGCTGTTCTGCCGACGCTAATAGGTAGTTTTCGGGTATTTTTACGGGTATGTTTGGCGCTAACTGTGATTCAATGCTGGGACTCACCACAAATTCACGCTCGCCGGTGTTGATTTTCTTACCAATTGTCAGTTTGTACCCAGCGTCTTTGAATTTTTGCTCTACAAACTTAAACGTGCCCCGGGGTGCTGCCATACTTCGGTTGGCTCGTCGGTTAAAAAACCAAAATCCAAAGACAAAAGGTTCTACCGGCAGATCTTGCCGTGGTAAAGATAGGGGTTTTGTGGTTGGGACTGAGTAGATTAACCTGTTTGCGTGGTTTTTTAAGTTAGTACCTACCAACTTATCCACAGATACAAACTTTAAAAGGCGTCTAAACCGCTTTTTGCCTTGGTACTCACAGATTCTTTGGCGATATTTTGGCGTCTCTACCAAAAATCCTAGCTTATCGTCCCCTGCGGCAGTGAGGTAGTCGTTAAACAATACCTCATAGCAGGTTTGGGCGCGGTACTCTTGGACGGTTTTTACCTGGACAATTTCTCCATCTTTGTTAAAGATGTAATCGCCTACCTGCAATTTGCTTGCAGGCTTCCAATAATCAAGAGTTAAAACTTTTTGGTTTGCCAGTATTGCCATAAAAATGTTCGAGGACCCAGAAGTCCAGCCATCGCCCTAGCGGCGCTCGAATTTTGTTTTGGATTGGAATAGGTAAGCGGTTGATATTAATCACTTCGGTCAGCTTTAACCGGTACTCAAGAAACTTTACGGTTTCTGTGTCAAATACTTCGACCGGGATATCTACGCTTTCAAAATTGTGAAGATCACAAACCAGCACTCTAAGGCCACGAAACTTCCCTGACGCGCTTTCGAGCGCACCTTGGATTTGGTATGCGTAATCGTTCATATTCTAACTAATGCAAAAAAATTAGGCGATGCGTCCCATTTTAAAAAATAAAAAATTGTCCAACTTCTTTTAAAAAAATTTGGAAAGTTGGACACTTTTTTATCTAATCCAATCAAGTACTTAACTCAAAAATTGTCCAACTTGTCCAACTTGTCCAACTTTTTTGCAACTTTTACCCTACCAATTAAATTTATCTTTTTTTTAAAGTGAACAAAAAAGTGAAATAAAGTCGGACAAGTCGGACAAGTCGGACAATTTTTCAAGTAAGTCTATGATTTTAAAAAATAAAAAATTGTCCAACTTCTTTCAAAATTGTCCAACTTGTCCAACTTCTTTTTTAAAAATATACAAACTTGAGCTCTGTGGGGCCCCCGGGGCGCAGGGGGTGGGGGTCTAAAAAGAGGGGATCGAAAATTAGGAAAAGCCCCCTATTTCGCATTGTGAGATGCGATTTCACATTGTGAAACGCAACCCCTAATTGGTGCGGTGCAACATTGGTGCGGTGCAACACAGCCCCCGTTTAAACAATGCACCAATATGGTGCATGATGTTGCGGTGCAATATGCGTGTATGCGTATGCACCAATATGGTGCATGATGGTGCGTTTAAACAACGCACCAATATGGTGCATCATTGTGCGGTGCAATATGCGTAGTTGCGTATATACGCATTGAGGCATTTAACTCATGCGGGTGCGAGGGGCGAGGTGGTGATGAGGCGAGAAAATGGTATTTTCCCGATTGGGCGATTACCCACAATTTCATAATGTGGAATAGCCTCACCAATGCCCTTTATAGCCCCGCCATTGAGTTTAATTGTTAGATGAGGGGTAGGTATCACCCCGCCAACGATCTCGATTTTGTAAGGGTAAACCCTAGGTATAAAGATTCCATTCTATATAACTAAACAATATAATAAAAACCTTGCGTTTCTATGCCATATCTTTAGTATTGAGGTATAGCAATTTTGCTATTTGATTACTAACCTTAAAGGAATAGAACACATGAACAATAGAGAACAATGGTTAAACACCATAACCAATAAATACTTACGCCCTCACTTCGCAAGTAAGGGCTACACAATCCCCGCAAACATTCGCCTATCTTGTTCGCAATCTAGTGGCGGGATTCACACTAAGAAACATCAAAAGAGATTCACTCTCGGACAATGCTATCCCGCCTCAATGTCAGGTGATGACACTATTGAAATTATCATAGTGCCTAGCCTGTCCAATTCGGTGAGGGTAGTTGATGTATTGATTCATGAGTTATGTCATGCCACAGTAGGCAACAAAGAGGGACACAATAAAGTGTTCGCTAATTGTGCCTATGCGGTAGGTTTAGAGGGCAAACCAACCTCAACCAATGCAACAGAGGGATTGAAGCAGATGATCCTACAATGGGTTAAGTATGAGGGCGAATATCCCCATGCAACCCTCAACGCAACCTATAAAAAGCAATCAACCCGCTTGCATAAGTGCGATTGTGTGATGTGTGGCTACACCATGCGGATTAGTAGTAAGTGGCTCAAACTCGCAACCCCTAGATGTCCGCTAGGTCATGGTGAGATGACCCATGATTTCGCCTCAGATGATGAGGATTCAGAGGAATAAACCACAGGGGCGGGAATCCCCCGCCTCGTTTAAACACTAACGAAAGGAAAATAAACCATGTCAATCGAACTCAACCCAATCAGCAAAAATATCAATGTGCTATCCCTACCCATGGGCGATATTCTTTTTAGTTATAAAACCCCTGTCGCATTTTATGAGATGAATACAGGGAACTATTATAGAACCTCGTTTAAATGGTCAAAAACCACTAGCCGACATATAAATAATTGGCTCGCAGATCGCAACGCAACAGAGAAAACCACAGAAAAGCCTCAGCAGTTTTTTGACGAACTTACAGGGTTTATCTGATCAACCACAGGGGCGGGAATCCCCCGCCTCGTTTAAACACACCACAGGAACTAAAACAATGATCTTAGACACACCGCAACAAATTGACCATTTCAGAAACTTAACTCTGTTATCAATGCTCAAATTAGAGATTAAAGGGCTAAAGGTTAGCCGAGGGAAAACCGCCTATTCAATCATAAAGGCACAATTTGGAATCAAGGGCAGTAAAACCGCAGTTTATAACCAATTAGCCGAGGCACTAGGCAAGCCAACGCTATAAACCACAGGGCGGGGCATTTTGTCCCGCATTGTTTAAACACAGGGGGTAATTAAAATGTTTGGATACGAACTGATTTGCAGTAGGCACGATTTAAAAGTGAGTAAGGTTTTCAACCTTGACACCATGCTAAACCACGAAATAGAGGCTTTAATTGGTGAGATGGAAAAACAGGGGTTTATTTGTGAAATACTTAAACAATGATTGTTTAAACAGTCATAAGGGTTAGCGATAACTTCACAAAATGCAACAGACGAAAGATAATAAACGAATGAACAAACAACAGGGGGCTATTTTCTGATACCAACACAGACCCGCCTAGAAAAGCGGGGGCAGTAAACCAATACAACCAAAGAGGTAAAACTATGCTCGAATTTATTGACGAATCAGAGGCACACATTTTATATGATGAAATGCTAGATGAACTCTACTCACCTATTAGCGTGGGTGGGGTGGAGTTCGACCCTAGCAGAGTTTTAAAGGAATTAGACCCGATAGCGTATAGGTGCGGGTTTAATGATTGGCTCGACAGTTGCGATTTTACGACTGACCCAAGCGAACTTGAAACCGAATAAAGGAGTGTTTAAACATGACAAACCCATTAAATAAAATCCTAGACGATTTAAGAGTGTGTGATGATGTCCGAGAGGCACAGGCGATACTTGATGAAACCTTTTATATTTATGGTGCTAATTCTGATGAATTAGAACGAGTGGGGGAACTTTACCACCAACGCATTAACGAAATAATCGAGGGCGATTATGATAATTGACCAAATCAAGCCCCGCATGACTGAACCGCAATTTTACGAGATCGTGCAAACGATAGCCGATATTGGCAAAGATTATGACGAATACAAAACCTACTACAAAATGTGCGACAGGTATGGCAAGGAAGTGATCGACCATATTGTGTTCAGAATAAACGACATTTACTTAGACATATTACGAGGGGGTGCGTTTAAACATGAGGAATGAAACTTTATTAGAAAAAATTGCAATCGCCACTTTATTTATTTTGTTTTTGGCATTAGTATTATTTTCATCATTACCAATATGAGAGCATTACTTACATTATTAGGCATCATTAAACTACCACGAAAGGCAAAGCCACATGGCAAACTTATATAAAACCATTTCTTTACAAGATACAACCAACCTTATCCAAGCAGTAGGAACGCATACGACTGTATTGGCTCAGGGCGAAATGGGCATTGGCAAATCGTCAATCCTACACACCCTTAAAGCAAAACTAGGCGACAAATACCACTATTGTTATGGTGATATGACGACCAAAGATGTAGGCGATTTTCTAGTGCCAAAGATCCGCAGTTTAAACGATACAGAGGTATGCTCATTTATTCCGAATGAGGAGTTTGGTTTTCACCATGACAAACCAATCGTTTTAATGCTTGACGAGATCGGCAAGGCAAGCAAAGCAGTAATGAACGCTTGCCTACGCTTAATGCTTGAAAGAAAACTAGGAACTTACTCATTACCGAATGGCTCGATTGTTTTTGCTACAACCAACCTAGCCAACGAGGGTATTGGTGATATGTTGCCACCTCATGCACGAAACCGCCTCACAGTTGTTAAAGTGCGTAAACCAACCGCAGACGAGTGGCTTGAAAACTTTGCATTAGACAACGACATAGCCCCCGAAATCTTGCAGACTGTAAAGCAATTTCCGCAGATGTTAGCGAGTTTTGAGGACTATACCAACCCCAAAGACAATGAGTATATCTACGACCCACGAACACCCCGCCCCGCTTTTGCAACACCTCGCAGTTTGTCAAAAGCAAGTGATATTATTAAAAGGGTAAAGCCATTGGGCATGGATATTTTAGGACATGCACTAAAAGGCACGATTGGTGATCGGGCAACCTACGACACATTGAGTATTGTTCAGTTGTCAGAGCAATTACCTGATTGGGAAAGCATTATTAACGAGCCAACCAAAGCACCCATTCCTAAATCACCCTCGGCTGTTTGTATGCTTGTCTATTCCGCAGTTCAACAGATCGACAAAGACACATTACCAAAGTGGCTTACATATATGAACCGCCTTAGTAAAGAATCTCAGGGGCTATTCGCTACGAGTGCCATGAGAACGCAGAAAAAAGCGATTGTCGCCACGAATAAAGAGTTTGTAAAGTGGGCAACCGACAATAATTATATGTTTGCAACCGCCTAGGGGAGTGTTTAAACATGACAACCGCAGAGATATTTTTAGGATTATGGGCAATCATAGCGACAGTTTTGGCAGTTTTATTTCATACAACCATTAACTCATTGAAGTTTAAAATTTTGGCTATTTTGGTAAGCATTGACCAAGTGGCACAGGGTAAGGCAGTCATTGAGGAAGTTGATGGTAGCGTTAGAGTGAGGAGTGTTTAAACATGACCGAAACCGAATATAAAAAACAAATTGAAGTGATGTTAAAAGATCCACGCAGTAATCCCGAAAATGATTGGCATGAACAATGGCTAATTGATTTACAAGATTTGGATTATCAATACCAAAACCCACATGAACATAGGAGTGTTTAAACATGGCTAAACCAAAATCAAAACTCGAACTCGATTTGTCAAACACTATGCAATATAAATTGAATTTAGTTAAGACGATTGAGGAAAAGTGCAAACTAATCAACGAGGCAAATCCAATGCTCATGGCTTTTGGTAAAGCACTTAAACCTTATAAACCATACCTAAGTTATGAGGACAATGTTTAAACATGGGGGTAGGGTAAACACCTATTGACATGAAACTATTTCACATCATGAAACAAAACCATGTTCAAATTAGGGTTTCCCCTAATATATTTTCTCAGCAAGATGGGCGAAAATATGTTATGGGATCAAGCAATACCCATAGTTCTTTAACAATCCTGAAAGGTAAACAAAATGAGATATTTTGGTAATAAGGATTCATTCCATTTTTTCGGCAGTAATGCGTGGGAGTGGAAAACCTCAGACGATTTATTTGAAGTGGTTAATTGGTTTAAAAACCAAAAATCGGGAAGTAAAAAACACAGATATTCTTTATGGATTGTGCCTCTTGATAAAACCGCCACTTACGAGATTAGCCAATATGCACCGCAAGTCGAGGGAACTCGATTTATGGGAACATACATTGGAACAAAAAAAGTTGAAACGATTTACGCAGATTAACACAACCCCCGCAAGGGGGTTTTTATTAAGGATTGTTTAAACATGGCAGACCAAGAGATTGCTAATAAAGTGTTTTACATTTACGATAAAGACACTAAACTCAGCGACAGAGATAGGCTACTTTTTAATGCGGGGTTTATGGCTTGTTTCGAGGGAATGTGCAAAGGCACAACCAAAGAGATTGATTTTATAAACTATGAGGAACTAAATAAATGCTGACCGCAGAACAACGAATTGAAAAAGCCCATACTGAAATCATGAGGCATAAGGGATTTGTGGCATACACAAGCCTAATCATGGTGGGCGATTCTAAGATTGATGATAACGAGGAAACCGCTAGAACCAATGGGCGAGATATTTGGTATGGTCGCAAGTTTGTTGAATCCCTTACAGACAACGAACTAAGAGGGCTAATCTTACATGAGGCTAAACACAAAATGTATCGGCATTTAGATACATGGAAACACCTCGCCAAGATTAACGCAACCAAGACCAATATGGCTTGTGATTATGTGATCAACCTTGAAATTGTTGATGAGGGCAACGAACACCACGATTCCAAGGGGCAACCATTTTGCGTGTTGCCTAATGGTGGGCTGTATGACGAAAGATTTAAAGGTTTAAGCACCGCAGATGTGTTCGCCCTTTTGCCTGACTGTGATGGTGGCGGGGGAAGTGCGTTTAAACCGCTTGACAATCACGATTGGGAAAACGCAGAAAAATTAACCGAGCTAGAGAGAAAAGAATTAGCTAAAGAGATTGACCAAGCAATTCGCCAAGGTGCAATCTTAGCGGGGAAAGTAGGTGGCAATCAAAACAGATCATTTACTGACCTAATGAGTGCTAAGGTCGATTGGAAAACCGCCCTCGCTGAGTTTGTGAGTGCAGTATGCAAAGGTAAAGACGATAGCACATGGGCAAAACCAAATCGTAGGTGGCTACAACACGATATTTATATGCCCTCTACTGTTAGCGAAACAATGGGGCGGGTGGTGGTCGCTATTGATACCTCAGGATCGATTAGTGGTTATACACTAAATCGTTTCATATCCGAGGTGGCTAACATGATGGAAAATGTGAACCCTGAATTAGTGGATTTATTGTATTGGGATACCAAAGTGGCGGGGCATGAGGTATATGGTTTAAACGAGTTCGACAAAATGACACAATCCACGAAACCCAAAGGTGGCGGGGGAACTGATCCCGAATGTATTGGCAAATACTTAACCAAAAATAATATCGTGCCTGAGTGTGCGATAGTGCTAACAGATGGTTATGTTGGATCGTGGGGATCATGGAACAGTCCTGTATTGTGGTGCATACTCGACAATAAAAATGCAAACCCAACAATCGGAACAACCATACACATTGAATCGGGGGATATGTGAACGATAAACAAGACAAAATGAACGAGGAATTGTGGGATTGGCTTTATTTATTTCACCCGCAATTAGTCAGTAAATTTTTAGAGTTTTATTCTTATAAACAAGCATTGAAAGGCAAATAAAATGGGACATTGGAAAGGCATGAGGTCATCATCTCAAGTTCAAAGTGAAAGCCCCAATAAATACTTAAACTTTGAAAAGGTTAAAGAGATTTACGAAAACACAAAACCGATCAGGGGTAAGCGGGAGTGTTTAAACATTCGCCCTGTCGGTGAAAGGGGTCGAACACAGGATAGAGTTATTAAGGTGAGTGATGAGGAATATTACCTAACTTGCAATTCTTATGCTTATGTTAGTAGGGATAAAAAGGCACAAGACACCCATTGTAGGGCTATTACATTTATTAAACGCTATGATAATGAAACTATTATTATTCATACGCCCAAAGGTAGTTATGGCACATTGACCCCTCGGTGGTTAAACGCACCCTCAATGCTTTACTTTTACCATTACAAATTACCAAATGAATTTGGGGTGCATAACCACAGGGGTAAAAAATATATCGCCCACACAGTTGATGGTGAAACAAAATACTACACAATGGCAAAGGGTGATATTGTTTTTCTTAAAAGACAAACCGATTCACATTTTAGACCCTTTGAAGTTCATAGGGAATATGTGCGGGCATTGGATAAAGACCAAACTAAGGTCGCAAATCAAAAGATCAAGCCATTCTTAGATTACGCTAAGACTATGATTAACTTAGTTGAAAATGAAAAGTGGACTAGAGATAACCCACTTAGCGTAATACCAATAGAGCAGTTGTTTAAACAAGAGCCGAGTGAGTGGTGGCTAGATGTTGTGGAAAATTATAAACACAGAATCAGGTCGGATTCATACATTCGTGTTGATGGTGAATACAAATCCATAACAGAATACAAAACCCATTTACTAGGCAAAAAGATTCAAAACGATCTTTACAAATTGGTAAGACCATTCAAGTTAATTGAGGTCGAACTAGGTAAAGTGTGCTACGATAAATATGCAAATTGGAACTAACATGACTACTAATATACTTATACACAACGAACTTGTTGCCTTGCGTGATGAGTTGTTTAAACGCAATCCTAATTATTTATTTGTGCCTAAGGAAAGTGCTTATCAGGGTGGTAATGACCGCAATTACTACGAGGTTTATTTTGTCAATGAACCTGATATACGAGTAGGTGCGATTGGCTATTTTTTATCAGATAAAAAATGGTGGGTAAGTAGTTGTTTTAAGAGTGGTGGTCGGTGGATTGGCACAGCACCCGAAAATGGTAAAACATCAATCCACATGAAAATGATTGTTAAACACGCACCAAGTATGTTGTGTTTCCCAACAATGCAAGATTTCATGAGAAGTAATTATTTATGGTCAATGGAACAACACATAAGGCAAAAACAACAAACAATGAATTGGGAAATGTCAAACAACACTCATGGTTTGCCTGAGGCTATGTTTGCTGATTTTATTAAACTTGCAGATATGGGCTATAAACCAATCAGTCTTGAAACAAAAGAGGTCATGGATTATTTAAAACTTAATTATGACAAATACTTAGAAACACAAAAATACAACCCTGTATATTACCATGTATGGTTTAAACGATCAGATATAACCTACCAAAAGTATCAAGGTGATCAGCATATAGACGAACCTAAAACAGTCGCTACAAAAGCTGATTTACCGCAGACAATCATTGAAAAATTGGCTATACTTGATTTATTAGAGGTCGGTGCTGATGTGCATGATGACCTCGGAGTTAAAGGAAAACCAAATTTTTATAGCGTATTTGAATGACTTGGCTAAGAGTTGATAGAATCGGTGATCGCTACAAGATCACCGATCTTGATTGGCTACGCAACCGCAAAGACTTGGTTTATACCCTTGATCATGCGGAATTACCCGCATGGATTAACGAGGCGATAAGCATATTAGACCTTTGCGAATACAATAAACCCCTTGATGGAATTGGCGAACACCTGAAAAACAAACAAGGTGAGGATTGCTATTACATCTCTAAAAAAATTTTAGATAATGACCGCGTTTAAACAAAGTGTATATAAGTTCGTGCTAGTTGATGAGTTTGGTGAAACTCTGAGGAAGTTCGCTAGTAAACAAGAGGCAAAGCCCTACCTTACAGAGGGAACAAGCCTAAAAGCCCTACCAAAGCCCCAAGACCCATACCAATACTGTATGGCAACCTTGGGTGAAAGCCCTTTTTAAAAAGCCTAGCCACCATGTTTAAACGACTCGATAAATGCACCTTGTTTAAACAAGGTCAGTTGTGGTATAATATAGAGGGAGTGTTTAAACAGGGGGAGGAAAGGCTCAATTTTTTTTTTAAATCGCCTTAAAGGACTTAACCCATTTTGATTTTGTCCAAAAATTTTGATTTTTTTCTGGGAGAATTTGTATGAAACTTATCGGCTTTCTACTAATATTAGTTGCCATGGTTGCAATTAATCATGGCGGGGGCATAACATGGGGTTTAGTATTCATGCTTTTAGCGGGTGCTATTTGTATGTTCCCAAATTTACTCCAACATTTTTTTGAAAGTGAAAAGAGTGAAAGAAAATGACATTTTAAGTGATTATTTACAGTCATTGTATGGGGTTGAACCATTGAAAGTGTCAGAAGAACACCGCCTAGCCAAACTGATAGCCAAGGGTGATGATGTAGCGTTAGAGAAACTTATTACCCACAACTTGCGTTTTGTCGTATATGTGGTGCGTAAAATGACCGCATGGCATCATGGCAAAGTGCCTGTTGAGGATATGTTGGCTATGGGTAATGAAGCCCTGTTGATTGCCGCCAAACGATGGAAACCGAAGAACAACGCTAGGTTTGCCACATACGCTAAGTCTTTTATTGAAAAAGGGGTGCGTAGAGATTTGGACAATACGGCTAACCTAATTCGATTACCCATAAACATTATGGAACAAATCAAAAAACTAAATTACAACAAACGAAACCTAACCCAAATCTTGGGGCGAGAACCTAAAATATCTGAGCTGGCGACAATTATGGGGGTATCTGAAAACAAGATACACCAACTGCAAAGCCATGTTAATAAAGAACCTATTTCGTTAAACAATCTCAAACAAGAAAAGTATGCAGAGGAAAACACCGATGATTGAACTTAGCCCTGAACAACAAAGAGCCTATGACCGCTATATAACTGCTCGTAATAAAGTCGGGATTGGTTGTAGGATAAAACCAAGGAAGTGGATTCCATCAAGGGATTACATCGCTTGTGTTGATATTGCGGGTATGAACCACCCCCTGTTTGTCCAAAACGATGCTTGGATTGAATACAAAGAGGCATTTTTGGCATGGCTTGAGGTTGAGCCACGATTCAGGCATGAAGAAAGGTTGCGGATGAGCCGAGGCGACTATGGTGCACAGGATTCTTGGGATGAACGGGAACGAGGCGTGACCGATAGTTTTTCTAAATTGAAGGAGGAAGAATGAAAGCCATTCCAATAGATGTTTACGACAAAGACGGCAACATGACAAAGATTGAGTTTAACGATGGCAAGGGCGAGCATATCATCGATGCCCTGTGGGATCCCACCGATCCCCAAACTGCCAAAAACAGGGAGGCATTTAGGCGATGGGCTTACGCTATGGTTGAAAGAAAAGGCTATCAGGTCTATAAATGAAAGTCGGTGATGACATGGGTAAGCCCTATCGAAAGCAAATGATTGATTTTGACCCCATCGAAGAAAAAAGCCGCAGGTTTTCAAACAGGGCTTTGCTTGCTGTTGTCTTATATCTATCTGCGCATGTTATTTACGCGCTATATAACTAAAAGTTATGATTGTCCAACTTGTCCAACTTCCATTTTCAAAAACCGAGAAAGTTGGACAATTTTTTATTGAGCAAAATCATGGACTTAATCGAAAAATTGTCCGACTTGTCCGACTTGTCCGACTTTATTTCACTTTTTTACTCACAGAAAAAAAATTTAAATTTAATAGAGGTATGGTAAATTGTGCAAAGAAGTTGGACAAGTCGGACAAGTTGGACAATTTTAGAGCTATGTCGTTAATTTCATGGAATAAAAAAGTGTCCAACTTTATACCCAAATTGTCCGACTTGTCCGACTTCTTGACAAATACCCAAAGTTTGCATTAGTATAGACACATGAAAATTATGAACACTAAACCACAAACCCTACCCGTACAATTTGCCAACATCCCCATGGAACTCAAACGCATCCCTCGTTGGGTGCTGTGGAGATATGTGGAGATAGGCGACGAGAACACCAAACGCTGGTCTAAAATCCCCACACAGGCAAATGGACAGTCCGCATCGTCAACCAACCCTGACACTTGGGCAGACTTCCTATCTGTCCAACATGCCTACGAAGACAACCCCAACCGATTTGATGGAGTGGGCTTTGTATTCTCAGACCACGACAACCTAGTCGGTATCGATTTGGATGATTGCTACGACCACACACAGGGCGTTTTCACAGATGCTGCACTGCAGCAAATTGCAGATAAAGTCGATGGTTATATGGAAGTGTCCCCATCTGGCACAGGGGTCAAGATATTCACCAGAGCCGACATGCACTCAGCCCATGTCGACCACGATAAAGGATTGGAGTGTTACCCCCGTGGACGCTATTTTACGGTCACAGGGCACGAGATCAGTGGCAAGGTGCCACCCACCCCTCAAGACCTAACCGATATCGTCCCTGAGCGCGAAATAAGGCGTACAGGGGACTCGTTTGCGGACTACACACCCCCAGTCGAAGGATATGACATCCATAAGGTCGAAACTGAGATATTAGCCAAACTAGACCCATCATCAGGCTACACAGACTGGCTGTCTGTTGGATTTGCGCTACACCATCAGTTTAACGGCGACATGGAAGCCTTGGAGTTGTGGGATAGATGGTCATACGGCGACGGCTCAGTGCCAAACTACACACCCAACGCATGTGACAAAAAGTGGACAACCTTTAAAGGATCAGGTGCAACCCTACGCAGTCTTATTTTTAAAATTAACCAAATGGAGCGGGCAGAAGCCTTAGCATCGGGCGAGATTATTCTCGACCAAGGTGCTATGAACCATGCCCGTACCTTTCTCGAAAACCAATACATCACAGAGGAAGGCTACCGCCTAGTGCATTACTCGGATGACTTTTATGTGCATGCAAGAACGCACTACGAGATCATGGAAGAGGCAACCATTCGGTCAGACCTATACAAACTGCTAGACAAATGCAAAAAGCCAGGGAAGAAAGGCGAATTAGTGCCGTTCAACCCATCGCCAGCATCCGTGTCAGCGTGTATGGATGCGATTAAGTCCATCGTGCATTTACCCAACCACGCAAACACCAGACCACCGATTTGGTTAGATGCCTATCGTTTAAACAAACCCGAAGCATCTAAACTTATCAGTTTACAAAACGGATTGTTTCATCTTGAAGATCGTGTGTTGATACCGCACTCATTGGGATTCTTTACACAGAACTCCTTGCCGTTTGCCTACGACCCATCGGCTAAGTGTCCGACATGGGATTCGTTCTTGCACTCGGTATGGTCAGATGATCCACAGTCCATCCAAGCCTTGCAAGAGATGTTTGGTTACATCCTTAGTGGCGACACCCGCCAGCAGAAGTTCTTTAACATCATCGGCCCCCGCCGAAGTGGTAAGGGCACAATCAACAAAGTGCTAGTAGCGTTGCTTGGACAGCACAACACAGTCGCGCCCGAACTAGGAGAACTATGTGATACGTTTGGTCTTCAACCTTGGCTTGGTAAGTTACTCGCTAGTTTTACTGACGCAAGAGCGCCTGAACGAAACCGATCTGCTGTTGTTTCTCAGCTATTGCGTATTGTGGGGGGCGATACTATTACGGTCAACCGTAAAAACAAAGAGTCGTGGAACGGATACCTCCCCACCAGAATCGTAATATATTCCAATGAGACCTTGCAACTAACCGAGAACTCAAACGCACTGACAGGGCGCATGGTGGTGCTTAAGATGGTTAAGTCGTTCTACAACAAAGAGGACACCGACCTAGCCCACAAGCTAGAAAAAGAGCTATCAGGCATTTTTAATTGGGCGATGGAAGGACTACAACGCAGATTGGAACGAGGCGGTTATTTCTTGCAACCTGATAGTGGCAAGGATTTAATCGAGGTAATGGCTGAGGCTGGCAACCCAATCGGTGCGTTTGCTGAGGATGTGTTAACATTCGACCCAGCATCGTCAGTGCCAAAAGATCATGTGTTTGCTTGCTTCAAACATTGGGCAACCAAGAAGAACCTGCCATTTGGTACAGAGATGTCGTTTAAACGCAGATTCTTAGCGGCGACCCAAGAACATGCAGTCAAAGTAACAAAGGCAATGGTTAATGGTCAACGCAAACATGTGTATGAGGGCATTAAATTAAGTGCCAAGGCACAGAAGTATGTTTATGAAAACGTAATAGAAGACGAAGGAGTGTTCTGATGATCGCTGGCGTGGGCGTGGATATTGTCAAGGTGAACAGGTTTAGAAACCTACGAGTGCCGTTAAACATCTTGGGTTTGCATGAACAGCAAGAGTATGAACGCAGAGGTAAACCAGCTGACTATTTGGCTACGAGGTTTGCCGCCAAGGAAGCGTTTCTAAAAGCGCTTGGCTCTGGCATAAGTCCGATTGCTAACATGGATCTGGTGCAGTTGTTAAATGATGAAAGTGGGCGCCCGTATTTTGCGCTCAATGGCTGGGTGTACGATTTTGTAAAAAGAAACCATTACTATCCGCATGTGAGTGTAAGCGACGAAGAGGACGTGGTGGCGGTGTTTGTGACTATTGAAAAAAGACGCAGATGAAAAACTATGGATTTAAGAAAACGACTCTTAGAAACGACTTCACGGTCATATTTGGAGGAGTGGGAAAAAGGCGTTATATCTTCATTGATAAAGGACGTCGACCAGTCTATCGCAAACGTACTCGGATGCAGATGTACCGAAGAGCCGCGCAAGGATGGAGAAACAAAGTCTTCGGGCGACTCACAGCCATGAAGCTACGATTAGAATTCGGCATTCGCAAACCAGCAACACGATTTAGGAGATAGCATGTATCACACAGTTCAAGATTATGAAAACGCAGTAAATCGTAAACCAATGACTGACGAAGAGATCCGCGTAATGATTATCAATATGAATAAGGCCAACCAAATGTGGAGCATGCGTGACTTTGTGCGAACCGTTGAAGAACATCATGGAATTAAAAATGAAAGTTAAAATGATCGACCCGCCTAAAGGCTGGCTGTATGGTTTTCCTAAACAAATTCCTGAGGACGTGGACAACACAGTGCAATGGTTAATTGATAACGGCTATCCTGAAAAGTTGGTTAAAGATTTTGGTGAGGCTTTTTATGTACGTGGATGGTGGGAGGAAATAGAATGAATAAACCAAACTATGTAGCAGAGGCACCGTACCAACCTGGCTATGAGGATGCCGTAGTCACGGAGCCAAAGCCATTTTTATGCGGAATCTACAAGTCAAAACCCCTTACAGATCAAGAGATTACGGGAATTAGAATGCAAACGGAAGGTGACATAATTGCGTTTGCTAGAGCAATAGAAAAGGCGCATGGGATAAAATGAAACGTAAAAAAGAAGAATTTAGGTTTACCATCAACAAAATAACCGAAAACAAAGACGGCTCGGCTAATTGCGAAGTTGACATGGACGATTACACTAAAGCCAAACTGATTGAAGTCGGCGTGATGACAATTTTAAGGCAATACATAGAGCAAGAACGCAAACCATGGTACAAACGAATATTTAAAAGGAAATCAACAAATGCCTAAAAAAGAAAAACCGTTGCCATTTTATATAGCGACAACCGGGTTTTATGAAGCCAAAGTAAAGATTTGTTTTTCTGACGAGGCATTTCAGGCGGCACTAAAACATTCCAAGATAACAACCAAACATTCAAGTCTGGATGTTGGTGTGGCAGAGTCTCATTACATCCAACAAGAGGGCACACAAAACGCCATGTTGGCGATTGTGTTTGACCTCAAAGCCATGGAGGACTACGACTCACTTGAGCGGATTGGTGTAATCGTGCATGAGTGTGTGCACACTGTCACCCATGTGTTTGAGTATATTGGTGAAGACGAAGCTAAGATTGGCGATGAGACCCGCGCCTATTTTACAGAGTATTTGTTTAAACAAGTGTTTGCGGCATACGCAACGGAGCAAGAAAATTATGAGAATTTTAGAAAGCGACATAGAGAAGCATCTGAGCAAATCCGTGAAAAAATTGAACGGGCTCTCAATGAAATGGTTAAGCACGATAACGGGAGTGCCGGACAGAATAGTGTTCCTCAACCAGCAAGTGTTCCTAGTGGAACTGAAAACCCCGACAGGAAAAGTAAGCGAAAGACAAAAGGTGGTGTTTGACCAACTAGGCGAACAAGGTTTTCCTGTTCACATTTTAAGAAGTAAAGAAGATGTAGAGGATTTTATTCGTGAAGCTATGTCGCAGATGCAAACAAACAAAACAGCATAATGAATTTAATAAAGATAAATACGAAACAGATGGGCTAAAACGATATTGTAAAATTTGTGATCGCGCGTATTCGTCCGCGTGGTCTAAAAATAATAGAGCCAAAGCAACAGCGAAATGTAATCGACGTCGTGTTGCAAAATTAAATAGGATGCTAAAATGGGGCAAATTGCATTTAAAACCGGAAATAGATGTCTGGTACAGGCGAGCACAACTAGCCACAATTTTTATGGGAGAACCGTATGAAGTTGATCACATTGAACCGTTGCAAGGCAAAAATGTTTCTGGTTTGCACGTACCCTGGAATTTAACTTTGCTAACTAAAAAAGAAAATAGCTCAAAAGGAAACCGACGTGCTAAAGAGAACACAACTACACCCCTACCAACAGGAGATCATCAACAAGGCGATGACGATCCCGCACATAGGCTTGTTTCTACCGCCGGGACTAGGGAAGACAGCTACGACCTTGACCATTATCAAAGAACAATTCGTGGGGAAGACGCTGATTATTGCACCCAAACGCGTGGCGGAGACAGTGTGGGACGCCGAAGTGCAGAAGTGGGAGCATCTAAAACACCTACGAGTCAGCAAGATTATGGGAACCCCCCACCAACGTATGAGTGGCTTGAATACTGAGGCGGATATTTACCTCATCAACCTCGAAAACTTAGTGTGGCTTACAGACGTTCAGCCTAAGTTAGTGTTCACTAACTTAGTAATAGATGAGTCGTCCCGATTTAAGGATCCGAGCACCAAGCGTTTTAAGGCCATTAGGAAGCATTTAAAGGGGTTCTCACGGCGCGTTATCCTCACAGGCACCCCTACCCCTCAGGGTATGGCAGATCTGTGGTCACAGGTCGGTATTTTGGATTTGGGGCAGAGATTGGAAACGAGCCTAACGGCGTTCAGGTCTAAGTACCTGACACCCGGGCAGATGAACCGGCATACACACGTTGTGTATAAGTGGGCGCTGCAGAAAGGGGCGGACAAAAAGATCCAGGAAAAGATTGGGGATATTTGTTTTAGCTTGAGGGCGGAGGACTACCTGACACTGCCTAAGTTAACATTAACGTATCATAAAATAGACTTAACGGAACATTTATGTAAACAATATGAAACACTTACAAAAGACATGGTCGCTAGTATCAACGGGGAAATCATCACGGCTCCAACAGCGGCCGCACTGGCGGGGAAACTCTTACAGTTTACATCCGGCGCGGTGTATGCAGAAGACGGAGAATGGCAGGAAGTACACGATGCTAAATTGGAATACCTTGAGTCGATCATGGAAGAGTCCTCGTCCCCTACACTCGTGTTCTACCACTTCAAGCATGCGCTTGCGAGAATCCAAGAGAAGTTTCCCGAAGCAGTGGTGCTGGATGATGACAACATCCAAGCGTGGCGTGATGGCAAAATTCGTATGCTCCTTGCCCATCCCCAGTCCGGGGGTATTGGGCTCAATCTACAGTGCAACGTTGGAGAAACAGCACAGACTGTGTGGTTTGATTTACCATGGAGCTCAGAAAACTACATCCAAGCCAACGCACGGATTTACAGGCAAGGGCAGGAAAAACCGGTTATCATTCATCATTTGACAATTAGTAAAACAATTGATGAACAAGTGATACGAGTTTTAAATGGTAAAATAAGTTTACAAGAAGCGTTATTAGAATCACTTAACATGAAAGAAACAGCATGACAGACCAAGAACTGCTACTGATTATGAACGGCATCGTAAAGGTTGCAAGACCTGTGAGCGCCGATGAATTGAAAATAGAAAGCCTTGACACACTAATTAAAGACACAGGCCTAGACAGCCTGGACTTCTTAATGGTCGGCGTTTATTTATCCGACATCTATGGCGTGTCTGAGGAGCACATGAAAGAAATGAAACTTACGGAAGAAAGCACAATCCGTGATGTATTTGAGTTCATGTTTAAACACTCCACACAAACACCAAAGACCGTAGAAGAGGCGCTTGAAAACGTAAAATGATTTATTTAACAGACTACCGCACAGTGGCGGCAACTCACATTGATTTGTTTGATGAGATGTCTTTCCCACAAAAAGCCTATTGGTTTCCAGAACTCTTTGCTAAAAAAGATTCGGGTTTAGTTTATGTACCGCACAAATTGGCTGAACGTGTATTAGATGTAGAGTTACTCAGATCACTCAGGGAACGCAAAGGCAAGACTGCTTTTATCCTGGCATCTGGTAACGCACACTTTGCCGGTATCAATCCGTTTGCTATTAAGAAAAGCCGTTTGACTTATGACTACAAACTGTTGCCTCTTACACTAACACAGGTGTATGCTGGTCGCATAGGGCAGATGTGTGGGGCCCACGATCTAATTACAACCGATGCCAGTGCTTGTGCATCTAGCCTTAAAGTTATGTCAGATGTATATCAACTAATGATATACCAAGGGTTTGATCGGGTCTGCGTGTTGGGTGTGGAAGATACAATCAACGACAAAGTGTTGCATTTCTTTGGCGAATCTGGTGCGTGTTTGACATACGACAAAGAACAGGAAGGAATTAAACCATCTGCATTTGACAGACACAACGGCGGTTTTTATATTGGTCAGGGCGCGGTGTTTGCGGTGTTTGAGAAAGAAGATGTCATAGTAAACCAACCCAAAGCCAAACTACTCAGCGCCGGTGTTGCCAGCGAACAAAGCGCCAACGCAATTGGACAACGTGAAGATGGTCAAGGGTTTGTCAGGGCGGCAGCATTAGCGTTACGTCAGGGAAATATAAGTTCAGAGGAGATCCAAATTGTTAAAACGCATGGTACGGGGACTAAGTCAAATAACATGTCTGAGAAAGCGGCTTTACAGGCGCTGTTTCATACGCCGTTTATTGCGACATCCTTCAAACAAAGAATAGGCCACACGATGGGTGCGTCCGGTTTGCTAGAGACTTGTTTGTTGTTAGACAGTTTGCAATCCGGTATAATACCTGCCATTCCAAACCGCACCGAAAAGGATGACGTTTATTTATCTGAACCCATGATGATTAAACGCAAACCAAAGATTCTAAGCCTGGCCGCAGGCATGGGGAACATTTACGCAGCAGCAATTTTTGATACACGAGTATGACAACAAAACATAAAATCCAAGCAGTTACTCCAAGACTATCAGACGAAGATCCAGACCCATTAGAGCAAGATGATGTGGAGGGGACATCCACCCAACTTGTTGAAGGCTGGCTACCCTGGGAACCAGATGATATTGCCGATATCCGCAATCTGATAGAAAACAACATGCCGCCTAAACAACGGGAAGTTTTGCTTGCTTTTTTAAACGGCCAGAGTTATAATGAAATACATGTAACCGAAAAGTATTGGCGTTACCATTTTTCAAAAGGCATCGAGTTTATTAAAAAGGAATTGGGTCTATGAGTCATTTCATTATTGAATATTTGTATAACAATAAATACATGATGGAAACACTCATGGGCGTTGAAGATATTGATTTAAGTGACAAACGTTTTCAAAAACTAATGGGTATTTGGGAATGCTCAACAGTAGAAGAAGTTAATACCATGCACGAACATTTAAGGGAGATGAGACGTGAACGATCCAGTGGAAAGACCTAGACACTATACTGCGCACCCCAGCGGTGTAGACTGCATACAAATTACCGAGCATATGAATTTTTGCTTGGGTAATGCAATTAAATATATTTGGCGCGCTGATCTAAAAGCCGACGCCATTGAAGACCTGCGCAAAGCACGTTGGTACATCGAGCGTGAAATTGAACGTAGATTGGGAGTTCAATGATGGAGTTTATTTTTGTGGCTATTATGTGCATAGGAACCAAGTGTGATTTTATGGCAAGTGATATAGCTATTCCAGAAACTCAATGCGTTAAGATGAAGGATCAGTTTTTAACATTGCCGTTTAAACCTGAAGTTACCTTGGCTGCGGCGCAGTGCATGAGATTTAATCAAGGAAAAAATATATGAAATACTGGACAGAATTAATGCAGTTAGAAGACTCGTCAATTCAATTAGAAAGTGTAGTGGCAACATTTAAAGCAGTTAATTGCGGCATACATCAACTTAGCGCAGAAGAAATGGAAATGGCTTACTGGAACGTTGAAAAACAATTAGTAGAGATACAGGAACGTATTGCAGCCGATTTTCAAAATTTGTTTGAAACCATTCGTGATGATGAACCGAAAAAGAAAGGTAAAAAATGAATCTGTGGAGTGAATACGATCGCTTTGATTTAGAGCAAGACATCCTCAAGTGCGCGCAGGTAGAAGATTACCTTGATGAGTTCTTACGGCAGTACTTAGACAAGCCCGAACAGATGACAGAAGATGAGGTATATAACTACATCAGTGGGATCAAGTACGCAGCAAAACTTCAAAACCAACGGCTGTGGGATGGATTCGAGCAGATGGTACACAACGGGCACTTTGCACAATTAGATAAATATAAACCAGATGTAGACGTAGAATTTAAAGTAAAGAAAGGTAAAAAATGAGTAAAGAATTATTAGATGATTTTAATGTGACGTTAGAGTTTTCTGTAAAGGAAATTAACGCGTTGTTAAATGTGTTGGCACAATCGCCGTTTATCCAGGTCGTAGGTTTCATTAACGCGATCCAGGATCAGGCAGGCCCCCAGGTAGAGCAGGCAAGAAAAAGCCTAGAGGCCGTTGAGAAGGCACAGAAAAATGAATCTTAAAGATTTGTTAAACCGGGCTGGTATCCGTAACGATATCGATAAGGCACTGGCGGACAAAGAGGCGGCCAAGGAAAAACAGATCCAGGAAATGGCCGGGGCGGTAACCCGCATCATTATCAACGAGTCAATTAAGGAAGCCAAGGCTCGCGCTGAAGAGCGTGACAGGCTATTAATTAACCCGGATGGGGCGGAAAAGAAGTAAAGTTTGCATTAGTAAGTATAGGGCAGTACGTCTCGCCGGGAGGCGCCCGGAACCCCTATTTTACATACACAAACACAGGAGCATTACATGAACCCATTTGAATTACGCTATGATTTACTCAAGACCTCCAAAGAGTTTTTGACCGAGCAATATAACGCCCAGCTCAAGGCTTGGGAATTGGCCGACGAAGCAGGCAAAAAACTGCTCGAAAACGCGCCCAAGTTCCCCACAATGGAAGAAATCATCAGCAACGCTATTGAGATGAACAAATTCATTAGTACCACCGTTGAGTCACAACTTGTTGACGGTGTCAAGCGTATCAACAGGATTACAGCTGTTTTCTAAGCAACAACTTTTCTTATTATTAATCACGCCCATAGCTCTATTCATAACCTATAAGTTAAGTTTAGAGCTGTGGTGCATTACCTATGGGTTATTTTATGGATGATTTTAAGTGTCTCCCCAAAATGAAATCTGGCGGCCCAGTCGGCCTTTATGCCAACATCCATGCTAAACGTGAACGTATTAAGCAGGGATCCGGCGAAAAAATGCGCAAGCCCGGTGAGTCAGGCGCCCCAACCAAGAAAGCATTTGTAGAGTCTGCTAAGACCGCGAAAAAATGACAACCAAAAAACACCCCCAGTCCAAGTATGACCCAGCTGTGTGCGATCGTATGATCGAACTAGGCAGACTTGGCGCATCCCAAAAAATGATATGGTCTGATTTAGGCATATCAAAAAGCACGGCAGAGGCCTGGAAGAAGAAGTACCCAGAGTTTGCTGAAGCCTTAGATCTTTCCCTTGTCCACGCCCAAGCCTATTGGGAACGGGAACTCCTAGCCAATGTGGACAATAAGAACTACAATAGCCGTCTAGCCGAGATTGCCCTCAGAGGCCAATTCCAGCAAGACTATCGCGAAACCCGCGATACCAAGGTAGATGTTAAAGCGGAAGTTGTAGTCGATTTTAACAAAGAGATAGCTAACCTAATTTCCGCCCTAAAGTCATAAAAAAGATATTTAGTCAAAATAGGACTTGACAGGTCTTATTTTTTGCATTAGTATATATACACTAATCTGACTAAAAAGGCTAATATGACTGCTCACGCTATGCTATCCGCTTCGTCATCCAAAAGATGGCTTTCTTGCACGCCCAGTGCTAGACTTGAAGCAACACTCCCAGAACCTAAAAAACCCGCAGGGTCATTTGATTTTTCAGCAGAAGGCACTCTTGCCCATTCTCTGGCAGAAATCAAATTGCGCTTACATTACACACAAATAACACAGGAACAATATGAACAAGATCTGCAAGAAATACAAAGAAACAAATATTTCACCGACGAACTCGCTGATTACGTGGATAATTATGTACTCTACGTGCGTAGCCAAATCGGGGAGTCGGACACGCCGCTTTTTGAGCAGCGTGTGGACTTCTCTGACTGGGTTCCTGACGGCTTTGGTACAGCCGATGTGGTTATACTTTCTAAGCATTCCATTCGCGTCATCGACCTCAAGTTCGGAAAAGGCATCCCAGTCTCCGCGCAAGACAACACGCAACTCCGACTCTACGCCCTCGGCGCATGGAGCAAATTCAAAGACGAATACCCAGACATCAAAGAAGTCAGTTACACAATCCACCAACCGCGCCTCGAAAGCATCTCAAGCGACGGCACAAGCATCACCAAACTTGTTGACTGGGCGCAGTACTTCGTCAAACCAAAAGCCAAGAAAGCGTGGGGCGGTTCAGGCGACTTCCTCCCGGGCGAATGGTGCCAGTTCTGCAAAGCCAAAGCGCAATGTCGCGCCCGTGCGGACTTCAACAACGAGCTCGCAAAGCTCGAGTTCAAAGCGCCGCCCCTCCTCAGCCAAGAAGAAGTAAGCGAAGTTTTAGTAAAAGCTCAAGACCTACGTGCTTGGGTAAGTGATGTAGAAGACTTTGCTTTGGAAAAAGCTGTTTCAGAAAATGTAATACCAAAAGGCTTTGAATTAGGCACAGCAATTACCCATCGTAAGATTGCCGATGCCCATTTAGCCGCTGAGATTTTAAAAGAAAAAGGTGTGCCAGAAGAACAGATCTGGGAGCCACGTAAAATAAAATCAATTGCATCATTGGAAAAACTAGGAGCCAAAGGTCAAGTCATAGCATGGCTTGGCGGGTTAGTACAACGGCCTGAAGGCTCGCCCAAATTAGTCAGAGCAAAAGAAACTGCTAAGGAGGACTTTCAATGAGTTCATGGTTAGTAGCAGCGATGGGGCTGGTTTATTTAGTGGTATCTGTTGATCAGTTTATGAAAGGCGCCACGGGTCAAGGCATTATGTTTTTAGGCTACGCAATAGGAAACGCAGGGATATTGCTAGTGGTAAAATAATAAGAAAGGCAAATATGCTATTAAAGTTTTTTGATGCAGAGTTTGATATTCCTGAATTTGTAATCGAGAAATTTATCAAAGATTTTGATGGTTTAGCCGGTGGCAAAAACAGAGAATCAGTGTTACAATTAAGAGATAGCATTGAAGAAGTTTTGGATGCAGTTGCAGAAGATCCAGAAATGTTATATGATTACGAATGTCGGCAAGATTTTTTACAAGCAATAGCAATGCAACATGCTTTAAAATATCATGGTGTTATGTACGACGCATAGTTTTGTAGTAAAGGGTAGACAGATTGGCCCCTACTGAAGTCCAGTCTCTAACGTTAAAAAGGTAATTTTATGCCAGCAAAATCTGTAAAAACTAAGTTTGTAACCGGTAAAGTGCGTTTCTCTTATGCACACGTTTTCCAACCCGCAGAAACACCAAATGGCACAATGAAATACTCTGTGTCAATCCTTATCCCTAAAACAGACAAGGATACAGTTGCACGTTTTAACAAAGCGTTTGAAGACACTAAGACAGCTAACGCATCTGTTTGGGGCGGCACAGTGCCCAAGATGCTCAAAGGCGGTTTGCGTGATGGTGATGCTGAGAAAGATGATCCAACATATGCTGGCCACTATTTCATCAACGCCAACTCTAACGAAAAGCCAGGTGTTGTAGATGCAGATCTCAACCCAATCTTGGATCCATCCGAGTTTTATAGCGGCTGTTATGGTCGCGCTTCAATCACGTTGTATGCTTACGATACCAGCGGTTCCAAAGGTATTGCAGCAGGTTTAAACAACGTTCAGAAGTTAGAAGACGGTGAGAAGTTAGGCGGAGCAACATCCGCTGCAGCAGACTTCGCAGTATAGTAATTTAGTAGTACAGTAGTCAAGGGAGTGTCCGTAGAAACTGCGGCCTCCCTTTTTCATCAACCCATACAACATAGAGAACAATAAATGGATCAGTATCAAGAATATATAGCCGCCAGCCGTTACGCACGTTTTATCGATGAGAAGCAACGCAGAGAAACGTGGGCAGAAACAGTTAACCGTTATGTAGAATATATTTTCAGCCGCACCCCCGCAATACAAAATAACACTGAATTAAAGAATGAAATATTTGATGCTATCCATAATTTAGATTTGATGCCATCCATGCGTGCCATGATGACATCAGGAAAGGCAGCCGATCGTGATAACACCTGCGTCTATAATTGCTCGTATCTCCCGGTGGATGATGCAAAGTCCTTCGACGAAGCCATGTTCATCCTGCTCTGCGGTACTGGCGTTGGATTCTCGGTTGAATCCAAGTACATTAACAACTTGCCCGAAGTGCCAGAAACTCTGTTTGATTCAGAGCATACGATTGTCGTCCACGACTCCAAAGAAGGCTGGGCAAAATCATTACGTCTGCTCATCGCACACCTCTACTCAGGCGAAATCCCTAAGTGGGACGTCAGCGGAATTAGACCTGCGGGAGCACGACTCAAAACATTTGGTGGAAGAGCTTCAGGGCCGGAACCATTAATTGATCTGTTTAAGTTTGTTGTCAATACGTTTAAACATGCACAAGGGCGCCGCTTGAATAGTTTGGAGTGCCATGATATAATGTGCAAAATTGGTGAGGTAGTTGTTGTGGGTGGCGTGCGCCGCTCGGCGATGATCTCACTGTCTGACCTTGATGATGAAAGGATTCGTCATGCCAAAGCTGGTCCATGGTGGGAGACTGCTCCGCATAGAGCTCTGGCCAACAATAGTGCTGTGTATAGCGAAACTCCTACGGTTGGAAAATTTATGGAAGAGTGGCTCTCTTTATATAATTCTCACTCGGGAGAACGAGGAATCTTTAATCGTGAAGCGGCAAAAAAGACAGTGGATAAATATGGACATCGTGATCCGAACTTCGAATTTGGCACTAATCCATGTAGTGAAATTATTCTACGTCCCTACCAATTTTGTAATCTCACTGAGGCGGTGGTAAGACATGACGACACTGAAGAAACGCTTCTTAGAAAAGTACGAATCGCTGCGATTCTTGGCACAATACAGGCCACCTTTACAAAGTTTCCGTATCTGCGCAAAGTGTGGCAGCGTAACACCGAGGAAGAAAGATTGTTGGGAGTGTCGCTTACAGGAATTTACGACAACCCTTTACTAACCACACAAGGAGATAAACTAAATGCCTTACTTGCCAGACTGCGGGAGGAAGCTCGAAGAGCCAATGAGGAATTTGCAGTATTGCTTGGAATACCTAAGAGTGCTGCAATTACTTGCGTCAAGCCCAGCGGAACCGTCTCGCAACTCGTTGATAGCGCTTCTGGAATCCACCCTCGACACTCTAAATTCTACATCCGCAGAGTTAGAGGCGATAAGAAAGACCCTTTAACACAGTTTTTAATTAGTCAAGGAATACCAAGTGAACCCTGTGTATACAAGCCAGATCAAACCATCGTATTTAGCTTCCCTCAAAGGGCGCCTGATGGATTGGTTAGGGACGATGTTACTCCGATCAGCCATCTGGAGTTATGGCTTACTTACCAAAGGCACTGGTGTGAGCATAAGCCTAGTGTTACAATCTCCGTCGAAGAAAAAGACTGGCCAAGTGTTGGCGCGTGGACGTGGGACCACTTCAGCGAAATCTCGGGCGTCAGCTACCTCCCGTACGACGGCGGCACCTACCGCCAAGCCCCGTACGAAGAGTGCAACGAAGCCGCGTACAACGAGCTCAAAGCCAAAGTCCCAACGATCAACTGGAACGAGTTCAAAGAAGTCACGGACAACGTCGAAGGCGCGCAGCAGTTAGCATGCAGCGCGGGGTCGTGTGAGATCTGATCCATGGGCGTGCCCTCCACTCAATCTATGGAATTGGAACATGGCGTGGATGTGGCGAGCCCCTGTATCGGAATATGCAAGTATGCACCCAACACAGAAGTTTGCGTTGGGTGTCATCGAACAAAACAAGAGATTACCGACTGGATGTTTTTATCAAACAGCGAAAAGGAACAGGTAATGGAGAAGGTGTCAACTAGGCGCGGGGAGTATCAAGAACATGGTGATTTTCCTAGTTTCTAACCATGGCATCAACGAATAGGCAGGCGAGCTTGTAACCTTCCCAACTTTTTCACGTGGTGGTGATTGGGGGCGGCTTTGACAGCGCCCCCTTTTTTATGTACAATAGTTTTATCGCCGATACGTCGGTTTGCCTAAGGAGCGATTATGATTTACAGCATTGACTTTGAAACCCGTAGCTTTGCAGATCTGCCAGAGGTAGGTCTTGATAAGTATGCCAATTGCCTATCCACTGAAGTGTTATGTATTGCATGGGGTACATCACCAGATAACGTTTGTGTTGCAACTCCCGATGTTTTAGAAGACGAGGAGCATGAACTTATATCGCACGTTAGAAATGGTGGCAAGATTGCCGCATGGAACGCCATGTTTGAATACGCAATATGGAACTGTGTCTGCGTGCCTAAGTATGGTTGGCCTGAGTTAAAGCTGGAACAGTGCATTGACACCATGGCCGTAGCGGCGGCTAACAACGTGCCACAGAGCCTTGATGATGCCGGTTTGTTTATGAACGCCCAATATCAGAAAGACCCTATTGGCAAGAGGCTTATTCAGAAGCTATGCAAACCCAATAGTAAGGGTGTCTTTAATGACGACCCGGAACTGATGATACAGCTATGTGATTACTGTGCCCAAGACGTCCGCACAGAGATGGCTATAGGAAGCGTTTTAAGGCCCCTAGAAGACGCCGAACAAGCGGTCTGGACCCTCACCCAACGGATCAATTTGCGGGGCGTGCCAGTCGATCCAGACGAGCTTAGAAATGCCGTTTTAGCATGTGAAAAAGCTCAGGCTGCCATAGACCAGGAATGTCTTGAACTAACTGGCTGTAAGCCATCTGAACGCCAGAAGTTATTAGACTGGCTTAATGAACAAGGCGCCGACATGGACGACTTGACCGCCGAGTCCGTTTCAAAGAAGTTAGTAAGCACTAACTTTGATAGATTGTTTTCGGGGGAAGATGTAAAGAGGGCGCTAGAGTTGCGCCAAGAAGGAAGTCAAACTAGCGTGGCTAAGTACGCTAAAATGTTGGAGATACAAAGAAATGGCAGGATTCGGAACACACTCGTCTATCATGGGGCTTCTACTGGTCGCTGGGCTTCTCGCGGTGGACTTAATCTTCAAAATATTGCTCGCCCCACTATCAGTGATACAGAGATTGAGGCGGCGATACCACGACTTTTTAGCGAGGCAAATGGATCGATGGACGAACTGTCCTCACTCGTTCGATCTGCTATTAGGGCGCCACAAGGCCATACATTCGTGGATGTGGATTTTTCAAGCATTGAAAACCGAGTTGGCGTATATCTTGCGGATCAAAAAGACAAGATAGAACTGTTTAGGAAAGGACTAGATGAGTATAAAGTATTCGCCTCCACCTCCCTATACCGAGTCCCGTATGAAGAGGTTACGAAGGATCAAAGACAGATTGCTAAGTCTGCAGTTTTGGGCGCGATGTTTGGTCAAGGTGCTAAGGGCCTAGTTAAGTACGCAGCCGGCATGGGTGTCAACATAACCGAGACCCAAGCCAAGAGTGCGGTGGATAACTACCGGGCTTCGTATTTGATGGTAAAGAACTTATGGGCTAAGTGTGAGACCGCATCAATTCAAGCTGTACAGAGTCCAGGCACAACGTTTGATGCCGGCAGTAAGATTAAACTGAAAGTTACAAGAAACGCACTGTGGATGAGATTACCCAGTGGTAGATTGATCTGCTGGCAAAGGCCAGAGCTCGAGTTGCTTACCACACCATGGGGTTCGCAAAAGATGGGTGTTACTGTCCATTCCCAAAACACCTACACTCGGCAGTGGAGTAGAAATGCTTTGATTGGTAGCAGTATCTTCCAGTCCGCTGTTCAGGCTACTGCTAGGGACTTCTTGGCTAATGCCATGCTCAATCTTGAAAATGCGGGATATAGCGTTATAAACAGCATCCATGACGAGGTACTCCTTCTTGTAGAAGAACAAAACGGGGAGTCCGCAATGAATGATGTGATTCGTATTATGACCACGCCACCATCATGGGCTCCCGATTTTCCTCTTGCTGCGGAGGGTTGGTACGGTAAACGTTATAGGAAGTAAGTTAGCACTTCCACTTGCGGAGTGCTTTATTGATGCGTGAATCTGGATCGTTGGCGGTCTTTGAAGAAGTTAGTTTCTTCTTCATGCCGCCCATCCTAGCGCAGAAAGATTTCTTACGTGAGCCGCCTTCTGGCTGTGGTGCCTTTAGCTCGCCGCCAGTCTCGCGTTTGTAAGAGGCACGCCCAACGGCGTTTAAACCACCCGATGGGCTCTTGCCTTCAGAACGTTGCCACGCTGGTGTAGTACTGCCACCTTGGGCAAACTTTTCTTTTTTATTATTCTCACGTATTGCTTTAGCTGCACGTTCAGCCTTAGACATCTTTTTCTTTGCTGTTCCACCTTCAGCCATCTGTTGTGGCTGCTGGGGTTGTGGCTGTGCGGGATTTTGGCTTTTCTTTTTAAGATAATCAAGGAATGTGTTTAAACCCTCAGCACCTAGTCCAATGGCCGTACCACCAATACGTGTTACAGGGTGTGGGATCATAGCCGCTGCAGTACCTAACGCACCAATACCACTAATTACTGAACCACTTGTATCGCCAGCGTTGTAACGATTAAGCGCATCTGAACCTTGCAGACCAGCACCAAGTCCAACAGCACCACGACCAAGCATACCCATTGGCGCAGTTAATGCGGATTTAAAACCTCTAGGAGCTTTTGCTGCAGTTTGTTGGTTTTTTAAGGCGTCCATTTCTGCTTGACGTTGTGCAGCAAAGCGAGCTTGACGGGCAGTTTCTGCATCTGCTAGTTCAGCGGCTTTTTCAACATTGTAAGGGCCAGTCATCTTAGAAGCAATTTTACCTCTACCTACAGGCTTATTTTTTTCGGCCTGTATGCGTTTAAATTCTTCATTTACTTCTTGAACTGTTTTACCTTCACCAGCACCAAAGCCAGTTTTTCTTGCCCATTTTTGGCCGGCGGAATCCCATTCTAAATCAGCAGGATTAACACCCATTTGTTTTGCAATGCTAGTACGTTGTGCTTGTTTTGCACCGGCATTTATAACGGGACCTGCGGCGGCCCCAACTGCAGCTCCTGCACCACCCATCATAACTTGATTTACGGCTTCAGTAGCTGCGTCAGGAGAAGGGGGTGCTGACTCTGTTTGTTTTGACGCAGCAAGCTCTTGTTCAGCCCGCTGCCTAAATTCAAATTCTTCTAGTTCTTGAGCAGTAAATTGAGACATTACTTAGAGCCCCTTTGTTGTAAATACAACTGATATCTTTTTTCTTTATCTGCGTCTTTGTAAACAAATGGAGATGCAGCTGGTTTTGCTGCAGAAGATTGGGCTTCTCCAGTGCCCATTACAACACTATTACCAGATCTATCTTTTTCATTTAATGAGGCACCAACATTTTTAGCTTTACCCATGTCAATGTTGACACTATTAGCAAAATCCATCATTCTGTTGTTATAATCTTCACGCAATGCGCGGGCTTCTTTAGTAACTCTATACTGATCAAAATTACCCCGTGGATTACTGCCTTTCCAAGTATCGTAACTGTCGCCAACTTTTTGATCGTATTCAGCGCGCATTTTGCCCCATGCAAGGTATTCTTTAATTGCACCTGGTGAGTTAAGTCTACTACCAGTAAGTTCTGCAATTAAGCCACGTTCAGCATCAGATACCGCACCTTGACCGGCAAGAAGTACTTTAGCTTCTTGCAATTTCATTTTAGCAAATTCACGACCTACAATTTGAGCTGCATCTTTTTCAGCTTGACTAGCGTCTTTCATTGTGGACGCTATTAGTTTATCAAAGTCTGTAATACCAATAGAATAATTTCCAGCCTTTACAGCGCTTTGAACTAATGCACCAACACCGTTCCAGAATCCAGGTTTTTCAAATACACCAAAAACACGATTTGTTCTTGGATCTGTAACGTATTTTTCAATATTTACAATAGATGCAAGTCTTGTACCAGAAGTACTACCGGCTTCAAGTATTTCAGCTTCTTTACCACCAATATATTTACCAGAAGCAGTGCCTGCGGCAACTTCTTTAGCTTCTATACCTTTTAATTCAACTTCAGCTTGCGGTATAGTTTTGCGTTGTGGTGCACCAACTGCAACTTCAGCCGGAGCTGTAGTTAGACCAGCTTTTTGTTTTGCTTGAGCAATATACTCACCAACTGTTGGAGCATTTGGATTACGTGGATCGCGACGGTTTACATCAATAGTGCCGTCTGCTTTAATAGCACCAGGACCGCCATAATAAGCAGCCATAACTTTATCTGGATCGCCTTTGTACTGTTTATAGTATTTATCAATTAACGCATCACCAGCAGCTTTGTTGTGTTGGGGATTGTTAATATCGTAGTTTTGGGGAATTAGTCCTTCTTTTTTAAGTCCTTCAAATGTATCAGGTAGAATTTGCATAGGACCAACAGCACCAGCGTAGTTTGGTTTAGAGGTATCTAGTTTACCGCCTAAACTTTCTTGGTTAAATATGCCGGTCTTAATTGCTGATAATGTATCTGCTGGTGCTTTTGTTGTGCTTGGTTTAGATGTAGGCATAATAATCCTATCACCATAACCCATTTCTTTATAACGTTTAGCAGTTTCCGCGTCAATATAATCAAGTTCACCAGTTTTGGGATCAACAAATTTAATTTTGTTTTCGTAAGTTGCTGGGTTGTATTTAAATTGCGCTTGTATTTGCGCCATTTTTTGAGCGTATGGATTGTAAATGCTATTCCACTCTTCTTGTGTTCTTGCATTGCTTAGTGCTCTTTTAATTTCAGCAGGCATTTGATCAAATACAGACTGGCGCATACCAGGAGCACTAGGAGCACCGGCACCGCCGGTTGGAGCACCGCCAGTTAACTCAGCTTGTTTACGCTCGTTAAAGGCTTTTTGTTGTGCAGCAGATGAACGCAATGCAGCCATTTGTTGGCGCATGTTAAATAGTTCGCGGTCTTCCGCTAATTTTTGTTGGTCTAATTGAGCCAATGCAGCCGCTGGGCCTTGATCTCGTCCAGATCCCCAAGCAGATGCACGTTGTAAACCACGCTCAAATGTACTTAAAGCGCCAGTGCGTTCATTAACCATACTTTGCATATTGGCTAATAACTCTTCTGTTTGTGTTGGGTCCATAGCAATGGTACCAACAGGTGACAAACCTTTGCCGGTGGCTTTTACAGCAGCACCAGTAGCAACAGGTTTTTCGTCGTCGTCTAAAGTATTAAGTCCAGGTGTAATATCTGCCATAATTAGATCTCGTAGTCGCCTATATTATAACCTTCATATGGGTTTGATGGTTCGTAAGTATTCCAATCAAAATCAGATCCGCCGCCACCGCCGCCACCCATATCAAAATCTTCTCCGGTATCGCCGGTACCGCCACCAACATCCCTGTTATCTAAATCTGGATTTGGGTTTGGTATGTATGTTCCACCGCCACCACCACCTCCAGGTACATATACATCACCACTTCCGCCTCCGGTGCCACCAATGTTAATTCCAGCACGTTTAAAGAAATCCATTAAGCCACCAGCAGGTTTGTAGCCGGGTTCTCCAGGTTTTCCTACCGCAGGGAATAGCTCTTTGAGTAACTTATCAGTACCACTAATAGAACCACCAAGAGCAGAAACAATAGAACCAATCTGGTTAAGCGGTGATAGGTTAGTAACGTTTTTGGTTGTGGTTGGGATCTGCATACCGCCAAGGATTTTACCAAGAGCGGATGAGGCAAAGAACGGATCAGACTGTTGGGCTTGTCCTAATGATGTCATAGACTGAACGCCTTGGCTTCCTACTTGACCCAACGCGCCCGCTGCTTGTGCGCCAACGCCCTGGGCTTGTAGTGCTGCGTTCATTTGGTCGGCAAACAACTTAGACTGTGCGTCAGCCATAGCTTTGTTAACTGCAGTCTGACCACGCAAACTACCAAACTGACCAGAAGCAATATTACCGCCTTGAACTGGTGCCGTAATGTTTGGCATTAACTGTTCTAACTGCTGATTTTGTGCTTGAAACAAACCACCTAATGGTGTGGCTACGTTAGGAGTAACCTGACCAGTATCGCTAACAAGCCAAGGATTAGCTGCACCAGAAGCGATTTGGTTTAGTGTTCCTTGGGCTTGAGTAAAAGGGTTTTGTGAACCGCTAAGTTGATTGATAGCAGTGCCAGCAACAGTATTTTGCAAAGACGGAACATTGCCAGACGCAGTGGTAGCTTGGTTAACAACATTCTGTTGCGCGGTATCAAACCACGATGGCATCGAGGTGGATTGAACCGCCTCGTTTGATATAAAATTAGATAAGCCAGCCATTATTTTTTCACCTTCTTTTTCGCTTCCGTTAGGTATTCCAACGCGCCTTTACTATCTGGCGGTAATTTTCTTGAATCTGCCCTACGTTTATGTTCACGAATTGTTTTTAGAAATTCGCTTAATATTTTTGCACCACTATCGTTACTACCATTACCTAATGATGATACAACGTCTGCAGGAATTACAAACTCACCATTTGCTAACATAGCTGGTATACTATCGCTGGTACCGTCACCCTTACCTTTTACATAACTATGCTTTAATGAATTCAAACCACTTTCACTAAAGAACTCAGGGTTGTGACCAATAGGACCGCCTTCTTTAGCAGCTTTCCAGTCTTTACCATATGGGTAACCTGGCAATTCATAATTTAATGCTTTTGGTTTAACCAACCCTGGTTTTAACGCCATAATACTAGAACCACTACTTAAAAATGGCGAAGTACCAGTGTAACTTAAATCATAAACGCCTTGTGAGGCACTACCACCACTAGCAAAACCTTGAGGTTCTTCTGGTGCCGCACCAATTAGGCTATAATTTGGATCGCCAGTTAACACATTAGATGTTAATTGTGATCCGTATTGTGAATTTAATAATAGGCTTGGGTCAGCTGCAGTTTCATTTGCGCCAGGTGTTGGTCTGGTTGATCTAGCAATTTTACCTCTGCGAATAGTTGCTGCTCTTGATAAACCAGGTTTGCCAAATTTAACAGCAAAACCAGAACCAGATTTTTCATCAGGGGTTTCGGTGTATTCCTCTTCTTGGTATTCACCACCCATATCAAAATCTTCGCCGGTGCCGCCTGGACCACCCATGTCAAAATCTTCGCCGGTGCCTTTTAAACTGCCTAAACCACCGGTGCTAGTTGCTTCAGTTACATCAATAACTTCACCGTCTGGCGACAGGGTTAGTGTGGATCCGTCATCATAGGTATATATTAAATTACCGCGTGTGTCAGGTCTTTGATTTTCTAATCCATCTGAAACAATTTCTCTTGGTTCTGGAATAGGCGCACTCATATCAAAGTCTTCACCGGTTGCATCTATTGGCGATTCTTCTTTATATGGGTCAACGTATTCTAATGTAGATTTTGCTTCGCCAGCAGTTGGCGCCATGCGGTCATACTCTTCTTGAGTAATTTTACCGTCAGCTAGTTCTTGATCCAACTCTTCTTTAGATGGTGTTGGTAAAGATATTCCTTCACCTTGAATATTATCTGCGCCAGTTACAGTAACAGATGCTTGTGGTTGATCACTAGTTATTGTACTGGCTGTTTTAGCGTAGGGCGATGGGCCAGATTGTTCTGCGTCCATTTGGCCCTTAGCAATTGCGTATGATTCTTCTGGTGAAAAACCGTTTTGAATAGCGTCTCTAAATGTCTGAGACATTGTTACGTCATCAGAAGGTAAGTTTGTTTCTGCTGTTTGTGTTGGTGGTGTATAGGATTCACTTCTGTCAATTACAGGAGCAGTGCTATCATCTAATCCAGCAAAATCCCTAACACCACCAGCTACTTCATTAACACCGCCTCTAACAATAGCACCACCAATCATAGAACCTAATGCTTGAGCAGGATCTCTTCCTTGCGCTGCAGCGGCTGCAGTATTGGCAATTGCTTGGTCAGCAAAATTATAACCAGTAGTAAGGTCAGCAGGTAATTGACTTGTAATTCCTTGAGTTATAATACTGGTACCAATGTTTTGTGCTATTTGCATTGGGTCGGCACCGTTTGCTAATGCCAAACCAGTGTTTAATACCATAGCCGCTTGGGCTGTAGTTGCACCAGCCCATAAATATGGCGCTACATACGGAGCAGCAACAGCAACAGCAATAAGCGGTAACGCTCTAGCTGGATCTTGTGCAATTGCTTCTACAGTTTTACCAACAGATTGTGCGGTATCTTCAACAAAATTACCTACTTCTTGCGCTGCATCTGCAATAGCATCACCAACGGCACCAACCGCATCACCAACCGCTTCAAATGCGCCTGTTACGACTTCAACAATGGCACCCATTATGCACCCATCCTTTCACCTTGCAATACAAGAGTTACTCGAATTTGTTTGCCATCGGTAGATTTCTCTACGGTGTATCCCATGTTGGGATTTTCTAATTCCTGTTCTTCACGGGCAATTAGTTTAAAAATGTTTAAAAGGGAAGGATCGGAGAAAGTAGTTTGCAATCCAGTAAAACCATCTTCAATGGCTTTATCTACAAACATTTTGCTATTCTGCAAAAAGTTTTCGGCAGTGTCGGCGTTAAGGGCACGAAAGACACCGAATTCTTGACGTTTTTCGGAAGGATGAATTACAAAAACAGTATTGCCAAATTTATACAACCTGGCGTTAGGTAGACCTAATTCGGATACAAATAGTAAAAAAACTTTTTTGAACGGATAGGGCGAGCGGGTATTTTCAGCCGCGATCTTTACGATCATGTCTGTGCCCAATTCCTGTTGTCTACTATCGACCATTTCAGTCATAATTGTTCCTGTTTAAAAGATATGGCTCTTACATATACTAATGCAAAAAAACCGCAATTGGCGCCCTATTTACTGGGTTGGGCCATTTAAAATAAAGCTAAGTGCTGAGGCCCATTGTTGCCAGCTATCAAAAGCCTCTGGGTCTGGTACCGGGTAGCTTTCAAACGTGGTCAGTTGGCTAATGTTTTTAGCGACTTGTTTCCAATTATCCTCGGTACTGTACATAATCGGCTCTTCGCTAAAGTAATGTAAGAAGTTACCGTTCCAGTCTTCCCAAGACATATATTGTGGGTTGATTGGAAAAAAGGTTTGAATACTCATGGACGTTCGTCGCCGTACTCTGCCGTAATCAATAAGCGACCCATTTCAAAGTTACCGTCTAATACATTGGACTCAAACTTCAAACGCACTTCGCGGTACTCTACGCGCAGGTCAATCTTACCGGTGTCTGGGTCAAAGTAAAACGGGCCAGAGTTTTCTGTAACACCACGGGCAAACTTACGGCCCAGGACAGTCATTCCCATAACACCAGACTGAACAAAGTCTGGTTCAATACGGCGCAGGTGCATACGACGGTTAACACCGGTGGCGCTATCTTGGGATGGTATGCCACCCACCCAGCTAATATCGCAGGTTGTGATACTGGACGTAATTGCTAGCTCTTCGTTAAACGTAATTGCGTTTGTGCCAAACTCATGCTGCCAGAGTGGATAACCGCCTTCAATGTAGTATATAAAATCACCAGATATTTGAATTGGGTCAAAGTCTTCTGCTACAGTAATTAATGTCACACCCTCTGGGTTTGTGGCAGTTACCGCAGAGGTAAAAATAAACTGGCTGGTCAGGATCTTATAAACTGGCGGGCTGTCTGTATTGGTTAGTGCTATGTAGTCACCGGCACCAAAGGTAGCCGTCACATCGCCATTAATATATACCTGATTGTTAGTAGGCGCCGGTTCGCTTGGCGGGTTATCAATTACTTCAAATGGCACGCTGAATGTATTAATGTCTTCCCAGCCAGCCCAAATTGGTGTTGGGAACACCTCTGTGGTGTACCCGCACGATCTACGTGCACCAACGGCGCTACCGGCGTCGTACCAGATCTTATCCTTGACATTGTAGATAATAGCGTCGGTACATTCGGTAGCGTCGCCACGCGGATAAAAGAACCAGATCTCATTATACCGAGGTACTTTAGTAGTCCATACCTTTTGGCGCTGTACAAAGTTGAGGTTATCAAACAGCCAGTTTACATTCTTATCGTTTGACAGTACAGAGACCGCACCATTGTATAGGTAGAAACGGTCGACACCCATCCAGTAAAAAATACCATCCATCTCAACAAAGCACGAGGATGATATGGTAGAGATCTGGCTAGAAATAATATCGTAACGCCAGTACAACGGATCTTGTCCAGTAAACGAGACACGGATCAAACTATCGGTTGCCCAAAACAATCCAGATGGTGAGTTAGTACCACCACGCACTGGCAAACCCTTAACAATTTTAGACGAGGCCATGTTGACCTGGTTAGATGTTGGGCCGTTCCAATCAGTAATTGTTTGCTGGTTATACGTTGTTAATGTTGTATTTGTATCAACATGGTTGTTGGCAATAAACCCGTCTGACCCATACACAAATGTATATGGGTACAACACGCACACACCACCATCTACCGTAATTGGACGATAGGTTGGGTTTTGACCGCCAGTATCTGCCAATCCTTGGAAATTCCATTGATTTAAAGAATCTGGTAATAACCCACCAGTTAATACTTGGGTCTGTATGGCGTTGTCAATGTTTGCCAAGTTATAGCCCGGGTGTGCCAATACCTGTAACGATCCACCAGCGGGGGAGTACTGTAAATCAAACTGCCACAATAAATTTGGATTAGGTGTAAATGTAACATTATACAACGATACGGTTGTTGGTGTGCCGGCAATACTTGACGCGGTTACAGTTACCGTTGTGTTTGGTGACGCGTACGTTGCGCTAATTACCGTGGTTGCTGTAGTAATGTCATCATCAAATATAACGGTCATACCGGCAGGAAACGCTGCCGTTACATCAGTTGCTATAACAAATTGGCTGGTTGTATTTGATACTAACGTAAACGGTGCATAGCCAGGTAAAATATTTACAGTAAGCGGACCACTGCCAACACCAAAAGTAGTGCCTGTTGTAAATACTTCTAAACCGTACTGGTTACCAACAAAAATATAGTTAACGCCATTAAACGAGTTAGAAATCATCCCGCGCGGAATGCCGGTAAACGTAGCAAATAGCTCACGGTAACCACCCATTTTTCTTGGCGTACCACGTTGAAAACGGCACCATTCTCCGTCACTAAACTCACGTGACTCAAATATTGTGCCGTCTCGTTTTATGCCGGGTTGAACGGCAAGCGTGTAGACCAGATTATACTGATCTGGTAACTTGTTTTCTCCAGCCATTAGAACGTCCCGCCACCAATTAGTCCTGCATTAAATGTTGCCGGTGTTGATACCTGTGGGTCTAGTGTGTTGGTATTATCAATATCTAACATTAATGTTGAGTTGGCTGAAAATCCTAAATGGCTAGTGCCCACTAAATACATACCGGTATTGGTATCATTTGTAAATGAAAAAGATGGAGTTGCGGCAGAGCCATTGTCAGCATAGTAAAAACCAACAGTAGTTTGGCTGATAACATATAACTGGTTACCATCACTCAAAGCCAGAATAACACCACCGTTACCTAATGGAACCGGTGTTTGTAAACTACCAGAAATTTGGAATGTAACATCATACCCAGCCTGACCAGTGTTATTTACCAACACATACAGCTGGGTTGTTGCTGGCAGTGTGACATCCAAGTCAACAGAACGTGTGCCAGCCAGGGCAACATAGGTCTGAATAATTGGTGCGTAGGATACTAAACTAAACGTGTTGCCAATAATTGAGTCTACATCATACGTGGCCGATGTGAATGTTACGTTAGATGGTACTGCCAATCCAACAGTAAAGAAGTTACCGGTAGATTGTTGGAATAAAATAAAACCAGATTCGGCTGGGTTAACAGTAATACTAGCTAGGCTGTCAATTGTTGACGTGCCTTGTGGCGTAATTGTAATTGCACCGGTTCCATTGTTTCTAAAGGCAATGTACCAGCCACCACTTAAGCTGGCCGCTGTTGGTAATGTAAATGCGCCATTACCACCGTTCCAAACAAACGTAGAGGCGCGGCTAGCGTCTGTAATAACAGGTGCAGACGTTACGGCAATAATGTTTTGTGTGGTGTTAAGTTTACCAGCAAGTGCAACTAAACCAGCGCCAGCCAAAGATGCTGCGTCGGCTGATGATGTACCAGCACCAAAAGTTACGTTTTGCCAGACACCAGCGGAGGTAGAATTATCTGATAGGTAGAAGTATTTAGACACGCCTGCAGGGATTGACACAGATCCCGTGCCAGCAAAGTCCCGTACAGTAAATGCCACACCGCCAAAGTTACGAATTAAAATATCCGCGCCGGTGGTTCCTTGGTTTCCCTCAGGTAATGAGATAATTAAATTAGATGTGGACGGGGTGCAGTCAATAATACGCGCGGCAGGTACTTGCTGTGGGTTTACAACCGCTGGCCAATAGAGCTGTACGTTCGCGCTAAAGTTAAGCTCGTAGTACGATACGTCCGTTGGCTGGACAACTGTTCCGGTAAATGGTGAGGTATAAATTGGCATAGTTTAGGGTTCCTGGACCGTGGTGTTTCTGTCAATTCGGCGGGTATTATCTTCGTTCTTAAGCGCCGTCAATGACTCGGTGTAGTATTGCTTCCATACGGGCAGTTTGTCTAAGGCTTTTAAATAGCCTTGAGCCTGCAATAAAGTACCAAACAACATTGCCTGTGGACACTCGCGCGTGAACAAGTTAGTCTGGTTAGATGTATCTAATGGTTGAATTAGGCTGTAGTAAATAATTTCTACTGGATAATCATCATCTGGTTTTGGTGCGAAGTTCCAGTTGTTGTAGTCATACTCACCGTAATACTTTGGTAGACCATTAGCAGACTCTGATTGGTATTGTGCAATATAATCCTGTGAACGTAACAAAACAGGAACGCCATTTATTTTCATGGACACCGTTTTACGCCAGCGTGCTGGTTTAGCCAATACATCTTGGTTAGTTGCCAGTGTTGTCTCAACTACCGTTAATTGTAATAAAGACTTTAACTCGGCGGCAATAGCTGCCTCGGCCAAACCAATTAGGCTAGGAATCTGTGCAACAAACCCAGCATCATCACGTTCCATGTAACGCTGGACGTCTAGCACCAGATTGTCGTAGGTCATTACGTATGCGCCGCTCATCGTGTATAGTAGCTGTAGTTAGGTTGGAAGTAAATTGGCGACTTGTCGCGCTCTTCTTGTGCCGCGTCGTACTCTAATTGGGTGGCCATTTTTTCTAAATAGCCAATTCGTTGCAAATCAATTTGTGGTAGCTGTAGTGCTAGTTTGTGTGACAGTGATGCTTGTACCGAAGCAATCCAGCGGTTTGGTACATATAGCTCATTGGTTAACGAACCAACGTCTTGCATTTCTTTTTCAATGATTAGCTGAAACATCTGGAAGTCATTGTTTGGTACGGGCCACAAGTACATCGATGGTACGATGGTACGGTCAAACCAGTACTGCAATGAACGAACAGATGGGAACTGTTTGTTTGGTAGGTTCCAGTAGTCGTCACGGTTTAGTCGTGCCAATGGAATAACCTGCTGGCTGGTTGAGAACACAATTTGGCGAACTGTAAATGTAGAAGCCACTGTCTCACGCAGACGGTAAAAGTAATGGTTGGGTGTGGTGCTGATATTAAAGTAGGCCCACTCGCGATCTTTGAGTGTAGTTGTTGGTAACTGTTCAACCGTGGTCCAAGTTATACCATCATCACTAACTTCATACGCAAAGTTGTAAGTCGTAGTACCACCACCAGACGCGTAGCCATTAAAGCCCACATAAAAGACTGGGAGGGCGTCTTGGTATTCAAGACCAAAAAAATTTGCACCAATGGTTGAGGTTGCTGGGATGTCAAGGTTTTGATCGAAAGCTGCGGGAGATTCAGGATTGGCTGTCGGTAGATACGCCGCAGCCTGTGAATTAATAATGTAGACCCAGTTTGATTCACGCACATCAATCGTACCTGGGGGCAAAATAAGTTGTTGTTGTGCCGTAACAGCGCCACACAAATAGTTCTCTAGCAGCCACAAGTTAACGCCACGGTTTGACATGTTTTGCAAAATGTAGAACAGTGCCTGCTTGCCTGCCTCGATGTACTCGGGCGTGATTTCCTCTGCCGTTTTACCAGCATCACGATATGCGTACGAGATCAATTGATCTACATTGATCTTGGTCTGGTTAGTTGTACCAGAGTAAGCCATAAATTAACGTCCTCTGCCGGATGCGCGCTTAGTTACTTTTTGTGGAAGGTTTGGCTTTGCTTTGCCGGCCTTGATAAACTCTTTGCCAACCTTCTTGGGGATGCCAAGGGTTGATTTACCAGCCGCCGCAGCGTACATCGCCTTTTGTTGTTGCTTGGATTCTATTGGCATATTAAGGTTTGTATCCACGGTTACGTTGAGATTTACCAAATCCTGGTCCAAAAAGATCGGATAAGTTGTAGCCCTTTGTGCCCTTCCAGAATGAACGTGGTGCCATAGGGGCAGTGCGCAATTCATTTTCTTGTGGGTATGCTAAACCAGAATCTGCATCAACATTAGGTCGTTGAATAACAGCTGGGGCTGCAGGAGCGGCAGCAGGACGGCGAACAGGACGTGGGGATGCAACGGATGTTGGCAATGCTTCAGAACCTTCTGGGAACACACCTTGACCACGAGCCATTTCATTTAGGCGATTAATATCTGTTGATTTAATTGGTGCTGTTTCAACCATTCCAACATCGCGATTATCCATAGCGGGGTTTGCGTTTGGCATATAGCCTTGTTTTCTTGGTCCTAAAGCTGAACGCATACGAGCCATGATGAATGGGTCGGTGCGATCTGCGCCACCTAAGTATGCTTCTTCTTCAGCAGTCAAAGGACCAGTAGAACCACCGGTGTTAAACTTCTTAATCTTGCCGCCTTTTTTCTTGGCAACAGCTTCACGCTCTGCGTTAGATACAGCGCCTTGTCCTTTTAATGCAGACTTGGCAGCGCTAATACCTTTGGTGATCATTTTACCAACAGCCCGGACCGGCTTCATAATCATTTCGCGGTCTTGGGTGTTTTCCTCAAGAGCAATTTCATCAACCAGTTTTTGTGGATCTTTTACATCTCCACCACTATTATACTTTTTTACTTTACCACCTTTCTTAGCGTAACCCATTTTGTTACGTACGTTGGTGGGTAATTTGGCTAATCCTGGGTTTTCTTCTGCGTCAACAGATTTTAATGACCCGCCTTCATTACACTTTTTTACTGCGTTACCCTTCTTAAAAAACTTAGGGGTGTTCATTACATCTTTAGCTGCTGCGCTGGGCGCGGCTGCTTTTTTGGGTTTGGTCTGCTTAACTTTTTTAATGTCGTCTTTA
>SESG01028427.1_pt1 | contig 63620 bp, 63 predicted proteins | sample 3171421 | NCBI WGS metagenome assembly SESG01 (sample SAMN10866946, study PRJNA518727) | freshwater metagenome | biome: subpolar coniferous forest; feature: holomictic lake; material: water; isolation source: holomictic Lake 227, 6 m and 8 m depth | place: Canada: near Kenora, Ontario | collected...
CGAAGTGATGGACCTCTTCGCCCCCGTGGTGCGGGAGGGCGTCGCTCCGTACGCGGAGGTCACGCATTCACACCTCGTGAACTCGCCCGACCTGCCCGATGAGGCGGACGAGGTACCCTTCGCCACCCGCCAGGCTCCGTCAGCACGGCGCCGTCGCCCTCGAGGAGGCCATTCCGGCTACTCGATCGGGATCGGCCCCACGTCCCAGATCTCCTCCGCGTACTGCCGGATGGTTCGGTCGGAGGAGAAGCGGCCGCAGCGGGCCACGTTCAGGATGGCCATCCGCGTCCACTGCTCGTAGTCGAGCCAGGCCTGCGAGACCCGCTCCTGGGCAGCGACGTAGGCGGCGAAGTCGGCGAGCACGAGGTAGGTGTCGCCGCCGTGCAGCAGCGAGTCCACCACCGGCTGGAACAGGCGCGGCTCGTCCGGGGAGAAGGTCCCGCCGGAGATGGCGTCGATCACGGCCTTCAGGTCGGGGTTGCCCCGGTACCAGTCCCAGGGGTTGTACCCGGCCCGCTTCAGTTCCTGGACCTCCGTCACGGTGAGCCCGAAGAGGAAGAAGTTCTCGGCCCCGACCGCCTCCCGGATCTCGACGTTGGCGCCGTCGAGGGTGCCGATGGTGAGCGCCCCGTTCAGCGCGAACTTCATGTTCCCGGTGCCGGAGGCCTCCTTGCCGGCGGTGGAGATCTGCTCGGAGAGGTCGGCGGCGGGGAAGATGCGCTCGGCCAGCGAGACCCGGTAGTTGCGCAGGTACACCACCCGCATGTGGCCGTTCAACGCGGGGTCGGCGTTCACCACCGACGCCACCGAGTTCACGAGCTTGATGATCCACTTCGCCATCACGTAGCCGGGGGCGGCCTTGCCGGCGAAGATCCAGGTGCGCGGCGGCGGCCGGTACTTCGGATCGGCCTTCATGCGCAGGTACTGGTGGACCACGAACAGGACGTCGAGCAGCTGCCGCTTGTACTCGTGGATCCGCTTCACCTGCACGTCGAAGATGGAGGTCGGGTCCACCTCGATCCCGTTCTCCCGGAGGATGATCTCGGCCAGCCGTTCCTTGTTGTTCCGCTTGATCTCCCGGAAGCGGCGCCGGAACGCGGCGTCGTCCACCACGAGCTCGAGCCGGGAGAGCTCCTCGGCGTCGGTGATCCACCCCGGTCCGACCACCTCGTTCAGGACCGACGCCAGCTCGGGGTTGGCCTGGAGGATCCAGCGTCGCGGCGTGACCCCGTTGGTCTTGTTGTTGAACTTCTCCGGCCAGAGCTCGTAGAAATCGCGGAACAGCTCCTTCTCCAGGAGCTCGGTGTGCAGGGCGGCCACGCCGTTCACGGAGTGGGACCCGACCACGGCCAGGTTGGCCATGCGCACCTGCTTGGGAACGCCCTCCTCGATGAGGGACATCCGCCCCACCGCGGCGGCGTCGAACCGCGCATCTCCCCGGATGCTGGCCAGGAAGAGGTCGTTCACCTCGTAGATGATCTCCAGGTGGCGGGGCAGCACGCGCCCGAGCAGCTCCACCGGCCATCGCTCCAGCGCCTCCGGGAGCAGCGTGTGGTTCGTGTATCCGAAGACCGCCTGGCAGATGGGCCAGGCCCGGCCCCACGGAAGCCCGTGCTCGTCGAGCAGGACGCGCATCAGCTCGGCGATGGCGATGGCCGGGTGGGTGTCGTTGAGCTGGATGGCCACCTTGTCGGGGAAGTCGTCGAAGGACTCGTGAACCTTGAGGTGGCGGTTGACGATGTCGTGGAGCGAGCAGGCCACGAAGAAGTACTGCTGCTGCAGCCGCAGCTCCTTGCCCATCACGGTGAGGTCGTTCGGGTAGAGCACCTTGGAGATGGTCTCCGAGACGTTCTTGTCCTCGACCGCCGCCAGGTAGTCGCCGGCGTTGAAGTCGGCCAGGTCGAACTCGGCGGGCGACCGCGCCCGCCAGAGGCGCAGCGTGTTCACGGTGCGGTTGCGGAAGCCGGCGATGGGCGTGTCGTAGGCCATGCCGAGCACGCGCTTCCCCTCCACCCAGCGCACCCGCTCGCGCCCGTCCTCGCCGGCGTAGCGCTCGGTGCGCCCGAAGAAGGAGACCGGTACCTGGTTCTCCGGGCGGGCGATCTCCCAGGGATTCCCGAAGCGGAGCCACTCCTCGGGGCGCTCCACCTGCCACCCGTCCCGGATCTCCTGGTCGAAGATCCCGTACTCGTAGCGGATGCCGTAGCCGTAGGCCGGCAGCGCCAGCGTGGCCATCGAGTCGAGGAAGCAGGCCGCGAGCCGCCCCAGGCCGCCGTTGCCCAGGCCGGCGTCCGGCTCCTGCCCGAGGAGCTCGGTGAGGTCGAGTCCGAGGCTGGAGACGGCCGCCTTCATGTTGTCGAGCAGCCCGAGGTTGAGGAGGTTGTTCTCGAGCGCCTTGCCCATCAGGAACTCGAGGGAGAGGTAGTAGATCCGCTTGGCGTCGCTCCGGTAATAGGTCTGCTGCGTCTGCAACCAGTGACGCATCATCCGGTCGCGGACGGCGTCGGCCACCGCCATGTACCGGTCGAGCGAGGTGGCCGAGTGCTCGTCCTTCCCGATGGAGAACTGGAGGTGATCGGCGAAGGCGCGCCGGAGGGCGTCCACGTCGGGCGCGGTGCGGATGCTGGGGAGATCGCGGGCGCGCTCCAGGACACGCGCCTCCTCGGTCTGCTTCTCGGGAAACTTGCTGGCGGCCATCGATCTCCTCGGGGGGAACTGTCTACTTCTTCAGGGCGGTGGCCAGCTCGCCGTAGAGCGCGATGGCGCTTCGCACGGCGGCGTGGAAATCGGAGAGGTTGAGGCTCTCGTTCTCGGAGTGGGCGGCGGAGCGGGGATCCTCGACCCCCACCATCAGGGCCGGGACACCGCCCAGCGCCTTCACGAAGGGCTCGACGAAGCCGATGCTGCCGCCGCACCCGATGGCGAGCGGCTCCCGCCCGAAGCCACGCTCCAGCGCCCGGAAGGCCGCCGCGAAGGCCGGGTGGCCGACGTCGGTCTTCCAGGCCGCCCCGTGGCTCTCCACCTTGATCTTCACCTCCACGCCCCAGGGGGCGCGGGTGCGGATGGCCTCCTCGAGGCGGCGCCCCACGTCGGCGGGGTCCATGTCGGGCACCAGCCGGATGCCGAGCCGGGCCCAGGCCACGTCGTTGATGACGTTGCGGGCCTCCTTCCGGCTGGAGGCCTGGAATGCATTCACTGCCAGTGTAGGCTGCCACCAGTTGGACTCGAGCGGGTGGACGTCCCCGAGGAGCGCCACGCCCGGGCGCAGGCCGGCCTGGCGCCGGAACTCGTCGGGCGAGACCGGGAGCAGCTCGATGGCGCGCCGCTCGGCGGCGGAGAGAGGCCGGACCTGGTCGTAGATGCCCGGGATGGCGATTCGCCCCGCCGGGTCCACCAGCGAGCCCAGCACCTGGCAGAGCGCCACCGTGGGGTCGGGGATGGGCCCGCCCCACATGCCCGAGTGCACGCTCTGGTCGAGCGCCCGGAACTCCACTTCGGCGGTGACGATGCCGCGCAGCGCGATGGTGACGCAGGGGACGCCGGCGTCGACGTTGGAGGTGTCGGTGATCACGAGGGCGTCGGCGTCGAGCCGGGAGCGGTAGCGCTCGATGAACTGCGGGAGGTGCGCGCTGCCCACCTCCTCCTCCCCCTCGATGACCACCTTGAGGTTGAGCGGCAGGGTCCCCGGCCCCCGGAGCCAGGAAGCGGCGGCGGCGGCGTGCACCACGATGCCGGCCTTGTCGTCGGCGGTGCCGCGGCCGTAGAGCCGCCCGTCCCGCTCGGCGGGCTCGAAGGGGGGCGTGACCCAGAGCGATTCGTCGCCGGCCGGCTGCACGTCGTGGTGGGCGTAGAGCAGGACCGTGGGGGCCTTCGGGTCCACCACGTACTCGGCGAAGACGTAGGGGTGGGCTCCCTTCACCTCGAGGATCTCGACGACCGGGAAGCCGCGGCGCCGCAGGAGCTCGGCGGTGGCCTCGGCGCTCTGCCGGACCGTCTCCGGAGGGAAGCCGTCGAAGGAGACGCTGGGGATGCGGACCAGCGTCTTCAGATCTTCCAGGTACTCGGGGGCGTGGACCTGATAGTGGTCGAGGGCGCGCGCGGTCTTGTGGGGCATGACCGTGCAAACTAGCGCGAAACGTCTCCGCGCGCCGCTTCCACGTGACGTCCGGGCCCTACCGCCCGCCGTTTTCCCGGAACTCCTGCCAGGACATCCACCCGGCCCGGGCGAAGCCGCCCACCACGTGCACGTCCTCCACGTTCATGTGCCAGAAGAGGAAGTCCCCCAGCTCGGCGAAGGACCTCCCCTCCGGGTGGACGGCGATGTAGCGGTCCCGGGCCTCGGAGAGCTCCCCGCCGGGAACCTGCGTGAGCGTCCCGAGCAGCGCGAGCCGCCCCGAGGACTGTGGGTTCCGCGCGCCCGGCTCCTGGACGAAGAGCGAGGCGCGCGGGTCGGCACGCAGGTTCCGTGTGTGCTGGGCGATCTCGGTGAAGAGGAAGATGGGGCGCCCCACCCCGTCGAGCGCGAAGGAGACGAGCGATCCGAGCGGCCAGCCCGGCTTGCGGGCGGACAGCGTGGAGAGCACGCCGACCCGGGCGCCGGCGAGCAGATCGGAGGCGACCGCGGCGAGCTCCGAGGGAGGGGCCATGGCTAGTACCGGTAGGTGTCGGGCTTGAACGGGCCCTTCGGCGAGATGCCGATGTAGGACGACTGCTTCGAGGTGAGCTTCGTCAGCCGGGCCCCGATCTGGTCGAGGTGCAGGCGGGCCACCTTCTCGTCGAGGTGCTTGGGCAGCGTGTAGACCTTCTTGCCGTAGCGGTCGGCCCGCTCGGCCAGCTCGATCTGGGCGAGGGTCTGGTTCGTGAAGCTGTTCGACATGACGAAGCTGGGGTGGCCGGTGGCGCAACCCAGGTTGAGGAGCCGCCCCTCGGCCAGGATGAGCACCGAGTGGCCGTCCGGGAAGGTGAACTTGTCGAACTGGGGCTTGATGTTGGTGCGGACCACGCCGGTGGCCTTCTTCAGGCCGGCCATGTCGATCTCGTTGTCGAAGTGGCCGATGTTCCCGATGATGGCGCCGTCCTTCATCTTCCGCATGTGATCGACGGTGATGACGTCCACGTTGCCGGTGGAGGTGATGAAGACGTCGGCCTTCCCGAGGACGTCCTCGAGGCGCAGCACCTGGTAGCCCTCCATGGCCGCCTGCAGCGCGCAGATGGGGTCGATCTCGGTGATGACCACCCGTGAACCCTGCCCCTGGAGCGCCTGGGCGCAGCCCTTGCCCACGTCGCCGTAGCCGCAGACCACGGCCATCTTGCCGGCCAGCATGACGTCGGTGGCGCGGTTGAGCCCGTCGATGAGGGAGTGGCGGCACCCGTAGAGGTTGTCGAACTTCGACTTGGTGACGCTGTCGTTCACGTTGATGGCCGGGAAGAGGAGCTGGCCGGCCCGCTCCATGTCGTAGAGCCGGTGCACGCCGGTGGTGGTCTCCTCGGTGACGCCCCTCATCTCCTTGGCCACCTTCGTCCAGCGCTGCCGGTCCTTCTTCAGTTCCCGGCCCAGCAGCGCGAGCACCACCGCGAACTCCTCGGAGTCGGCGGTGGCCGGCGAGGGCACCGCCCCGGCGGCCTCGAACTCGACCCCCTTGTGGATGAGGAGCGTGGCGTCGCCGCCGTCGTCCACGATCTGGGTCGGCCCCTTGCCACCGCCGAAGTCGAGCGCACGCTCGGTGCACTCCCAGTACTCCTCCAGGGTCTCCCCCTTCCAGGCGAAGACCGGGACCCCCTTCGGGGACTCGGCCGAGCCACCCCGACCGGCCACCACCGCGGACGCGGCGTGGTCCTGGGTGGAGAAGATGTTGCAGGAGGCCCAGCGGACGTCGGCGCCCAGATCGACCAGGGTCTCGATGAGGACCGCGGTCTGGATGGTCATGTGGAGCGAGCCGGTGATGCGCTGCCCCTGGAGCGGCTTCCGCTTCGCGTACTCGCGACGGACGGCCATGAGGCCGGGCATCTCCTTCTCGGCGAGCTCGATCTCCTTGCGCCCCCAGTCGGCCAGCGAGAGGTCCTTCACGAGGTACTCGAACGGCGCGGCGGGGCGGGGCTTGCGTGCGGTCTTGGCCATGTCTCTTCCTTCTTTCTTCGGGTCGGGGGTGAGGAACGGAGGTCAGGGTCGGCGGGCGCGGGCGATGAGGAGCGCGGGCCCCTTGGCGGCGGGCTCGGGCGGCAGGGGACGGCAGGTGGCGTCTCGGAAGCCGGCGGCCTGGAGCAGTTGCACCACCCGGGCGGGCTCGAAGCCGGGCCAGACCTGGCCGGCGCGGCGGCGGAACGCCTCGTCGTCGTGCAGCACCGCATCCACGAGCGCCAGCCGCCCTCCGGGCCGGACCACCCGGGCCGCCTCGGCGAGCGCCCGGCCCGGGTCGTCCACCCATCCGAGCGAGAGGACGAGCAGCGCCGCGTCGCAGGACGCATCCTCGAGCGGCAGCTCCTCGAGCGAACCGCGCCGCAGCTCCACGTTGGGATGGCCGGCGGTGCGACGACGGGCGGAGCGCAGCATGTGGGCGGAGCGGTCTACGCCGATCACCCGCGCCACGTCGGGCGCCAGCGCCGCCGCGAGCGCACCCGTGCCGCAGCCCAGGTCGGCGACGGTCCACTCCGGGGGCAGCAGCGCGAGGAGCGCCTCCGTGCCGAAGCCGGTGCCGTACCACTCGGCGCGCAGCCGGTCCCAGTCGCCGGCCGCTCCCGCGAAGAAATCGTCCCCGTCCACGCGCCGGTCGCGCAGTCGCCGGTCGAGCCGGAGCTGGTCCTGGTGCAGGGTGGCCCATCCCTCGCTCTCGCTGCGGGCCACCTTCCAGAGCCGGCGGGCGGCCGGGTCGATCCCCTCCGACATCCGGTAGAGCCGGTTCTGGTTGTGGCGGCGCACCTCGATCCAGCCCTGGGAGGAGAGGACCTTGAGGTGGCGGCTCACGGTGGACTGGGGCTGCTGCAGCACCTCGCAGAGCTCGGCCACGCCCAGCTCGTGCCGGTCGAGCACGTGCAGGAGCCGGAGCCTCGTCGGGTCGGCGAGCCCCTCCATCCATCCGAAGAGCCCCTCGGGGCGTGCGGTCGCCGTATCCATTCGCATATCCGGATGGACGGATTAACACGGGGCCCGACGCCGGTCAACGCTACCAGGGCTCCCGCGCCCCGATGAACGCCTGCGGGTACCCCCAGTCGGGCGCCGACACCCGGTCGAGCTCGGCCACGTCCTCGGGCGGGAGCGCGAGCCGGAGCGCCGCCAGGTTCTCCTCCAGCTGCTCCAGGGTCCGCGCGCCGACGATGACGGTGGAGAGACCGGGGCGGCCGAGCAGCCAGGCGAGCGATACCGCCGACGGGGTCGTGCCCAGCCGTCGGGCCACGCCCTCGACGGCATCGAGCACGCGCCAGTTGTGCTCGGTGTCGATGCTCTTCCAGGTGTCCAGCCAGGCGGAGAGACGGCTCCCCGCCGGCGGCTGCATGCCGCGGCGGTACTTGCCGGAGAGGAATCCGCGCCCGAGCGGGCTCCAGGCCAGGATCCCGAGCCCGAAGTGGCGCGCCGCCGGGACGAGCTCCCGCTCCCCCTCCCGCGCCACGAGCGACCACTGCATCTGGATCGAGGCGTAGGGAACGAGGTGGCGCCGGTCGGCCGACCAGAGCGATTCGACGAGCCGGTATCCGGCGTAGTTGGAGCACCCCACGTAGAGGACCTTGCCGGCGCGGACCAGGTCGGTGAGGGCCTCGAGGGTCTCCTCGATGGGCACCGACCGGTCCTGCATGTGGACCTGGTAGAGGTCGAGGTGGTCGGTGCGCAGCCGCCGGAGAGACGCCTCGCAGGCTCGCAGGATGGCCTTGCGCGACAGCCCCTGCTCGTGGGGCGCCACGTCCGCCCCGAGCCCGGACGTGGGGAATCGGCACTTGGTGGCCAGCGTGACCCGGTCGCGCTTTCCTTCCAGCCAGCGCCCCAGCAGTTCCTCCGAGCGCCCCTCCGAGTAGACGTTGGCGGTATCGACGGTATCGATCCCGGCGTCGAGCGCCCGGTCGAGGACCCGACGCGCCTCGGCCTCGGTGGAGGTGACCCCCTTCATGAACCCCTGCGATTCACCCAGCGTCATCGCCCCGAAGGAGAGGGCGCTGACGCGAAGGCCGGATCGCCCCAGCTGTCGTCGTTCCATGACGATCTCCTAACGCCGGGCGGAGCCGGGCGCGAGGGAGCGGTAGGGGACGAGGTCCTTCAGGCCGAGGAAGCGCTTCTCGAGCAGGTTCCAGGAGAGGAGCGCGGCCGTCCACGTTGCGGCGCCGGCGATGGCGGCGAAGGCGGCCACCCCCGCGAGGCGGCTGCCCAGGATCCCGGCGAGCACGAGCGAGGTCACGCCCAGCCCCTCCAGCGCGAGGAAGATCGGGTAGTGGAGCACGTAGAGTCCGTAGCTGTACTTGCCGGCCCCGCGGAGCACCGGGCTCTGGAGCGTCCGGGCGAGGGGCGCAGGGGCCTCACCCAGCGTGATCACGAGGAGCGCCGCGAATCCGGACGCGAGCGGGCCGAAGGCCCACACCTGCACGACCGGGTCCCCGCCGAAGAATCCCCCCTGCCCGATCCAGACCGCCGCCACCGCCGCGGCCGAGGCCAGGAGCACCCAGGGAGCGGCCCGGCGCACCGGGGCCCACCAGCCCGGCTCCCGCGCGGCGATGGCGACGAGCGCTCCCAGGGACAGCGCGTCCATGCGGGCCGGCGTGAGCACGTAGGCGGCTGTCGCGTTGAAGGTGGTCCGGTGGATGGCGAAGCGCAGCGCGAAGGCGCCCAGGACGATCACGCCGCACACGACCGCCAGGCGGCGGCGCGGGAGCAGCCACACCAGCAGCGGCCAGAAGAGGTAGAACTGCTCCTCCACGGCGAGCGACCAGAAGTGGCCCGTGTACGGGCTCGCCTGGAAGCCCCCCTCCCGAGCGAAGAGCACGTTGCCGAGGTAGGTCCAGAGCCAGCCCTGCGTCTCCGATTTCACGTTGAGTGAAGGAAGGACCGCCGGGACGAGGAGGAAGAGGATGGCCAGGTAGGCGTAGTAGAGCGGGAAGATCCGCAGCACCCGCCGCGCGTAGAAGGCCCGGAAGTAGCCCTCCCCTCCCCGGGCGTCGAGCAGGATCCCGGTGATGAGGAAGCCGGAGAGGACGAAGAAGAGGTCCACGCCCGCCCACCCGGAGCGTGTCGCGCCGAGGAGGAAGCGCTCGGCCGGGCCCCCCTCGCCGTCGATGTGGAGGAAGTGGAATCCGAGCACGAGCAGCACCGCGACGCCCCGCAGCCCGTCGAGCGCGGGATGGTGCGCCCCGGGGGCCGGAGCTCGGGCGTTGGATTCGTCGGCCATGCTGCGGCGGAGGGTTCTACCAGAAGCCGAGCTGCAACCGCGCGGCCTCGCTCATCTTGTCGGGCGTCCAGGGGGGGTCGAATACCAGATCGACGTCGACCGCTCCCACGCCCGGCACCTTGGCCACCCGCTCCCGCACGTCGTCCAGGATCATGGGCGCCACGCCGCAGCCGGGCGCGGTGAGGGTCATGCGGATGGTGACCTTCCTCCCGCCCTCCGGCCGCTCGACCTGGACGAGCTCGTAGACGAGGCCGAGGTCCACGATGCTGGCCGGGATCTCCGGGTCGAAGACCTTCTTCAGGGCCTCCCAGACGAGCTGCTCGTCGAAGGGCTGGCCGGTGGCCGCCTCGAGCCGCGCCTGATCGGCCTCGACCAGCTTGCGGGCACGCTCGGCGAAGGCGGGGCCGAGCGCATCGGCGTCCTCGTTGGCGAGGCGGGCCAGCCCGCCGCGGTCGAGCATGATGGTGAAGTGGCCGCCCAGCTCCTGCTGCGGCATGACGAGCGTGCCCGGGGGCAGCTCCTGCCGCTCGCCGGAGGGGACGAGGGTCACCTCGACGGCACGGCTCAGCGAGACGGGTTCGCGGCGCTCCATCGTCTCACTCCGTGGTGGCCGGCTGGACTTCGCCGCGCAGGGCCGAGTGGAGCGCGTGCCAGGCGAGGCTCGCGCACTTCACACGGGTGGGAAAGTCTGCCACGCCCTTCAGGACGGCCAGCTTGCCGAGGCCGTCGGCCTGGGAGGCGTCCCCCTCCACCACCATCTTGTGGAAGCGCTGGAAGAGGTCCTCGGCCTCGGCCGCCGTCTTCCCCTTCAGCGCGGCGCTCATGAGCGAGGCCGACGCCTTGGAGATGGCGCATCCGGAGCCCTGGAAGGAGACGTCGGCGATGCGGTCGCCGTCGAGCTTCAGGAACACCTGGTAATGGTCGCCGCAGAGCGGGTTCAGCCCCTCGGCGGTCGCGGTGGCGTCGGGCATGGGGCGGAAGTTCCTGGGCTTCCGCCCGTGGTCCAGGATGACCTCCTGGTAGAGGTCGGTGAGATCGCTCATGGGAACATCTCCCGGACGCGCCCGAGGCCTTGGATCAGCTGATCCACGTCCTCGCGGGTGTTGTAGAGGGCCATGGATGCGCGGACGGTGGCCGGAACCCCGAACCGCTCCATGAGCGGCTGGGCGCAGTGGTGGCCGGCGCGCACCGCCACCCCCTCGGCGTCGAGGATGGTGCCCACGTCGTGCGGGTGGACGCCCTCCATCACGAAGGAGATCACCGCGGCCTTGCCGGGCGCGGTGCCGATGACGCGCAGGCCGGGCACCTCCGAGAGCCTCGCGGTGGCGTAGGCGAGGAGGTCCCGCTCGTGGGCCTCCACGGCGCTCCGGTCGAGCCCTTCCAGCCAGTCGATGGCGGCGCCGAGCCCCACCGCGCCGGCCGCGTCGGGCGTGCCGGCCTCGAACTTGTACGGGATGGTGTTGAACCTGGTGCCCGAGAAGGAGACCGACAGGATCATGTCGCCGCCGCCCTGCCAGGGGGGCATGGCCTCGAGCAGGCGCGCCTTGCCGTAGAGCACGCCGATGCCGGTGGGGCCGAACATCTTGTGGCCGCTGAAGACGTAGAAGTCGGCGTCGAGGTCGCGGACGTCCACCTTCATGTGGGGCACGGCCTGGGCCCCGTCCACCAGCGCCGGCACGCCGCGCGCGTGGGCCAGCGCCACGATCTCCTTCACCGGATTCACGGTGCCGAGCGCGTTCGAGACCTGGGTGACCGCCACGATGCGGGTGCGAGGCCCGATGAGCCTCTCGAAGTCGGCGAGGTGCACCTGCCCCGAGTCGTCCACGGGCACCACGACCAGCTTCGCCCCCTTCTCGGCGGCGAGGAGCTGCCAGGGGACGATGTTGGAGTGGTGCTCCATCCCGGTGACGAGGATCTCGTCGCCGGCGCCGACGTGGGCACGCCCCCACGACTGGGCCACCAGGTTCACGCCCTCGGTGGTACCGCGGGTGAAGATGACCTCGCGCGGCTCCGCGCCGATCCAGCGCGCCACCTTCTTGCGCGCCCCCTCGAAGGCGGCGGTGGCCCGCTCCGCCAGGTCGTAGACGCCCCGGTGGACGTTCGAGTTGTCCCGGTCGTAGAAGCGGGTCACGGCGTCGATGACGGCCTGGGGCTTCTGGGCCGTGGCGCCGCTGTCCAGGAAGGCCAGCCGCTTGCCGTGCGGCCGCTGCGAGAGGACCGGGAACTGGCGCCGGATGGCCTCGACGTCGAAGCTCATTCCGCCTCCAGGATGGCCCCGCCGCCGGCGAGGCGCGCCGCCACCTGCTGCCCCAGGCGGTCGCGCAGCGCGGGAACGGCCACCCGGTCCACCATCTCGCGGGCGAAGGCGTAGATGAGCAGGCCGCGGGCCGCCGGGGCCGGGATGCCGCGGGAGCGCAGGTAGAAGAGCGCCTCCCGGTCCAGCTCGCCCACCGTGCCGCCGTGGCCGGCCTTCACGTCGTCGGTGTAGATCTCGAGCTGCGGCAGCGCGTCCACCACCGCGTCCCGCGACAGGAGCAGGTTGGAGTTGTGCTGGTGGGCGTCGGCCTTCGACGCCCCCGCCATCACGCGGATGCGCCCCGCGAAGACGCCGCGCGCCGCGCCGTCCAGGATCCCCTTGAAGATCTCCCGGCTCGTCCCCCGCGGAACCACGTGCTCGATCACCGAATGGTTGTCCACCAGTCGCTTCCCGTCGGCCATGTAGAGGCCGGCGACGTGGACCTCGGCCCCCTCCCCCACCAGGCGAGCCAGCACGTCGCTGCGCGAGAGGGCAGCGCCGAGCGCCGTGGAGTGGGTGGAGAGGCGGGCGTCCGTCCCCTGCTCGACCGTCAGGGTGGCGAAGTGGAAGGCGTTCGCCGGCTGGTCCTGCACCTGGTAGTGGTCGAGACGCGCCCCGGCCCCGAGCGACACCTCGGTGACCGCGTTGGTGAGGACCGGGTGATCGCCGAGCGCGACGTAGGTCTCGACCAGGGTGGCATCTCCCCCGGGATCGGCGACCACGAGCACGCGGGGGTGGCAGGCCACCGGACCGTCGGTGCTCGCGGTGGCGAAGACGAGCTCGACGACCCCGCCGCGCGCATCCGCCCCGACGTGCACGAAGGCTCCGTCCCCGAGGAAGGCGGCGTTCAGCGCCGCGAAGGGGCGTCCGTCCACCATCGCCGTGCGGCCGAGCCTCGACTCCACGAGCCCGGGGGTGGCCGAGATGGCGTGGGCCAGGCTCGAGGCGTGGACGCCCGTCGGCATCCCGTGTGCCGTGGAGAGCTCCCCGCGGAACCGGCCGTTCACGAAGACGAGCCGCGCCCCGAAGGGCTTCCCGGCGACCCGTTCCAGGTCCCCCGCGAGGACCGGTACGGCCGGATCGCCGTGGCCGAAGGCGTGCGCGGCGAGCGGCGCGAGCGAGGTGAAGCGCCAGTCCTCCTGCCGCGTTCCGGGCAGCCCGCTGCGCTCGAAGGCGTCGCGACCGGCCCGGCGGGCCGCGGCCACGAACTCCGGCGCCGGAGGAAGCCCCCCGGTCGCCGACACCAGGCTGGCCTCGGCAGCGTTCACGAATCCACCCAGGCGTAGCCCTTCTTCTCGAGCTCCAGCGCCAGTTCCCGCCCACCGGTGCGCACGATGCGCCCCGCCGCCATCACGTGGATCTGGTCGGGGACGATGTACTCGAGCAGCCGCTGATAGTGGGTGACGAGCAGGATGGACCGCTCCGGGCTGCGCAGGGCCTCCACGCCCCGGGCCACCTGGCGCAGGGCGTCGATGTCGAGGCCGCTGTCGATCTCGTCGAGGATGGAGAGGCGGGGCTCGAGCACCGCCATCTGGAGAACCTCGTTGCGCTTCTTCTCCCCGCCGGAAAAGCCCTCGTTCACGCCCCGGTTCATGAAGGCCGGGTCCATCTCGACGAGCTTCATCTTCTCGCGGGCCAGGCCGAGGAAGTCGACGGCGTCGAGCTCCTCCTCGCCGCGGGCCTTGCGCTGGGCGTTCAGCGCGGTGCGGAGGAAGTAGAGGTTGCCGACGCCCGGGATCTCCACCGGGTACTGGAAGCCCAGGAAGAGGCCGGCCACGGCCCGCGTCTCGGGCGACATGGCGAGCAGGTCCTTCCCGTCGAGGGTCGCGCTGCCACCGGTCACCTCGGCGCGGTCGCGCCCGGCCAGCACGCCGGCGAAGGTGCTCTTGCCCGAACCGTTCGGGCCCATGATGGCGTGCACCTCGCCGGGCTTCACGACGAGATCGAGACCCTTCAGGATCTCCTTGGCGTCGATGCGTGCCCGCAGATCCCGCACCTCGAGCAACGCTCCGTTCGACGGCTGGCTCATCCCACGCTCCCTTCCAGGCTCATGCCGAGCAGCTTCTGGGCCTCCACGGCGAACTCCATGGGCAGCTCCTTCAGGACCTGCCGCGCGAATCCGTTCACGATCATCGACACCGCGTCCTCCTCGGAGATCCCGCGCTGCCGGCAGTAGAAGAGCTGCTCCTCGCTGATCTTGGAGGTGGTGGCCTCGTGCTCCACCTGGGCGGTGGGGTTGCGGGCCTCGATGTACGGGAAGGTGTGGGCGCCGCAGCGGTCGCCGATGAGCAGCGAGTCGCACTGCGAGTGATTGCGGGCCCCCTCGGCCCCCTTCCCGATCTTCACCTGCCCCCGGTAGGTGTTCTGGCCCCGGCCGGCGGAGATGCCCTTCGACACGATCGTCGACCGGGTGTTCTTCCCGATGTGGATCATCTTCGTGCCGGTGTCGGCCTGCTGACGGTGGTTCGTGAGGGCCACCGAGTAGAACTCGCCGACCGAGTCGTCGCCCTGGAGGATGCAGCTCGGGTACTTCCAGGTGATGGCAGAACCGGTCTCCACCTGCGTCCAGGAGATCTTGGACTTCCGCATCGCCCGGCCGCGCTTGGTGACGAAGTTGAAGATGCCGCCCTTGCCCTCGGCGTCGCCCGGGTACCAGTTCTGGACGGTGGAGTACTTGATCTCGGCGCCGTCGAGAGCCACGAGCTCGACCACCGCGGCATGGAGCTGGTTCTGATCCCGCTGCGGGGCCGTGCAGCCCTCCAGGTAGGAGACGTAGGATCCCTCGTCGGCCACGATGAGGGTGCGCTCGAACTGGCCGGTGTCCGCGGCGTTGATGCGGAAGTAGGTGGAGAGCTCCATGGGGCAGCGGACGCCCTTCGGGATGTAGGCGAACGACCCGTCGGAGAAGACCGCCGAGTTGAGGGTGGCGAAGTAGTTGTCGGTGTAGGGCACGACCGAGCCGAGGTGGCGCTCCACGAGCTCGGGGTGCTCCTTCACCGCGTCGGAGAAGGAGCCGAAGATCACGCCCATGTCGGCCAGCTTCTTCTTGAAGGTGGTGGCGACCGACACCGAGTCGAAGACCGCGTCCACCGCCACGTTGGAGAGCCGCTTCTGCTCCTCGAGGGGGATGCCGAGCTTCGCGAAGGCCTCCCGGAGCTCCGGGTCGACCTCGTCCATCGAGGCCAGCTTCTTCCGCGGCTTGGGTGCCGAGTAGTAGACGATGTCCTGGTAGTCGAGGCGGGGGTAGCTCACCTTGGCCCAGGTCGGCTCCTCGAGCGTAAGCCAGTGGCGGAAGGCCTTGAGGCGGAAGTCGAGCAGGAAGGCCGGCTCGTTCTTCTTCGAGGAGATGAGCCGGACGATGTCCTCGTCGAGCCCCTTGCGGATCCGATCCTCCGCGACGTCGGTGACGAAGCCGTACTTGTACTTCTGCTCGGTGAGTTCGCGGATCACGTCGCTCACGGCGCCACCTCCGCGATCCCGCCCAGCCGGACCATCTGTCCGGTCGGCGTCTGCGGACGCATGGCCGAGAGGGGCACGTCCTGCAAGGCCCGCTCGATGGCCTGGTTGATCGGCGCCCAGCGCCCCTTGGCGGCGCAGAAGGACTCCATGTCGCAGGCACCCTCGGTCCCGGTGCCGCACTCGGTGAGGCCGATGGGCCCCTCGATGGCGGCGATGATCTCGGCCACCGAGATGGTGTCGGGGTCCCGCGCGAGGCCGTAGCCCCCGTGCCGCCCGCGGTGCGAGAGGACGAGCCCGGCCCGGGTCAGCGACTTGAGGAGCTTCGACGCGGTGGGCACCGGCACGCGCGACCGGGCGGCCAGGTCGTGCGCCGTGTGGAGCGATCCCTGCCGCTCCATGGACATGTGGGTGAGGATGACGATCCCGTAGTCGGCCAGCTTCGTCATTCGAATCATCGCGAGGACCACCCTTTCGGGGCGGCTCCGGGGGCAATCTACTGCGTCCCGGTGCCTAACAGGACCGAAAAGGTCCCGATAGGCGGAATGTAACGCCCTCCGCGCGTCCTGCACGACAACTTTTCGCCTCAGATTCCGGGTAGGTAGGCTCTCGTGAGCGGGCCGTCGAAGGACTTGCCGTCCCGCTCGACGTACAGATGGTCGCCGACGATGGTGAGGGAAAGGCGGGCTCGACGCTCGTCGCTCCCGGCGAGCGTGGCGAGCAGGGTCGGGTCCAGGGCGGCGAGCGCGACCCGGTCGAGCCTCGCGAGCTTCGCCGCGCGGGCCTCCTCCACGAAGGCCTCCATGCGCCGAGGAGAGTCGAAGAGGACGGCGACCTCGGCGCCCCGGTTCCGGTCTGCCTCGTGCTGGATCCGCGCCGCGTCGGGGCGCCCAACCCGGATCCAGAGCGTGAGCTGTCCGGTGAGGTCGCGGGCCAGCACGTCCGGCGCATCCGGGTCGGAGAGGCCCGGCCCCTGCTCGATCCCCTCTCTCCACATCCAGCAGGTGGCGAGGACGCGAAGCCAGAGCCGTTCCATCGACTCGGAAGGATGGCGCGCCGCACGCAGGGATACGCGCTGGTTCACACCGAGGTCGACGTGCGCCAGTTCGATCTGGAAGTCGTGGAGCGTCGCGGGGAGGGCCAAGGGGCGAGAACCTAGCACCTCCCCCGTTCGAGCCACACCCAGGAATCCCGTTTGAGCCCTTCTTCCGGCGCGCCCCGCATGCGACGATTATCGTTTGGAGTTGTCTCTTACACGGAGCCCTACATGCGAATCCTCCCCCTTCTGCTCGCCGGCCTGCTCGCGGCGCCCTCTCTGGCCGCCGGCCAGTCGGCCACCCCGGGCGCCCCTGCCGCCACGGCACCGGCCGCCACCGCCCCGGTCCAGGCGGCCGCCCCGGCTCCTCCGCCGGTGGAGGAGAAGCGGGACCCGCAGTTCGGGCTCGCCCTCACGCTGGGCGTCGCGGACGGCGCGGTGCTCTCGTTCACCTGGTCGCCGCTCTGGTGGATGATGCTCGACGCCGGGTTCGCCTACACGCTCCAGCCCGGCCTCGTCGTCGGTCTCGAGTTCCGCCCCATCGACTTCTTCGTCGCGCCGATCATCCGCGGAGAGTACGGCTACTACTTCCCCGGCAGGACCGCGGACCAGATCATGAAGTGGGCCGGGGTGCCGGAGGCGCAGTGGCCGCTCGTGGGCAGCGCCTCCTACAACTGGTTCTCCGGGCTCGTCGGGATCGCCATCGGGAGCCGGCGCGGATTCACCGCGGCCCTCGAGGGCGGCATCGGCTTGATCTCGCTCAACGTGAAGGGGGGATCCTCCACGGTGAACGGCGCGCAGGTGACGACGGAAGCCTGGAAGGCCCAGTCCTTCTTCCCCACCGCCCGCATCTCCTTCCTCTACTTCTTCTAGGACCGGGGACCTCCATGAATCCCATCCGAAACACCGCGCTCGCCCTGCTCGCCCTGACCCTCGCCGGTTGCAACACCTTCTACGCGGAGGCCGAGCAGCCCCAGGTCTGCGTCACCCTCGCACCCCAGACCTTCACGATCACGGGGTCGTCCGCCGCGCCGGTCGCCGAGGCGGCCGCCGCCACCACGCTCGCAGGGTTCGGTGCGCAGGTGGACCTCGGCCTCTCGAGCTGGCTCCCCGACTTCATGACGAAGGGCTCCTCGGACAGCCGGATCCTCCACCTCCTGAGCTTCTCGGTGGCGGCGAGCGGCGCGGCGGGTGCCAACCTCGATTGGCTCCAGTCGGTGCAGATCACGGTGCAGAAGGGGACCACCACGCCGGTGGTCCTGGCCTCGTGGACCCCGGGCTCGGGGCAGACCGGCCATGTGGGGCCGCTCCTCACCAGCGTCACCGTGCCGGGGAGCAACCAGGACCTGAACCTCTCCGACTTCCTGTCGAGCAACGGCACGCTCGTCACCGCCGTGACCGGAACGGTCGATTCCGCCAGGCTGCCGGCGGGAAGCACCTGGACCGGCCAGGTCGGCGTCTGCTTCTACGCGAAGATCAAGAAGACCTACGCGGAGCTCATCAACGGGAACTAGGCTCCCGAGGTCCTGATGTGACGAGGGCGGCCCGGGTGACCCGGACCGCCCTCGGTGCTTCTGGGGAGTGGGCTGCGCCTACTTGGAGTAGACGGCCTCCTCGATGATGACCGGGTAGGAGTAGCCGGCGCCGAAGTCCTTGTCCACGCGGACCACGCCGGTGACCACGATCACCTCGCCGACGTTGGCGGCCGAATCGGAGGTGACGGTGATGTCGTTGTCCGACTTCTCCTGGCTGCCGCTGCCGTCGCGGATGTGGACCCAGTTCTTGCCCATGATGCCGGAGTTGGACTTCACCACCTTGCCGCGGACGGTGACCTTCTTCTCCTTGAGCTGCGCCTTCTGGGCGTGGATCTCGGCGACGGTCTTGGCGTTCGCGCCGGTCGCCTTCGGGACCTTCACGTCGGTGACGTCGGAGGGGCCGGCCGCGGCCGCGGCGTGCTGCGCGGCCATCCCACCCGGGGGCATTCCGCCGGGAGGCATCTGGCCAGGTGCGCTGGGAGGCATGCCGGGAGGCATCCCGGCAGGAGCCGCCGCCTGGGGCGCGCCCGCCGCGCCGCCGAGCGTGCCGAAGTAGATGCGCTCGAACTTCCGGTTCAGGGTCTTCGACTCGAACCCGTCCATGGCCATGGGGTTCTCGATGACCACCTCGGTCCCGGTCTCGACGGCGGCCTGGGGAACGGCAGCCCAGACCTCTCCGCCGGCGCTCGCGATCTTCAGATAGCTGTACGGGGCCGCGTCGATCCTCTCGAGGACCTTGCCCCCGACGCCACCGGCGGCAGCCGCCGTGGGCACTCCGGCCGCGGGGGCCTGGGCGGGCGTCGGTGCGTTGGACTTCTTGCACGCGGTGACTGCGAGCGCGAGGAGAACGGCAAGGGCGATGCGCATGAAATTCCTCCGGGAACCTTGGGCCTGAACTGGCGACGTAAGATAACCGCCTATCCCCGGAGCCGCCAGCCGCTTCGCAGGACTGCGTAGGCCGCTGCGAGGGCTCCGGTGGCGAGCACCGCCGCCACCGCCAGCCCCGCGCCCGGGGGAACGTCCGACCGGCCGAGCACCGCCCAGCGAAGCGCCTCGACGAGGTAGTAGACGGGGTTCGACCGGGTGAGCCAGCGGAGCGCGGGCGGCGCCATCGACGCCGAGTAGAAGACGCCGCCCAGGAACGTGAGGGGCGTGACCACGAAGGTGGGCAGGAAGTTCACCTGCTCGAAGCTCGCCGCCCACGTCGCCGTGAGGAACCCCAGGGCGGCGAAGCCGGACGCCACGGCCACGAGCAGGAGGGTCGCCACGGCCGGGTGGGCCACTCCGAAGCCGGTGAAGGCCGCGCCCACGAGCCACATGATCCCGCCGACGAGGAGGCCGCGGACCACCGCCGCCGCCACGAAGGCGCCCAGGATCTCGGCGTAGGAGAGCGGCGAGACGAGCACGTCCACCACCGTCCCCTGCAGCTTCATGACGAAGAGGGAGGAGGCGCTGTTCAGGTAGGCGTTCGTGACCACCCCGAGCATCACCAGACCCGGCAGGATGAAGCGCGCGTACGGGACGCCGTCCACCTCCCGGATCCGGCTGCCCAGCGACCAGCCGAACACCAGGAAATAGAGGGAGGTGGTGATGAGGGGGGAGAGCACGGTCTGCCCCGGCACCCGCAGGAAGCGGCGCATCTCCTTCGAGAAGAGCGTCCGGACACCCAGGGTGTTCACGGCGCACCCCCGGCAGCCCCATCCCCGAGAAGCGAGACGAAGACCTCCTCCAGGCGGGCCCGCCGGGTCTCGACGTCGCCTATCGGCAGGCCGGCCTCGGCCAGGGCCGCGAGCACCGGGCCGAAGGAACCCTCCGATGGCGCATCGACGTCGATGGCGCATCCGCCCTCGGCGAGCCTCGCCCCCATGGCCGCGAGGCGACCGGGCAGCTCGGGGATGGGGGCGCCGAGCGAGACCCGCAGCGTCTTGCCTCCCCGGCGCGCCATCAAGAGTTCCTTCCCCTCGACGAGCAGGATGCGCCCCCGATCGATCACGGCCACGCGCTCCGCGAGCTCCTCGGCCTCCTCCAGGTAGTGGGTGGTGAGCACGATGGTGGTGCCACGGGACCGGAGCAGGCGGACGTACGCCCAGAGCTGCTGCCGGAGCCGCACGTCCACGCCCGCGGTGGGTTCGTCGAGGAAGAGGACCTTTGGTTCGTGGACGAGCGCCTTGCCGATCAGGAGCCGGCGCTTCATCCCGCCCGACAGCGACCGGGTGTTGGCGTGCCGCTTTCCGGCCAGATCGAGCGCATGGAGGATCTCCTCGAGCCGATCGGGGGAGAGGCGAACCCCGAAGTAGCCGGCCTGGAAGCGCAGGGTCTCCTCGACGGTGAAGAACGGGTCGAAGTTGGTCTCCTGGGGCACGAGCCCCACGGCGCGCCGGGTGAACCGGTAGTCCCGCACCACGTCCCGACCGAGGACGGTGGCCTCCCCCTCGCTGGCGCGGACCAGTCCGGCCACGATGCTGATGAGTGTGGTCTTCCCCGCTCCGTTGGGTCCGAGGAGCGCGAGGATCTCTCCCTGGACCACGTCGAGGTCTACCCGGTCGAGGGCGGTGAAGTCGCCGTAGCGCTTGGAGAGTCCGCGGATGCGGACGACGGGGTCGGGCACGGTCGAAGTGTAGAGCAGGTGGGGCCGGCGCGCTGCTAAGGTCGTGGGATGGGGCGCAGGGGAATCTCGGTGGAGGACGCGAGCCGGTGGGTCTTCAACCGGCTGGCCACCGACTACCGCGCGCGGCCGGGGTATCCCGACGCGCTCGTCGAGCGGCTCGTCGCGCTCGGGGGCGTGGGGCCGGCGGTCGTCGATCTCGGCGCGGGAACCGGCCTCCTCGCCCTGCCGCTCGGCGTCCGGGGCATCCACGTTCGCGCGGTGGAGCCGGCCATCGCCATGCTCGAGGTGCTCCGGGAGGGAGCAGCGGGGATCCCGGTGGAACCCGTCCACGCGGCCGCCGAGGCCACCGGGCTGCCGCCCGGCGCGGCGAGCCTCGTGTTCCTGGCGGACGCGCTCCAGTGGGTGGAACCGGAGCGCACGGGGATCGAGGCGGCCCGGCTGCTCTCCCCGGGGGGCGTCCTGGCCGTCGTCGAGGCGCGCCTGGGCGGCTCCCCCTTCGCCGACGCGATCGCATGCCTGATCGCCGCGGAGAATCCACGCGCAGCCGCCCGGCCGGCGTCGCGCCTGGACCAGTTCCTCGCCGCAGCGGGGGTGCGGGAGGTGACCCGGGAGCGCTTCCCCTCGGAGGAGCACCTTCCGCCGGAGCGGCTCGAGGCGGTCCTGCGCTCCCTCTCCCTCGTGGGTCCGGCGCTCGGCCCGTCGCGACTCCTCGCGCTGCTCGCCTCGGCGCGTGAGCTCGCGGATCGCGCGGGCGGCGCGACCTGGACCCGGGAGCTGACCCTCAGCTGGGGAAGAGCGGCTTGAGGACCGGCTCGTTCGCCCTCCAGCGGGCGATGGCCGCGACCGACGAGGCCCGCTCGGCCTCGAGGTGACCGCGCAGCGGGACATCGAGCCGGGGGTCGAGGAAGTGGTGGGCGCTCCACACCTCGACCGGCTCGAACCCCCGGGAGAGCTTGTGGTCGCCGCCGGCGCCTCCCTCGAAGACCTTTCGACCGAGCCGGATGCACTCCTCCACGGAGTGGTAGAGGGCCACGTTGAAGTGGAGGAACGGGTGCTCCTCCACGGCCCCCCAGTAGCGACCGAAGAGCCTGGTCTGCGACGCCACGTTGAACGCCATGGCGGCGAGCCGCCCCTCCCGGCGTGCCTCCACCACCTCCAGGAAGCCCGGCATGGTGCGCATCACCCGCTCGAAGAAGCGCCGCTCGAGGAAGCGCATGCCCCACTCCATGCGTGAGACCGAGTGGCCGTGGAGCCGGGCCACGTCCTGGGCCCACGCCTCCGGTCGCTCCCCCAGCTCGGCCCCGGAGACCGTCCGGATGGAGATGCCCTGCGCCGCCGGCGCCGCCCGCTCCCTCCGGATCGCGTTCCTCCGGCGAGAGGGGAAGCGGGCGAGAAAATCGTCGAAGGTCCGGTACCCGGCGTTCACCCAGTGGTACTGGAAGTCGAGATGGAGCGCGAGCCCCGCCGCCTCCATCTCCTCGGCATCCTCCGTCGGCATGTGGAGCACGTGGATCGAGTGGATGCCCTCCTCGGCGCAGAGTTCACGCAGCGCGTCGATCGCGATGCGGGCCATCGACATCCGGTCCTCGCCCTCGGCGACGAGCAACCGGCGTCCGGTGGCCGGCGTGAAGGGGACCCCGACCACCAGCTTCGGGTAGTAGTCGATCCCGGCCCGCTGGGCGGCGTCGGCCCATTGCCAGTCGCGGCCGAAGTCACCGTGGGAGTCGCTCCGGACCCAGGCGGGAAGCGCGGCCACGGCGCGCCCCTCCCTCTTCAGGATCAGATGGCGCCCCGACCATCCCCGTTCCGGCGTCGCGGCGCCCGATTGCTCCAGCGCATCGAGCCAGGCGTGGGACAGGAACGGGGTGGCCCTTTCGGGCTCGTGGAACCAGAGCCGGTCCCATTCCTCGGGCAGGACGTCGGAGAGGGTGGACCGGACGTGGACGTCGATCGAGGCCAAGCCGTCCTCATATTCCGTCGCTCTTGCCCGCGCCGCCGGGTCCTGCTACCTGCGAGGGATGCGCACCTCGACGGCGGCATGGCTGGCCGCTCTGGCCCTGTCCGCCCTCCCCGGGACGGCGTCCGCCTGGATCTACCCCGAGCACCGCGACATCGCGGTGGCCGGGGTGCAACAGCTCCCCCCCGGCGACCGGGAGGTGTTCGACGCGCTCTGGGCCGAGGCCCGGAAGGCGCTCCCGTCCCGGCTCTGCGCCTCGCCGAGCGCCGGCGACCAGGGACTCAAGCCCGGTTGCATCGATTTCGCGGCCTTCCCCGCCATGTCGGGCGACCACTCCTGCAGCCCGCGTGAGGTGGCCCAGCGAACCCTGCCGAGCGCCTGGATCATGGACGTCGCCCGGATCGGAGCGGAGACCAAGAGAAACCTCCAGAAGGCCTCCGACCGCGACCAGATGCTCTCCGCCATCGCCGTCCAGAACCTGGACCTGCAGGCCGCCGACACGGAGTACGTGAGCCGCGCCGGAGCCAACAACTCCCACTTCCTCCTCCCCCGGATCGACAACGACGCCGGCACCTACATGCGCAACGCCGTGAAGGAGGGGGCGCCGCTGAACGCGATGGGGCTCTACCTCCAGTACCACATGGCGGCTCTGGAGCTGGCGCAGCGCTACGCCTCCAGCCCGCCGCCTCCGGCGGAGCGGCCCGCCGCGGCGCTCCGCATCCTCGTGGCCGAGGGCTACGCGCTCCACTGGCTCGAGGACACCTACGCCTCCGGGCACGTGGTCGGCACCTGGGGCAGCGACGCCTGGCGCAAGGGGACGCACGACTACTACAACGAGTTCGGGTTCGACAGCGTCACCTGGGGCGGCGAGCCCGCCATCCTCTTCGGCGACTCCCACATGCGCCCCGCGGACCTGCGCCGCGCCTCCGCCGCGCTGGAGCGCAGCCTCGAGCAGCTCGTCTCGGCGCTCCGTCCCGGGGACGAGCTGGGGCGGCTCGCGACGGCGTTCGGGCGGCCCGCCGCCGAGATCTTCGCCTTCGACTCCTGCAAGGAGGAGCTCCAGCCCTCGGTGGCCGGGCTCGACACGCTGGGTCGCCACTTCACCACCGTGGTCATGGCGATGCCCGTGCCGGGGCGCGGCGAGGGGGACGTGCACCTGCCCCGGTTCCGCGAGGAGCTCGGTCCGTTCGTGGGGGCCTTCGCCTCGGCCACGGGAAACCTGGGATGGGGCGGATTCGGCACCGACGTCGCGCAGTTCTACGGCTCGCTCTCCGCCGGCATCCGCCTGGGCTTCGGCGCCGAGAGCCTCACGGGGTCGGTGGGAACCGGACTCATCTTCGTCGACGCCGGCATCACGATGCAGTCGGCCCAGACCAACCCCTGCGACGCCGGGCCCGTGTGCTCGGTGCTCGGAACGAGTTCCTACTTCCCGCGCGTCCCCGCCCGCACCGGCCTCCGGCTCGACCTGCGGCTCCCCTTCTGGCTCATCCCCGGAGACATGCTGCTCCTCGGACCGATCCTCGCCCTCGTCTCGCCGAGCGCGCTGTCGTCGGTGGGCGTGGCCGCCGCGAGCGGCGGGCTCATCCCCTACGAGCAGGGCTTCCCCGTGGGCGTGGGCACGCTGCAGGTCGTCATCGGGCGGGAGGTGGACACGGTGCTCTACGGCTACCTCTCCGACGTGGTCATCCTCACCCCCGTCGGGCCGCCCCCCGAGCCCCAGTCGATCTACGGCGCCGCGAAGCTGCGGTCGATCGCGCTCAACTTCCCCATCCTGGAGTGGACCCCGTTCCGCACCTTCGCGACCCAGCTCGTCTTCGCCACGGTCCTGCAGTTCGGGTTCGGCGTGGAGATCCCCTTCACGAGCCCGGTCGTCTTCCCCGAGGGCTTCGGGAACGCGGCCATCGGCCCCTCCTACAACTTCTTCCTCCGCGCCCAGTTCGACGGACGCTACTTCTTCGGCTCCCGCGACGACCTGGCGCCGCCCCGATGAGCATCGCTGCCCCCCGTCGCTTCGTGGTGCGCTGGTCCGACGCGGATGCGAACGGCCACATGCGCAACACCGCGTTCTCCGAGTACGCCACCGACACCCGCGTGGCCATGTTCGCGACGCTCGGCTTCCCCTGGAAGCGCTTCCAGTCGCTGCAGCTCGGCCCGGTGCTCTTCCGGGAGGAGATCGAATACCGGCGCGAGGCCTCCATCGGCGAGGAGGTGCTCGTCGATTCGCTCGTGGCCGGTCTCGCCCCCGATGCCTCCCGCTGGTCGCTCCTCCATCGGCTCTGGAAGGTGGACGGGACCGAGATGGCCCGGATCACGGTGCTGGGGGGCTGGATCGACCTCGAGCTGCGTCGGGCCACGGCGCCGCCGCGCGACCTCGCCGAGGTGCTCCAGGCGGCACCCCGGAGCGATCCCTTCTCGGAGCTGCCCGCCATCCGCAGGAGATGAGGGGGCGCGCTCCGCGCCAACCCATGCCCGCGACCGCACGCCGCAACCTCCTGCCGCACGAGCACGGCGCCTACGGCCAGATCGCGATGCCCCTCGCCTGCGGGCTCGCACTGGGGAGGCCGGGGCCCGCGGCCTTCCTTCTCGCAGCGGGCGCCTTCGCCGGATTCCTGGCCTACGAGCCGCTCCTCGTCGCCACCGGCCGTCGGGGCCGCCGGGCGCGGGACGAGGACGGGGCGCGCGCCGTCCGCCTGGCCTTTCGCCTGGCGGCGGCGGCGACCCTTCTCGCCGGAGCGGGACTCTTCCTCTCCCCTCCGGCGGCCCGTCTCGCCGCGGTGGTCCCGCCGTTGCTGGCGGCGGTGGTCGCGCTGCTCGTGAGGCTGGAACTGGAACGCACGGTGGCGGGAGAGGTGGCCGTGGCGGTCGCTCTCTCGTCGGCCGGTTTCCCGGTGGCGGTGGCCGCCGGGGCGACGGTGGCCGCGGCGGCGGCGGCCTGGGTCGCCTGGATCCTCGGATTCGCCGCCACCACGCTGGCGGTCGAGGTGGTGCTCGCTCGCGCCCGGGCCCCGGCACGGGACCCGGGACTCCCCGCGATGGGCGCGGTCCTGCTCCTGCAGGGGATCGCGGTCGCGCTGTCCGCGCTCCGGATCGCGCCCTGGACCGTCCCGGCGGCGGTGGCTCCCCTGGCGCTCTCTTCACTCACAGTGATCGGCCTGCGCGTCCCCGCGAGCCGGCTGCGTCGGGTGGGATGGGGCGCGCTCACCGGCAGCGTCGTCGCGCTGGTCGTGCTCCTGGCCGGACTGCGCTGACCCGTTCCTGGCCGGGGGGGCGGGGCGCTGCTACATTCGCCGGCGTGCGCGTGCTGCTCTCCAACGACGACGGTGTCCACGCTTCGGGCCTGGCCGCCCTGGCCGCCGCCTTCCCCGGGGACGAGGTCTGGATCGTGGCTCCCGACCGGGAGCAGTCGGCCTCCAGCCACGCCATCTCCCTCCACCGGCCGCTCCGGATCACCCAGGTGGGCGAGCGTCGCTTCGCGGTGGACGGGACGCCCACCGACGCCATCTACCTCGCTCTGAACCACCTCTTGCGGGGGCGCGCGCCCGACATCGTCCTCTCCGGGGTGAACCACGGGCCCAACCTGGGAAATGACGTCCTCTACTCGGGGACGGTGGCCGCGGCGATGGAGGGCGCGCTGCTCGGCGTCTCTTCCATCGCCGTCTCCCTGGCGGCCCGACCTCCCCACGACTTCGAACCGGCCGCCGCCTTCGCGGCCGTCCTGGCGCGAAGCCTCCTCGCCCACCCTCCCGCCTCCCCCACTCTCCTCAACGTGAACGTCCCGCCCGGCCCGGTGCAGGGCTACCGGGTCACCCGCCTGGGCGTCCGGACCTACGGCAACGAGGTGGTGGAGAAGCAGGATCCGCGCGGCCGCAGCTACTTCTGGATCGGCGGGGACGCGAGCCACGGGGACATCCCCCTCTCCGACTGCAACACGGTCTTCGACGACGGACTCGCCTCCGTGACCCCGCTCCAGCTCGACCTCACCCACGACGCACTCCTCTCGCCGCTCGGTGACATGGACGTGCCCGGCTACCGCAGGGAGCGCGGCCCGTGACCCGGTGGCTCGTCGCCGGGGCGATCACCCTGGCGACGCTCTCCGGCTGCTCCTCCCGCCAGCGCACGCCGACGGAGGTCTCCGGCCAGCGGACGCCCCCCATCCCCCTCTCCGGGGACGACCACGTGGAGCCGGACCTGGTGGGCACCACCCACGTGGTGCAGAAGGGCGAGACGCTGTACCGGATCGCGAAGACCTACGGGATCGACCCGCCGGAACTGATGGAAGCGAACGGGATCACCGATTCGCGCTCCATCAGCGCGGGCCAGCAGCTCTTCGTCCCGGGCGCCGCCCGCTCGCTCGACGTGGGCCCGCTGCCCCCGGGCGCCACCGCAGCCCTGGAGCCGGAGGTGGCCCCCCGCAAGGGAGGGAACGGCTCGCTGCAGTGGCCGCTCAAGGGGGTCCTCTACCGCGGCTTCGGGGTGAAGCAGGGACAGCGCCACGACGGGATCGACCTGTCGGCGCCCGAGGGCACGCTGGTCCACGCCGCCGCGTCCGGCGAGGTGATCTACACGGGCAACCAGGCCGGCTACGGCACCATCGTGATCCTTCGCCACTCCGGCTCCCTCATCACCCTCTACGCGCACAACAGCGCGGTCCTGGTGAAGGAGGGGGACCGAGTGGCCGCCGGGACTCCGGTCGCCAAGGTCGGCCAGTCGGGGCGCACCACCGGCCCGCACCTCCACTTCGAGGTGCGGGAGGGAACGCGCCCCCGCGATCCCCTCACCTTCCTCCCCTGATGGCCGCGCACCCTTTGCGATAGAGTCGCCTCGACATGGAATCGATCTCCGACCTCCTCCGCCGTACCATCCGCGACGTCCCCGACTTCCCCAAGAAGGGGATCATCTTCAAGGACATCACCCCGATCCTGGGCGACGCGGCCACCTACCGGCGCGTCATCGACGAGCTGCTGACCCGCTGGGCGCCGCGCAAGATCGACAAGGTGGTCGGGATCGAGTCGCGCGGCTTCATCTTCGCCGCCCCGCTCGCCTACGCGCTCGGCGCGGGACTCTCCATCGTCCGCAAGCCGGGGAAGCTGCCCTTCGAGACGATCCGGGAGACCTACGAGCTGGAGTACGGCCAGGACGGGCTGGAATTGCACATCGACGCCGTGGGACCGGGGGAGCGGGTGCTGGTGGTGGACGACCTGCTCGCGACCGGGGGCACCGCGGAGGCGGTCGGGCGTCTCGTGGCCCGTCAGGGGGCGGAGCTGGCCGGGTACGCCTTCGTGGTCGAGCTGGCCTTCCTGAACGGCAGGCGACGGCTCGGGGACGACAAGGTCGATGCCCTCGTGACCTTCTAGCGAGGCGGCCATGCCCGGAACGCCGACCCCGTTCGAGAACGTCCCGGTCCTGGCCGCATGGGACGAGACCCCTGCGCTGCGGGGAATCCGCGTCACGCTGGGGGCCCTCGCCGGCCGACACGTCGCTCCCGGACAGGTGGTGAAGGTCCGGGCTCCCTCGGGGGACGCCTACTTCGCGCTGGCGAATGCACCGGCACCGGACGGCACCGCGGAACTCCTCCTGAAGCGCGGCGGCCGGATCGCCGACGAGATCGTCGCCGCTGCGCACCCCGGCGCACGGGTCGACGTGAGCGCCCCGTTCGGCAAGGGTTTCCCGGTGGCACAGGCGGAGGGGCGGGACATCCTGCTCTTCGCCGCCGGGTCGGGGATCGCCCCCATCCGGGCGCTCGTGCAGCACGTGATCGGCCACCGGGCCCGCTTCGGCCGCACCACCCTCTTCTACGGGCAGCGGCGCGGCGGCGACTTCGCCTACCGCGGCGAGCAGCTCGACTGGGAGCGGCACGGCGTCCGGGTGGTCCTCTGCCCCTCCGAGGCCGACGAGGCCTGGGCGGGCGTGCGGGGGCGGGTGCAGGAGGTCGCCCGGGCGCTGGCGCTGGGGGGCTCCGACCCGGCCGGGACCGAGGCCTTCGTCTGCGGCATGACCGCGATGGTGGACGACGTGAAGGGGACGCTCGCGGAGGCCGGCGTGCCGCCCGAGCGGGTTCACCTCAACTTCTAGCTCCCCCGGGAGTTCCCTTGCGCCTTCGCTTCGAGCCGCGCCACTTCCTCCTCCTCCTCACCGCGCTCGCCTTCTGGCTGGCCTGGCTCGTCGTGCGCCCGTTCGCCGGTATCCTCTTCATGGCCGCGGTGCTGGCGACGGTCCTGGGTCCGGTCGTCGCCTGGGTCGAGCGAAGGACCGGCGGGAAGCGGGGGCGCGCGGCGGTCCTCGTCACGTTCGGGCTTCTCCTCGCGACCCTCGGGCCGCTCACCGCCATGACCGCGTTGCTGGTCCAGCAGGCCTCGAACGCGGTGAACTGGCTCACCAATGCGGTTCACCAGGAGGGTTTCGCGGGGCTCATCGCACGGCTCCCCGTGGGCGTGCAGCCGCTGGCCGCGCGACTCACCGAGCGGATCCCTCACGGCGCCCGCGAGTTCGAGGACGCGATCCAGTCCACGCTCGGCGCAGGAGCCTTCTCCACCATGGGGGGCGTCCTCCAGGCGACGGGGTCGGCGCTCTCCTCGCTGCTTCTCTTCTTCGTGGCCCTCTTCTTCCTGATCGCCGACGGGCCCCGCCTCGTCGCGTGGGCGAAGAAGGCGATCCCGTTGCCGGCGGGGAAGGCCGCGGCGCTCCTCGGCTACCTCCGCACCGTCACCTCCTCGGTGGTGATCTCCACGCTCGCCACCTCGGGGGTCCAGGCCGTGCTGGCCCTCATCGGTTACTTCATCGCCGGCGTTCCCTCGGCCATCTTCTTCGCGATCCTGACCCTGTTCACCTCCCTCATCCCGGCGGTGGGCACGATGCTCGTGTGGCTGCCGCTCGCCCTCCTCAAGATCGGCACGGGCCACACGGCCAAGGGTCTCTTCCTCCTCGCCTGGGGAATCCTCGTCGTCGGGATGGCCGACAACTTCGTGAAGCCCGCGCTCATCCGCCGAGGCGTGGCCTTCCCGGTGGGGCTGGTCTTCTTCGCGCTGCTCGGGGGGCTCGCCGCCTTCGGACCGGTGGGGCTCGTGGCCGGCCCGCTCACCCTCGCGCTCGTGGTCGCGGTCGTCCAGGCCTGGCAGGACGGCTGAACCGGTCGCCGGCGCGGCGCCGTCAGCCCTTCGTCTGGAAGGCCCGGAAGGCGAGCAGGGTCTCGGTCTCGCGGATGCCCGGGACCTTCTGGAGCCGCGAGGGGATGAGGTCCCCGAAGTCGTCGTAGCCGGGCGCGTAGAGCTTCACGAGGAGATCGAACGGTCCGGTGATGCTGTGGACCTCGGAGACCCCGTCGATCTCCATGACGGCATTGGCCACCTCCTCGAGGCGGCCCAGCTCCACCTTGACCAGCACGAAGGCGAATCGCATCCCGTCTCCCTATCACGCCCCTGCGGGCTCGTCGTCGTGCCAGTCGCAGGTGGCCTCGAGCCACATGGCGAGCCCGGCCCACTCCCCCCAGGGGGTGAACCAGCGGGCGAAGACCCGGTCGGACGGGATTCGCCGCCGCCCCCGGAGCCCGGCGATCTTCTTTCGCGTCCACGAATCGAGCGCCAGCCCCTCGTGCCGCCCCAGCAGTCGCATCAGGTGCTCGGCCGCGTAGGGACCGAAGCCGTCGAGCGCCAGGATCCGCGCACGCAGCTCGGCGGGGGGGATGGATGGATCGCGCCAGCCCTCGAGCTCGAGCCGACCACTCGCCACGTCCCGGGCGAGCGTACGAAGGAAGGGGGCTCGATAGCCCGAGCGGATGCGCTCCCGGTAGAAGCGCTCCGTCCGCCTGGCCATCGCCTCCGGGGTCGGGAAGGTGCGGCCGCCGGGTCCCTCCTCGCCGAGCCCGTCCACCAGGTGGGAGACCATGGCCCGGGTGAGCCCCCAGGAGCAGTTGGTGGTGCAGAGCGTCTTCACGGCGTCCTCGAAGACGGTGGGGGAGCGGAGCAGGCGCCCCAGCCCCCGATCGAGCGCCCGCTGCACCGGACGGGGGCCCTCCGACTCCACCACCCGGGCACGGGCCCGGAACGGTTCGAGATCCTCGTCGATAGCCAGGAAGATCCGGGCGGCGTCCCGCACCTCCGCCGCGTCGCCCGCGCCGACCCGGCCCCGGGCCGTCACGCGGAGCGCCAGGGAACCGGCGCCGGCCTCGGTGACCTCCACGTGGACCACCCGACCCGAGGAGAGGCCCAGGGGGCGGTCGAGGACGCGACGCGCCGGATCCCAGCGCCAGGGCGGCAGGTCGTACCAGCCGTGGCTGCGGACGACCCGGTCGAGGTCGAAATGGAGGGGAGTGCGCATGCGGGGCGCCCGTCCGGACCCGGCCCTACGCGCTCGCCTCGCTGGCGCCGTGGCACTTCTTGTACTTCTTGCCGGAGCCGCACGGGCAGGGTTCGTTGCGCCCCACCTTGGGCTGGTCGCGCGTGACCGTCTCCTGCTTCGGGGCCTCGGCCTCCCCGTCGGCGCCGGGGTGGCTCTCGATGACACGCTGCTTGCGCCCGAGCGCCACCCGCTTCTGCTCGATCTCCTCGGCGGTCTCCTGCCGCGCCGGCACGAGCCGGAGGACGTTCCCCACCAGGCTGGAACGCACGTTCCAGGTCATGCGGGTGAACATCTCGTAGCCTTCCTTCTTGTACTCCTGCTTCGGATCGCGCTGCCCGTACCCGCGCAGGCCGATGCCCTGGCGCAGGTGATCCATCTGGAGCAGGTGGTCCTTCCAGAGCCCGTCGATGGACTGGAGGTAGAGGTACTGCTCGTAGCGGCGCAGGAGCGGCACGCCGTCCCCGTCCGCGCCGAAGAGCGCCTCCTTGGCGTGGAGCGACTTCTCCACGACCTTGTAGATCTGCTCCTCGAGCCCCGCCCGGGCCTCCCCGAGGCGGGAGCTGCCGGGGTCCTGGAAGGACATCTCCACGCCGAACTGCTCCCGTACTCTCAGGGCCAGCGCGTTCAGGTCCCAGTCCTTGCGGGAGTCGGGGCAGCAGTCGATCACCATCTCGCGGACCAGGTCGTCCGCGAGGTCGAGGACGTGCTCGCGGGCGTCGCTCCAGCCGTACAGTTTCTCGTGACGGATCTTCCGGCGGGTCTTCGGCTCCTCGTCGAACTCGACCACCGGGACGCCGGCCCCGAATCCCAGCACCATGCGGCGCAGCCGGTAGACCGACTTGCGCTGCTGGTTCATCACGTCGTCGTACTCGAGGAGGTTCTTGCGGATGTCGAAGTTGTGGGCCTCGACCTTCTTCTGGGCCCCCTCGATGGAGCGGGTGAGGAGCCGGTGCTCGATCTGCTCCCCCTCCTTCATCCCCAGCGTCTCCATGAGCCGGGCGATGCGCTCGGAGGCGAAGATGCGCATCAGGTCGTCTTCCAGCGACAGGAAGAAGATCGACGACCCGGGGTCGCCCTGGCGGCCGGCGCGGCCGCGCAGCTGGTTGTCGATGCGCCGCGACTCGTGCCGCTCGGTGCCCACGATGTGCAGGCCGCCCGCCGCCACGACCTCTCCGTGCTCCTTCGCGGTCTGGGTCTTGAGCTCCCCGGTGCGGCGCACCAGCCTCGCCGCCCACTCGACCTTGCGGGCCTGGAAGGCCTCCTCGGCCTCCCCCTCCATGGGCGCGTCGGGCTCGGGCCCCACCTCGTGCTTCGCCATCATCTCCGGGTTGCCGCCGAGCAGGATGTCGGTGCCGCGGCCGGCCATGTTGGTGGAGATGGTGACGGCGCCCTTGCGACCGGCCTGGGCGACGATCTCGGCTTCGCGCTGGTGGTGCTTCGCGTTCAGCACGTTGTGGGGGATTCCCCGCTTCTTGAGCAGGCTGCCCACCACCTCGCTCTTCGCCACCGAGACCGTGCCCACCAGGATGGGCTGTCCCTTGGCGTGCCGCTTCTCGATCTCGTCGCAGATGGCGTTGAACTTCTCGCGCTCGGTCTTGTAGACCACGTCCTCGGAGTCGGTCCGGACGTTCTTCTGGTTCGTGGGGACCATGACGACGTCGATGTCGTAGGTCTTGGCGAACTCCTCCGCCTCGGTCTCCGCCGTGCCGGTCATGCCGGCCAGCTTGGAGTACATGCGGAAGTAGTTCTGGAAGGAGATGGTGGCCAGCGTCTGGTTCTCCGCCTCGATCTTCACCCCCTCCTTCGCCTCCACCGCCTGGTGCAGGCCATCCGACCAGCGCCGGCCCGGCATGAGCCGGCCGGTGAACTCGTCGACGATGATGACCTCCCCCTCCTTCACCACGTAGTCCACCTCGTTGCGGTAGAGGTGGTGGGCGCGCAGCGCCTGCTCCACGTGGTGCAGCCACTCGATCTGCTCCGGGTCGTAGAGGTTCCGGATGCCGAGCTTCTGCTCCATCTTCTCCACGCCGGCGTCGCTCATCACCACCGTGCGGGTCTTCTCGTCCACCGTGAAGTCTACGTCCCGGATCATGGAGGGGATGAGCCGGTTCACCTGGTAGTACTTCTCGCTCGACTCGTCGGAGGGGCCCGAGATGATGAGCGGCGTGCGGGCCTCGTCGATGAGGATCGAGTCCACCTCGTCGACGATGGCGAAGTTGAGCTCCCGCTGCACGTAGTCCTGCAGCCGGAACTTCATGTTGTCGCGCAGGTAGTCGAAGCCGAACTCGTTGTTCTGCCCGTAGGTGATGTCGGCGCCGTAGGCGTCCTGCCGCTCTGCGTCGGAGAGACCGTGGACCACGACGCCGGTGCGCATGCCCAGCGTCCCGTAGAGCCGCCCCATCCACTCCGCGTCGCGCCGGGCCAGGTAGTCGTTCACGGTGACCACGTGGACGCCCCGCCCGGAGAGCGCGTTCAGGTAGCACGGCAGGGTGGCGACGAGGGTCTTGCCCTCGCCGGTCTTCATCTCGGCGATCTTTCCCTGGTGGAGGACCGCGCCGCCGATGAGCTGCACGTCGAAGTGGCGCATCCCGAGGGAGCGGATGCTCGCCTCCCGGACGAGCGCGAAGGCCTCGGGGAGGACGTCGTCGAGGCTGCGCCCCTTCTGGACCTCCTCCTTCCAGCGGGCGGTGAGGGCCGGCATCTCCTCGGTGCGGAGCGCCTTCATGCGCGGCTCGAAGTCGTTCACGCGCACCACCATGGGGGCGAGCCGCTTGAGCTCGCGGTCGTTCTTCGTCCCCACGATCTTCCGAAGCATCCAGTTCAGCATCGTTCCCTCTTTGGCGGCGCGCGGCGCGCGCACCCCCGGCGCGCGCGGAGGCTATCCTCCGAGCTAACACCGCGCCAGACAAAAGCAAACCGGCAGGGGAACCCCCGCCGCGGAGTCCGCTACTCCAGGATGAACTTGCGGGGGTTTTCCGGGATTCCGTTCACCCGCACCTCGTAGTGGAGGTGGGGGCCTGTGGAGCGCCCGGTGTTGCCCACGGCGGCGATCTTCTGCCCGCGCGCGACCTTCTCGCCGAGCCGTACGAAGGTCTCGGAGAGGTGCCCGTAGCGGGTCTTCACCCCGTAGCCGTGATCGACCACGAGGACCTTGCCGTACCCGCCCTCGGTGCCGTTGAACACCACGGTCCCGTCGGACGGGGTGATGACGCCCTGGCCGTGCGGGGTGGAGATGTCGAGCCCCTGGTGCATGCTGCGGTCGGCGTTGTACGGATCCATCCGGGCGCCGAAGTCGCTCGTCACCCAGCCCTGGGTGGGCCAGACCGACGGGGTGGAGGCCAGCATCGACTTCTGGTCCTCGAAGTACTCGGACAGCTCCCGGAGGCTCGCTTCCTTCCGGTGGGCCTCGTTGTCGAGCGCCGCGATCCGGCCAGGGAGGGCCATGGGGCTCTCGCTGGAGGCAGGGGCGGACGAGGCGGGCGCCTCGGGCGCGCCGACGGGGCCCATGGCCAGGTTGCGCTCGGAGTCCTGCAAATGGGTCACGGCGCTCCGCAGCTTGGCGTCGAACCGCTCGACTCGCTCCAGGGTGGACTGGACGTGGGCCACCTTCTCCTGGACGAGGAGCACCTGCGACTTGAGCTGGGCGTTCTCCTCCTTCAGGACCCGGTTCTCCGAGGCCGCCGAGAGGAGGGTGAAGTAGTGGGTCAGGGTGAGGAGGCCGACCACGACCGCGACACCGGTTCCGACGAGACCCCGCTTCAGCCACGGGCGCGGAAGACGGAACTTCCGCACGGCCTGTGAATGGTCGCTGACCACGATCAGCGTGTACTGCCGGGAGTCGGTAGGCTTGGTCATTCTTGGAATTTGGAATGTGGGGTCCCGAACCGCCCGCCGCCCTGTACCCCGTTGCAACGACGACAACGGGGCATTGGGTAACAGCTAGGGTGGGGGGTGTCAACGGGCTTCCCCGTAGATTCATGAGCGGGTTCTTATCTGGATGGGCTGCCTGAACCCTCTCCCAACGGCCTGAACGGCCACTGGCTTTGTCCTTATGTTCATTTGGATTATTTATTATTTCGGCGGGAAATCGCTCGCCCGAAGGGCGAACGGCGATGCTCCCCGTTAGGCGTCCCTCCCCCGTGCCCGCCTTCCCGTCCCACCCCGCGGACCGCCGCTTCTACGCCGCCATGTCGGTCGTCGCTTCGGTCGTCATCGTGACGGGATTCGCGAGCACCTATGGACCCAAGGTGATCACCGGCTCGAGGCCCGTGCCGGCCATCATCCACCTCCACGCGGGGGTCTTCCTCTGCTGGCTCGTCCTCTTCGTCGCCCAGACGCTTCTCGTCGTGCGCGGCCACATCCAGGCGCACATGCGCCTCGGCCAGGCAGGACTCGCGATCGCCGGGGCGATGCTCGTCACGGGTCTCGCCACGGCGATCGACGCAGCGCGCTCCGGGCACAAGGGCATCCCGGGTGTCGAGTTCCCGGACACCCAGGGCTTCCTGCTCCTCAACGTCTCCTCGATCGTCATCTTCTCGCTCCTGGTCGCGGCGGGCTGGTGGTGGCGCCGTCGCCCGCAGGCCCACAAGCGGTTCATGCTTGCCGCCACCGTGGCCGGCCTCATGCCGCCGGGCATCTCGCGCCTCCCGGGCATCGCGGGACACGACGGAGCCATCGCGGCGCTCGCCGTGGCCTTCCTCCTCGTCGGGCCGGCCTACGACATCGCGACCCGCAAGCGGATCCACCCCGCCTACTCGGGTCTCCTGCTCGCAGCCTTCATCGTCCCTCCGGTCGTGCTGCGGCTCTCCAGGACGGATGCCTGGCGCGCCGCCGCGGCGTGGATGGTGGGGTGAGCCGCGAGACCGCCAACCCGAACCCCCGTCACCGTGACGTCTTCGCCGGGTACCTCGCCCTGAGGTAGCTCACCATGCCCGGGCTGAGCTGCTTGAAGAGCTCGGCGTTGTAGGACGCGACGTAGGGAACGCCGGGGACCGACCCGATCTGGATGCTCGGGTCCTGGAAGAGGGCCGGTATGCAGCGCAGGTCTGCCTGGGGGGCCGGGACGTAGCATCCCGCCGGCATCTGCGGCCGGGTCGGATCCATCGTGGGGATGGGAGCGTAGGCCGGCGGGGCGTCGAAGGGCGCCTTGTTGATCATCGACCGGTTGACGTTGTTCTGGACCAGGTCGTTCTGGACGATCTGCTGGGCTGCGACGGAGTACGCCCGCGACGTCGCGGCCGGTGTCCCCGCCTGGACCGCCGGGTCGACGTTGGTGGTGACGATCGACACGGAGTAGTCGCCGTTGAGGAAGATCTCGAAGGTGCGGAGCTGCTGGGGATAGTCGCGCAGCGAGGAGGTCTCCACCTGCCAGAACCCCTTCCAGGGAGCGCTGTCGCGTTCGCGGGGGTCGATGGGCGGGAAGGCCTTCACGACGTTGAGGTGACGGTGCCCCGCGAGCCACATCAGGAGGTTCGGCGTGTCCTGGAGCTTCGCGACCAGTTCCCTCAAGGAGACGGCGTTCTGCTCGACCGCGTCCGGGTCGGCCGCCGAGTCCCACCATTCCATCCCGGTCGCAGGCCCCATCACCCCGATCGGGATGTGGGCGGCGATGACCATGAGCTGGTTCGCCGCCTGTCCGGCCTCGAGCTCTCGCCGGAGCCAGGCCCAGCGGTTCGCATCGAGATACCCGTGCCCGTGGATGTCCTTCGAGCCGTCGGTCTCCGACTGGGTGTCGTCGAGGACGATCACCTTGAGCGGCACGCTCGGGTTCGGAAGGAAGCTGTAGCAGGCGAAGCCCTCCGGCTGGCCCGGCTCGACGAGCGCGAAGCCGTGACCGACCGGATGGGAGGTGGTCTGGAAGAACTCCTGGACCCACTCCGCCTGGAGGAGGGAGCGGCGGCCGGGGTCGGCCACGACCTTCGGCGGGCTGTCGTAGAAACCGATCGGCCCCGCGCCGGTGATCGCGCCGGTCGGCGAGGTTCCGTCGATCACCCCCTGGTAGTACCGGGCCGGGGGCACCGGAACCACCGGGTTCCTCAAGTTGTCCATGCTGGCGACCCTCGGGAAATTCGGAGGCCAGGGGATCGGGACGTCGGGGATCGCCCAGACCGTGTCGGCGAGGTAGGACGCGGCGAGCCCGATCGACGGGTCTGCGCGGACGGGGAACGACCCGATGAGGAAGTGATCGTGGTTGCCGATCGCCTGGTAGAACGGGATCGATCGGTCGAGCCCCGCCGCCTGGAACGGCAGCTGGTAGTCAACGGTGGTGGATCCGAGATGTGCGCCCGAGCTCGGGGTGATCCGCTGCCCGTCGATGACGTCGATGTACCAGCGGAGCTCGTTGTAGGAGGAGCTGTTGGCCGCGTCGCCGAGGGAGAGCCCGAAGTCGAAGGGAACCTGACCGTGAAGGGCGTTCGCCGTCTGGATCGCCGCGTCGAGCACCTGGGTCGTGTAGAGCATGACCGGCGAGTAGATGGAGGTGTTGCTGCCCGAGAAGGTCGCGTCCAGCTGCTGGAGATGGAGCAGCTGGTTCGGCGCCTCCTTGTCGGTGATGTGGATGTCGGTGATGGTGAAGAAGTGGGTGAACTGCCGGATCCGGGGGAGCGAGCTGGGGATGTAGTCGGCCGGCATGAGATCGGTCCGCGGGACCACCGGGAGCCCCCCGGAACTGAACGTCCAGGCGCCGTACATCGGATCGAAGCTGCCGTAGTTCTGGACCTGGTCGAGCTCGGTCTTGTGGAGGCCGGTGGTCGCTCCGGGGCCAGAGGGCTGCACGGGCACGGGGAACCTGAGCACCCGGGTGGTCGTCTTCACGACGTTGGCGTCAATGGGGTAGGTCGGGCCCTGGCGGCTGCTTCGGATCCAGCCGGCGGCCACCGCCGCCACGCCGATGCACGCGATGGCCAGGACGTTGCGTTTCGCCGAATGGTCGTTCCCCATGATCTCTCCGCTGATGGAACCTGAGTTCGAGGACACCAGATGCTGGCGAGTCTATCCCTCGGCCCTTCCTTCGGGGGGCATCGCGATCACCGGGAGGGCGCCACTCGACCTCGCCCCCTCGGCTACGGCTTTCCGCGAGTTCCGATCAACGCCAGGGTCTCGCCCCAGGCCCGGTAGATCCCGGAGACGAGCAGGAGCGTGCACGACCCCGCGATGGCGAAGGGAGCGATGTCCGCGCCCTGGATCAAGCCCGCCCCGCCGACGATCAGGACGATGCTGGAGATCACCGGTACCGCGTTGTGGAAGATCCGGTCGATCGACCCCTGGATGGCCCGGAGGTGGAGCCCCCTTCGCTCGAAGACCGCATGGATCCGATAGACGAGGCCGGCGATCCCCAGCAGGACGAAGATCGCTCCACCCGGCCAGCGGGACCGCCACGGCACGACTGCGACCATGCTCTGGAGCATCACACCGCCGAAGCTGTACAGCGCGGGCGTCATCGACGCGCGCGCGATGTCGAGCGTCCGGGACGTGGACAGGCCGGTGTTGAGCGTGATGACGATGAACAGCAGCCCGATGAGCGTGGCGCCCGCCGACCCGGTCAGCGTGAAGAAGTTGTTCCATCCGTCGAGCATCTGGTTCCCTGGGCGTGGCTACGGCTGCGGCTCGATCTCCCCGGGTCTCCAGGTCTTGTTGAACCAGGATTCCAGCGGTCCATAGAGCCGGAGGATGACGTTCCAGCCCTTGCCGGGGACGGTCTGCACCCAGTTCTTCTCCTTCCCCGGGGGGGCCTTGGGCCCGAAGTACACGTCCACCGAGCCATCGGCGTTCACGAGCACCCCCTTCGTCTGGCTGCTGACGCTTGGCGCCTTCTGGTCCGTCTGGATCATCGAGCGGGTCTGGTTGCTGTAGAGGATGACCGACCAGAAGTCCTTCACGGGGACGTTGGGCGGGAGGTGCAGCCTGTAGTTCCTCGCGCCGTCGAGCGGCTCGCCCCGGGAATCACGTGGGGTCCAGGCGTACTGCGAGCCCTGCCCGACCCTCTTCATCTCCATGGCCGGGGTCACGCCCGTCGCCATGAAGTAGTAGAAGATGTAGCCGTCCAGCCGGAGCACTCCCGGCGGCAACTCGAAACGGTAGCCTCCCATGAACGGGAGCTGCCAGCTGCCGTTCTCGTAGTAGTAGTCGGCCCGGTCCCGCATGTGGAACGCGACCGCGCGCGCCGTGGCATCGCCCACCGCCGCCGCCTCGGTGAGGATCTTCCTCATCCGCTCGTCGGGCGCGAACGGCTTGCCCTTCTCGATGCCGATGGACTGGAAGAACCCGAGCCGCACCGGGTCGAAAGACTCGGTGGGCTCCTCCTGGACGACCTTGTCGAGCAATGCCCAGAACCGGAAGTCCGCGGGGTTCACCATGTTGAAGGGCTTGCCCGACATGTTCACGAACGTCGGCGTCGGAGGCTTCCCGGACTGCGCGAGAGGGTAGACCTTCGTGAACTTCTTCACGGCGTCGACACCGGGCCTCGGATCACCGTCCACGAGGAAGCTGCGCCAGATGACGACATTGCTGAAGGTCCTGGGCCGGACGATCTCGTGGCCGCTCGGGACCTGCCCCGCGTAACCCGGCGGCAGGAGGAGGTACTTGCCCCCCTTGCCCTCGTCCGGACCGGTGAGGCCCAGGTCGACGACCCAGCGGAACCACATGTCGTTCACGAGGCCGAGCACCTTGGGCGGCACCTCGATGACGACGGGACCCGCGTGCAGGTCGATCCAGAACCAGGTGTACGGGGTGTTGTCGTTGGCGGTGAGCTCGATGGTCCGCGAGTCGACGAGCTGTTCCCAGATGGGAACCGTCCCGTTTGGCGCACCTTGGGTGAGGATGGCGTCCCTGTCCCCGGCCTGATTCACCGCGGGCATGGCGAGGAGGTACGCCTGGACGGCTCGCTGGAAGTCGAGGTTGTCGAACAGCTTCGCCGCCGACGCCTTGTCGGGGAAGCCGTCGAAGAAGTGGAGCGTCCCGAGCCGGGTCTCCACCCGGTCGGGCGACGCCACGCCCGGCGGCATGGCGGTCGAGAACTTGTACTGGGGGTCCGCCGCTGGGCCGCTGAGCGACTGGGCGAGCGCGGGGGCTGCAGCGCCGACGACGATGCAGACCAGGACGGCGTTGACGGCTTCTCGGTTCATTCTTCCCTCCGGGCGAACGTCCGGGGGGTTCTAGCGCCGGCCTCCTGGCGTTCAAGGCGGAACGCCACGCGCCCTGGTGGGAGCCGAGTGGGAAGGATGCGGTACGGCCCCGCTACGACCTGGCGGTGCCGTCAACCTGGACCACGATCACCGTGATGTTGTCGTCGCCCCCCCGCTCGTTGGCGAGGGCGACGAGCCGCTCCGGCGCCTCGGCGAGACGGGTCCCCGTGACGACCTCGAGGATCTCGGCGTCGGTGATCATGTTGGAGAGGCCATCGCAGCAGATCAAGAGGGCGTCCCCGGGCTCGACCTCCATCCCGACGACGTCGACCTGCACCTCCTCCTCGAATCCCACCGACCGGGTGATGATGTTCCGGAAGCGGCTCTGCCGGGCCTCCTCCTCGGTGATGGCGCCGGACTTGAGCTGCTCGTTCACGAGCGAGTGGTCCTCGGAGATCTGGAAGATGCGCCCGTTCCGGAGCAGGTAGCAGCGGCTGTCCCCGACGTGCGCCACGAAGGCCGACCGCCCCACGAGGAGCGCCGCCGTGACCGTGGTGCCCATCCCGGCCAGGCTCGGGTCCTCCTGGGCCGCCCCGTAGATGGCCTTGCAGGCCGCCTCGACGGCGAGCCGCAGGAGGACGGGCAGGTGGCTCGCGTCGGCGACCGTCGGGGACCGGAAGCTTTGCGGGGAGGCGTCGAATGCCGCGCGTACCCTCTCCTGGATGGTGCGGACGGCGATCCGGGATGCGGTGCCCCCGCCGGCGTGCCCTCCCATGCCGTCGGCCACGATGAAGAGGCTCGTGTGGAGATCGACGAGGAAGGCATCCTCGTTCTGCTCGCGGCGCCGACCGACGTCGGTGGCGCCCCGCGCCTGGAGGGAAAATGGAGGGGGACCGGCCACGAGAGGCGCGGATGGTATCCCCGCCCTCCAGCGCGGGTCAACGACCGGCGAAGGGCTCACGCGCGCGCCGCATCTCCCCGGGCCCGGCGCGAACCGGACGGCCCACGCGCCGGACGCGCCGACCCCTCGCCGCAGGCCGACCGTGCGGCGGAGATGAGCGCCCCGGCGTGCTCGAGGGCCGATGCCGTGACGGTGTGCCCGGCCAGCATGCGAGCCACTTCGGCCCGGCGTTCCCCCTCGGCCGTGAGCGGAACGACCGTGGTGACGGTGCGACCGGCGGCCACACGCTTCTCGACCCGGGCGTGCACCGTGGCGAAGGCCGCCACCTGCGGCAGGTGGGTGACGCAGATGACCTGACGGTTGCGCGCGACGCCGGCGAGCGCCCGGCCCACCGCCTCGGCCACGGCGCCGCCGATGCCGGCGTCCACCTCGTCGAAGACGTAGGACAGCACCGGGTCGGCGCGGGAGAGGGCCCGCTTCACGGCGAGGAGCACGCGGGAGAGTTCCCCGCCCGATGCCACCCGGGCGAGCGGCCGGGCCGGCTCTCCCGGATTGGGCGCGATGAGGATCTCGGCGGCCTCGGCGCCGGACGGGCCCAGCCTCACCTCTCCCACCTCGATGGCCCCGGCCGGCTCGGCGAAGGCAACCTCCAGGCCGCAGCGGGACATGGCGAGCTTCCCGAGTTCCTGGGCCACCGCGCGGCAGAAGGAGCGGGCGGCCTGACGCCGCTCCCGGCCCAGGTCGGCGGCGATCCGGGCCGCCTCGCGACCCTTCTCCTCCACCGCCCGCGCGACCTCGCCGCGCCGCCCCTCGGCACCCGCGAGTCCAGCGAGTTCGGCCTTCATCGCCTCGCGCCGGGCCAGCGCCGCCTCGAGCCCTCCCCCGTGCTTGCGCGCGAGCGCCCGCAGCGCGGCGATCCGATCGTCGATCTCGGCCAGCCGATCGGGATCGCCCTCCAGCGAGCCGGCGTAGCGCGAGAGCGCCCTCCCCGCCTCCTCCACCTCGGCTGCGGCGGAGCGCAGCAGCGAGAGAGGCCCCTCGAGGCGCGGGTCGATGGACACCGCCTCCTGGAGCGCCCGCAGCGCCTGGCCGATGCGCTCGGCCGCGCTCCCCTCCTCCCCGTAGGCGATCGCCTCCGCGACACTGGCCGCCTCGGCCAGCCGGACCGCCGCCGCGAGTACCTTCCGTTCCGCGTCCAGGGCGGCGTCCTCCCCGGGCTTTGGGTCCACGGCGTCGAGTTCCCCGATCTGGAAGGCGAGGTAGTCGGCTCGCCGGGCCCGCTCCCCCTCGTCGTCGGCGAGCGCCCGCTCCTCCCGCACGAGTGCGGAGAGGCTCTCGAAGGCCTGCCGGTACCGGCTGGCGAGCCCGCCGGGAACCGACACGCCCGCGAACGCGTCGAGGAGGTCGAGGTGGGTGGACGCGTCGAGCAGCGTGACGTGCTCGTGCTGCCCGGTGACGTCGACCACGCCGCGGAGCGCGCCCTCGAGGATTCCGACGGTGCAGAGCGCACCGTTCACGAATACCCGGCTGCGCCCCCCCCGCGTCAGGACGCGGCGGACGAGCAGTTCGGCCACGCCGCCCTCCTCGGCGGCGCGCGCCGGGATCCCGGCGGCCTCGAGCCGGGAGAGCGCCGGGTGGCCAGCGGGGAGCTCGAAGAGGGCCTCCACCGAGGCCTCGTCCGCTCCCTCGCGGAGGACGTCGGCGCCCATCCGACCGCCGAGCACGAGGTGGAGCGCCCCGACGAGGAGCGACTTCCCCGCGCCGGTCTCCCCGGTGAGGACGTTCAGCCCCTGGCCAAACCGAACCTCCACCTGGTCCACCACCGCGAAGCCCGTGATGCGCAGGGTCGTCAGCATGGCGGGAGTGTGCCACCAGCCCCTGACACTGCGCAAGCTTTCAGGTGCGATTCCGTTCAGCTGAGAAGGGGAGCCGAACGCCCCGCGACGCGCTACTCTCCTCCCGTGCCCACCCGTCGACTCGCGCCCGCGCTCCTCGCCATCGCCCTCCTCGCCCTGTTCCCCACCCTCGCACGCGCCGACCTGTGGGCCGCCATCTCGGGTGGCGCCTTCCTGCCCTCTGGCGCCTCCCGCTTCGGGTCGATGCAGACCCGCGCCACCGCGTCCCTGGCGGTGGGCTGGGACTCGGAGTACGTCGGAGGCTCTCTCTGGGCCGGGTTCGTCAACTCCGGCGCAGGGCAGGTCTTCACGGAGGACTGCTTCCCCGTCGCAGTGCGCGCACGCGGCCGGCTGCCCCTCGGAGTGTTCGCCCCCTTCGTGTACGGCGGCGTCGGCTTCGCCCCGTCCCGCGCTCTCGTGAACATGGTCGCCTCCCAGACGGTGGCCTTCACCGCCCAGGCGGGTGGCGGATTCGACCTCGTCTTCGGCGAGATGTTCACCATCGGGGCCGAGGCGGGCTACCTCTGGCTCCAGCCGAGCTACGACTTCGGCACGGTGGACATGAACGGCATGCTGTTGCTCGCGACCTTCGCGCTCCGCTTCCCCTGATCCCTGCTGCGGGTCAGCGCTCGCCCCAGCGCAGCTTCGCCCGCAGGATCCCGAAGAAGTGGAAGCTCGGGTTCTGCACGAGCAGCACCCGGCTCTGGGACGGCTTCACCTGCACCCGGTCCCCCCGGGTGAGCGGCACGCCGGTCTTCCCGTCGAGCGACAGGTAGACCTTGGCGTCGTTCTGGAGGACCACGTTGATGGACCGGTCATCCGGGACCACCAGCGGCCGCTGGGTGAGCGTGTGGGGGCAGATGGGGCTGATGATCACCCCGCGCATCGTGGGGTAGACGATGGGACCATTCGCTGCCAGTGAATAGGCCGTGGAGCCGGTGGGGGTGGCGATGATCACCCCGTCGGCCTTGTAGGTGGTGAGGTAGTCGCCGCCGTAGGAGGTGTCGAGCTCGGCCATGGGGGAGAGGGCCCCCTTGGAGATGACCGCGTCGTTCAGCACCTCGGCGTCGATGTCGGGGCCGCCCTCGCGCCCGCCCCGGTGGAGGTGGATCCGGAGCTTCATGCGGGGGGAGACCGTGGACTGTCCCGCGAGCACCCGCTCCAGCGCCTCGTACATCTCGCTCTGGGGGACCTCGGTCATGAATCCGAGGCTCCCCATGTTGATGCCCAGGATGGGCACCGGGCGGCTGGCCAGCAGGTGGGCGGCGTGGATGAGCGTGCCATCGCCCCCCAGGACCACGACCAGGTCGGAGTCGCGCCCCACCGCCTCCTCGTCCCGCAGCACGTCCACGCCCTTGCCGCGGAGGAAGCGCTCCACGTAGTGGGCCGTCTCTGCGGCCTCGGCCGATGTCTTCTTCGGCACGATGCCGATCCGGCGCGGCACGGAGCAAGGAAGGGATTCCATCCGACGCAATATATATTGTCCTGGCTCCATGGACCTCTTCGACCAGGCACTCGACCGGGATGACGCCGCGAAACCGCTTCCGGAGCGGCTCCGTCCCCGCCGCCTGGAGGAGTTCGTCGGGCAGGAGCACGTGCTCGGACCGGAGAGCGCGCTGCGCCGCGCCATCGAGGCCGACCAGGTCCCCTCCCTCATCCTCTGGGGCCCTCCGGGCACCGGGAAGACCACGCTCGCCCACATCGTGGCCGAGCGCACCGGCGCCACCTTCGTGCCCTTCTCGGCGGTGCTGGGCGGCGTGAAGGAGATCCGGGAGATCGTGGCGGCGGCCCGGGAACGGCGCCGGCTCCACCGGCAGCGGACCATCCTCTTCGTGGACGAGATCCACCGCTTCAGCCGCTCCCAGCAGGACGCCTTCCTCCCGCACGTGGAGGCCGGAACCGTGACGCTCGTCGGCGCCACCACGGAGAACCCCTCTTTCGAGATCAACGGGGCGCTCCTCTCGCGCTGCCGGGTGGTGACGCTGCGGGCGCTGACCGACGAGGAGGTGGGCCTCGTCCTCGACCGCGCGGTCTCCTCGCCCCGGGGGCTCGCCGGGACGGTGCGCCTCTCGCCGGAGGCGCGGGAGTTCCTCTCCCGGTCGGCCTACGGCGACGCGCGCCGGGCCATCGTGGCGCTCGACTCGGCGGCGGCGGCGGTCCGCCTGACCGGGCGAGACGAGATCTCCTCGGCCGACGCCGAGGAGGCGATGCAGCACAGGCCGCTCCCCTACGACAAGGCCGGGGAGCAGCACTACGACCTCGCGAGCGCCTTCATCAAGTCGATGCGCGGTTCCGACCCGGACGCCGCCGTCTACTACATGGTGCGGATGCTGGAGGGGGGCGAGGAGCCCCGCTTCGTGGTCCGCCGGATGGTGATCTTCGCGTCCGAGGACGTGGGCAACGCCGACCCGCGCGCGCTCCAGGTGGCCACCGCGGCCCTCCAGGCGCTGGAACTGGTGGGGATGCCGGAGGGTGTCCTCCCGCTCACCCAGGCCGCCACCTACCTGGCCCTCGCTCCCAAGTCGAACACGGTCATCGCCTCCTACACAACGGCGCGGAGGCTCGTGCGGGAGATGGGGCCGCTGCCGGTTCCGCTGCGGCTGCGAAACGCCCCCACGCGCCTCCTCGAATCGATGGGCTACGGGGGCGGCTACCGCTACCCGCACAACTTCGAAGGGAACTACGTCGCGGAGGAGTACCTTCCCGACGCGCTCCGGGGCACGCGGGTGGTCGAGCCCTCCGGGAACGGGCTCGAGAAGGAGCTCTTCGAGCGGCTGGCGCGGCTGCGCGCCGAGGGACACTATCCCGGGTAGCGCCCGGTCACGAAGTCCACCAGGTCCTGGATCTGCCCCTCGCGGTTGCGCACCAGCCAGTGGCTCAGGTCGCCCTGCGAGAGGACCCCGACCACGGCTCCCCCGTCCACCACCGGCACGTGACGGATGCGCTTCGCCGCCATCACCTTCATGGCATCCACCACCGAGGACGTCGGTCGCATGACCACGAGGTCGCGCGTCATGACGTCCGCGACCTTCGTGGTGGCGGGGTCGCGCCGCTCCCCCACCACGCGCCGGAGGATATCTCTCTCCGTGAAGATCCCGACCAGCCGTCCGCCGTCCATCACCAGCACGGAGCCGACCTGGTTGCGGATGAGCACCTCGGCGGCGGCGGCCACCGTGACCTCCGGGGGAACGGTGAGCGTGGACGATCCGCGCCCCTTCTCGGCGAGGACCTGGGACAGCGGGGTCTGGGTATCGGCCTTCAGCTCCATGGGAGACCTCCTCGGGCGGGGCATATCCGGTCGTCGCGCCGCTCGCTCGGCGCCCTTCATCCCTTTTGGGTCGGACCGGTCTTGACGCATGATGTCGGAATGCTCCTTTACCTCCACGGCTTCGCCTCCGGACCGGGCTCGACCAAGGCCACCGCCCTGGCAGCCGGGCTCGCGCTGGATGGCATCGTCCCGGTGCGGCTCGACCTCACCCCGGGCCCGGACGGATTCGAGCGGAGCACTCCCTCCTCCATGCTCGCCATCGTCGAGGAGGCGATGCGTGCCTCGCCCGGGCCCCACGCGCTCGTGGGGAGCTCCCTCGGCGGCTGGCTGGCCGCGCTGGCGGCTTCCCGCAACCCGTCCGTGGCGCGCCTCGTCTTGCTCGCGCCCGCCTTCCGGCTTCACGAGCGGTGGAAAGCTCGCCTGTCCCCGGGGGATCTGGAGCGCTGGCGGCGGGAGGGGAGCGTGGAGGTCCATCACCACGCCACGAACACCCCCCGCCGGATCGGCTGGGCCTTCTTCGAGGACGCGGCACGCTGGCCGCCCCTCCCGGAGGTCCACGTCCCGGCCCTCTGCATCGCCGGCTCCCGCGACGAGACCGTGCCGCTCGAGGACGTGCGCGCCTGGGTGGAGCGCACACCGGGTGCGCGGCTCGAGGTGGTGGACGACGGCCACGAGCTGACCGCGTCGCTGCCCCGGATCGTGGCGTCCACCCGGTCCTTCCTGCGCGAGGGGCTCTCCGGCCTCCCGACCTGAGGGTCGTGGCGCTACGGGGTGGCCTCCTGCGACCCCTCTCCGTCCCCCTCGTCGGCGACGTCGGGCTGGTACTTGCGCAGCACCCGCTTGAAGTTGGACCGGTCCATCCCGGCCCGGCGGGCGGCGGCCGAGATGTTGGCTTCGCAGGCCTTCATGAGCGCATCGACGTAGCGCCGCTCGAAGTTGCGCAGCGCGACCTCCTTGGCGGTGGCGTAGCTCTGGAGGATCATCTCCGCGTCGGCGGCGGCTCCGGCGGCATCGCGCAGCACCGGCGCCGTGCGCCCGCTGACCGACGGGGGGAGGTCCACCGGCTGGATCAGGTCGCCGCGGCAGAGGACCACCGCCCGCTCGATGGCGTTCTCCAGCTCGCGCACGTTTCCGGGCCAGCGGTAGGCACAGAGCAGCTCGATGGCCTGCGGCGAGATCGAGTGGATCTGCTTGCCGAGCCGGTCCGCGTAGCGGCGAACGAAATGGTGGGCGAGGAGCGGGACGTCGTCGAGCCGGTCGCGCAGCGCCGGAAGCGGGATGGCGATCACGTTGAGCCGGTAGAAGAGGTCCTCGCGGAACTTCCCGGCCCGGACGAGCTTGGGAAGCTCCCGGTGCGTGGCCGCGATCACCCGCACGTCCACCTTGATGGGCTCGGTGGATCCCACCCGCTTGATCTCCCCCTCCTGCAGCACCCGCAGCAGCCGGACCTGGGTGGAGAGCGGGATGTCGCCGATCTCGTCGAGGAAGATGGTGCCTCCGGTGGCCGACTCGAAGAGCCCCTTGTGGTCGCGGTTCGCCCCGGTGAAGGACCCCTTCACGTGGCCGAACAGCTCGCTCTCCAGCAGCGTCTCGGTGAGCGCGCCGCAGTTGATCGCCACGAAGGCCTGGGCCCGGCGCGGACTCCGGGCGTGGAGCGCGCGGGCGACGAGTTCCTTCCCCGTGCCGCTCTCCCCCTGCACGAGCACGGTCGTGGCGCTGTAGGCCACGGCCTCGATCATCCGGACCACCTCGCGCATCGGCCCGCTCGAACCCACGAGCCCCTGCGTGTTCTCCATCGCCTCGAGCCGGGTCGTGAGCTGCCGGTTGCGATCCTGCAGCCGCTTTCGTTCGGCCGCCCGGGCCACCACGTAGGCCACGTGCTCGATGTCGTCGGGCTTCTCGATGAAGGGCTTGATGAGGTAGTCGTGCGCGCCCGCCTTCATGGCGGCGAGCGCGGTGTCCACGGTGGCGTGGCCGGTCATCATGATGACCTCGACCTCCGGCCTACGGTGCTTCACGGCGTTCAGGAGCTCGATCCCGGAGAGCTCGGGCATGCGGATGTCCAGCATCGCCACGTCGAAGTCCTCCGACGCGAGCCGCTGCATGGCGGCGATGGGCGAGTCGAGGGCCACCACGTCGTGCCCCTTCTTGCGGAGGATGACCTCGAGCGCGCGCAGGACGCTGGGCTCGTCGTCGACGACCAGGACGCGGGCGGGACGTGCGGCGTCTTCCATGGGGAATTCTCCGATCAGGTGGCGGGCGCCGCCGGGAGGTCGACGACGAAGCGGGCGCCGCCCTCCGGGGGGGACTCGAGCCGGATGAGACCGCCGTGCTCCTCGGCGATCCGGTAGCAGATGGAGAGGCCGAGCCCCGTCCCCTGCCCTTCCGGCTTGGTGGTGAAGAACGGCTCGAAGATGCGCTCGACCAGCTCGGGAGGAATCCCGGGGCCATCGTCGGACACGCTCACCTGGACCCGTCCCGGCGCGCCGGGGCCGGTGTGCAGGATGACCGTCCCCCGCTCGGCGACGGCCTGGATGGCGTTCAGGAGGAGGTTCACGACCACCTGCTGGAGCTGGTTGGCGTTCCCCACCGTCGGGGCGGGCTGGAGGTCGCGAACCACCTTCAGCCTGGCGTCGCGCAGGTTGGCCTGGAGGATGAGCAGCGCCTCCTCGACCACCCGGGCGAGGTCTACCGGCCCGCGCTCGTCCTCCCGGGGCAGGCGCGAGAAGCGCAGCAGGGACTCGACGATGCGCTTGGCGCGCAGGGCGGCGTCGCTGATGAGGCGAAGGCTCTCCTGGTCCTCCGGACTGCGCGGGTCCTGGGCCATGATCTGGGCGAAGGCGAGGATCCCGCCGAGCGGGTTGTTGATCTCGTGGGCCACGCCGCCCGCGAGCTGGCCGAGGGCCGACATCTTCTCGCCCTGGAAGAGGCGCCGGGTGGCCTCCCGCTCGCGGGTCACGTCCTTGTAGACGATCACCCGGACGCCTTCGCCGAACGGGAAGGCGCGCATCAACCAGGAGTGATTGCGGAACGGCACGATCTTCTCGGAGGCGTCGCCCAGGTGCTCGTGCGGGCAGGGCAGCGCCCCGAAGGCGTGGTCGGCGCACCGGAGCCCGGGGACCTGGGCCACGTCCGCGCCGGCCTCCCGCGCGAAGCCGGCATTCGCGCGCACCACCTCGCATCCCCCGCGGACGATGGCGAGCGGGTCGGCGATGGCGTCGAAGCAGGTCCGCCACTCGTGCGCCGCCAGGCGCAGCGCCTCGGTGCGGACGAGCAGCGTGGCGTCGAGTTCCCGGTTCGCCCGCTCCAGCTCGACCTGCCGCGCCGTGAGCATCTGATGGAGCCGGTCGTTCTCCTCGGTGATCCAGTACTTCTCGATCGCGTCGCGGACGGTGAGCAGGAGGTGTGCCTCGTCCCAGGGCTTCCAGACGAAGCGGAGGATCTCGGCGCGGTTCACCGCCTCCTCGATCGCGGCGGTGTCGGCCTGGCCGGTGAGGAGCACGCGCTGGACGGCCGGGTGGCGCTCCTTGACGAGCCGGAGGAACTCGACGCCGTCCATCCCCGGCATCCGGTAGTCGGAGAGGACGACGTGCACCTTCTCCCGGCCCAGGATCTCGATCGCCGTGGCCGCGTTGGCGGCCTCCAGGTAGACGCAGCCGGCCCGGGTCAGGATGCGCCGCAGCGAGCGGCGCACGTACACGTCGTCGTCGACCACCAGGACCGACGCCTGCCGTGCCTGCTTCTCGGCTTCCGGGGGGGTCTCGGGGGGGGTCTCCATTGGGGGGGCTGGTGCGCCAGTAACCCAGGGTAACCACGGGTATGTCAACACCCGGGTCAAGAATACCCTCTTGGGTCAATGGCGCGCGCCGGGGGTCAGGATACCACCCCCGGCCGATCGGCCCCGCTCCATCGCACGCTGGGCGGCGCGCAGGAGCCCCTCCGCATCGGTGATTCCCGGACCCGGGTAGCTGGCGACCCCTACCGCCATCGCCGTACCCTCCTCCGGACCCGGTCGGAGGAGACCCAGGAGTCGGCTCGCCGTCTGCAGCGCACCCGCCAGGTCGGTCTCCGGCAGGAGGACCGCGAGCTGTCCCCCTGGGGTGGCCTCGACCGCGTCGCAGAGCCGGACCACGTCCCGGACCCGGGCCTGGACGTCGGACGACGCGGTCAGATCCAGGACGATGAGCGACGCCGCATGGCGGTAGCGCAGCGCGCGCGCCAGTTCCCGGCGGAGCGAGGCCTCGAGCCCGATCAGCAGAGTGCCTCCCAGACGTCGCCGGGGATCACCGGGGCCAGGCCGCCGCCGCCCAGAATATTCACTATGGGTGAAGCTGCCGCGCGGACCACGCTTCCGCCCGGATGCACCGGGAGGAGACCGCCGTAGGTGGAGATGTCGCGGTAGAGGCTCCCGGGCTCCGCGCCGGCCGGGGTGATCCGGGTGGCCGGGCGGCGCGCGGCGAAGACCCGCTCCTGGGCCACGAACCCACCTCCCCGGTGGTCCTGGGCCGCCTCGCGGACGATCCGCTCCCACGCGGCGGGCTCGGTCTCCGCTCCGAGGTGGACACTCTTCCCGCCGTAGTCCCAGCTCCGCTTGAGCACGTGCTCCTCCCGCCGCTCCAGGAGGCGATCGACCGTTGCCGTGCCGTGGAGCCGCGTCCAGGGGAGTCGGCGGGCGGCGGCGAGTTCCACCCCGTCCAGGCCGGCCAGGCCGGCGAGCGAGGCGTCCTCGGCCGCCTGGGAGAGCCGGGCGAAGAGCGCCTTCGCCTCCAGCAAGCCGTTGACCGGATTGGCGAGCGGCCAGCGTGCCGGCTCGCGCAGGGCGCGTGCGAAGGGCGAGTCGGGCGGCGTCCGGTGGGCCCAGACGTGCCTGTAGAGGAGGTCGTGCCGATCGGGATCGGCCTCGGAGGGGACGAGGACGGCGACCTCGTGCCCCATCTGCCGGAAGTGTGCCTCGAGCCGCCGCAGCTCGCCGATCTGGGCGTCTCCGGGGCGGGCCACGATGGCGATGGAGGGGCGCTCCCGCTCCCCACCCCGAAGGCGGTAGAAGGCGACCAGGGTCTCCCGCAGGGCCTCCATGTGGCTGCCGGCCCGCGCCAGGAGTTCCCGCTCGCGGTGGGGGACGAGGCCGCGCATCCGTGCGGCGGCGCGGATCCAGGAGTGGCTGGCCAGGTCCGCGTAGGCCGGCATGGCGGGGATGGTGGCGTTCAGCTCGAGCGCTCGCGGCAGCCCCCCGTCGCCCGGGGGGAGAAAATCGACCCGGGAGACCACGGCGGGGCACGGCGCCTCGGTGAAGAGGAGCGCCATCGCCTCGGCCTCGAGCCCCTCGAACGGGCCGAGCAGGGACTCCCGATCGAGCGGATCGCCGCGCTGGATGAGCGCCCGGGCGAGCTTCACCGACCCGGAGAGGATGGCCCTCGACTCGGCGGACAGCCACCCGAGCCGCTCCCGCGACTCCACCTCCGGCTCGGCCACGAGCGGGATGGGGACCACCTCCCCGTCGGGGCGAAGCACCGTCATCCCGGCGCCCCAGGCCTGTCGGGCCGCGTCGGTTCCGATGCGGACCAGCTCGTCGGGGGTGAAGGGACCGTTGCGGTGCATGGCGGGCGCTGATAGCAAGGCGGTGCATGAAGATCTACACGAAGACCGGCGACGGTGGGGAAACCAGCCTCTTCGGGGGCGGTCGCGTCCCCAAGGACGACGCACGGGTGGACGCCTATGGCTCGGTGGACGAGCTGAACGCGACCATCGGGCTCGCGCGTTCCCTCGGGGCGGGCCCCGAGGTGGACGGCGACCTGGCGCGCATCCAGGCAGAGCTCTTCGCCGTGGGCTCGGAGCTCGCAACCCCCCCGGGCTCCCGGGCGCGCGAGTCCATCCCGAGCGTCCACGCCGGCTGGGCGGAGGCGCTGGAGCAGCAGATGGACCGGTGGGATGCCGAGCTCGCCCCGCTCACCTCCTTCCTGCTCCCGGGCGGGACGCCGGTCGCGGCCGCGCTCCACGTGGCTCGGGCCACCTGCCGCCGGGCCGAGCGGCGCGTGGTGGCGCTCGCGCACCTGGCCCCGGTCGATCCGAACGTCGTGGTGTACCTGAACCGGCTCTCCGACTTCCTCTTCGAGGCGGCCCGGGCCGTGAACCAGCGAGCCGGCGTCGCCGAGACGACCTGGCAGCCGCGGAAGGACCGCTGACGTGCCCGCGCGCCGGCGGGTGGCGCTCGTCACGGGAGGCGGCACCCGCGTCGGCCGCGCCATCGCGCTCGACCTCGCCCGGCACGGGTGGCAGGTGGTGGCCCACTTCCACTCCCACCGCCCGCCCCGCACGCTCCTCGGCATCCGGGGCGACCTGTCCATCCCCGGAGGCCCCGCCGGCCTGGCCCGGACCTTCCGGAAGCGGTTCGACCGGCTCGACCTGCTGGTGAACGGGGCGGCCCTCTTCGAGCGGCGCGCCCTGGAGGACACCGACGCGGCGCTCTTCGACGCCCAGATGGCGCTCAACGCGCGCGCCCCGCTGCTCCTCACCCGCGCGCTGCTCCCGCTGCTCCGGCGCGCGGGCGGGTCGGTGGTGAACGTGCTCGACGTGGGTGGCGCGATGGTTCCCTGGCGCTCGTACTCCGCCTACGGGGCGTCCAAGGCGGCGCTCCGGGCGGTGACCGAGGCGCTGGCGCTCGAGCTCGCCCCGACCGTCCGGGTGAACGGAGTGGCCCCCGGAACGGTCCTCTGGCCGGAGAGCTACACTGCAGCGGCCCGGCGCCGGCTCGCCCGGACCATCCCGTTGCGCCGGGTCGGCGCCCCGGAGGACGTCGCTCGAACCGTGCGTTTCCTCGCCGATTCCCCCTTCGTGACCGGGGCGACCGTCCCCGTGGACGGCGGCCGGCACCTGGGAGTCGCCGGCTGACCCGGGAGGTTGACACCTCGATTGCCTGGACCGGTCGGGTCGATTAAAGATTCCCAGCACCCGGACCCCGAGGGGTCCACGAACATCTTCACCGAGGAGCCCGAATGGAAACCGCTACCACCGCAGCCCCTACCCAGAGCCCCGCAGCCGACGTCCAGCCCTTCGTGACCCTGACCCAGAAGGCGGTCGACATGGTCCTCGCGGCCATCGAGCAGGAGGGGCTCAAGGGGCACGGGATCCGCATCGGGGTCGCCGGCGGCGGCTGCTCGGGATTCCAGTACACGATGGACTTCGAGAAGGACGCCAAGGAAGGCGACGTGGTGCTCGATCAGATGGGCGGCCTGAAGCTCTTCGTCGACCCGATGAGCTCCATGTACCTGCAGGGCGTCACCGTGGACTACGTGCAGGGGCTCCAGGGCGCCGGGTTCAAGTTCCTCAATCCGAACGCCAAGAACACCTGCGGCTGCGGCTCCTCCTTCACGGCGTAGCCTTGCTGACCATCCGCCAGGCGGTCGTCGGCCCCTTCGCCGAGAACACCTGGCTCGTCGGGGACGGCGAGACGGGCGACGCGGCCGTCATCGATCCGGGCGGCGAGACCGCCCGCGTGCTCGGCCTCGCCCAGCCCGACCTGCGCATCGGACAGGTGCTCGCCACCCACGGCCACGTCGATCACATCGTCGGGGTGGACGAACTGCGGCGCCGAACCGGTGCCACCTTTCGCATCCACCCGGGCGACGCCCCGTTCGTCCGGGCCCTGCCGTCTCAGGCCGCCGGCATGGGCTTCGGAGAGGTCCGCACGCCGGAGGTCTCGGGCCCGCTCGCCGACGGGGACGTGGTGCGCGTGGGAGGTCACGAGGGGATGGTCATCCACACGCCGGGCCACAGCCCGGGGAGCGTCTGCCTGTGGTTCCCGGCGGACAAGGCACTCTTCACCGGCGACACCCTCTTCGTCGGCTCGGTGGGGCGCAGCGACTTCCCGGGCGGGAACTCGGCCGAGCTCGTCCGCTCGATCCGGGAGAAGCTTTTCCCGCTGGGGGACGACGTCCGCTTCTTCCCGGGTCACGGCCCTGCCGGCACGATCGGGGAGGAGCGGCGGAGCAACCCGTTCGTGGGCGGAGCCGAGCTGTAGCGCCTACCCCATCGACACCACGCCCATGATGTTCTGTCCGGCATCGACGTGGAGCGTCTCGCCGGTGACTCCCGATCCGAGCGACGAGCAGAGGAAGAGGGCCGCCTTGCCCACCTCGTCGTGGTCGATGTTGCGCCGCAGCGGCGTCTTGGCGGCGTTCTCGCCGAGCATGGTCCGCATCCCCTTGATCCCCGCGGCGGCGAGCGTCTTCAGGGGACCGGCGCTGATGGCGTTGACCCGGATGCCGTCGCGCCCCAGGTCCTCGGCCAGGTAGCGCACCGAGGCCTCGAGCGCCGCCTTGGCCACCCCCATCACGTTGTAGTTCGTCACCACCTTCTCGGCACCGTAGTAGCTGAGCGTGACGATGCTGGCCCCGGGCTTCATCATGGGGCGGAAGGCGCGGGCGAGGGCGATGAGGGAGTAGGCCGACACGTCCATCGTGATGCGCCAGGCCTCACGGGTGGTGACGTCGGCGAAGCGGCCGTCGAGCGCCTCGCGCGGCGCGTAGCCGATGGAGTGCACCAGGACGTCCACCTGGTCCCAGACCTTGCCCATCTCCGCCACCGCGGCCGCGATCTGCTCGTCGCTCCCGACGTCGACGTCGAGGATGGCCGCGGGGTTCATCGTCTTCGCGAGCGGGATGGTGCGCTTGCCCATGGCCTCGCCCGGGTAGCTGAAGGCCAGCTCCGCCCCCTCGGCGTGGAACCGCTCGGCGATGGCCCAGGCGATGCTCCGGTCGTTGGCGACGCCGGTCACGAAGGCCTTCTTCCCCTGCATGAGTCCGCTCATGGCCGAGGGTGTAGCAGAGGGGCGTTGCTCCCGCCACCGGGGGATGACCCACGGTATGCTCTCCGGATGGAGCGGATCCCCGACTGCACCGGCGTGCTCGTGGCGGGAGGGCGCGCCCGGCGGCTCGGGGGCATGGCGAAGGGGCAGGCCCGCCTCGAAGGGGTGCCGATCGCCACCCGGACGATCGAGCTCTTCCGCCTCCTCTTCGGCGAGGTGCGGGTGGTGGCGAACGACCCTGCCCCGTGGTCCGATTCCGGAGTAGTGGCCGTGGTGCCCGACGCCATCCCCGGGAAGGGAGCCCCGGGCGGCCTGCACGCGGCGCTCTCCTGCGCCACGACCGGCTGGATCTTCACCGCGGCCTGCGACATGCCCTTCCTCGCCGAGGGTCCCATCCGGCACCTCGCGTCGCTGCGGGGCGACGCACCGGCGGTGCTCGTCGAGGGGGAGCGTGGCCCGGAGGGGCTCCACGCCTTCTGGTCGAGGGGGATCCTTCCGACCGTGGAGCGGATGCTCCGGGAAGGCGATCCCTCCCTGCGGGCCATCGCGACAGCGGTGGGCGCGCGGATCGTCCCGGCGGTGGAGTGGCGCGTCGTCGACCCGGGCGGCCGCTCGTTCGAGAACGCCAACACGCCGGAGGACCTCCGGCGACTGGGGCTCGAGCCACCTGCGCCGATCAATACCAGTCGAGGTGCGACAACACGGTAGGGCACTCGCAGTTGTTGCCCAGGGTCACCGTCACGGCACCCTGGAGACTCTCGTCGTAGCAGAAGACGGCGCAGGCCCGTTCGGCGGAACTGAGCGGCGGATCCCGCTGCCAGGCCAGGCAGCGCGAGGCGATCGTGCTTCCCGGGCACATCTGGGCCAGGTTGATGAGCTTTCCGTACGCCGATGCCGGGGTCCAGGCCTGGGCCGCGACCTGCGCGGTCGTCGCGTTGTACGTGGCCGGCAAGGTGCAGTCGTAGTAGGCCTGCTCCATCGAGGTTCCCGGGAAGTTCTTGTGCTGGCTGGGGCAGGCCCCTGCCGACGGGCAGCAGGTGTTCCCCAGCGGGGCCTGGCAGCAGGCCCCGTTGCAGGTGAGCGTGGTGCACTGGGACTGGCAGGTTCCCGCGGAGCAGTTCTGACCCGTGCCGCAGGCGTGGCCGCACGAGCCACAGTTGGCCGGGTCGGTCTTCACGTCGACGCAGGCGCCGCTGCAGAGGGTGAGGCCGGTGGCGCAGGTCTGCTGGCAGGTGCCGGCGCTGCACGTCTGCCCCGCGGGGCAGACGTTGCCGCAGATCCCGCAGTTCGATGGATCGCTCGAGGTGTCGGTACAGACGGTCTTCGCGCCGGACGGGCACACCTGCCTGGGCGGATTGCAGACGCACTGCCCCGCGCAGCCCGCTGCGCACGGGGCGCAGGCATATCCGGTTCCGCAGGCGAGTCCGCACCCGTTGCAGTTGTACGGGTTGGTTGCGATGTCCACGCAGGTGGGGGTGTGGGGGTCGTTCGGACAGAACTGCACCGTGGGCGGCGAGGAGTTGCAGGTGCACGCTCCGCCGCCGCACCAACCCTGGCCGCAGGAGTTGCCGCAGCCACCGCAGTTGGCCGCGTCGGTCCGCGAATCCACGCACACGCCGAAGCAGGAGATGTCGGAGGGGGACGGGCAGGTGCAGATCCCGGCGACGCAGGCCGAGCCCGCGTTGCAGGTGATCCCGCAGGCTCCGCAGTGGAGCGGATCGGTCCGCGTGTCCGTGCAGCCCTGGGCGCAGGAGGACTGGCCGGTGGGGCAGGACATGGTGGAGTTGCTGGTGCAGCTCGCCGCCACTCCGGCCGCGACCAGCGCGACCAGCCAGCCGAGGCGGGCGGCCGACCTCAGGAGCGAACCCGCCATTCGCCCCCCCACGGCTAGCGACGGCCGCCGGACGGCCGGGCGCGCGTCGGCGTGCGGGGCTTCGACTCGGAAGCGGCCCGAGTGAGCCGGAACTTGGCGTCGGTCTTCTGCCGGTTGGAGGCCTTGCGGGTGGACTTCCGCGACGGGCGCGCACCGGGCGCGACGTCCTCGAAGGCGTAGAGGGCCTTGCTGTCCTTCCCGGCCAGGTTGTGGGGCTTGGGGCCGGGCTTGGCCTTCTTCGGGGCCGCAGCCTTCTTCGGCCCCGCTCGCTCGGTGTTGTAGCGGAACCACTCGGCCTTGGTCGCCATGGCAGCCTCCGTGGGAAACGCTCCCGTCTCGATTGTACCGCCGGGAAGGGCCCCGAAGGCAACCTCCGGCGCTACAGGAGCGAGTCGACGAGCCGGGCGAGCCGCTGCAGGAAGCGCCGGAACGCCGGGCGCCGCTGCCAGGCCTCCGCGTCGAGGAGCTCCGAGTCGCCCATGGTCCGTTCCTGGATCCGGGTGAGGTCGGCGACCACCTCCCGGTCGTAGAAGAAGACCATGTCCTCCTCGTTCAGCGTGAAGGAGCGCATGTCGATGTTGGAGGAGCCGATGGCGCACAGGTCGTCGTCCACCGATACGTGCTTGGCGTGCAGGAAGCGGCGTCGGTAGAGGTGGATCTTCACGCCCGCGGACAGGAGCTCGCCGTAGTAGGACTCCTGCGCGAGCCGGACGAGCCACTGGTCGGCCTGGAACGGCGTGATGAGGTGCACGTCCAGGCCACGCGTCGCAGCGGCCTGCATCGCGTCCACGAACGGACGATCGGGGACGAAGTAGGGAGTCGTCACGACGACCCGCCGGCGGGCTCCATAGAGCATCTGCACGAAGGTGCGCTCGTTGTTCTCCACCTCGTAGGTGGGCCCGCTGGGAAGCGCCTGGGCCATCACCGTGCCGACGTCCGCCAGCGGGGGGAACGAGGTCTCCGTCTCGAGGACGTTCCCGGTCTCCAGGTAGCGGTCGGTGAGGAAGATGGCCTGGAGCTGGCGGACCACCGGCCCCTCGATCCGCACCATGAGCTCCTCGTTCGTGAGCCCCCGACCCTTGTAGTCGAAGGGTTCGACGAGGTTCTGCGAGCCGGTGTAGCCGACGCGCCCGTCCAGCACCGCGATCTTGCGGTGGTTGCGCAGGTCGCGGCGCGTGCGGCGCGCGCCCGGGCTGAGGAGCGAGATCACCTCCACGCCGGCGGCGCGGAGGCCCGGGGCGAGCTTGCGCAGGCCGGGCGCGGAAGCCATCCCATCCATGGCGACCCGGCAGCTGACCCCGCGGGCGGCGGCCCGTCGCACCGCATCGGCGACCCGCTGGCCCGTGGCGTCCGGCTCGAAGATGTAGAAGAGCAGGTGCACGCTCTCCCGGGCGGCGTCGATGTCCGCCACGAGCCGGTCGATCACGCCCCCGTAGTCGTCGATCAGCTCGACGCGGTTCCCCGGGACGACGGGGAAGGCGCCCAGGCGGGCCGCCAGCACCGCGGTGGCCTGGCGCGGCTCGCCGACGTCGGCGACGGTGCGGACGCCGGCATCGGCCCGCGCCTTCTCGATGAACCGGGTGGCGAGCTCCTGCCGCTCCTTCCGCCTTCCGGGCAGGTAGGCCCTCCCGAATACCGCGTACAGGGCGACCCCCACGAGCGGCTGCACCAGGATGAGCAGGAGCCAGGCGCGCGCGGCGTTGGGCGACCGGCGGCGCGGAACCGCCCAGATGGCCCAGAGTCGGACCGCCCAGTTCAGGACGACGGGGATCCAGGCGAGGCTCACGGCGCCCCCTTTCGGGCCGCCGGCAGGGCGTCGCCCAGCCGCAGCCGCGCGGCCTCGTACTTCTCCCGGATCGTCTGGGCCAGCATCCGGAGCGACGGGCCCAGCGGGGATCGCGGGCGCCAGACGAGGGCCAGGGTGCGGTGGGGCTCGGGGCTCTCCAGGCGCCGGATCGCGAGCTCGGAACGCCGGTTCTCGACCGGCAGCGAGATGCGCGGGAGCAGCGTGACCCCGGCCCCTCCAGCGACCATCTGGGTGAGGGTGGAGAGGCTCGTGGCGCGGAAGTCGAGCTCCCGGCCACGCGCCGAGGCACAGTAGGCGAGGGCCTGGTCCCGGAAGCAGTGGCCGTCGTCGAGCAGCAGGAAGTCGGCGCCCCGGAGCTCCTGGGCCGTGGCCGGCCTCGTCGACTGGGCGAGGGGGTGGCCGGGAGGGGCCGCCAGCACGAATGGATCCTCGCAGACCACCTCGTGCTCCACCTCACCGAGCGGGGCCTCGAGCGCGAGCAGCGCACCGTCGATGCGCCCCTCCGCGAGGGCATCCATCAGCGTCCCGGTCTTGTCCTCCACCCAGACCGCCGACAGCTCCGGGTAGCGCATCCGCAGTTCCGGGACCACCTCGGGCAGGAGGTAGGGCGAGACGGTCGGGATGACGCCGAGGCGCAGCGTTCCGGCGAGCGGGTCGCCGAGCTGGCGAACGCTGTCGGCGAGATCGTCGGCCTCGAGCAGGAGCCGCCGGATGCGGGTCAGCACGACCTCCCCCGCGGTGGTGACGATCACCTTGCGTGAACCCCGCTCGAAGAGCTGGACCCCGAGCTGCTCCTCCAGCTGGATCACCTGGGCGGAGAGGGAGGGTTGCGACACGTGGCACCGCTCGGCAGCCCGCCGGAAGGATCGGACGTCGCCGACCGCCGCCGCGTACTGGAGCTGCCGGAGGGTGAAGACGTGGGGGCTGGACCGCATGATAGGCCCAGCCTATCACCCCCACTCCTTGCCGGGGACGGCGCGAGGCCGGTACAAGACCTCCGTTGCGCTCCGTCCTCGTCATCCGGTACAGCGCCCTCGGGGACGTCGTCCTCGCCACGTCGGTGCTCGAGCCGCTCCGGGCGCGCTTCCCCGACGCCCGGATCGAGTGGGTGACCTCGCCGGCCTACGCCCCGCTCCTGGAGGGGGTCCCGGAGCTGGCGCGGGTCCACCGGATCGGGCGCGGCGGCATCCGGGAGGCGCTCGACCTGGCGATGAAGCTCCGGGGCCGCTTCGACCTGGCGGTGGACCTGCAGAACAAGGTGAAGAGCGCGGTGGTGGCCCGGGCTGCCGGTCGCCGGCAGCTCGTCTTCCGGCGCCGGACGCGGCGGCAGGCGGCGCTGGCGCTCCTGGGGGCGGACCGGCCCATGCGTGGCCCTCACGCGACCCAGCTCTACGCCGACATCCTGCGGCCGCTCGGCATCACCGCCCCCGGGCGGACGCACGTCGCCCTCCCGGCAGCGGCGCGCGACGCGGCGGCGCAGGCGCTCGCGGGGGTCCCCCACCCGCGCGTGGCCGTGGCGCCCGGGGCGAGCGCCTTCACCAAGCGCTGGAGCCCGGAACGCTTCGCGGAGGTTGCCGACGCGCTGGCGGCGGACGGGGCACAGGTGGTCCTCGCGGGCGGGCCTGCCGACGCCGAGGCGCTGGCGCGGTTCCGGGCCGTGCTGCGTGCCCCGATCGCGGCGGACCTCACCCACCTGCCGGTCGAGGGGCTCGCGGCGGGGTTCGCCTCGGTGGACCTGCTCGTGGCCTGCGATTCGGGCCCGGTACACCTGGCCGGCGCGGTGGGCACCCCGGCGCTCGCGGTCTTCGGCCCCACCTCCCCCGAGCGCTGGGGTCCTCCTGCGCCCGGGCGGGTCGTGCGGCTCGACCTATCGTGCTCCCCCTGCCAGAACCACGGCGGCGAGCGCTGCCCGGAGGGTCACCACCGCTGCATGGCCGACCTGGAAGCCCCGGCCGTCATCGCAACGGCGCGCGCCATCCTGGGCGGGGCGTAGCCCCTCGGCCCGGACCGCTATCCGACCGATCCGACCGCGGCGGCGAGCTTCGCCGCCCGCTCCCCGAGCTGCTCCGACGTCCATCCGAGCGCGATGGGGGTGGAGATCGCACGGGACATCACGGCGTCCGACGCCGGGAACGGGCGGGCCGCGAGCACCGTGAGGGCCTCGCGGAGCGGAGCCGGGACCGGGTACGGGGAGGCCGCCGACTTGAGGTGGTCCCAGCGCCGGACGTAGTGCCAGTTGTTGTCGTACCAGTACATCGCGCCGATCCCGGCAGCCTGCATCGCCTTCGCCGCGGCGCGCGCCCTCGCCTCGTCGGGGAGGAAGAAGGAGAGGAACGACGCGCTGTCCCCGGCGGGGTCGGGGATGCGGCGGAAGGTCACGCCCGGCACCCGCTCGAGCGTCTCCCGGAGCGCCCGCTTGTTGCGGCGCTGGATCTCGAGGAAGCCGTCTAGCTTGCGGAGCTGTGCGAGCCCCACCGCGGCGTGGAGCTCGGAGATGCGGAAGTTGTAGCCCAGCGCGGGGTGCAGGTCGGCGCCGCGGTCGACCCCCGTGTGGTCGTGCCCGTGGTCGGCGTACTGGTCGCAGCGGCGGGCCACCTCGGGGCTGGAGGTCACGACCGCCCCTCCCTCGCCGCAGGTGATGGTCTTCACGAAGTCGAAGGAGTAGCAGCCCGCGTCGCCCACCGTGCCGAGCGCCCGGCCCTGCCAGCTGCCGCCCGTGGCCTGGCAGGCGTCCTCGAGGAGCAGGAGCCCCTTCTCCTTGCAGATCGCGGTGAGCGCGCCCAGGTCGGCCATCGAGCCGCACATGTGCACCGGCATGACGACCCGCGTGCTCGGCGTGACCGCGGCGCGGACCGCTGCGGGGGAGAGGGTGAGCGTGTCGTCGACGTCCACCAGCACCGGCGTGGCCCCGACCGAGAGCACCGCCTCGAAGCTGGCCACGAAGGTGAAGGTGGGCATGATCACCTCGTGCCCGGCCCCCACCCCGAGCGCGGCCAGCGCGGTGGTGAGCGCCGCCGTCCCGCTCGAGACCACCTGCGCACGGGCCGCGCCGGTGCGGCGGCAGAGCGCCTCCTCCAGCTCGCGGGCCTTCCAGCGCCCCTTGCGCGGGCCGTCGAAGCCGTAGCGCATCAGGATGCCGGTCTCGAGCACATCCTCCACCTCGCGCCGCTCCTCGGCGCCCCACATCTCGTAGCCGGGCATCCCGCCTCCTACATCCGCTCGTAGAGCGCGCGCACGCGCGCGGGGGTCATGACGCGCTTCCAGTCGTCGCCGAGGACGTTGTGCCAGAGCGGCGCCATGCCCAGCGACACCTCGACCATCTTGTCGAGCTTCTGCGGCGGGAGTCCGGCGGCGACGCCCTGCGGGATCTCCACGCCGGCCTTCTCGACCATGCGCCGGAAGTCGCGCACGCCCTCCGGATAGAACTCCTCCAGCACCGTCATGGCGATGGCGTTCCCCTCGCCGTGGTGGGTGCCGAGCACGTACCCCAGGCCGTAGGAGAGGGCGTGGGCCGCGCCGACCTGAGAGTAGGCGATCGACATCCCTCCCATCCAGGAGGCCATCATGAGCTTCTCGTCGCTCTCCCCGTCCCAGTGGTCCCGCAGGAGGAACACCTCGCGGCACAGGTCGAGGGACTTCTCGGCGTGGGCCCGGGCGAAGGAGTTCATCGCCCTCCCCTGCAGCGACTCCACGTTGTGGATGTAGCAGTCCATCCCGGTGAAGAAGCGCTGCCGCTCCGGAGCCCCGGCGATGAGGTCGGGATCGAGCAGCACCTGATCGAACGGGGTGTAGTCGGAGTTGAGCCCCAGCTTCTTCGTGGGGCCGATGAGGACGGCGGTGCGCGACACCTCGGCCCCCGTCCCGGACAGCGTCGGGACGCCGGCCTTGAATACGCCGGGAACCTGCACGAGGTCCCACCCCTGGTAGTCCTGCGAGGAGCCCGGGTTGGTGAGCATGAGCGCCACGGCCTTGGCGAGGTCCATCGTGGACCCACCGCCGACACCGACCAGGCCCGACACCTTCCCGAGCTCGGCCCGGATCCGGTCGCGCAGCGAGTCGACGTCCCCGGTCTTGGGCTCGTTCGAGGTGTCCACGAAGATGATCCGGTCTCGCCCGCGCACCGGGATGCGGGCCACGAACTCGGGGCGCGCCTGGAAGGCGTGGTCCACGAGGAACACCATGGGCGCCGTGCCCTGCCGGTTGTCCGCCAGGATGGCGTCGAGCTGGGAGAAGGCTCCCCGGCCGAAGATCATCTGCCCGACCTGCTTCAGGTTCTTGTGCACGTTCTTCTCCTTCAGGCGGCTCCGCCGGCGAGCAGCCGCTCGGCCCGGACGAGATCCTCGGGGGTGTCGATCTCGACGCCCATGTAGTCGGTGGCGACCATCCGCATCCGGATCCCGTGCTCCAGGAAGCGCAGGCACTCGACCTTCTCGGCCCGCTCCAGCGGGCCGGCCGGGAGCCGGGCGAAGCGGAGCAGGGCGTCGCGCCGGAAGGCGTAGACGCCGATGTGCTCCCAGAAGACCGGGCGCGCCGCCGGGTCGCGCACGAACGGGACGGGGGAGCGGGAGAAGAAGAGGGCATTCCCCTCCTGGTCCACCGCCACCTTCACGTAGTTGGGATCCCGGACCAGCGCGGGGTCGTGCAGCTCCTGCATGAGCGAGGCCACCCCCACGCCGGCTCCCGCGGGGCCGTCGAAGGCGGCCAGCAGCCGCTCCAGAGGTTCACGGCGAGTGAATGGCTCGTCCCCCTGGACGTTGAGCACCAGGTCGGCGGCCTCGCCCTCGACCACCTCGGCGATGCGATCGGTCCCGCTCTCGTGCGCCCGGAGCGACATCCGGGCCTGGCCACCGGCGCGCTCCACCTCGCCCCGGATCTCGTCCGAGTCGGTGACCACCAGCACGTCGTCGAAGAGGGCCGTGTCGCGGACCGCCTCGTAGGTGCGGCGGATCACGGTCTTCCCGCCCAGCGGGGCCAGGAGCTTTCGCGGGAAGCGGGTGGCGCCGAGGCGCGCCGGGATGAGGGCGATGCGTCGCACGGGGACGGGTCCCGGCCGTGGCCGGGGCGGGCGTATCCTAGCGCTTCGCGAAGATCTCGGCGAAGAACTCCTCGAGGGCGCGGAAAGCCCGCTTCTCGGCCCGTGCATCGTAGGCAGCCCCCTTCGAGGGGTCGTTCCCGGCTCCCGCGACGGTGAAGGCGTGAACGGCGCCGCCGTAGAGCACGAGCGTCCAGTCGACACCGGCCGAGCGCATCTCCTGCTCGAAGGCGGCGATCTCGGCGGCGGGCACGAACGGATCGTCTCCGCCGTTCAGCACGAGCACCTTCCCCTGGATCTTCTTCGCGTCGGCCGGCGTGGGGCTGTCGAGG